>Ga0209724_1000362_pt1 | contig 44858 bp, 43 predicted proteins | sample grotaG_FD_184143 | JGI IMG/M metagenome (GOLD analysis project Ga0209724, IMG submission 184143) | Glacier valley bacterial and archeal communities from Borup Fiord, Nunavut, Canada, to study Microbial Dark Matter (Phase II) -... | ecosystem: Environmental > Aquatic > Freshwater > Ice > Glacier ... | reverse complement strand
ACAATAAAGCGTTCGTCAGTCAAGGGGGCCAGTTCCACAAACCAGGCCCCTTTGGGATAATGCCGAGCCTCAGTTTTGGCAAACTGTACTGCCAGGCGAGTTTTACCAACCCCACCAGTACCAAGCAGGGTTAGGAGGGGGTGCTGCACCAGTAACTTTTTTACTTCGCCTAATTCCTACACCCGCCCCACTAGAGTATATAATAAAGTAGCTTAAAAATTGCGCCTATTATCTGCCTTTAGTCGTATTGACGTGATAGGGACTATATCCTGTAGTGACATTAACGGGCTCTACAGCTTTTTTAGCCTTTAGGACGAATTTGAGAATTAGCCAAAATGCAAGAGCAGTTTCCGACCGGGACAGTCACCTTCCTTTTTACCGATATTGAGGGTAGCACCAAACTCTGGGAATATCACTCCCGCGAGCTACAGGGAGCTTTGGCTAATCTGGATATAACCTGTCTCAACAAGGAGTTCTTCAATAGTGCTACCAATTGTACGAAAGAGATAGGCTATACTTCAGCTACGGCGGCTAGGGCCGATGCTCTTACCTCGGCTGGTCTGAACAAAATCCGCGATGGCAACGACGCGGCTGTTATGGATCAGATAAGCTGGCGCGCTACTATGGGTGACCGACCAATGCCGGTTCCCGAGTGGAAAAAAGCGCAATGGGCAAATGGTGATATCAGCGATAATGATGGTGATGAGTAGTTAACTTTGTCTATCGCTTGTTCTAAATGAAATGCTACCCTCTGAAGTGGTGCTTCAAGGGGTAGCATTTTAATTAGATAAAGCCACCCCGCCGCAAGCGACGGGGTATTAAGCCAATTGTTGACCAAACGGGACTTTTCCCTAATAAGGTTGCGCCGCAAGCGGCGGGGAATGCAACCCATAGAGATTCAAAACGGAAACCAGATGTTATTTTTAGGAGTGCCGGGACAAAGTAGTACGCTGACAAGTAAGAGTTTTATGCCACCTGTTCAAGCTTACACTCGCGCAGCTATTTACAGCCTGACCTAGTCTCCCGACGGATAGACATTGTTGTTATCAATACCGGATTCTACCCACGGTTACAGCATATTGTTCCTTTACAGCTTAAAAACCTAAGACTTCGGGCAACCGCTTTACCCGCTACCAACTACTAGAACCAGCAGCCTTGCAACCACCCAAAACAACTCACCTGCCCCCACTATTTCTGGTTCACTCCAACCCCAGATTACCCCCAGTTGTTACTTAGCGGCTGATTACGCTTTGCCTTTACTTGGTGAACAAATCAAACAGGCTCAGGAAATAATTCAGGTTCAAGTTATAAGGCAGACACAGAGGTCTGCCCCTACGAATATCCTTCTGACAACTAGCAACCGATGGCCGACAAACGCTTAGTGTGCGCCCCACTTGCGGATTTCGGTACGGGCTAACGAGCGTTTGTGAACTTCATCCGGGCCGTCCGCCAAATGCAAAGTGCGCCCATAGACCCACTGTTCGGCCAGGGGGAAATCATCACTAACACCCGCCGCGCCAAAGGTCTGAATAGCCCGATCTAACACTTTGGTATGAACTTCGGGCGCGGCAATTTTAATCATAGCAATTTCGTCCTGCGCGGCCTTCTTACCCAAAGTATCAATCATCCAGGCCGCTTTTAAGGTCAACAGCCGCACCATTTCGATTTCAACTTTTGACTCAGCAATCCAGTTTTGAATAACGCCCTGCTCTGACAGGGGTTTGCCAAAAGCCACCCGCGAACTCGCCCGTTGGCACATCATTTCCAGAGCGCGTTGAGCCGCCCCCACTGAACGCATACAGTGGTGAATCCGGCCTGGGCCAAGCCGAGCCTGAGCAATCGCAAAACCGCCTCCTTCTTCACCCAGCAAATTACTAACCGGGACGCGCACATCCTTGTAGATTATTTCGCAATGACCTTCGTTGCCAGGATTGCCAAAAACCGAGATGGCCCGCACAATCGTCACGCCGGGAGTGTCCAATGGCACAAGCACCATACTCTGTTGGAGGTGACGGTCAGGGTTAGTAGGGTCGGTTTTGCCCATTAGAATCGAAATCTTGCAACGAGCGCGGGCTGCCCCTGAAATAAACCACTTCCGCCCATTGATAACATAATCATCGCCATCACGCACAATAGAAGTTTGCACGTTAGTGGCATCCGAACTGGCGACATCCGGCTCAGTCATGGCAAAACAAGAGCGGATTTCACCCCGCAGCAGGGGTTCAAGCCATTGCTTTTTCTGCTCAGGCGTGCCGAACTGCGCGAAAATCTCCATATTCCCGGTATCAGGCGCGGCACAGTTAAAAACCTCCGAAGCCCAGGTGTTGCGGCCCATAATTTCGGCCAGGGGCGCATATTCAAGGTTATTCAGGCCCGCCCCATGCTGTGGGTCTGGCAAAAACAGATTCCACAAGCCCTGTTCTTTAGCTTTTTCCTTGAGTTCATCCACAATCTCGGCGTGGTGGTGCATATTACCCGACGCGACAATCTGTTGGTGATGTAACTTTTCGTTCGGGTAAATATACTTGTCCATAAATTCGAGCAGCCGTTGGCACAGCTCGTTAACTTTGGCGGTATAGGCAAAATCCACAGCGACTTCCCTCCTGTTTGTTGCTAATTTATTGGTTGGCTGGTTAATAATACCACATTGGCGGGCGGCAAAAGTAACGAGTAATGAGTTGACCTAACCACCAACATCCTGTTAATCCTTGTTGATATTCTTCCGACAACCGTTCAGATTTTTACGCCTGGAATAATAAATGAGTCACGGGCAGGGTTTAGGCCATCACAATCTCCCACAATTGGGGCGCGCGGGTAACGGCGGTCATCCACATTGTACATCCCGACCTGTAAGAGATAATTTCCGGGTGGGGTGGCAGGGTTAATCACCAGATTATATTGCCCGATAATAATATCGCCGGGGAACCAACCCTGCGAAAATGCCCCGTTTGCATCCTGTTGGGCTAGACGGCTGGGTGCGTCCGGCTTATCCACCAGATGCACGAAAATCTGCCAGGGCTCAGTGCTGGCACGAAGGGCTTGCCAGTATAAAGTTACCGATAGCGATTGCCCCGCCTTTGCCTGATTGTTTATTTTCCAACCTAATAACTTTACATCGTTGTTGAAATTCACCCCATTACAGGCTGGTTTCTGTATAGGTAACTGCTCAGAGGTAAAGCCGCCTTTTAGCTGAAAACTGTAATTTTTACCCAGTATGCGTCCCTCAGTGGTTTTTATTTCCGTTATCTGGGGTGTAATCCCCAAAACCTTATACCAATCCGGGGGCAGCCCTAGCCTTGCCACCCGGTCAATCACCACATAATCCAACTTACCACCGTTCGCCACTACTGCTGGGACAACCACCACCTGAGTGGGGTCTAGCCAATGATAATTTTTCGATTTTGGCGATAAATAAAGGGTGGTGGGATAATCCAGCAACTCAGAAGCTACCACCCGGCTTGTACCATCTTCCGGCAAACTGTTCAAATAGTTGGCAAGGTCAAGGTATTCACCGTCAAATGCCTCGTAAAGCTGGGGGAATTTAGCCCATTTATCAAAATAATCGCTGTAGGATTGGTAAAAAGCCAGAGTTAATACCACCGTTGCCAGAACCGCCCCCACTCGCCAACCGTTGGTTTTGAAGCGATTTTCCAAAAAGCTCCAGACTTCGTTCATCCCCACCGCCCATAGTCCCATCACGGCGGGCAGGATACCATAGGCGCGGAGGGGATGATTTCCATCCTCCGACAAAATTGCTGGCAAGAACATCACCACAAACCAACATAGCAAAAAACCATAGGCCGGACGTTTCAGGCTACGCCAGAGGCTAAAAGCTACCCCTAAATAGAAAAACAAACCCGAAATAAGGTCAAAAACCGGGCGACCCGGCAGGTTGTATTTAAGGTCATCTGTCCCTTTGAAGGTCAGCATTTGAGCCGCCACCTGGATGTTCTCCCAGACCTTCGCCAGCCCCCCACTGGAAATCGCGTTCACCTGGGCACTACGCTGGAAAAAATCACCCCGATGCAAGGCAAAATGGATTGCCAGAGGCGCAACTACTAAAATTGTTATCCCCAGCCAGTACAAAAATAGCCGGATTAGACCCCTCTCCCCTGAGTACAAGGGAGGGGGAATTACGCCTTCTCCCCTTTTACTTGAGCCGCCCCGTCGCCAAGCACGCCAAGTAATTTTATCTTTTCTTGGTGTTTTAGTGTCCTGGTGGTTTGTTCCCTTGTTTTCAGGGGCAAGGGTGAGGGGGAAACCAACTTTTTTGCGCCAGAAAAGCCACCAGAAGAATAAAAAGTATAGCCCGAAAGCCACAAACACAAAGGGCATAAAGCGGGCGGAAAGATAGGTATAGAAATTCAGGCCGCACATTACCCCCGCCTGAATTACCGCACCGGTAGTCCGCAAGCGATAGGCCCGCCAGACCGCCCCAAACGATAATGCCCCAAATAGCGGAACCAGATTAACCCGATAGCCCTCCCGACTGAGGTGCAAATTCCAGAAAGAAAAAGCCACCGCCAGGGTCGCCAACCACGCAATCCGCCGGGCCTCCTTCGAGATGTACCCCCCTTTTGTAGTAGGGACACGATGTATCATGTCCAGGGGGGCAAGGTCGGTAAAAATATTCCGAAAGACGAAAAAGGTCGCAGCGATAGTGCCCACCCCGATAAAAGCGGCGGGCAGACGCTCCCCGAAGACCGTGCTGCCGAAAAATAGTTGCGAGAACGCGACCAAATACATGTAAATTGGTTCGCGCCCGGTGAATGCAGAGTAGAATACGCCAAAATTGCCCTTGCGGATAGTATCGGCAATCAGGCCATAAGCGGCTTCGTCAAAGTGGAGACCGGGTGGGGTTTTGTCGCTTTGCCAGACTCTTAATATAAATGCGAAGAGTAGTAATAAAGCCAACAATAACCATTCGGAATATTTTCGCGCCCAGACCCAAATCACCACTCTAACTCCCGATCTTGATGGTAAGCCTTGCCCAACCGCACACTCAAGGCCGCCTTGTAAAGCTCTCGGCCCAGATAAAAGGCATGAGAAGGGTTATCAATTTTTAGCTGACGGAAGATGCCCCGGATTTCGAGGTCGTCCGGCCCACCCAGCGCAAAAATCTGGTTATTAAAAGCGTAGATTTTCTGACCGTCAGTGTAAATCCGAATATTAGGGTCAGTCAGGCGGGCTTGCATACCCCGAAGTTGGGTTTCGTTGTAAAAGTGATGATGTTCTGCGGCCCCCACCCGTCGTTCTAGCCAGGCTTCCAGTTCCGCCAGGTCAGTAGGGCCAAGCTCGATCTTAATCCCGGTAATAGATTCTAACTGCGCTAAATCGCCTTTGGCAAAACCGGGCACGATGATTAAATCCAGCGTAGCCCTTTGTTCGTCCGTCAGCTTGAGGTGGTCGGTAATGTAACGGGTGGTCATAAAAGCCGCCACCTCAATCTCCAACGCCACTATCTGATACTCGAAGCCGAGTTTGGGGCCATACTCAGCCAGATATTCGGCTAACCAGGGAGCGGCCAACTGCCCGGTCACAAACAAAAAGCGGGGCAGTGGTATTACCAAAGGCGGTTCGGCGGTATAAAGTTCTACTCCTTCCTGTTCAAGGTCAAGTTCGTGGAGTAAATTCTCCACCGTCAAACTGTAGCCGGGATGAAGATAACCGGGCGCAAGTTCCGTCAGAGGGGCTAATACAAAACCCCGCCCACGCATTCGGGGATGGGGAATTTGTAGCTGCTCATCCTCGAAAATCAGGTCGTTGTAAAATATTATGTCAATATCAATCGGGCGCGGGCCGTTGCGAAAGGTCGCTTCCCGTCCTAAATCGGCCTCAATTTGTTTCAGAGCTACCAGCAAGGGCAAAGGTGCAAGCTCAGTTTCGGCCTTGACCACCATATTCAGGAAATCGGGTTGGTTGGCATAACCTACCGGGCGGGTCTGATATAGCCCTGATACCGCCGAGACCCGGAGTTTTCCGCCTAACCGCAACCTGTCCAGGGCTTTCGCCAGATTTTCCCGGCGATTGCCCAGGTTCGCTCCTAACGCCAGATATACCATTGCTCGACTTGATTGCATTTTTAATATTTTCTAGTTTGATTATTTTTGGGACAAAGATTTTGATTCGACAAAAGTGTTACGCTCCCAGAAAACCCCGTGTGAATAGCCCTGAATGGTTTTATCCTGCGCGACTAATTCCAGCCGTTTTTCCGCCAGACAAGCAAAGGTCTGGTCAATTTCTATTCCCAGGTAACGCCGCTCCAGCTTTTTTGCCACCACTGAGGTCGTGCCGGAACCCAGAAATGGGTCTAGGACTAACTGACCGGGATTAGAGCTTGCCAGGATTATTTTTGCCAACAACTTTTCGGGCTTCTGAGTAGGATGTTCGGTATTTTCGGGCATAGACCAAAACGGCACGCTAATATCCGTCCAAAGATTGGAGGGATGGGTCAGGCGAAAATCCCCGCCCTCGGTTTCCTCCCAATCTTTGGGCTGGCCTTCGTTACGATAGGGAGCGATTACCTTGCGCCGCAGTTTGACCGCCTCCACATTAAAAATATATTCGTCCGAAAGCGTGCAAAACCAAATGTCTTCCGAGCAGTTTTTCCAATTAGCTTTAGCCCCGCGCCCCTTCTCTCGCTCCCAAGTTATGCGATTGCGAACTTTAAAGTATTTCTCCGCCACATAATGAATCGGAGCGGAGGAGTTCCAGTCACCACAAATATAAACCGAGGCGGTAGATTTTAGCAACCTGACTAGCCCAACCAGCAAACCATCCAACCAGACGGCATAATCGTCCAAATCCTGTTTTTTGAAAACGCGCCCGTTAAAACTTTTGGTGAGATTGTAAGGTGGGTCTAGAAAGAGCAGGTCAACCTCAGCCTCCGGCAACAGGGGCAGAACCGAAAAAACATCCTGGTTAAGGGTATGATTTTCTATTTCTGCCAGCACGGCGGGCCTTTCCAGCTTTAGCAAACGCGAGCTAAAATCTTGCTGCTCCTTCTCGGAAAGGGTCAGAGTGCGATTACGAGGGGCACGTTGATTTTCTTCCATAAATCCTTTTAATCCAATGCACTGGCTCCTCACTCATAGCTTGAAGTCAGCGTAAGAAAACTATTGCTTTGGCTAGAAGGCCCGTCAGAGAGCCGCTACCATATCACGCACAAATGCCTGAGCGAGAGCCGTCATATTAAAGGTGTGATAAGCACCCCTGGGTAAACGTGCAATTCGGTGGGCACTCCCTCACGCACTAGCCTTCGGACGTACACAAGGTCTTCCTCCCGGAACAGGTCTAACGCACCCACCCTAAATGTAGGTTGTGGGCAAACCGGCCACACTCACGGCACGGGCAGCCACAGCGTAGAAAGTGCGGATTTTACCTGGCAGGGCGACCACCATACCCTGAGTATAAGGCACAGGTGCATCTACTCCAAGTAAATAGAAAATCGATCTTCATCCCTGATCCTTCCCATCACTCCCGTTTGCTAATGTGGGGCAGACTTGTTAAAATCATAGCATAATTCAAGCTAAATTTAATCGCGAAAAGAGGTTATAGTAATGACAATTGAGAGAACCGCCCTTGACGACTTTTTTGCTACCCATCCCCAAACCCTGGAATTATACCAGCAGGCCCAGGAGGTTTTGCCCACTGGCACTACCCACGCCAGTCGCTATTGGGAAAGCACTCCCGGCGTTTATTTTGACCACGCCCAGGGAGCTTACAAGTGGGATGTGGATGGCAATCGTTACACCGATTACTGGATGGGGCACGGCTCATTGATATTCGGGCATACTCACCCGACTATAACCCAGGCAATTATCGCCCAAGTTAGCAAGGGCACTCATTTTGGTGGGAATAATCCGGGTGAGGTTCGTTGGGCCCACCTTATCAATAAACTAATCCCCAGTGCCGAGAAAGTACGCTTTTTCAGTAGCGGAACCGAGGCTACTATGATGGCGATGCGGCTGGCGCGGGCCTATACCGGGCGTAACAAAATCATCAAACTGGAAGGTCGTTTTCATGGTTGGAACGACTACAGCAGCATCAATCAAAGTAATGTCGCCCCGTTAGGTATTCCCCAGGCGGTGGCTGATAATATGCTGGTTTTGCGGCCCAATTTGAGCGAGGTGCAACAGGCTTTTGCGACTGACCGGGATATTGCCGGGATAATTCTGGAAGCGGACGGAGCCAGTTGGGGAGCCGTGCCTAACCCACCGGGTTTGTTGGCGGGCTTGCGCGAACTCACTCAGCGCGAAGGAGCTTTGTTAATTTTTGACGAAATTGTTAGTGGCTTCCGCTACGGGCCGGGTGGCGTACAGGCTATTGAGGGGGTTACACCCGACCTGACCTGTCTGGCGAAGATTTTGGCCGGGGGATTAAACGGCGGGGCAATCGGGGGTAAGGCTGAGATTATGGCGGCTTTCGACCCGGCGGCGGGCAAAGGTTTTATCCGCCATCACGGGACCTTTAATGGCAATCCTCTTTCGGCGGCGGCGGGTATAGCGGCTCTTTCGATGATTGCGGCGGAAAACGCCCAGACCGAAATTTATGATTATATAGGCAGGCTGGGTAACAAGTTACGAGCCGGGTTGCAAGCGGCTATTGTGGAGGCTGGACTAAAGGGCAAGGCCATCTCCTACGGCGCGGGTTCGGTCTTCCATATATTATTGGGTGGCGCAAATCCGGTGGAGTGGCCGGAAGATGGTAATATTATGGCTGAGAGTTTCCGGGAAACCCTGGAACGACCTGACGTTCAAGCCCGCCTCAAAGCTGGTCTTCCTACTGAGGTAGTCGAAGCTCTGCGGGTTGAAATGGATGTGCGGGGTGTTCAGTTTATGGGTGGGCATGGTGGTTTTGTGTCGGTGGCCCATACTGAACAGGATATTGAAAACACCGTTGAGGTTTTTGCCCAATCGTTGGCGGCCCTTCGCAAAGCTGGAGTTTTGTAAGATTCAGGAATAGGTTAGTATAATTCAATGGCAGACGAGTTGAAAGAGGCCGAAAAAACTGGAGCTACGGCGGGTGTTTCTCCAGTTTTATTCGGGTTGGCCTTTGGGGGAGTTTTGTTAGTGGCGATTCTGATAATGTTATTGCTTACGGCGGGGGATACCAAAGAAACTCCCGCCCCCGCCAGCCTGAGTACGGTGGCGCAGGAAGGCAAAACTCTTTATATAAGCACCGGGAATTGTAATACCTGCCATCCTGGCGAAGGTCGCAAGGCTGGGATAGGGCCGCGCCTCAGCACCAACGGTATAAATGATACTAATATCCGTAACACCATCCGCAAGGGCAAAGGGGCGATGCCCGCCAACAGTGTTTTGAGTGAGGATGATATAACCAAAATTATTGCTTATTTACACGCTATCAAACCCTGAAAGAATGTAGATGGATTTACGCAAAGCTTCCAGGCTTCTTAGTATTTTCGCCGGGATAATCGTTAGCGGCTTCGGGCTTTTGCTGCTGCTCGGTTTCATAATAGGGCTGGTGCTTTACCGCATTATTTCGCTAAGTCCTCAAACTTTATTAGTGTTTGTCTTATTGGTGACAGGGATTGGCTTAATTCAGGCTGGGTTTCGGGTTTTCAAAGAACCAGTGAAAATGGGAATTTATCAGCTAATTTTTGGCCTGATTTTCGGCATACTCGCTTTGCTATTTCGGCAATACTATATGGTGGTAGTGGCTTTGCCCTGTTTGCTGGCGGGGGTCTTGGCAATTGCCAGCTATAATAATATCCCCACCTATCCGGCTTATCAGACCGCACCTACTACCGGATGGTACGCCCAACCACCCCTCCCGCCCTTCGTAACCACCCCCACCGATGACCCTGATTTTAAGCTGGCCTTGAATAAGGCGATTGCCCTGGCCCAATCCGGGCAAAAAGCTGAGGCTTATATCCAATTGCGCGGCCTGGCTTATTACCATCCCCAAGAGGTTAATCTGTTGCTGTGGCTGGCTTTTACTGCCCCCAGCCTGGACGAGTCGCGCTACTGCATCAGTCAGGCCCAACGCCTTGAGCCGCAAAATCCAAGTGTAGCACAGGCTATAAGCTGGTTGGCAAAGCAGGAGCAAGTTGGGTTAAGTAGCTAATTTCCAAAAGGAGACCATTAAAATGAAGAATATTCGCCCTCATCTCGGCTGGATATCCTTGCTATCCTGCCTGTTAGTATTAGGTAGCCTGACTCCGCCGACCCAGGCTCAGGGCCTATTGGTTACTGGTAATGTTTTCGCCTGTTACAACCTGACTACTGGGACTACTAGCCTTATTTTCGGGGGACGGGCAATCGCCGCTGGTGCTATCCTGCGGGTGGTAGGTTCGACCAACACCTGTACCAGCAATGAACTTTCGGTTGACCTTAACCAACCCGGCCCCCAAGGGTTGCAAGGCCCTCAAGGAATTCAAGGCCCGCAGGGTTTACAAGGTAATCAAGGGCCGATTGGGGCTACGGGCACGCAAGGTCCAGCAGGGCCAAAAGGCGACACGGGTAATACTGGCGCACAAGGCCCAAAAGGTGACACAGGGTCGCAGGGCCAGCAGGGTTTGCAAGGACTACAAGGGCTAAAAGGTGATACTGGTGATACTGGCCCGCAAGGATTGCAAGGCACACAGGGCTCTATTGGTCTTACAGGTACACAAGGCCCCGTAGGCCCAAAGGGTAATACGGGTGATAGCGGGGCACAAGGTTTGCAAGGCCCAAAAGGTGACACAGGGTCGCAAGGTCCGAGTGGCCCACAAGGCCCTGCCGGAGTTGGCCTTAACCCGCTTCAGGTGGCGACCCTTCATTGGTATGATGCTAACCTGACGGGCAATCTTTATGATGTTGGGGCGGGCCCGCTGGGAGTGGCTTTCGACGGGGCCAACATCTGGGTAGTCAATAACGGAGATAATAGTGTTACCAAACTCAGAGCCAGCGATGGGGCAGTTCTGACTACTGTTCCACTGCTAACAACGCCTAGTGGTATCGCCTTTGATGGGATTTATCTCTGGGTTTCTAATACCGGGGACACTACCATCACTAAAATCAGAGCCAGCGATGGTTTAGTAATTAATAGTTACCCGACAAATGGCAACGAACCCTATGCGGTGGCTTTTGATGGTACTAATATCTGGGTTACAAATTTCGGTTCGGCTACTGTTAGCAAAATCAAAGCCAGCGATGGTTCCTTTATAGGTCTTACCTCGGTTGGAAATCTACCGGCGGGCATAGCCTTTGATGGTACTAACATTTGGGTCAGTAATAGGAGCGGTAATAGCGTCACCAAAATTAAAGCCAGTGATGGTTCAGTGGTTAATACCTATACTACCGGCCTTAACCCGACAGGAGTGGCTTTCGATGGTAGCAACATCTGGATTGCCAATAAGGGCGCGGATAATATCACAAAACTAAAAGCCAGTGATGGTTCGCTGGTTGGTACTTACAACGTTGGAATTGCGCCTGTTGGAGTGGTCTTTGACGGTAATAATATCTGGGTCGCCAATAATGGCAGTACCACCGTCACAAAACTAAAGGCTAGTGATGGCTCGCTAATTGGCACTTTTAATACCAATGGGGCAGCACCCTGGGGCGTAGCCTTTGATGGAATAAACATCTGGGTCAGCAACAATGGTAGTGCTAAAGTAACCCGCCTCTAGGCAAGGGTTCCCCAGTGTATTGCTCTGACTTACTTAACCTCCTTCCAGACTCACTGAAAGGAGGTATGTTCGGCCTTGCTTATAAGTATAATTCTTTATATGATTAGTCCGATGTTCACTTTACCTCAATGGCACACTCCGTCTAAAACACGCTTGTTGTAATTTGTTTAAACTACCAATTTATCCAATACGAACCTGGAAAGGAGCATAGTACATGACCGGGGAGATTAAGCCAGAAGAATTAGCCCTGTTAAAAGCAGGCTTGAGCAATTTAGTTAGCTGAGCTAAAACAGGAGTTGGCAACCCTGAAGGCCGAGAACACTCAGTTACGCCAGCAAGTAACGCAACAAGAAACTAAACTTAATAATCTGGAGCGAGGCACGGCAACTGAAAATAGCCCCACCAGTCGACGGCGGATGCTGAAAAGAGTCGGGGCGGCTGCCGCCAGCGTAGTTGCCGCCGGAGTAGCCACCACCGGGCTACCGAATGCCAGTGCTACCAACGGGGATACGCTGAAAGTTGGTCAGTCAGGTAATGCGGCTGAGTCAACCACCCTACTTTTTTATGATGGGGCTAACACGGCTGGCCCTGGTAGTATTTTTGTGGCAAGTGATATCCAAACTACTACCACTAGCAGGGGGTTTGCGGCGGCAGTGACGGGAATTGCTACGGCCTCGACTACAGGTGTGAAATATGGAGTATATGGTTATCATGGAATTACGGGTAGTCCGAATCCAGGTGGGGCGGGGGTAGTGGCGGTCAGTGACTCTCCTAACGGTTGGGGACTACAAGCTAAAGGTGGTCGAGCGAATTTATATCTGGAAAATTTTGGTAGTGCGCCAGCCAGCCGGAGTGATGCTCATTTTCGAGGCGAAATTCTGGTTGATAGCACTGGGGCACTCTGGTACTGTGTGGCAGATGGTATGCCCGGTATTTGGCGAAAAATCGGGGGGCCAGGGGTGCAGGGTAATGTGAATTTGCTTCCTGCACCCGACCGCTTCGCTGATACTCGTGACCCTAACATTGGCAACCAGCAACAACAAGGCCCATTTGCTGACCCAAATGATATTATTCTTACTATAGCCGGAAGAACAGGTCGCGATGGTCAAACTATTCCCACCAGTGCCGTATCCATTTTAGGGAATGTGACCGCAATCACCCCAGTGGGGTCTGGGTTGCTAAAAGTTCTGCCTTCTACCGTCCCCAGAACTCAGGGCACTTCTACAGTTAACTTTAATAGTGGTTTTAATACCGCCAACGCCTTTACCAGTAAGCTCAATAATGGGCAGATTAAGGTTGCGGTTGCTGGTACTACCTCTGTCCATTTTACAATTGATGTGGTGGGCTATTATATGTGATGGAATAGTTTTTCCCACTTCCGTGTTATTCTGGGGGCTAGGGGTTAGCTCTTTTTATTCATGCTTTCGCTCAGGACGGCGGTTTTCTGGTAAGCGGCGTAAACGGCTTTGGATAAAATTGTCCGTAACCCCCCCTTTTCAAGCTGATAGAGAGCCTCGGCACTGGTCCCGGCGGGCGATGTCACCATATTACGGAGTTCTGCCGGGTGGCGGTGAGATGCTTCAGCGAAAAGCACCGAGCCCAGAAGGGTTTGAGTCACCAGGTCACGGGCATCCTGGCGCGAGAATCCCAGATGAACGGCGGCATCAATCAGGGCTTCCATAACCAAAAACACATAGGCGGGGCCGGAAGCACTGATAGCGGTTGCCATATCCACGAATTTTTCTTCCTCAAACCACATTTCTCGGCCCAATGCCCCCAGGATGGCTTTGGTTTGGGCTTTCTGGGTCTCACTAACTTCAGGCGAGGAAACCCAAACCGAAATGCCCTGGCCTATCTGGGCGGGGGTATTGGGCATAGCGCGCACTACCGCCGGATGCTGGATTTCATTAGCGATTGAGGCGATATTCGCACCAGCCGCGATAGATATTACCAATTGACGGGCCTCAATAATCCCGTTTAGCTCCTGTAAAACGTTACGCAAGCGTTGGGGTTTTACGCAGATAAGCACAATATCGGCGGTACGGGCAGCCTCGCGGTTAGAGGTAGTGGCGCGGATACCCAGGCGGGTTGCTAACTCTTCGGTGCGTTTGGTGCGGGGGTGGCTGGCGATAATGTTTTGGGGTTCGACCAGCTTTTTCTCCAACAGCCCGGACATCATTGCCTCCGCCATTATCCCGCTCCCAATAAAAGCCAACTGTTGCCCCACCAGCACCGTTTCGTTATCACTCAATTTCGTCTCCCCCTTAGCAGTTGCCAGTTGTCGGTTGTCGGAAAAGAATTAACAAGGATGGACAGGATATTAAGAAGTAACGAGTAAAAAGCATCTTCCCCCTTCCACTTTAGGGAAGGGGGCTAGGGGGTTAGGTTTGTTCCCTATTCATGCTCCTTGCTCCTTGCTTCTTTATTCTTCCCCATTCATCCCCCAGCCCCTTTATTTGATGCTATTGGCACACGTTCGATGATTGGTGCGCCCGTCAGGTCACGGTAAACCTCAATTACCCGGTCAGCAATCGTGCGCCAGCCAAATTGCTCAGCATGGACGATAGCTTGTTGTCCCAGGCGACCACGCAACTCCGGCTGGTCTAGCAAGTTTCGGATAGCCCCCGCCAATTCTTGAGGGTTGCCGGAGGGAACGAGCAAGCCGCTAAACCCATCTTTGACGGCATAGGGCAAGCCCCCTGCCCGACTGGCAATCACGGGCGTGCCACAAGCCTGTGACTCTAAAGCCGCCATCCCAAAACTTTCGTAGTGGCTAGGCATTATGGTAATGTCCGCCGCACTGTAATAATAGGGCATATGTTGCTGGTTCTGAGAGGGTAGGAATTTAACGTAATCCTGCAAACCAAGTTGTTGCACCATTGTTTGCAAGCGGCGTGCTTCGGGGTTATCGTCCTGTCCAGCCTTGTTGCCACCCCCGACGATAAGAGCCTGAGTATCGTGGTCGCCCTGCTCCACCAGTTTTTGCACCGCCCCAATTAAAACATCCACCCCTTTGATGGGCTCAATCCGCCCTACTAATAATAGAATATTTTTGGCGGTCAGACCCAAAGCGGCGCGGGCTTCGGCTTTGGGGCGAGGTCGGAACAGCTTCAAGTCTACACCACAGGGGATTATTTCGACCTTTTCGGCCTCCGCCCCATATTGCCAGCTAAGGGCCGCTCTTTCGGCGGCGGTGGCAGCTACAATTCGGTCTACTTTACCAATCAATTCGGTCTCACGCTCGGCTCTGAAAGCGGGTTCACGCTCTTCCTCGCTACGGGCACTGGCATTTTTGAGATGAGCCAGAGTGTGGAACATCTGCACCACTGGCACATTCCATTTCTCGCGCAACATTAGCCCAGCATAGCCACTTAACCAATAATGAGAATGGATTACGTCATATTCCAGTTCTTCGCACTGTTGAAACTGATGAATATTTTCAACAAATTCGGGGAGATGGTCATAAATTTTGGTTTTATTATAAGGTTTGCGGGGCCCGGCGGGTAAATGAATTATCCGGGTATTGTCGCTCAGGGTGTGGGTAAGGGGCGTAATCAAATTCTGGGTACGGGTAAATACATCTACCTCTAGGCCGCGTCTCCCTAACTCGCGGCTTAGTTCGCGTACATAAACATTCATGCCACCTGCTTCCTTGCCACCTAACACGGCTAATGGGCAAGTATGGACACTTAGCATCGCGACTCTATAAACTTTTCTAGTCATCTGAATTGAATAACCTCTTTAATATATTATGTAAAGTTCCTTACTTTACCTGATAAATATTCTTACCGTTTTACTGAGACGCGCCACTCCTTAGAAGTCGCCGTCTTATTGTTCAGGGATCATGTCATGTTGAATAATATGAGGAATTTTAATTGTGCTACCTCACAAACTCAAAATTACAAACGTCCTGAACACTTCATATAAGTATTACATTAATCATGCTTTAATTGTCAAGCCCACTACTAAACAAACCAGAGCCGCCAACGGAATCAGGCTTTTTAGCCATTTCCCGGTTTGACCCATTTGTAACTTGAAGAAACTTTCCAGAAATCGCACCAAAAAACTCAAAGCCAACAAACCGAACCCGATGGGCAGAAAAACCCCGAAACTACCATCAACCAGAGCCATCACCATCAACGCCCCTAGCGCAACTGTCGCCCCAAGATATAAAAGTGATAATAGCCAGGTATTAGTGCCAAGCCAACCTAACATCCGAATATCGCTAGTGGGCTTTTCGTCATCGGGCATAGGGGCGCGCTCCGAAACCGAGCCAGTAGAACGCTCTCCTGGGCGACGCACTACCCCTGGTGGATTATTGGGGCGGGCGATAGGTCTCGATTGTTTCTTTTTTGCCACAGCCGTTCTCCAGATAATAGTTCTTGGTTATTAGTTGTTGGTTGTTAGTTTTGACCTAACTCCTTAACCCCGGACACGATGCATCGTGTCCCTACAAGCAACGAGGGAAAGATTACGTCTCGTTACTTTTTAACATCCTGTTAATCCTGTCCATCCTTGTTAATTTTTTTCCGACAACCGACGGCTGACCACCGACAACCTTTTTCAACCGAACCTGGGTGGGAGCATATCTAACAAAAGCATCATATCACCCGCTACCAACGAATGTCCGCCCAGCACCACCGGGAACTGATAGCGTTCCTGGGCTTGAAGGGCTGCTTCGGTAAAAGCTTGCAAGCGGGGGTCGGAGATCTCGGCTAACTGGAAAGCGTCACTATTAAAACGGTCAGCCCGATTGGGTTTTAGTCCCTGATGGGCGAACAGCACTCGGCTATCAATTGCCGCCACCGTCCCCAGCCTTGATAGTCGCTCGAAGAATTTCTCCGGCCCTAACTCATCCAACATAAACCCCGCCAGCGACACCACCGACCCATTATTCTCTCGTCCACTGGCCCGCATCCCGCGTTCCTCGCTTAAAATTCGGGTTTGCCCGTGTGAACGCAGGTCTAGCAACCGATGTACGCCGCCACTCACCCGCCCGATAATCAACACCTGCCCCTCAAAGCGGCTTAACTCTGCCAGCAACATTTTTACCCGGCGGGTATCAAATTCGGGGCGGTTAGTCAGATAATTAGCCAGGTCGCTATCGTCACGCTGATTTTCCAGCCACAGTTTCAAAACTGCCCCATCGGTAGGGGTATCAATATCGAAAATAGTACGGGCGGTGCGGGAGTTACCCGGTAACATCTGCTGCCAGCTAAGCCCAACCAGTTGGCACAAGGCCCAGGCTAGATTATTATCGCTCTCCGGCAATTCGGCTAACTGTCCCAGAGCGGCGGCGGGTTTCCAACCCACCAAATCGGCACTGAAAAAATTATTGGCGGTTACATTACTTGACCCACTCTCTATCGCCGCCACTAAAGCCCGCCACTCCACCGAGGTAAGCAGCACCCCGGCCCCACCTCCCACATACACCACGCCATCGGTAGGTGGCAAAGTTTGAACTACTCGCCACAAGGCTTTACCAAACTCAAATTCGGTATCAGGCTCGTCCCGCCACAGTTCTACCCCGGCGGGCGGGGTAAAATCCTGGTCGCTGGTGACAATTATCAATCGCTCGAACAAATTAGTATTACGGGCGCAGAGCAGAGTGGAAGTAGCCGCCACTCTTAACAGGCCATCCATAGCAGTTTCCATGGGAGTTAGTTGGGTCTGGGGCGGGCGACCCAAAAACATTATCAAATGGTTTGCCAACTTTCCCCCCTTGCCGATTTATAGATGACCTACTGACTCATATTTTAGCATATCTGTAAGGCGAAAAGGTTTGTTAAATTGTAAACTTTTGCTATAATCTTCTATCATATCAGGGAATCAATTTCCCGTCGTTGCCAAGTCTGAAAATTAGCATCTCTACAAAGTGGAATTGGCCTATGCTAGAGAAAAACGAACCCGATAATACCCCGATTATCCCGGACATAAACACTCAAGACCGTGACTTGTATACCCGGCTCAACCAATATTTAAGCCGCGCCGATGTCCACCTGCGGCAAGGGCGGGGCTGGTTTATCTTTAATGCTGACCGCAACCGAGCTTCTCGCGTGGTCAAGTTGTTTCTGGAAAGGTTGGGCGATTTCCGGCCCTACCTTACCTATAACCATATTCCCTGGCGCGATTTTGCCCTGAACACCTATATGCGGGAGCAACTGAACGTCCCGGAAAATCAGCCCCAAAATAAAGATGATAAGCTGAACAAAGAGTTTACAATTGCCCGGCAGGTAACGGCGAATACCTCGCTGACGATGCTCACCAGCGATTTACTGATTATCAGCGAACTTGTCTCGCAAAGTCGGGAGGAAGTGACTCGCCTAGGGCAGGTGGTGGTAGGGCGACACACTCGTCAGATGGCAACAGTGCTGGTTACGCCCAAAATGCCCCACGAGTTAGCGGCGGATTTTGAGACCCTGCGCGACTCGCCGGGTTATTGGAACGAGTTATATTGCCGGATGTACGAAAGCAGCCTTATGGCACTATGAAAGTTGTCGGTTGTCAGTCGTCGGTTGTCGGTAAAGAGTTGAAAGTGCTGAGTGCCGAGTTAAAAGTAAATGGGGTAATGATCTATGTCCACTAGGGGTATTAGTTGCTTCTTCAAAATTAATTGCAGCCGCAAGATAGAGGATAAGAATGAGGATTAAAAGAAGAACCAAATTACCCAATCTGTTTTTTGTGGCCTTATATTTTTATTTACTTGGAACGGTTAGCATAATTTTTGCTGTAGCGAGTAATTGGTGGAACTCACTGTTTTTACTGCTAGGGTTGAGCTTTATCTGCTTTATCTGTGGGTCTGCATTAGTTTTTCTTGGCATCAAGGCTACTGTAACGAAAATCCCGCTAAAACCTTATGATATCAGTTTTATAGGCGGAATTTTTTTGTTTTTAATGTGTATTATGAGTAGTTTAGCAATCCTTGAAAGCAGGACTCCAATTGAAATGTTGATTCTAACGATTGGAGCTTTTCTTATTGGTTGTTATAGCTTATACCATGGTTGGCTGGAACTCAACGAAAAATATAGAGATTAGGGATGTACACCAAATCATTCGCCAGAGGTCTAACTTACCCAAAGCCTAGATTTTAGAAATGACCTTTGACCTGTGACTTTCGACTTTAGATTTCCTACAAAGGAATTGTCTTGGATATTGACGATAATTTAATAGTGCTGGTACACGATGCCTGGCACGGCGCATGGGCCTGGGACGGGGTAATCGCCCACCTGGAACAGCGAGAATATAGCGCGGTAGCTCTTGACTTGCCCGGCTATGGCACTAGCCCTGCGCCAAAGCAACTAACTTTCCAGGATTATGCCAATGCCGTAAAGGAATTTATTGCCAGCACTGGCGCGGCTAAAGTTTTGCTGGTGGGACATGGTATGAGTGGCCCGGTACTACAGCTTGTAGCCGAACAGTTGGGGCAGGAGCAACAGGCCCAGATTAGCGGGTTGATTTTCGTGGGGGCCTATATTCTGCAAGATGGCGAAAGTATTCTGGAGGTAATGCCGCCGGAAATGGCGACTTACTTCCGGCAAATGGCGACCCTAAACCCGCAGAATTTGATTTCGTTAGCGGAGATGCCCGAATATTGGTATTACAATGTAGTAAATGACGACCAGAGTCAGGCCGAGGAATTGTTGGGGAAAATGACTCCCGCCCCACTGGCTCCCATGGAAGAAAAGATAAAACTAACGACCTTTTTCAATCAGCATCCGCCCGCCGGATTTATCAGCTTTAATGAGGATTTGACCCTACCACCGGGTGATTTTTATCCCCGACAGGCTAACCGTCTGGGAAAACCTAAACATATGCCCGTTAATGCTGGACACGAAGGCCCAGTAACCAAGCCCCGCGAAGTAGCCGAGGCAATATTATTTATGGCGAATAGTCTGTGAGGATAAATTTCCAAAATAACTAAATAGGTGATGATGCTCACCTTTAACTGCCCAGCCGGGCTGATAGCTTCTACCAAATCCACTTTTGTGGTCAATTTGGTTAGAAGCTTTTTTATTTGAGTAATAATTAGAAAGGCTAAACTTCTGCTGGAAATTTTATTGATTGGCCTAGGTGGGGCCATCGGGGCAATTTGTCGCTATCTGCTTAGCCGCTACTTTGCCGAGCGATATGGGGCGGGCTTCCCTTACGGCACATTATTTATAAACGTCAGTGGCAGTTTTATTCTGGGGCTGTTTAACGGGCTGGCGACGCGGCAGATTTTAGGTAATGACGAGTGGCGATGGCTGGTAGCGGTGGGCTTCCTGGGCGGCTATACCACCTTTAGCACCTTCAGCTACGAAACCCTGAGCCTTTTCCGACAGGGAGACCGACGAGGCTGGTGGAATCTTTTGGGTAGCCCCTTGCTAGGGGTTGTTGCCGCCGGGTTGGGATTCTTTTTGTCAATCTAACCCCCTTCCCGCAAGGATGAAGGAGGAGGGATGAAGGATGAAAAAAGAAAGTGCCGAGTGCCGAGTTAAAAGTGCCGAGTAGAGGTCGAAAGTCAGAAAACTAAAATCCGATGAATTTCGACTTTTGACTATTTTCCCGACAACCGACGACTGGCAACCGACAACCTTTCTAACCGCTTGCCCTTTACATGCTGGTTTGCTAAAATGGGGGTAAGGCAACAAACCGCAAATTTCAAGGAGCAGATGGTTGGGTGTACTTTCAAAGTTTACGGGCTCGATACTAAAAATCATTTTCGGCCTGATAATGGTCGTGCTGATTGTGGCAATCGGCTTTGGCATCTACTTTTTCTTTGAGGTTGGGTCAAGGCCCAGCACCAGTAAGGATATTGTGCCTTTCAGCATCACCAGTGGCGAGAGCTTTACTTCGGTCACACAAAACCTGTATGATGCGAAACTGGTACGCAACACCTTTGTATTTCGTTTGCAGGCCAGATTTTTGGGGGCAGAGGAAAAAATCCAGTCGGGCTATTTTTACCTCAACCGTAACATGAACATTAACGAAATTCTGGAAACTATTACCAACGCTCGCCTTGTCGAACGCCAGATAACTGTTCCCGAAGGGCTACGGTTGGAACAGATTGCCGCCCGCTATGAGGAAAAGGGCTGGAACAAAGAAAAATTTATCCAGTTGGTAAGAAAGGGCGACTATCAATTTGGCTTTTTGAGCGATAAACCCCCTGGTGCATCGGTAGAGGGTTTTCTATTCCCCGATACTTATCGCGTCCCGGCAGGCTATACCGAAGATGATATAATTATCATGATGCTTAAACGTTTTGGCGACCAGTATAATACTAAGCTACGGGACGAAGCGCGGCAAGGGCTAGGGGTTTATAAAGTAGTTACAATGGCCTCCATTGTTGAGCGTGAGGCGGCTCTGGCAAAAGAGCGTCCAGTAATTGCCAGCGTTTTCTACAATCGGCTAAGCAAAAATATGCTGCTGCAAACCGACCCAACGGCGCAATGGGCCCGCGATACCGAAGCTTACAAACGGGATAGCACTTTCAGCAAATGGTGGGAAAAACCCCTACCGCGCGACCTGGATGTGGACTCGCCTTATAACACTTACAAAGCTAAAGGCATACCACCCGGCCCAATCTGCAATCCCGGTCTAGCAGCCCTAACCGCTGCTACTGAGCCAGCCAATACTGAGTTTCTCTATTTTGTGGCGACGGGCGACCGTGAAGGTAGCCACGATTTCTCGGTGACACTGGAAGAGCATAACCAAAAAGTCAAGAAGTACACGGAAGGCTAAAACCTTGCCCGTCGGGTTAACTCGGCGGACTTATATAATTTGGATAACTGGTGTAAATTATGACCCAGCCTCAAACTCCCCCTGCTAAACGCTTGTACCGGGCTGATGGATCTCCCCGCCCGGTGGGAGTTATTGGTAGCCCGATTGCCCATTCCCGTTCGCCTTATTTCCAGAACGCCGCTTTTGAATATCACAACTTGCCTCATCGCTATGAAAAATGGGAAGTTAGCCCGGAAAATCTGGCTCAGTTTTTGACCGAAATGCGCGCTCAAGACTTTTTAGGCATAAATGTCACAATCCCGCACAAAGAAGCGGTGCTGGAACTTTTGGAAACTGGCACGCCCGAAGCTGGCGAGACCGGGGCGGCTAACACCCTGTTTTTGCATGAAGACCAATACCTTGCCGGACATAATACCGATGTGGGCGGCTTTCTGGAAACGCTCAAGGAGGAGGGTTATGAGCCTCTGGGCAACCGGGTGATGGTGCTGGGGGCCGGGGGGGCGGCACGGGCGGTAGTCTACGCCTTGTTGCAAGCGGGAGTAATTGAGATTGCGTTGGTAAACCGTACCATTGAACGGGCGATGGAGCTGTGTGATTATTTTTCGGCCCGCTTTCCTCAATGCCATACCTACGCCTTGCCCTTTGACCCGGCTGGTTGGCCGATGGTGCGTAATCCCCGCAGTCTGGTGGTAAATGCCACCTCTTTTGGCTTAGCCCCGGAAGAAAAAGAGGCCGAATTCCCTATCTCGGCCCGCCAGATGAGCGGACGCAACCCCGACCGCAAAACCTACTTCTTTGATTTGCTCTATGGCGATACCCCCTTTATCCGCACCGCCCAGCAAGAAGGCGGAGCCCACGTGCTGGATGGCAGCAAAATGTTAGTCTATCAAGGCGCACTGAGTTTTGAATTGTGGACGGGACTGCCCGCGCCCCGTGAAATTATGCTAGAAGCGTTGAGAAAATCTTGGTAATAATTCCCTATCTACTAATTATAGTAGCGGCTCTGGTGGTGGGCTGGCTTTCGGTTATCCTGACCCATCGCTTCCCGATAGAAGAACGGGCCTTGTTTGCCGCGCCTAAATGTATGGGTAGCGGGGAAAAGTTAAGCTGGTACGACCAATTCCCGATAGTTGGCTATTTGGCACAAAGGGGGATATGTCGCCACTGTGGTAAAAAACTGCCCTGGCGTTTCCCTGTGTTGGAAGGGCTGGTTTTAATTTGTTTTATTGCGGCCTGGCCTCGCTACGAAACCTCTCCAATATATATCTATGTAATAAAAGCCTTCTTTATCGCCTTGATGCTGGTGATTGGAGCAATTGACCTGCGCCACCGGGCAATTTTCCCTGTTATGATTTACCTGGGAAGTCTGGTAGCCATTCTGGTAGCGATATTTGGCCCCGAAAATGGGGGCCTACTACCGAATCCTGGCAACAGCATCCTGGGAGCGTTGTTTTGTGGGATAACTTTCCAGTTGCTCTACTGGCTGGCAATCGCCATCTACCGGGTGCGGGCTCTGGGTTATGGCGATGTCTTGCTGGCTTTCCTAATCGGCCTGGTTTTGGGTTTCCCCAGCGCGGCGGCGGCCCTGTTTATGGGAGCTTTTTTTAACGGGGTAGCGGCCCTATCGGTGCTGGTGGTTGGTAAAAAGGGACGGCGCGAGTTCATCCCCTATGGCACAACCCTTTGCATTGCCACTATCATGGTCTTAATGTTTGGTGATGTGATCTGGCGGTGGGGGCCGCTAGGTCTGGTGGGCGATTTATTAATAGTAATTTTTGGAGCGGTGTCCCGGATACTCGGCCTGGGTTAGCGCAGAACGTTCACACCCTCTTTACAAATTCACAACTATTTACTATAATGCCGTATGTTAGAGCATCGAGAGCCGGAGGTTTTTATCTACCACGCTCTCGCTTTTATTTTCTAACTTTTCCTTCTTCCGCAAATTTTGGCACTTCGCGGAGAGGGAGGGTAGCGTTAGCCGTTTTTGCTGTCGGTTTGGCGTAGTAAATCTGATAGGGTAGCCCCAGCCCCATCTCGTTTGCAAAAGCAGATGCAGATAGCAAAATTATGCGAATTCGTTTCGTTAAAGCGGCTCACGACCACACTTTTTTCCGATATATTTTGGTAGTGCGAACCAAAAAGCAGTCGGCTATTTAATAAAAAAATAGCTAACTTTGTCGGTATCAATTCAAGCTTCTGACCACCAACAGCTTGTGATGGTTTAGGGCTACACTAGAATTTTCCTGGATGAAATTCCTAACCAGGGAAAATAGGGTGGGGTAAAGGTTAGCCAAACCTGTTTCACTCCCCTCCAGGGTTCAACAAGATCGAGGAGACTCTTTATGAGTGAAAAGACTATACAACTTACCGCTGATGGTAAGAAAAGATTACAGGATGAACTGCACGAGTTACGGACTACTAAACGCCAGGAAGTGGCAGAGCGCATTCAACAGGCCAAAGCCTATGGCGATATAAGCGAAAGCGGGGAGTACGAAGACGCTAAAACCGAGCAATCCTGGTTGGAAGGGCGTATCCGTGACCTGGAGTCAACCCTGAGCAAAGCCGAGGTTATTAGCACCAATGGGCATAAAAAGGGCGAAGTAGTGCTGGGAAGCACCGTTACTATAGAAGACGATACCAACTATAAGGAAGTTTACCTTTTGGTCAGCTCTGCCGAAGCCAGTAGCTCCGAGAATAAAATTAGCAACGAGTCCCCCTTTGGAGCCGCGATGTACGGCAAAAAAGTTGGTGACAAATTCTCGGTAAACGCCCCGGTGGGCCTCCTCAATTTCAAGATTGTAAAGGTTGAATAGTCCGCAACTTTAGAACACTCTATTGAGAACTTAAAGGTCGTAGCGCAAGCTCGGCCTTTTTTTGTTATAATCGCGGTGGTCGGTTGCCAGTTGTCGGCTGTCGGTAAAACAATCCATTCGTAGGGGTGGGTTTGCCTGTCCCTCCTGTACTCAGGGGGATAACCCACCCGCATGATAATTAAATTTTAGAAAAGAAAAATTAGAAAAGATACTACTTTGATGAATCTCGAAAATAACGCTAGAGATGGTCTGGAACTAAACGAATTTCAGAGTTTAAGGCTGGAAAAGGCCGCCAAGCTGAAAGAACTGGGCTTTGACCCCTATCCGCCGCGCTTTCTCGAACGCACCCATAGTATAGCCGAGGTGCTGGCCGAGTTTGATAACCTGAAAAAGGACGACCATGCCGAGCCACCCGTCGTTGGGTTTGAGGTTGGGGTGGGCGGGCGCATTATGCTAAAACGCGACCAGAAGGTGGTTTTTGCCGACCTGGTGGAAGATGGCAACCGAATACAGATTTACCTCAAGGATAAGAACCTGGAGGCCGGGAAGGATGGCCTGGAGCTATTCAAGGATACGGTTGACCTGGGCGATATTGTGGGGGTGCGCGGCAAGCCCTTTATCACCAAAACTGGCGAGAAAACGATTGAGGTTACCCACTGGTGGATGTTAACCAAAGCGGTTAGCCAACCCCCCGATAAACATGCCGGGTTGCAGGATGTGGAGGTGCGCTACCGCCAGCGTTACGTTGACTTAATTGCTAATCCCGAAGTGCGGGATGTTTTTATCAAACGCAGCCGGGTTATCAGTGCGATGCGCCGTTATATGGACGGGCAGGGCTTTCTGGAAGTGGAAACGCCCACTTTGCAACCGATTTACGGGGGTGCTTCGGCCCGCCCTTTTACTACCCATCACAATGCCCTTGACCAGACTTTTTATCTGCGGATTGCCGATGAACTTTATCTAAAACGGCTGGTGGTCGGCGGCTTTGGTAAGGTTTACGAAATTTGCAAGGATTTTCGTAATGAAGGGATTGATGTACGCCACAATCCTGAGTTTACTATGATGGAGTGCTACGCCGCGTTCTGGGACTATAACGATGTGATGCGGCTGGTTGAGAATATGTTTGCTTACATCGCTCAGGAGGTTCTGGGCACACTCCAAATCACCTCGCGTGGGCATGAGGTGGATTTAACCCCACCCTATCGCCGGATAAAGTTGCGGGATGCGATTATCGCCGAATGTGGCCTAGATTATGAGCAGTTCCCCGAACAAGCCGACCTTTATCGCGAGGTTCAAAAGTTAGGGGTGGAGGTTAGCCCCGACACGGTTTGGCCCAAGTTGGTGGACGAAGCCCTCAAAACTTTCGTTATTCCCAAGCTGATTCAGCCGACCTTTCTATATGACTATCCTGAGAAGCTTTCTCCGTTGGCGAAAAAGAAGCCGGGGCAAGCTGGCACTGTCGAGCGTTTCCAGCCCTTTATCGCCGGGTTGGAGTGTGGTAATGCCTTTAGCGAGTTGAATGACCCGCTCGACCAGCGCGAACGTTTCCTTGACCAACGCCGTAACGAGGAGGCGGGCGACGACGAAGCCATGCAGATGGACAACGATTTTATCAACGCCCTGATGTACGGAATGCCGCCTACGGGTGGTCTGGGGGTCGGGATTGACCGCTTTTGTATGATGCTGCTCGATCAGGCCAGTATACGGGATGTTATTCTGTTCCCCCAGATGCGAAATCTTTAGGCGGTTGTCAGTTGCCGGTGGTCGGTTATCGGTAGAAAATCTAAAATCTAATATTGGGGAAATTCGTAGGGGCAGTTCGCGAACCGCCCTGAACACAGGAATTTGGTAGGGGTAGATCTTTGTGTCTACCCTAAATTTGGAAACTTGTATTTCAACCAACAACCAAGAACTAACAACCAAAAACTATTCTCGATTGTTTTTGACCATTTCCATAAAATCCGCCCGGTCTAGCAGCATCGTTGCCAGCATCCCGCCTAGCAAACCCCAGAAGGCCGAGCCTATCCCCGCGATTTTCACCTCGGAGAGCGTTATTAACAGGGCAAAAAGGGCCCCAAAGCGGAATTTCCCACCAAAAGCCTGGGAGAACGTGCCTAGCAAAACGGGCAACATCGCCAACCCGCCCAGCATCAGTATCAGGCTGGGAGACAACACCACCTTATCCAGCGAGGCCACCACTGGCGCAACCAGACCCAACATTACCCAGAAGACCCCATTAGCTACCGCCGCCGCGTAACGCCCTTCCTTTGGCCCAGCACTCGGCCCGCCTACAATCGCCGTAACTGGCCCCGCAATACAAGCGGAGTGTCCACCGAAAAAGGCGTTGACAATACTCCCCAGCCCGGTATAAGCGGTCATAGTGTTGACAGGCGGCTTGTAGCCCTGCCCTAGCATAACCCCAATGCCTTGCCCGTTCTGCACCGCCACCACCGACACCAACAGGGGCGGAGCTAAATCAAGAATTGTGTTCAGGTTAAAGGTTGGAGCAAAAAAAATCGGCTGGGAAAAGCCGACCTGCAAAACGCCCCAATTGGTAGCATTGGTGAGGGTTGCCAAAAAAAGAGCCACTACCAGCGCGCAAATTACCGGGGGAAAATAACGGGCCAATCTGGGAAAAGCCATTAATACCAGAAATATACCGATAGAGGGAAAGGCGATTTCGGGAATGGTATCCACCGCTTTGAAGACCGAAATTCCATAGGGCAACAGCACTGCCGCCACCATCCCCATCAGCACAGGCAACGGCACCCAACTCATCACCCATTTGGCAACCCCCGTTATACCCATCAAAAATAACAGGATGCCGATGACAAAATAAGCCCCCACTACATCGCTAAAAGAATAATGAGTGAGGGCCGCAATTGAGAGGGCAATGCCGGGTATCGAAAAGGCTACCACAATCGGCTGGCGATAATACAACGACAGCCCAATCGAACCCAGGCCACTGGTCACGTAAATTATAAATATCCAGGAGATAGTGGTTTCAAGCGGTAAATTTACTTTGTTGGCGGAGGCCACCAAAATCACCAACGGCCCGGTGGTAGCAAAGATAAACCCGGTGAAGCCCAGGCCAATGCGGTTAGGATTAATTTCCTGCCGAAACGAGGCCAGACTCCCCCGCCAGCCTGTGCCCTTCTCAAATATCAAGCGAACGCTCCTGTAATATTACAATTGGCCCTTGAGTTGCTTTATCATGCGGTCAGCGTTTTTAACCCGCACATCCCCCACCTCATACAGAATCTTGCGATAGGCTTGCAAGGCCGTAATCGCATCTGGAATGCGCCCGGATTTTTCGTAGGCTACGCTCAGATTTGCCAGGGTATCGGCTTCGGCGGCGCGTTCTTCGGTCTGGCGACGGGCCATTTCCAGAGCTTTTTCGTAATATGGCACAGCCTCTGCCGGACGATTGAGGTTAGACAGCAACACCCCCAGCGTGGACAGGGCTGAATAGGCCGTCTCAAAGCCCGCACTATCCAGGGCTGATGTGCTTGCTGCTTTAAAATAATCTATAGCCTCAATATCCTGCTCGGCGTTAGCACAGGCAAACCCTAGCGAAATCAGCAAAACCCCTATACTACTTTGGTCGCCAAGCCGGGAAGCAATTTCCAACCCTTGTTGCAAGGCCGTAATAGCCTCACCCATCTGGGCTTTATCCCGCCGCTTGGCTCCCACCTCCTGCAAAAGCGTCCCCATATTATAGAGGGCTTCCAGTTGCTTTTCGGGCCAGCCAATCTGCTCGGCTTCTTTGGCAGCCTCGCCATACAAGGCAATGGCCGGGGCAGTTTCGCCCTGACTTCGATATGTTTCGGCTTCGGTCAGATAAACCTGAATTGTTAAACGTGTCTCGTCATTGTTCATTAATATCTAATATCCAAAATCTAAAGTCAAAAATTGAAAGAAAAACTGTAGGAGCAGGCTCTGTCCTGCGACAGCTATCGGATGACGGAGCATCCTCCTACGAAAAATTTCCCAAACATCCTGTCTATCCTTGTTAATTCTTTTCCAACAACTAACAACTGACAACCGATAACCGCCTAATTAGATGCCATAAAATCAACCACCACCTGCGCCAACTCCGGCCCTTTATCTTCCTGCAAGAAGTGGCCCGCCCCATAAATAGTAGTGTGAGGCTGGCCCTTTGCCCCCGGCACACGGTTCTGGAAATAAACATCGGCCCCGTGCGTAATCGGGTCTGAGTCGCTAAAGGCCGTCAGGAAGGGCTTTTCCCAACTCACCAATACTTCCCAGGCTTTACGGTTAGGGGCAGAGGCGGGGTCATCGGGCGAAATCGGCACAAGGGTTGGGAACTGTCGCGCTCCCGCTTTATAAGTTTCATCCAGGAAAGGCGCGTTATAGGCCGCGATAACCTCTGGCGATAACTCCGTAACACAGCCCCCCTTGACAATTCGCCCCGCCGGGAAGACCGGGACATCTTGCGAAAAACTTTTCCAACGCAAGAATGCTTCACCGGGCGGAATGTCACCAGTGGGTAGGAAGGTATTCGCCACCACCACTCGCGCAAAACGTTCCGGCTGTTCCGCCACCAGCCGCAAGCCGATTAGCCCACCCCAATCCTGTCCCACAAACGTAACATTTTTCAGGTCTAAAGCCAACAATAATTGGGTCATCCAGTCAACATGCTTCTGGTAGGTATAATCTTCCCGCTTTTTGGGTTTGTCCGAACGCCCAAAACCCACCAAATCGGGCGCAATCGCCCGATAGCCCGCCGCCGTAATAACTGGAATCATCCTGCGATAGAGGTAGCACCAGGAGGGTTCGCCATGCAACATTAACACCGTTTCGGCCTCGGCGGGACCTTCATCCAAATAATGTACCCGCAAGCCCTCTATTTCAAGATAGTGGGGTGCAAACGGGAAATTCGGTAGATTCTCAAATTGCTCGTCGGGGGTGCGTAAAAACTCCATTGTTTTTCTCCTTCCGTTTTATGATTGGTTTCACCGCAGAAAACGCCAAGACATAAGGAATTGAGCCTTATTTTGTAGGGTAGCTCTTTGTGTCTACTCTGTTGGGAAGGGCAGGCACGGGGACCTGCCCCTACCTTTAATTTCTCTGTGTCCTCTGTGTCTCTGTGGTAAATAATTTCTTTCTACCTAGCCAGGGCTGGGTCGCGCTCGGCGAGGGTGTTAAGACCCTTCTTTTCCTCGTAGCGACTTTTGAGACCCAACGCCAGAAATACTAATACCAGAGAGACAAACCCAACGCACAGATAGGCCAAAGTATAGCCGTTTGCGCCACCACCCTGACTGGCCGCCACCGCCCCCACCATTGCCCCACCGATTAGTTGTCCAACCCCGGCAGAAGCGGTAATCATCCCTTGAGCGGCTGCCCGGAACTCTAGAGGGGCTTCTTTGAGCATAATATAACGCAGGGGCGCACCCAATAGGCCGCCCAACCCCAACCCAATAATTACGCCAGAGGTAATATACGCCCACATCTGGTTGCCCAGCAAGCCCAACAAAAATACCCCCACCGTAAAAGTAGCCGTGCCAAAAATCACCACCCGCTTTGAACCCCAACGATCAAGCAACCTTCCCACCAGTGGGGAACTAAAGGCCATCGCCAGCACTACCGGGAAAAGTAGCAAACTAGCCACACTTTCCGAAACCTTGAAAGCCGCTACCGCCAGAGCTGGTAAAAAAACCAGGGTCGCTTCTCCTAGCCCGGCCCCCGCCGTCAGGGTATTGGCTAAAATCAATTGACGAGTAGCTAACAAACGGGGGTGAATAATCGGGTCAGCCGCCCGCCGTTCCAACCAGAGAAAAAGCGGGATTGCCAGCACCGTCAGTAGCAGGAAGGGCCAGACCTGAAGCGAAACCAGACTATTTACCAGATTACCCGCGTCCAACTGACTAATAAATAGGGTTAGCCCGCCCAACGCCACTATTAGCGCAACCATACCCGCAAAATCAAAGGGCGGCGGTTTTTGGGTTCGGCGGGTGGCAGGCAGAATGTTCCAGCCCAACCTAATCACCAGCAACACTATCGGGATATTTATCAGGAACAGCCAATGCCAGCTCCACAACAGCAAAATACCGCTAAGAATTGGCCCAACGATAAAAGCCAGTCCAAAAACTGCCCCAATCAATCCTAACGCGCTCCCCTGCTTTTCTTCGGGGAAAGTATCACCAATAACCGCGCTGGCGATGGGGAAAATCCCCCCCGCACTCAACCCCTGCATTGCCCGTCCTAGCAGCATTACTTCAAAGGTCGGCGACAAAGCCACCACTAGCGAACCAACCCCAAACAGAGCTATATCCAGCATATATATCGGGCGGCGACCAAAACGGTCACTCAGCTTTGCCATTATCGGGCTACCACTAAGGCTGAATAATACGTAAATATTGAAAACCCAGGCCAGTCCGCGCTCGTCTATCCCAAAAGCTTTACCGATAGCGGGCAAGGCTGGACCAACAATCGCAATATCCAGCGCACCTACCAGCACACCTAAAAATAACACGGTCAAGACCATGTTTCGGGATTTCTTATCCATCATTATACTTGTGACACCAATCTTCCTGTTTCATTATCAGGACTTTCGCTTGAGGCCAATTTTTGGGTTTAATTCGTAGCCATTTAAACAAATTGGTAAGTTCCAAAGCGAAAGTCGTAATTATGCAGAATAAAAACGTTTTGTGGCAGCAGGAATAATTAGCTGGATTATACACCCAACCGCATGTTAGTGGCTAGTTAATGGTTAATTAATCTTTTTTTGATTGCGTTTAGTGGCTCTCTGGAATACCGCTACCGCTAACGGAGTAGGTCATAAAATCGCCCACCTGACCGATAGTTTGGTCAACCTTGACCCGCCCTACTCGGCTATCGTTATCGGTTAATATTAGCAAAAAAGAGGTTTTGTTAGTGGGTTTTACACCACCGGGGAGGGTTTTGCCGTCCGCAAATCTTACATAACCCTGCCATTCACTCATCCCGGTACGGTCAGAAGTATCCACCTGAAGTTGATATTTGATATTGACCCCGCTCTGCCCGCCCTCTTGGTATATTACGCCGTTTCCCATCAAACTTTCGGTTTGTGACATAGTAAGTGCTTCCTCCTTAATCCGTTGTTCATTATGATTAGGTTAAGGATACCACAGAATCTACCACTAGAAAGTTAATAAGAAGTTCAAAACCGAATCTGATAGCCAAATATGTTATAATGCGCCGCAGGAATCTAAAATCCAAAATCGGTTGCCAGTGGTCAGTTGTCGGTTAAAAAATCAAAAGTCGAAAGTTGAAGGCAACAAAAGGGGTCAGGAGATAGAATTAAGTATTTGTAGGAGGACGCTCCGTCGTCCGATGGTTTTTTCGCATGACGGATTATCGCAGGATAGAGCCTGCTCCTACAATAATTCCGCTATATCCTGTCCATCCTTGTTAATTTTCTTTTGACCCCCAACAACTATCAACCAGAAACTAATCAAGAGGAGTGCTTGTAATGTCGAACGTAATGTGCTACTTCAAAGGTGAATATGTCCCGTTAGCGGAAGCCAAAATCAGTATTATGACTCATGCCTTCAACTATGGCACGGCCTGTTTTGAGGGCATTCGGGGCTACTGGAATGAGGAAAAGCAGGAAGTTTTCCTGTTTCGACTGCGTGAACACTACGAAAGATTAGTTAACAGCACCAAAATTCTGGGTTTCGAGCTAAAACATACCGTAGACGAACTATGCGAAATTACCACCGGGTTAGTACGCCACGCCGGGTTCAAGGAAAATATTTACATCCGACCCACCTGTTATATCTCCTCGGAAGTAATCGGGGTTAAACTGCACGGTCTGGAATACGATTTCTGCATCACCTGCCAGCCGTTCGGGACGTATGTAGGGATGGACGGGTTAAAAGTCGGGGTCAGTAGCTGGAAGCGGCTTGATGACAATATGATTCCAGCCCGTGCCAAAATCGCTGGAGCTTACGTCAACAGTGCCTTCGCCAAAACCGAAGCCCTGCTCAACGGCTACGATGAGGCCATAATGCTGACCAGCGACGGTCACGTTTCGGAGGGCAGTGCCGAGAACTTCTTTATGCTGGTAGGTAACAAACTAATTAGCCCCCCGGTCAGTGAGAATTTGTTGGTGGGGATTACCCGACAGGTGATTATGCAACTGGCCCGCGAGGAATTTGGCCTGGAAGTAGTGGAACGGGTAATTGACCGTACCGAGCTTTATGGGGTTGACGAAATTTTCCTGTGTGGAACAGGGGCGCAAATTGCCCCGGTGGTTTCAGTTGACCATCGCCCGGTAGGAAGTGGCAAGGTTGGCCCGTTTGGCGAAAAATTGCAAAACCTTTATTTTGAAGTGGTGCGCGGTCAAAAACCCAAATATCTGGACTGGTGTACTCCTTGCTACCAGCCAGTGGCGACCCGCTAACCCGAAATAATATTTAATTTTGACGAATCACGAATGAAAAACTGGAAACCTTTCGCTTCGGCGGGCGGCACTATCGGACTGGCCTTAACCCTGGTCTCGTTGCTGCTGCTTGCCGGAGCAATCGTAATTACCACCCTGTTGGCTCTTGCGCCTGACAATGCTGGGGCCAACTTTGGTACTTTTTTCCTGGGGTTACTCTGTTTTGGCCTTTTTATTCTTACCCTGACCTTAGCCTACCGCACTTTTAATTATTATCGTTTACGCTACAGCCTTGACCGTAACGCTATTACAATTGGCCTGGGGGATAGGCGAATATTAATCCCCTTGCAAAATATCCGGCATATTGTTAATGCCCGTAACGTGCTGGCGGAGATTGCTCAAAACGGGCCGGGATTTGCCCAACCAGCCGATGCTTCAGGCGAAACCAGCCCCCAAAATTACGCTGTCCCGCGCAAAACTGTGGAAGTGAGCGAAACAGTTGGTGAGGCAGCCGATAGTGGGGTAGATATTATCGAGGGTGAAATCCAGCTAGAAACGGTGGAGGTTTCGGTGGTTGCTTCCCCACTAGAAGAAGTAGCCGAAGCCCAGGTTATCGAGGAAATCGAAATTATCGAAGAAACGCCTCCGAACCCTAATAAAGCTAACGGTACAGCCAGTACCAGCCAGAGTTTCCAGCGCCCCAGCCCTAACCCTGGTGGCAGCCTCTTACCCAGCCTCAAAGCTAAAATGAAACCCTTTTCCACCTGGAAAGGCTGTTACATCGGGAAGGGTCAGGTAGACCCGTTAGGAGAAGTACAATTCTACGCCACTGTGCCCTTTGAACATTGTCTATTAATCAGCACCGAAAAAGCGATTTATGCCATCAGTCCGCAAACGGCCCAACAGTTCCAGATAGAATTTAATTTACGGCGCAACCTGGGAGCTACCGAAAACGTCCGCGAAGGGGTTGAGGGGGGCTTTATCCTTAACCATCCCCTGTGGCATGACTGGTTGGGGCGGGGTTTGCTGCTAGCGGGGATTCTGGCTAATATTGCCCTGTTTGTTTTTCTGCTGATACGCTTCCCCACTCTGGATAATGTGTTGCGGATTCACTTCAACAAATTTGGCGAGGTAGATAGATTAGGCACTAAGGCCGATATTATGTGGCTACCCCTGATTGGCCTGCTGGCTTTATTTTGCAACTCGATCTTCGGGGCAATTGTCCATGTCAAAGACCGTATTCCAGCCCTTTTGCTCTACGCCTCTACCGTTGTAGTGCAATTTATGGTCTGGGTGGCAGTGCTGTCTATTACGGTTGACCGGGTGGTTTAGGCGGTCATCGGAGACAATTAACAAGGATGGACAGGATAAACAGGATGTTTAGAGAATAATTGTAGGAGCAGGCTCTGTCCTGCGATAATTTATCGGACGACGGAGCGTCCTCCTACAAATTCTTGTCCTTGTATCTCACTTTCGACCTTCGACTTTTGACCTTTGACTTTCGGAGAATGAAACGATGCAAATAGATATAAATAGCGATATGGGCGAGAGTTTTGGGCATTATAAACTGGGGAACGATTCCGCCCTGCTGGATTACGTCACTTCCGCCAACATCGCCTGTGGTTTTCATGCGGGCGACCCTCTGGTTATGACCCAAACCGTCAAGCTGGCGGCGCAGAAGGGCGTGGCAATCGGGGCGCACCCATCCTATCCCGATTTGCAGGGCTTTGGGCGGCGCAAAATGGATATGACCCTGGATGAAATTGAGGCGACGGTTTTATATCAGATTGGAGCTTTAGCAGCTTTTACCAAAGCCAATGGCGCGGAACTAACCCACGTTAAGGGGCACGGTATGCTATACAACGTGGCGGCAGTGGAAGCCCCAGTGGCGGAGGCGATTGCGAAAGCCATTTACCGCTTCGACCCGAACCTGATTATGGTTTGTCTGGCAACTTCACCCTTAATGATAGAGGTTGGACTTAAAGCGGGACTTAAAGTGGCCCGTGAAGCTTTTGCTGACCGTGCCTACAACCCCGATGGCACGTTGGTAAATCGCCGTCAGGCTGGGAGTATGATTTCCGACCCGGCAGGAGCAGTGGCCCAAACTTTGCGGCTGGTCAAAAAGGGCGAGATTGTAGCGATTGATGGCACAGTGCTAAAACTACAGGCCGATACGGTTTGTGTGCATGGCGATGGCCCAACCGCCCTGGAAATTGTCCGGGCTCTGCGCGAAGAATTGACTAATGAAGGTGTGCGCCTTTGTCCACCGAACCAATAAGCCCCGACTGGCCCATCTCCCCGGCGATTCTCGACCCGCGCCCGATGGGTAACAGGGCAATTATGGTGCGGCTCTCGTTTCCCGCCGGTCTGGATAGTCACGCCCAACTTGACGAAACCCAACTCTATACCCGCCTCTTGCTGGCCCGTGCAACGGGTGAATATTTACGCCAGTCCCGCCCCGACCTGGCTCCCAAAATGGTGACAGGCTACGATAGCGTATGTCTTTCTTTTGACCCAGCCCACGATTCCCAAAAACAGTTACAGGCTTGGCTTCTGGAGCTTGGCGTGTCCCCAGATTTTGGGGGCTACCTCACCAAATATATGCAAGCGGGTGAGGGGGCAAACCAGCGTCTGCACCGCGTCCCAGTGGTTTATGGTGGCGAATATGGCCCGGATTTGGTGGAAGTGGCCCAACTGAAAAATTTAAGCGTGGCAGAAGTTATTCGCCTACACAGTGCCGCTACCTATTCGGTCTACCTTGTTGGCTTTTCGGCGGGTTACGGCTATATGGGGGCGTTGCCAGCCGCTCTGGATTTGCCCCGGCGGTCTAGTCCCCGCGCTAAAGTGCCGCGTGGGACGGTCGCTCTGGCGGCGGGAATGACGGGGGTGTACCCGTTGGATATGCCGGGTGGCTGGCGGTTGATTGGTTATACCCCCCTTTCGGTTTTCGAGGCCGAGCTTGACCCGCCTGTGCGCTTTCTCCCTGGCGACAAGGTGCAATTTTACCCGATAGAAGCTGAGGAAGTAGCTAGGTTTGAAAATGTAGCCCGTGACCTGAAGTCCAGTCTGGAGCCCCAAAATGGCTGAGCAAAAGATACAGGTTATTGAGGCCGGGATTTTCACCGCCCTGCAAGACCAGGGGCGCACCAGTGGGCAACCTTACGGTGTACCACCCGGCGGGGCCTTAGACCGGGCAGCTCATCGAGCGGCTAACCAATTGGTGGGGAATATTGCCACCGCCGCCACCCTGGAAATTACCCTGCAAGGCCCAGCGTTACTATTTGAAAATAATTCCCTGGTCAGCCTGACCGGGACAAATTTCAGGGCTTTTATAGATGGTCGGGCGATGCCGGGATGGGCCAGCCTGTTTGTGCGGGCAGGGCAATTGTTAGAAATTAAGGCCGGAAATGGGCGATTGGGCTATCTGGCAATTCATGGCGGTTGGGATGCCCCCCTGATTATGGGTAGTCGGGCGACCTACGTTCGGGCCAAATTAAGCGGCTATCTGGGACAAGGCCGAGCACTGCGGGCGGGCGATATTCTAACCACCGCTACCGATTACCTCAAACTTTTGCACCAACTGCCAGAAGGGGCTGGCAAATTTTACCCGGAGAAACAAAAGCCGGGTTATGGGCCAAAGGTAACAGTTAGGGTTGTACCTGGCCCCTACACCGAGAATTTTTCGGAGGAAGCCAACCAGCGTTTCTATAACACGCTTTTTACCCTTAGTGAGCAATCTGACCGAATGGGTTATCGTTTGCAGGGGGCTGCCCTGAGCTACCGCCGCCCGGATTTAGCCGAGATTGCAGCTTGCGGCACAATCTTTGGCACGATTCAGGTTCCACCCGATGGTCAGCCAATTATTTTAATGGCTGACCATCAGCTTACGGGGGGCTACCCGATCATCGGGGTAGTAGTTGATGAGGATTTGCCGCTAGTAGCCCAGCTATTGCCGGGGCAGAAACTCAAATTTGTGGAATATTCTGTCAGTTCGTAAAATGCTTGACAAGCTGCTTATATCCCGCTAGGATTAACAGGTATTTCGTTGAAATTCAATGCGTCATATACTCGTTGGATGAGTAGCGGTCTCTAAAATCGCCTGTAGCGAGTTCGATTCTCGCATGGCCCTTCTAAAAGGATATAAAAATGACGTAGGTATCTCAACATCCTCCCAGACCCCCGCCTGTTGTATCTCCCCGGTGCTAACCGGGCAAAAGTCATATCAACCATTTTGATGACACAAAGAGATACAACCATGAACACTCTCTCACGGGCAATTACTGCCCAGATTTTCCCTAATGCTAAAAGCTATATCACTTTGCAAAACCATTGGCGCGTCCTGGTTAACTCTTCGCGCAAGCATGAGCTTGAGGCAGCTCATTACCTGCTCTATCAAGCCCTGCGCGGCAAAGATTGGCGTAAAGCTTTCAGCCCGATTTCCAATCAGCACAAACTTGATAACGGAGCTTTTGAAAGCTGGGGTCTAATCCAGGCTTTTAACACTTTGCACAGCCGAGTGGCGGAAGATGCCCTTTTAGCTCCCTTTGACGGGCTGGTCACGGCGGAAATGCTGCAATTGGTGCGGACTCTCGTGCCAAACCAGAATTTCAACGCTTTATCGAAACAGCGTTTTAGCCTGCAAAATTTCCCCTTTGAGGCTTACCAGATTCCTGAGAGCTGGCTAGTTTCCGACAGAGGGGCCGTCAATGCCTGAAACGTAGGCTGCTAACAAATATTCCTATGTGCTGGTAAGGACGGATATTCCGCTACCCGACCAGATTGTCCAGGTTGGACATGCTTGCCTGGAAGCTGGACACCGTTTTGAGCAACCCCCCCAACCCTGCCACCTGATTGTATTAGCGGTGCTTTCCAGAAATCATTTGCTGGATGCTCTGGCTCAACTTGAGCTTCAGGGGGTACACTTCGCCCTCTTTTACGAGCCTGATAACAATTTAGGCTACACCGCCGCTTGTTCTGAGCCTCTAAGTGCAAACCTCCGTCGTTTATTCCGTCGCTTCCCTCTTTGGTCGGAAACAATGATAATCCCCCCTAAGCGCGGCCCTCCGGCGTAAACCAGGCATTAGCCCGGTGTGCGGGGTTGTGCTAATATGGCACATCAAAAATAAAAAAGAAGTCAGAAATCAGGAGTCAGAATAAAACAATCTCATTCCCCCTTCCGCGCCTGCCCCTCTTGTACTCAGGGGGGTTAGGGGAGGGGTCTATAGGGGGTTGGTTTTCGACCTTCCACCTACGACTTTTGACTTTCGACTCGTTACTATTTCAAGGAGTTTAGCGTTGAACCCAGAAGAATATCAGGCATATACCATTGCACTTCAGAGTAATTTGGAACAAAACCCGGACGTAATAGGGCTGGTGGCTCTTGGCTCGATGGCAAAACAGGATTATCAGCCAGACCGCTGGTCTGACCACGATTTTTTTGTAATGACCAAATCTGGTAAGCAAGAGGAGTTACGCCAGAATCTAAGCTGGCTACCCGACCATGAAAATATCGTGCTGGCCTTGCGGGAGACGGCGCACGGTCTGAAAGTTTTGTACCGCGACGGGCATCTGGTGGAATTTGCGGTATTTGATACCCAGGAACTTTATCTCAGCAAGGTTAACCGCTACCGCCTATTGTTCGAGCGGGAGGAAGACATTGCCCAACACCTCACCAGAATTAAATCCTCGGTAATCCCGCCCCAACATAGCCCCCAGGAAGACTTTAAAGAGATTAGCATGTTTTTGTGTAATCTGTTAATCGGGGTGGGTCGGCACAAACGCGGCGAGCAACTTAGCGGGCACGAATTTGTCAAAACCTTGGCCCTCAGCAGTCTTGTTTTTCTGCTGGGAAAACATTTACCTTCCTCTCGTAAAGAGGTTTTGGATAACCTGAATAACCTGCGCCGCTTTGAGTTGGTTTACCCCGAACTTGGCCTTGAGCTAAACCAGCTATTGTTGAATGAGACTCCCCAGGCCGCCCTGAAATTAATGGCCCTGGCGGAACGAGAACTTTCAGGTAAGATGGCCGATTTCCCTGCCGAAGCCTTTGCGGTGGTGCGCCACCAGGCAGAAGAAAATTGAACCGCCAAGTTCGCCAAGCACGCCAAGTCGAATTGGGTAGGCACGGGGACCTACCCCTACAAATTTCCCAACACCGGGCGGTTCACGAACCGCCCCTACGAATTTCCCCGATTTTGGATTTCCCATCCTATATCCTCTGATTTTTTCATCCTTCATCCCTCATCCTTCAAAGGTATTTTCCTACTTACAAAACGTTAATACCGAGCATTAACAGTTTCACTCTCTTTTCAGACAGAAAACCTACAATATAAGTACAGAGTGGCTTAATAAATTGCAGTGTGTTCCACTCTCCGTCTTTCTACTTACGTTCTGTTAAAGGTGGGTATGCCGTTGCGGATTTTATACATTACCCCTTACGTCCCGAATGCGTTGCGGGCGCGGCCTTATAATCTGCTCAAGGTACTGACGGGCCAACACCAAATTACTGTGCTAACCCCGGTTTTTAGCCAGGAAGAAGCGGAAGATGCCCGGAAGTTAGCGGCGGAACTGCCCGACCTGAAGGTAGTAGCCGTTCCTTGTGGCAAAAAACAGGCGATTTTCCATAGCCTGCTGGCCCTACCCCGCCGCCTGCCAATGCAAGCCCGCTACTGTTACAGCCCAACCTTAATCGCCGAACTTCGCCGCTTAGTTCAAACCGAACATTTTGATTTAGCCCACGTTGAGCATTTCCGCATTGCCTATATCGGGCAAGAACTTGCCAGGTTGGGCCTCCCAGCCGTTTTCGACTCGGTAGATTGTATCTCGCTATTGGTAGAACGCACTCTGCTAAACGGGCCGCTAAAGAACCGTTTGGTCAGCCGTCTGGAGCTTGGCCCCACCCGCCGTTACGAAGCTGACATCTTGAAAAAGGGCTATTATCGGGCAGTTTGCGCCACCAGTGGAGAAGATGCCGCCGCTCTGGAACAACTAGCGGAATTGCCATCGGGCACGGTTGAAGTAGTCTCGAACGGGGTTAACGCCAGCTACTTTGCCCCCGGCGACCAGCGCGAAGCCGACACCGTAGTATTCTCCGGCAAGATGAGCTACCACGCCAACGCCGCCGCCGCCCGCTACTTCATCCGAAACATCTGGCCCTTGATACGATTCGCCCGCCCTAACGCCGTATTGTGGGTAGTAGGAAGTCGCCCGCCCAAAGATTTAATAGAAGTATCGGGCAAACACGGCATCAAAGTCACCGGGCAAGTGGCAGATATGCGCGATTATCTGCGCCGCGCCAGTGTCTCGGTTGCGCCAATGGTCTATAGCGTGGGGATTCAAAATAAAGTGCTGGAAGCGATGGCCTGTGCGACCCCAGTGGTGGCTACCGGGGACATCCAGCGCGGTATTGAGGCTGAAAATGGCGTGGCTCTTGAATTAGTCGCTCCCGGTCATCCTACCGATTTTGCCGGGAAAGTTGTGGATTTACTGCAAGACCCAATATCTGCCAGTGCGTTAGGCGCACGGGGTCGGGATTTTGTAACAACGAATTATACCTGGGAGAAGGCCGCCAACCGCCTGGAACAACTCTGGCAAAAGGCCAGTGGCAAACCAAAGGTTGAAGAAAAAGAACTCGTACATCCTTCATCGTCAAAACCTAGTTCAAAATAAAGGGGAGTACCGCAGATTATGGCATTACAATACGAAACAACTCAAGAAACGTTATTGCCACTCCGCAAAGCCGGAGCGCAGTCACAGCCCCGCAAACGACAACGAGCCTGGATTGTCGTGGCTTTATTATTAGTTGATACTTTGGCTTTGTTTGCCACTTTTGAGATAGTTTTTTATTTGCGCTTTGAAGTCTTTGGCTTTTTGTATGTGCCGGAAGGCTCACCACTTGGCTTCTACTCCAAGCTGGTTTTCCTGATTATCCCCTTCTGGTTGGCTTTGTTCGGGGTGTTGCGCCTGTACGATTTGCGGGTGCTGCACGGCGGTATCTCCGAATATCGGCGCATCACCAAAGCCTGTACCTTCGCTATAATATTGCTGTTGGGCCTTAGTTTCTTCCTGGATGATAAACTTATCATCTCACGAGCCTGGGTGTTAATGATCTGGGTGATGAGTATTGTGGTTCTTTCGGTCACACGCTTTGCGGTACGGCGGGTTACCTACAAATTGCGGGCAAAGGGCGTGGGTCTGACTAAGGTGATGATTGTAGGGGCAAACGACGAATCCTGTCAGGTTTACCAACAGTTAATGGAAGGCCGCAACTCTCCCGGAATGGAGGTCGTCGGTTTTGTGGGCGAACGTCGCAGCAAAAACCGTAGCTCTCAAACAACCCAACGCGATAACAAGGCTGTCTGGCCGGGTCGCTGGATGGGGTTGCTCTCGGAAGTGCGCCGCATAACCGAGGAAAATCAGATTGATGAAGTTATTATCGCCAGCACTGGTCTTAGTGGCGAGGAGTTGCTAGAAGTGGTGCGCCAATTGACTACCAGCAATGTTGAAATTCGGATTTCGCCCAGTCTTTACCAGATTTTGACTACCGGGCTGGAAGTGCAGGAAATCAATGGCCTACCCTTTGTTACCGTCAGCAAAGTGCGGATTACCGGGGGTAACGCGGTGCTAAAGCGGGCTCTGGACATAGTGGGAGCGTTTGGGATATTAACTATCTTTTCGCCCATCTTCCTGACCCTTTTACTGCTGGTCAAACGCGACTCGGCTGGCCCGGCAATTTACCGACGGCGGGTAGTCGGGCAGGGGGGCAAGACCTTTGATGCCTACAAGTTCCGCACAATGCGAACCGATGGCGACGCGATTTTAGCCGCCAATCCCGACCTGTTAGAAGAATTAAAAGAGACCGGGAAGTTGAAAAACGACCCGCGTATCACCAAACTCGGTCAGTTCTTACGCAAAACCAGCATTGACGAATTGCCCCAACTAATTAACGTGCTGCGGGGCGAGATGAGTCTGGTGGGGCCGCGTATGATTACCTATCAGGAAATGATAAAATTCGGACGCTGGCAATCTAACCTTATGACGGTTAAACCGGGCTTGACCGGGCTCTGGCAGGTCAGTGGACGCTCTGATTTGGCCTACGAAGACCGGGTGCGCCTGGATATGAGCTACATCCGCAACTATAGTTTGTGGAAAGATTTACAGATTTTATTCCAAACTATCCCGGCGGTTTTGCAGAGCCGAGGAGCATATTAACAGTAACGAGTAATGAGTAGCGAGTAACGAGTATAAATTCTGTAATTCGTAACTCTCTATTATTTTTGAGGTGATATGGGCAAGCTGGATTTTTACATCAAGGGACAAGGCGGCGGGACGACTGCCGATTATATTAAACAGGAAACGGTTTTAGCTCTGGCGAGTTGGATTCCCAGCCTGCCGGGGATAGCCCTGCGTAGTCTGCTGTACCGGGCCATTATGAAACTCGAGGGGACGGTGGCAATTGAGGCCGGGGTGCGGCTGCGCTGTACTCGCAATATTCGGCTCGGCAAAGGGACGTACCTCGACCAGGGGGTTTATATTCACGCCACACCGGGCGGAGTGGAAATCGGCGAGGATAGCTTCCTGATGCACCACAGCGAGTTACACGTTTATAACTTCCGGGATTTGCCCAATGCTAAAATTAAAATCGGCAAACGTTGTATCATCGGCGAATTTAGCATCATCCGGGGGCAGGGCGGCGTAACCATTGGCGATGCGGTTTTGTTTGCCCCCTTAGTCCAGGTGTTAGCCATTCAGCATCGTTATGGCGATACCACTCGTCCGGTGATGGATCAGGGAATTACCGCCAAAGGCATTGAAATTGGCGATGGAGCGTGGCTTGGCTCAGCCTGTATTATTCTGGACGGCGTAAAAATCGGCAAAGGAGCGATTGTCGGAGCCGGGGCGGTAGTCAGCAAGGATGTTCCCGACCATTGTTTGGTGGTAGGTTCACCCGCCAGAGTTATCCGCAATCTGGTGGAGCAGCCGCTAGACCCCGATAAATTATCCGAACTGGAACTTGGTGTCCCAGCGGTTTTTCAACGCTAATAGTTGTTGGTTTTTGGTTGTTAGTTATTGGTTAAAATACCAAGTTAAAACCCTAAAGTTACTACCTACTTCTGGACGACACCGATGGTTAGCAATATATTAGAGTAAGTGCGCTCCTCACCAGTGGCGATTAATAAGGCGGTGCTATTATCCTGGACGCTCGCGTAAAAGGTGAAGCGTTCAAGGGCTTCTAGCTGAATTTCGGCTGGTAGAAGTTCCCGAAACTCCTTGAAGATAGCTGGTTCACTCCCTTCTTTAATCATTACGTTAACTGCCTCAATCGGCACAACTTCCACCAAAACCCTCAGTACATCCGTTACTGATACCAGCCCAGGACTAAGGTTGAGATAAACTTGCCGGGTGCGTGGATTAACACCCGTCGAGAATGGGTAGTTACCATCAGCAATCAAAATCTTGCTACCATGTCCCGCTCGCGCCAGGGCTTCCAAAATCTCCGGGTGTAATAATTTCCCTCGTAACATTTTTAATCCTTCCAGTAAATCTAAAAGTCAAAGGTCGAAAGTTAAAGGTCAAAAGTTGGTTAATCCAATCCCCTCCCTTTGTTCCCCCTTCCTGTGTCGGGAAGGGGGCTAGGGGGTTAGGTTTGCCCCATTTTAGCTTCCCAAAGCCGCCAGGGGCACTACATTTCGAGGACGAGAGGAATCTCTTATACTCAGGGTCGGGGCTAACAGAACTTCCTGCCGGGGCTGGTTAGCGGGCTGCTGAAGATGCTGAAAAAGACGTAAGGCTGCCGTAGTACCAAGTTCATAGACGGGCTGCATCACACTGGTCAAGGATAACGAGCCGATTGCCGACCACTGCATTTCATCATAGCCCACCAGAGCAATATCTTCGGGAACCCGCAAATTATGTTTGTGGATACTATCCCAGGCCCCTAAAGTCAACTGATTATTGGCTAAAAAAAGCGCGTCAATGGGCGGAGTTAGTTGCAATAGCTCCTCGGCAAACTGTCGTCCTGTCTCGACTCTAAAGAGGCCCGAACGTTCCAGGGCGGGGTCTGGGATTATGCCAGCCTCCAGCAAAGCCTGCCGATAACCCACAAGGCGGTCGCGCCCGGTAGTCACGCTCAACGGCCCGGTAATAGCCCCAATCCGCTTATAGCCATTGGCTATTAGGTGGGCAACGGCCTCACTGGCTCCCCGCACATTATCTACCAGCACCGCATCAATATTTTTGTCTTTAACCCGACGGTCTACTGCCACAATTGGAATATCACGCTCCCGAAATTTCTTGAGAGCGGCTTCACCCAACCACTCACGGGTCGGCACAATAATTACCCCGGCCACCCGTTCCGAACACAACACATCCAGATATTGTTGCTCGCGCTTGGGGTCTTCGTTGGAGTTACATAGAATCAGGCTGTATTCGTGGCGCAGAGCTTCTTCCTCTACCCCTTGAATCAGACGTATAAAAAAAGGATTTTGAATATCAGAAATCAGTAAACCAATGATGCGCGAACGGTTGGTGCGTAAGGAGCGGGCTGCCGGGTTTGGTTGATAGGCCAGAGCCTGGATCGCTTCCTCCACCCGCTTTTTTACCTCACCATTCACTTTGGCCGTGCCGTTTAGCACCCGCGAGACCGTAGAAATCGAAACACCCGCTTGTTTAGCTACCTCTTGAATATTTGCCATCGTATACCAGAACCTTTTTGGATTGATAATAAAGAAGATTTACAGTTTCCCTAACCCTCTTTATAAGCAAAACAAGAAAACGTTTTTTTGGAGAATGATTCTTTGTAAGAATGTGCTTGCCCTAATAATATAGGGAAATATTAGGTCAGTCAAGACTATGTTACTCTAATTATTCAGCATAGGTTACGAATAGAACACTCCACTCACAAAAAGTGCATTGACAAGCTTTTATCTATATTGTACCATCGTCATAATTCATGAAAATGATTTCATAGATATTTCAAACCTATAATAAAAAAATCAGGAGGAAACGGCGTGGGTCAGCCAAACCAACAGATGCACCCTTTCGAGCCAACCTGGGAATCGCTGAAAGGCTTTCGCGTACCAAAGTGGTATGAGGACGCGAAATTTGGTATTTTTATCCATTGGGGGGTGTATGCCGTACCTGCCTTTGGCAACGAATGGTATCCCCGCAACATGTACCAGCAGGGTTCGCCCGAATTTGAGCATCATCTCACGACCTATGGCCCTCACTCCGAATTTGGTTACAAGGATTTTATTCCGCAATTCACCGCCGCCAATTATGACCCGGCAGAATGGGCCAAACTCTT
>Ga0209724_1000359_pt1 | contig 45019 bp, 38 predicted proteins | sample grotaG_FD_184143 | JGI IMG/M metagenome (GOLD analysis project Ga0209724, IMG submission 184143) | Glacier valley bacterial and archeal communities from Borup Fiord, Nunavut, Canada, to study Microbial Dark Matter (Phase II) -... | ecosystem: Environmental > Aquatic > Freshwater > Ice > Glacier ... | reverse complement strand
TCGAAGTCGAATTTTTTGCTGAACCAGCGCCTCCCAGCCTGGCGAGTGCTCCGGGGAAGCGCGCGAAATCACGTGTGGGAGCCCGAATCCTCGACGAGAAACGCCGATCTGGGATCCGAACTAGCTATGAAGTCTCTGCGGCGGGGCTTGATTCTCGGCGCGGTCGCCAGTTGCGGTGGCCGGCCGGTACCGGTCAAGACGATCGGTAATCACGTAGTCCAGCAATCGCGAGCCAGACGAGCTGTCGAAGCCCCTTGCGCGGCTCCGGCGCATGCCGCGTCCGAGGATCGATCACTCTGTAGCTCCCAACCGCGAAAATATCGAACGAGCGACAGACGTCAGCATGAGATCAGGCGCATCCCGGACATAGCTTGCGCCATACTGCTGCATGAGCGGCGTGCGCCATCTCGCCATCCAGCGCTTGCGGGCGCTGCTGCCTTCGTGGCGGTTCTTCGCTCGCGCGACGGTCTCTCCGCAATTGCTCGTGCGTCGGGTCGGCGGCGAGTGGCAGCCCGTCGCGACACCGAGGCGCGGGCCACTCGGTTGGCTGTTCGCACCGGCGAGCAACCTCGCACTCGCATATCACTCCACCGTCGAGCACCTGGTGGCGGAGGTCGACGAGCTCGATCCCGCGACCGACCACGATGCGCCCGCGATCACGGGGCTCGTCACGTACGAGCTGGTGACCTTGGTCGCGCGCGAGAGCGTGACCGCGGAAGGCCGTTGGCAGTGGAAGATCATCGTCCTCGACGAGCGTGAGTGGACGGACTATCTGATCTCCGGCGAGCTCGAGCCGTCCTGATGATGCTCGTGACACTCGTATGGACAACGCGGCTCGCTGCGATCGCGACCTCGGTCAGCGCTCTCGAGCTCCTCGTGGTGCATCGCGCATTTTGCGAACGCGGTGTGTTCCGCTGGTCGATCCTGCGTGGCGACTACGTGCGCGCGCCACGGTTCGTGCGGACTCTCGCGGACCTCGCGTTCTCGACCCGCGGCACGTGGTTCCTCGTGCTCCTGCAGCTCGCGAGCGGGCTCGCGTTGCCGTGGATCGATCAAGTCGTGGTGCCGTGGCTCGCCGTGGCGAGCACGCTCCTGATCGCGATCCGGTTTCGCGGCACCTACAACGGCGGCAGCGACGCGATGTTGCTGGTGGTGCTGATCGGACTCGCGGTCGCCGCGTCGGGGGCACCGCTCGTCGGGCTCGCGTACGTTGCGGTGCAGCTCGTGTTGTCGTACTTCATCTCTGGCATCGCGAAGCTGCGCGATCGGACGTGGCGAGAGGGCCGTGCGCTGCCGGTGATGGTCGGCCTGCCTCAGTACGGTGTGCCGGAGGCGGCGGTGCGGCTGGCTTCGGTGCCCGTGATCGCGAAGGGCGCGGGGCTGGGGATGCTGGCCTTCGAGTGCGTGTTTCCGATCGCGCTCGTCAACGAGCGGGTCTGCATCGCGCTGCTAGGAATGGCAACGATCTTCCACCTGGTCAATGCCGTGGTGTTCGGGCTCAACCGATTTTTGTGGGCCTGGATCGCGGCGTTTCCGGCCTTGATCTTCTGGGTCCAGCGCCTGCGCGGCTGAGCTGTTGCGGTATCGTCAGCGCGATGTTCGCCGATCGCATGCGCTGGCTCCTCCTCGGAGTGGCCGCCGTCGTGCTCGTGGCGCATTCGCTCGTGTACAACTTCGTGACGGACGACGCCTACATCTCGTTCGTGTTCTCGCGCAACCTCGCCGAGCACGGTCAGCTCGCGTTCAACCTCGGCCAGCCCACCGAGGGCTACACGAACTTTCTGTGGACCGTGATCTTGGCGCTGGGCATGGTGCTCGGCGTCTCGCCGGAGCTCAGCTCGCGCGTGCTCGGCACGGTGTGTGCGCTCGTCACCTTGTACGTGGTGTACCGCGCGTGCGAGCGCGCGCTCGAGCGGAGATCGACGTGGGCCGCGGTGCCAGCGATCCTACTCGCGTGCTCCGCAGGGTTCGCCTGCTGGACCTCGGGCGGGCTCGAGACCCAGCTGTTCACGATGCTCGTCGCGATCGCTGTCGACGGCGTGGTGATGGCAGAGCTCGAGGACGGGCGCGGCATGCGGCGTGCGGCGCTCGCGCTCGCGCTCGCCGCGATGACCCGGCCCGAGGGCTTGTTGATCGCGGCGGTGATCGGCGTGGTGCGGCTCGGCGCCAACGTGATCGCGCGGCGCTGGATCACGAAGCGCGACCTCGTCGCAGCGGCGGTGTTCCTCGTGGTGTGGGCGCCGTGGTTCGCGTGGCGCTGGCACTACTACGGCTGGCCCTTCCCGAACACATACTACGTCAAGGCCAGTGGACCGTGGGCCTCACCGGGGATGCCGGCGCAGATGGCTGCGGGTGGGCGCTACTACATCTGGGCGTGGCTCACGCAGGCGCGCGTGTTGTGGGCGCTGCCGGTTGTCGCGATTGGCATGCTAAGCGCTGAGCGTCGCACGCAACGCTGGGTGCTGGTCGCGACCTGCACGCTGCTCGCGGTGAGCTATCTCGTATACGCGGCGAGCGTCGGCGGCGACTTCATGGGCCTTCACCGCTTCATCATGCCGGTGTTCGTCTGTCTCGCCGTGCTCGCGATGCTCGGCATGGAGGCGATCGTGCGCACGTTTCAACACCACGTGATCGGCAAGGTGCTGGTGGCGCTGTCGATCATCGGCTTCGCGGCGACCCAGGTGAAGCTCACGATCGATTCCACGCGCTCGTGCGCGAACCGGGTGTGCAACAACGATCACGGCATCGACTCGCCCGCATTCCTGATGGTCTACACCGAGGACCGCGCCGCGATCGGACGCGCGATGGAGAGCTGCTTTCGCCCCGATGATTTTTCGATCGTCGGCGGGGCAGGGGCGCAGCCCTACTACGGCAGGATGCGCGGCATCGACGTGTTCGGGCTGGTGTCCGAGCGGATCGCGCACGAAGCGCCGCGCAGTAATCCGCGCGCGGGTCATACCAAGTGGGGCAGCGACGAGCTGCTCGCATCGTACGATCCGACGTTCGTGTTCAGCTGCTACACGATCCACCGCGACCCGGTCTCACCACCGCTGCCGTGCAACACGAGCTTCTGGTTCAAGCGCGGCTTCGAGCAGGTCACCATGCACGTCCCCGCGCTGGCCGAGCGCGGGGAGTACTACACGTTCCTCGTCAAGAAGAGCCGCGAATTCGCATGCCCTGGCCTCGCGCGTTGAAGGCGTGGCCGGTCGCGGCGATCTCCTTGATCGTCGCGCTGCTCTGCCTGCGCGCCGCGGTCACCACGGCGCCGCTCGACCGCCTCGCGGTCACGCCCGATGCGGAGCGCGATGCGAGCGATCCGCCGGACACGCGCGAGCTCGGCGGCTCGCTGTTCGTCGCGCGCGGCGGGCCTTCGGTGATCGGGTTTGTCACGACGGGACCTGCGCGGCTCGTCGTCGGAGACCACGTCATCACCGGCACCGGCGTGGCGAACCAGTGGATGCTCCTTCCCGCTGGTCCGGTCGCGATCCGCTTCGCGGGGCCCGCGAAGTCCCGGCTCGTGTGGAGCCCGGTCGGCCGCCGCGGCGATCCTGAATACATCCCGGCGAGCTCGCTGTCACGAGACCCACCGGAGCGCGCACAGTTCGGCGCGAGCGTGGGCGCGGCGCCATGCGATGGCGTGATCGCGCTCGCGATCCTGCTCGTCGTGATCGCTTCGGCCTTGATGCTCGTGCGGCACAGGCTGGCGCTCGTGCCACGCGCGACCTGGATCGCGATGGCCGCGGTGTTTGCCGTCGCCGTGGCCGTGCGCTGGATCGATCTGAACGGTCACGGCGAGACCTGGGACGAAGCGGTGTACTGGGCCTCGGGTCGCAACTACATCACGAATCTCCTGAGCCTCGATGCGAGCCCGAGCCTGTGGAGCTGGAACTACGAGCATCCGCCGGTGATGAAGTACCTCGCGGGCATCGGTGCGCAGCTCGCGGATGGCTACGGACCAGCACGCGCGCTCTCCGCGGTGTGGGTGGCGATCGGCTGCATGTTGCTCGTGCCGATCGGCACGCGCTTGTTTTCGCGCCGCGCCGGCATCTTCGCGGCGGTGATCTCCGCGCTGCTCCCACCTCTCGTCGCGCACGGCCAGATCGTCGGCCACGAAGCGGTCGCGGTGATGTGGTGGCCGCTCGGTATTTTGCTCGGCCTCACGCTGCGCGATGGCGATCCAGATCGCCGCACGTTGCGGCTGCGCATGGTCGCGATCGGCGTCGTGATCGGGCTCGCGATCGCGTCGCGGTTCACGAATGGGCTCCTTGGCCCGTTGTGCATCGTGCTCGTGCTAGACAAGGGCGATCGCCGCACGTGGCTCGAAGGGCTCGTCGGCATGCCGATCGTCGCGCTCGGCACGCTCTACGCGGTGTGGCCGCGGCTGTGGCCGCATCCGATCCTCAACCTCGAGCTCGCGTTCGCCAAGCTCAGCAAGTCGCATTCGCTCGAGCCGTTCCTCGGCGCGGTGACGAATCATCCCGGTCCGCACTACTTCCTCACGTACCTCGTCGCGACGTTGCCGATCGCGATCCTTGTCGGTGTCGTGTTGTTCGTCATCCCTGCCGCCGTCGCGGTCCGCGCGCGTCGAAGCAGCGCGTTGATCCTGCTCGCGTGGTTCGTGTTCCCGCTTGGCGTCATGATCTCGCCGGTCCGCCAGGATGGGGTGCGCTACGTGTTGCCTTGCGTGCTCGCGCTCGCGATGGCGAGCGCCGCTGGCTGGGACTGGCTCGCGACCAAGCTACGCTGGCCCTACGCGTTCCGTGCGATCACTGCCGCGGTCACGATCTATCTCGCGGTCACGCTCGTTCGCGTGCATCCGTACTACCTCGACTACTTTGCCGAACAAGTCGGCGGCGCGGGCACCGTGGCCGAGCATGCGTGGTTCGAGACCGCGTGGTGGGGGGAAGGCGTCGATCGCGCCGTCGATTATGTCAACGACAACGCACCCACCGGCGCTCACGTGTTTCGCGATTGCATCGCGCCGGTCCATCTCGCGTGGTTTCGAGCCGATCTGTGGTTGCCGCTCGCACACAAGATCGATCAGGCCGACTGGATCGTGACCTACGCGCCCCAGACCGAGCGCTGCGCGGTTCCGAGGCAGTTCACCCGCGTCTTTACGGTGGCCGTGGATGGCGCGATCCTGGCCGAGGTATGGCGTCGCTAACTACTTCTTGTCGGGAGTGCCGCGCAGGCCGGTCACGTTCCATGATTGCGTGCAGTACGGCTTCTTGTCGTCGTGCTTACTGTACTCGGCGACGAGTACGAGCTGGACGATGCCAGCGTCGTCGATCTTGCCGGCGATCGAGTACTTCGCGTCGAGACCTCGGACCGTCGTGGGTACTGCACCCTTGACGGTCTTCGCGACGATCTTGCCACCTTTTTGCATGACGCCGACCATCTCGGGAATCGTCTCGATGTTGACGGTGATGCTGGTCTTCTTCTGCGAGATGTTCAGCTTCGAGCGCCCCAGGGCCACCGGGGGCGGGTTGCAGTTGTGGCCCATCTCGTCGAACTTCACGTCGTACGAGCCGGGCGCGTCGTCCGCAAACGCGGCGGACGAGCCCAGCACGACAACGGCCAGAGAGACTACAGCGCCGAGGTAAATGTTCCGCATGGGCTTACTCTGTGGACGTCCCGACACGGCTCGGGATTCAGTCCAGCTTCATACTGCCATAACTGCTCGGGAAGTCAGGGCGTCTGGGCCGTGCGCGGCGCGTCTTTGTAGACCCACACTGTCTTGAGCGAGCGCACATCGTTGTTCTCGCGCGCGACGATCGTGACCATGTTCGAGCCCGGCCACAGCGGCAGGTCCGTCGTGAAGTCGAGTGTCTTGTCGTTCTTACCGCCACGGTTCGAGTGATAGAACACCTTCTTGCTCTCGATCTTCGAGGTCGGGTTCGACACGAAGATGTAGACGTCCTCGACATGCATCTCGTCCGTCACGGTGCCGGCGAGCTTGTACGTGTCGGCGCGCGTCTGGAGGTTCTTGGTCGCCACGTTGATCAGCGGTGGCGTCGTGTTGTAGGTCGGCGCGAACGGGCTGTTGCCCGCGCCGCCGTTCGCGACCGCCTTGGTCGGCACGAAGCCGACCTTCGTGGCATCTAGCTTGAGCTTGGTCCACGCACCGAACGTGCCGAGCTCGGGGTAGCTCGAGCCTTTCATCGCCGCGCCCACGATGCTCGAGTCATCAGATGCGCCGGCGTGGATCGTGGTCGGCCCCTTGATCATCATCACACCCCTACTCGCGGGCGCACCCACGACGGCCTGCGTGACCTTGAAGTGAAGCTTGTCGCTCGACTGGCTATCGAGGTTCGAGTCGTACGCCATCAGCTCGAGCACGACTTCATCGGCCTTGAGCGTGGCGTTCGTCGCGAGCGGGAAATCGAACTGCTTGATCGCGCCCGGCTCGAGCACGCCGATGTCGAACCGCGACTTGTCGAGATCGACGCCATCGCCGGTCGCGTTGCGCAAGATGACCTGAGAGTCCTTCGTCGACTTGCCAGTGCCGGTGTTCTTGATCGAGACCTGGAGGTGATACTTCTCGCCGCGCTGGATCAGGCCGTCGCCATTGCCGTCATCGACGAGCTGCCACGCATACGCGAACACCGGGCGCGGGAGCGCTTCGATATGAACCTCGGCCGGGGTGACCTTGGTCGCCGCGTTGCGCGCTTCGCGGATCTCGAGACCGAGCCGGTCGACGCGGTCGACGGCATCCATTGGCAGCTTCAGCTTCGCGGTGAACGTCTTGGTCTCGCCCGGCAAGACCTTGCCGATCGGGAGCTCGACATCTTCGAACACGCCGTCTTCGGCCTGGATGCGCGGCAACACGCGGTACGCCGCCGCGGCACCATTGTTCTTCACGGTTGCGGTGACGGCGACCTCTTCTCCGCCCTTGAGGGTCGGCGCGGAGGCCGTGAGCGCGATGTCGAGATTCGCGCTGCCGGCATCCCCACCAGGCGCGGTCCAGTCGACGTTGATCACCTTGAGCGCGGCGACGAGCTTGGCTTCTTCTTCGCCGCGAACCCTCGCGATGATCTTTGCCGCGCCACCGACCAGCTTGGGGCGGGTCGCGGCCTGGACGCCCGAGACGATCTGCTTGGCGAACCGCATCTCGAAATCTTCGACGATCTCGTCGGCATCATCCGGCGTCTCGTCGTCATCGGGTGGCGCAACCTTTTCGTCTTTGGCGTCTTTGGCGTCTTTGGCGTCTTTGCTATCGACCACTTTCTTCTTGCGCTCGACCATGTAGGAGACCTCGTAGGCCGGCTTGTCGCCATCCTTCGCGTAGGTCGACACGAGATGAGCGTCAAGATCCTTCTCGCCGTAGCTGTGGGTCGGCGCGAGCATGCGGACGAAGTCGCTCGGCGCGTCGTTCTTGTCAGGGATGTACATCCGCTGGAGCAGGATATCGGGGACGATGCCGAGGTTCTGGATGCTGCGATCGCCGGGCGTGAGGTACTGCGCGATCGTGAGCTTCAATTTCGAGTGATCGTCGTTGTCGTAGAGCTCCTGGACCGAGCCCTTGCCAAACGTACGCGTGCCGATGATGGAGGCACGGTCGAGGTTCTTGAGCGCGCCAGCGACGATCTCCGAGGCCGAGGCCGAGCCGCCGTTGACGAGCACCGCGAGCGACGAATTCGTATCGCCGAAACCGCGCTCGGCACGACGCGCTTCGCGATCACGACCCGAGACCGTCGAAACGATCGTGCCGCTATCGACAAACAGATCCGAGAGCTGGACTGCTTCTTCGAGCAGACCACCGGGGTTGCCACGAAGATCAAGGATCCACGAGGTGGCGCCGGCGCCCGACATCTCCTGCATCGCCTGCGCGACATCTTGCGCGATGCCCTTGGAGAACTGCTTCACCTTGATGTAGCCGACGTGCGAGTCGAGCAGCTTGTGCTCGACCTGCGAGACGTGAATGACATCGCGTACGAGATCGAAGCGCATCAACTGTGGCTGGTTCTTGCGCTCGATCCACAGCGTGACGCCGGTCTTCGGGTCACCGCGCATGCGATCGACTGCTTCGTTCGACGTGAGGTTCTCGGTCGGTTCGTTGTTGATCTTGACGATGTGGTCGAGGGGCTTGATGCCCTTTTTCCACGCGGGCGTGTCCTTCATCGGCTTCACGACCGTGAGCTTGCGATCGATCATCCGGATCACGATGCCGAGGCCGCCGAACTTGCCGCTCGTCGACACGTCCATATCGCGGGCTTGCTCGGGGTCCATCAGGATCGAGTGCGGATCGAGCGTGCCGAGCATGCCGTTGACCGCCGCGTACTCGACCTTCGCGAGATCCGCGCCGGCGTTCATGTTGGTCTCGATGAACCGAAAGATGCTCTTCAGCTTGCGCTGGAGGTGCCACGGCGAATCGACATCGTCGGTCTCGAACACTTCCTTCTTGTCGTTCACCGCGACGGTGACCTTGTTGTGTGCGGTGTCGGGCTCGACGAGGACCTCGGGGATGTTGAACTGGACGCTATCGAGCGCGCTGTACAGCATCTTCTTCGGATCGATACGCGACGGATCGACGTAGCGATCTTTCACGCGCACGAGCGTCGAGCTGAAGACCTTGAGCGCAGAGAGATCGTGCTGCTTGTCGGCCGCGGCGCCAGGTGCCGCGCGAGCCGCCGAGGTTTGCAGACCGACGACTCCCTCGTGGTGGATCACCGTAAGGACAAGTGCGAGCGCGCCCGCGATGCCCACCAGGGCGAGGTTCAACCTGCTTCGCATCCCACGACTATACGGGGCAACCCACGGTCCGCCACCCGAGGATCGACGACGATCGTCTGACGCACGCACCGGCCTCGAGTGAGACGATGTAGTACAGTTGCGAGACGCGATGGCCAAGGTTCGCACCAAGAAGTCCAAGGTCATCGACATCGGCGACAAGCCCAACGCCGAGACCCGAGACGAAGACGACGAAGCCGACGACGGCGACGGCGAGGACGGTAAAGAGGAAGGCCTCGATACGGATTTAGCCGCGGGCGGCGCGATCGACGTCGGCGAGGATTCCGCCGGTGGCGATGCTGACGGGCCGGTCAACGACGGCAACGACGAAGACGCCCCCCCCCGCGTACCGGTCAAGCGTGAAGCTGGCTCGCTCGCGCGCCGCGATCCGCTCTCCCTCTACATGAGCGAGACGCGGCGCTACCCGCTGCTCACGCCCGAGGAAGAGCACGACCTTGCGGTCAAGCTCGTCGAGCACGGCGACACGAGCGCGGCGCGCAAGCTGATCGAGGCGAACCTCCGCTTGGTCGTGAAGATCGCCTACGAGTACCGGCGGGCGCATCGCAACCTCCTCGACCTGGTCCAGGAGGGGAACATCGGCCTCATCCAGGCGGTTGGTAAGTTCGATCCATATCGCGGCGTGAAGCTCTCGAGCTACGCGGCGTTCTGGATCCGGGCGTACATCCTCAAGTTCATTCTCAACAACTGGCGGCTCGTCAAGATCGGCACCACGCAGGCGCAGCGCAAGCTGTTCTTCAACTTGCGTAAGGAGCGCGAGAAGCTCGAGCAACTCGGCTTCCAGCCGAGCTCGGCACTGCTTGCCGAGAAGCTCGATGTTCCCGAGAAGGATGTGATCGAGATGGAGCGCCGGCTCGCCGCGCCCGAAGCCTCGCTCGACGCGCCGATGGGATCCGGAGACGACGACGGCACCCGGACGCGGCTCGATTACTTGCCGAGCGAAGATATCCGGCCCGATCGCGCGGTCGCGAACAACGAGTTCGCGCAGCTCCTCAAATCCAATCTCGAGACATTCGCGCAGACGCTCGAAGGTCGCGAGCAGACGATCTTCCGCGAGCGCTGGCTCTCCGAAGAGCCGCTCACGTTGCAGGAGCTCGGCGACCGCTACAACGTCAGCCGCGAGCGAGCGCGCCAGCTCGAGAAGCGCGTGCTCGATCGCCTCAAGAAGTTCCTCGAGGCCGAGATGGGCACCGCGATCGACATCGAAGCGATGTCCGGCGAATGAGCGCGGAAAAGTTGAGCGGCACGCTTTATATCGTCGGCACGCCGATTGGAAATCTCGAGGATCTGTCGCTTCGCGCAGCGCGCGTGCTCCGCGAAGCCGACGCGATCTACGCCGAGGATACTCGCTCGGCCAAGGTCCTGCTCAACACCGCCGATGCTGCTGGCGGCGTGAACACTCACCGCATGATCACGTCGTACTTCGAGGGCAACGAAGCCGAGCGTGTGGAAGGACTCGTCGGCATGCTGGCGGCCGGCAAGAAGGTCGCCGTGATCAGCGAGGCTGGCATGCCCGGCATCTCTGATCCGGGCACGCGCGCCGTCGTTGCCGCGGCCGCAGCCGGTGCACGCGTCGAAGTGATCGCGGGCCCGTCCGCTGCCCTCGCCGCACTCGTCGGCTCGGGCCTCGCCACCGATCGCTTCACGTTCCTCGGCTTTCCGCCGCGCGAACAAGGCGCACGCCAGGCGCTGTTCGGCACGCTGCGCGCGGAATCCGCGACGATGATCTTCTACGAAGCGCCGGATCGCGTGCACGAGACCGTCGAGGATCTCGCGAAGGCTTTTGGCGCCGCGCGGCGATGCAGCCTCGGCCGCGAGCTCACGAAAATCCACGAGGAGCACGTGCGTGGCACGCTCGGCGAGCTCGCGACCCGCTACTCCGCGCAGCGCCCGCTCGGCGAGTGCACGCTGATCGTCGAGGGCGCGAGTGCCGCGCCACCCGAGGTCGATATCGAGAAAGAGCTCGAGAAGCTGCTCGCCGAGGGCCTCGGGCCACGCGATGCGGCGGCGCGGCTCGTGATCGTCACCGGCAAGCCGCGGCGCCAGCTCTATCAGCTCGCGCTCTCACTCCGCGAGAAACGATCATGACCCCAGACGTCAGAGAGCCCGTCACCTTCGATGCCGAAGGTTTGCCGCACCTGACGTACGTGCGCCGCACGCTGCCGTGCGGGCTCGACGTGATCGTGCATCAGGATCAGAGTTCGCCGCAGGTCTGCACGAGCATCTGGTACCGCGTCGGCAGCTCCGACGAGCGCGCCGATCTCACCGGCTTCGCGCACCTGTTCGAGCACGTCTACAAAAACTCGCTCCACGTGCCGCAGCATCACTACGAGCTGCTGCGTCGCGCGGGCTCGACGGACGCGAACGCGTCGACCGGATCGGATCGCACCGCGTACTACGAGGTCGTGCCGACCCACGAGCTCGATCTCGGCCTGTGGCTCGAGAGCGATCGCATGGGCTACTTTGCACCGGCAATGACCGCCGAGCGGCTCGCGCAGCAGCAGCAAGTTGTCGTCGCCGAGCGGCGCCAGCGCTACGAGAACGTGCCGTACGGTGCGGAGAAGTTCGAGATCGCGGCCGCCCTCTATCCGATCGGGCATCCGCATCGTTACCTCACGATCGGCCTGACCGAGCACATCGAGTCGGCCACGCTCGCCGATGTCCTCGCGTTCTATCGCACGTGGTACGTGCCCGCGAACGCGACGCTTGTCGTCGCAGGCGATATCGAGATCGACGACGTAATGGCACGCATCGATCGCTACTTCGGCAGCTTCCCGGCCTCGCAACGGCCCGAGCGTCCCACCGCCCACGCGAACCTGACTTCCCCGGTCAGCGTGACCGTCACCGATCAGTTTGCGAAGCTCACGCGGATCCATCGCACGTGGCTTGGCCCCTCGGTGTTTGCGGCCGACGAGTGCGAGCTCGATCTCGTGACCGCCGCCTGGACGGCGACCGGCACCGGTGCGCTGTGGCGCCGCTTGGTCTACGAGACCCAGCTCGCACAGCGCGTGTCGGCGTGGACCGTAAACTCGCGGCTCGGCGGCGAGCTCCACATCTCGGTCGATCTGCGCAGCGGCGCGGATCCCGCGACCGTGCGCACGATCCTCGACGAGGAAATCGCGAATCCGCCGGATCCCGAAGGTCTCGAGCGTGCGCTGACACGGCGCGAAGCCGGCGCGATCTGGGGCCTCTCGGGCCTCGCGCGCCGCGCGCAGCTGCTCCAGCGTTACGCGATGTACACGCCCGAGCCCGATGGTCTCGCCGCGGATCTCGCGCGCTATCGCTCCGTCACTCCCACATCTGCCGCGGCCGCACTAGCTCGCTGGGCGCGGCCCGAGGCGATCGTCGAGATCGAGACGCGGCCTCTCTAGCGCTCGGAGCTAGAAGCCGATCGCGAAGCCGAGCGACGCGTCTGCCGAGATGCCGCTGTTCATCGGCGAGGCACCGACCGAGCTGACGACCGCGATCGCCGCGATCGCATCGAGATCCGCGATGAACGTGACCGTGTTGCCGAGCCGCTTCGAGTAGCCGATGCCGCCTCCGATCAGGAACGGACCCTGCGCGACGATGTCGGTATCGCCGCCGGTGGTCATCGTGGCGTCGAGCTTGATCGTGTTGCGCAAAAAGCCCGCGCCGACCTGCCCCATAACGCGGAGGCCTTCACCGGTCGCGGCGAGCGAATAGCGCACACGGAGCAGGCCCGCGGGTGCCGCGGTCGCGTGACCCGCGAGATTCGCGTCGAGCGGCAGCCCGATGCGAGCTGCGATGCCGATCGACAGCTTCTGATTCACGAAGTAGCCAAGCTCCGGCGTGATCACGAGCAGGCTCTTGCCGATGCAGCAGTTCTTGACCGTGTTCATGCCCTCGGTCGTGCCGGTGACGTAGCCAACGCCGGTGCCACCGGTGACCCCGATGAACACCTTCTGCGGACCCTTCGGCGTGGACGGGCCGGCGTCGACGGTGACTTCGCCGCCGCTGTCGGTGCCGTTCGACGCGACGACGACCTTCTTGCCGCCACCGATCGGATCTTCGTCATCCCCGGGACCCGCGTGCTTCGCGGCGGTGCCACTGATCTCGATGATGTTCGGCGAGCCCGACGAGCCCTTCGACGCGATCGACTTTGATGCTTCGTTGAACGCGGCGACGTAGTAATGGACGAGGCTGCCCTTCATCGCGGCAGCTGGGATGGCGCCGGTGTACTTGCAGTCGCCCTGCTTCGACAGCTTGACCTCGGTGAAGTCTGTCGAGCCTTCAACGCGGAACATCACGGACACCTTCGCGACCTTGAGGTCGGTGCCGACCATTGCTTCGATCAGCTGCGGTGCGCCGGCCTTCGCCGAATCGACGATCGTGTGCTCGAGGCCCTTCACGCCCGAGCACGCCATACCACCCCCGCCGAGCGGGTCGTCGGGAAGCGTGGGCTCGCTCGTGGCGCCGCCGCTCTTCTTCGCTTCGGCGCGCGCGGTCTCGAGCAGCTTCGCGAGCTCTGGCGATTTGTACGCGACGTCGATCTGGATCTTCGGATCGATCTTCACGGCGTCGACAAACGCGGCTTTCGCCGCATCCATGTCGGGTACCGCGAACGCCACGATGCCGAGATCGAGGTACGCCTTCGCGGTCACCGGATCCTTCGCGAGGTTGCTCTTCTTCGCGGAGGAGATGGCCGTGGCCAGCTGTTTCTTGGCGCCGTCGTAATCAAACGAGTCGTACGCCTCCATCGCGGCTTTGATCTTGGAGTTGATCTCGCCTTTCCCCTCTGCGTGGACGGGACCGGCGGCGAACAACATCGTGGCAACGATGGGCGTGACGAGTCGGAACACCCTCATGCAGGTGTCATAACAAAGAAATCACCGATCCGTAATCAGGAACTCGACCCGTCGGTTCTGAGACCTGCCGGCCTCGGTCCTGTTATCCGCGATCGGCACATTCTCGCCGAATCCCTTCGGGACCATGCGGTCAGAGGCGATTCCTCGCTTGATCATGTAGGTCCGTACGCTCTCGGCGCGGGCCTGGCTGAGCTTCAGATTAGAGGCGTCGTTGCCGACGGAGTCGGTGTGGCCGCCGATCTCGACGTTGATCGTGGGGTTATCGACCATCGCCTGCGCGACCTCGTTCAGGAGGGCGAACGAGACGCTCTTGATCGACGCCTTATTAAAGTCGAAGAACACGGTTTGTTTGAGCTCGATCTTCTGGGCGGTGACGACGACCAGGTTGTACTTTTTCGGGCAGCCGTCGGGCGCGACGCCCGGGACGTCGGGGCACTTGTCGTCCTTGTCGGCAAACCCGTCCTTGTCGTTATCGAGGTCCGGGCAGCCGTCGTCGTCCTCGAAGTTATCCTTGTCCTCGGGGTCGTTCGGGCACTGATCGACCTTGTCGCTGAGGCCGTCGCCGTCGTTATCCAGGTCGGGGCAGCCGTCGTCGTCCTGGAAGCCGTCCTTGTCCTCGGGCTCCATCGGGCACTTGTCGATGACATCCGGAATGCCGTCGCCGTCGTTATCGGGATCCGGGCAGCCGTCGTCGTCCTGGAAGCCGTCCTTGTCCTCGGGCTCGTTCGGGCACTTGTCGACGTTGTCCTTGATGCCGTCGCCGTCCTTGTCGCCGTAGCCGACGCAGCGGTCTTTCGGCGACTTGGCGATGGCGGCCTGCGCGTTAATCTCGGCGACCTGCGCCTCGCGCTTGGCATCGTAGTAGTTGCCTTCGTCGAGCGCGTGCTGCGCGTAGTCGTTGTGCGACTCGGCCATCGCGAGCTCGACAGGGGCGCATTTCTGCGCGCCGTTATCGCGCGCGGTCGAGATCAGGCCATCGGTCGCGGTGGTCTGCGTGCGCACGGTCGTACCTGCGCAGGCAGTCGAGAACCCGACCAACAGGACGAGCAGCCATCTCATGGCGCGTCGTCTTTCGCGGGCGCGACGGTGGTCGGATCGGTGGCCGGCGCGATGGTGGGCCGAACTGGCCGAACCGGACCGATCACCGGGCCGGTCTTCGGTGCTGCGTCGGCTTGTTCTTTGGCCTTGTCCGCGGCTCGGGTTGCGAGCCGGCCGAAGTGATTCGCGCCCTGAAAATCGGCGTGACCCGCGACGTCACGCGCCATGTGGAGGTACTCGGTCGCGCGCGTCCACCAGTAGGGGCTGTACTTGTCAGCGCCAGCTTGGCGCGCCGCTTCGACCGCGTCGTCAGCCTTGATCGTGACCTGACCAATGTACGCGACCGGGCCACATGCACCGAGCACACAGGCCAGAACCAAGCCACGCATCGCGCGCATCATAACGTCTGAACGCGCCGGCTGTCTCGGCCGAGCTCGATCGCGACGTAGACCGCCGAACCGAACAGCGCGAGGAGCGACACGACGAACGCCCAGCCGAGCCGGACCGCGAACAGCGGCACGCCGGATTTGCCGTCGGTGAAGCCGAGATAATCGGCAGCCGTTCCGAGGCGATGAATGCACGCGACGATCAGGATCAGCAGCGTCAGCGCGAGCGCACCGCTGACATATAGCAGGGCGCCTTGCAGGCCCTTGCGGATCAGCACGGCCGAGACGTACCAGGCGCCGATCACGAAGCCCGCGTGGCAGACCATCAACGGCAGGACGGCGACGCCGTAGATCTTGTCGGGGTCGACAAAGTACATCCAGCTCCACGCCGGATGAACCGCGTAGAAGTAGAGCGCGATTGGAGAGACCACCACGCCGGCGTGCAGCGCGACGAGCGGAAATGCCGGCGACGCAAACGGGCCATCCGCCTTGAGCCGGTCGCGCGCGATCAGCGCGAACCCGATTCCAAACAGCAGATTGACCAGCGCGACGACCGGAATGACGCTCTCCCTGAGGCCAACGTACTACGGATTGGCTACGGATTGCGGCGCTCTAGCGGCGGCGTGCGGCTTCCGGTGTCGGGATCTGGATCGGTATTGCCCAGTAACGAGCTCGCGGCGATGAACTCGGGCGCCTCGACAGCCATCTGCGGCAGGATCGACCGCATCTCGGGCGGCAGGATCGACCGCATCTCGGGCGGCGGGGTGGGGACATCGATCTCGCCGGCGACGAACACGTTCTCCGAGGTGGACGCGGGCGAGCCAGGCATCGCCCGTGCGGTGCCTTCGACGGGCGTGCCCTCTTCGAGATCGATCTTTTCGACCGCACCGGTATCGATCTCGATTTCCTCGAAGTCGGCACCGGCGATATTGGTGACGACCCAGTCGTCGGGCAGGGGCGGCGACGAAAATTCACCCGTGATGGGTACCGGCGCGGGGGCCGATGCCACCGGCGCGCGATCGATCGTGTCGTCGAACCGGGCCGCGGCGCTGGGTGGTGCCACGACCTGGCTCGAGCTCGTGCTGTTCTCCATCTGGTCGAGCGCGGAGAGCGTGTGATGGGGCGTTGCGAGTGGCGCCTGCTCGAACACGGTCGCTTCGAAGTCGTCGTCGGTCAGCATCTCGACCTTCGGCGAATCGTCGTCGGCATCCTCGAGCGAGCCGAAGCGCTCGGCGATCACCGTGTACGTCTTCTGGATCGCACGCCGCGCCGCGCTCGCCGTGAAGTCGCGGCGCACGCGCTCATAGGCGATCGCTGCGAGCTGCGCGCCGAGGGCGGGCTCGCCGAGGATCCGCAGCACCTTGCGTGCGAGATCGATCGGATCGCCCGGCTCGAACAACAGCGCTTCGCGCCCGTTCTCGACGACCTGCTGCACGGTCTCGCGCCGCGGCGCCACGATCGGCCGCTTGCAGGCCATGTACTCGAGCAGCTTGGTCGGAAACCCCACCGTCGGGTTCGGCGTGAAATCCGACGCCGCGGGCACCACGCAGACCGCGGCGGTCGCGAGCAGCGCCGGAATCTGATCGTGTTCGACGACGCCGAGCAGATCGACCTTGTCGGTCAGCCCGAGCTCGCGAATGCCGTCCTTGAGCGCCTGCTCGAACTTCGGCGACACGACCGGGCCCGCGAGCACGAGCCGCGCATCGACCTCGCGCACGATCGCGGCCATCGCACGGATCAACACGCGCACGCCGCGGCCCGCGTCGATCGAACCGGCGTAGACGATCCGCGGCGGGCCACCGGTCGGCGCGTCATCCCAGTCGAACCGATCGACATCGACCCCGGGCGGCGCCATGAACACGCGGTTCGGCGTGCCGCGCGCTTCCATCGCGCGGGTCGCGGCGAGCGTCGGCGTGAGCACGACATCAGCCGCGAGCATGCACGCTTCCTCGTCACGGCCGTACTGCGCATCGAGCTCGGGATCGAGCGCGCTCTCGCCGATCGGCGCGCGCGTCAGATCGTAGACCACCGCGTAGCCGAGCCGGTCGCGCGCTTCGAGGACGGTCAGCCCGCTCCACGCATCGCGGCAGTGCACGACGTCGTAGTCGGCGCCCTCGAGCTGGCGCTTGAGCGCGCGCTGGAACGATTGGATCTGCGCTTTGAGGTCACTTTCGGGCGCCGGCACCCGGAGGATCCGCACCGAGCCCTGGCGCTCGACGTACCCTTGTTCGCCTTCGCGAACGACCAGCAGGTCGACGGAGTGCATCGGCGTGAGGGCGCGGATGACATGGCGGAGTTGGACACCCGCGCGGCGTGGCCCCGGCACGCTACAGAACCCCGTCAACAGCACCCGAGGCATCGCGCCTTATCGTCGACCGATTCAACAGTCGGTGCAAGGCAGTCGTCACGCCAAGCCGTCTTGATCCTGCCGCCTTGGTGCGTTATCTCCCCCGGCGTGAACCGCCTCATCGACTATCTCCGTCAGAACTTGATGATCGACTTTCAGGGTGATCTCTCGGTGGAGAAGGTACGGGAGCTACTCGCGGGTGACGACAGTCGCGACGTCAAGGTGCTGCTGGCCAAGCTGACCCAGGAGAAGAACGTCGAGGACATGATGCTCGTCCTCGCGGACTGCCTGCTCGAGCCCGTGCAATCGTCGCTCAGCGACGACATGATGCGCGAGCAACTTCGGATGTATACGGAAAGCTGAACGACCCCGTGCTAGGTTTCCGGAATGGGTGACTCCGCTCCGGACTCCAAGACGCCTGCCTTCGCTGCGGTCGGTCTCGCGATCATCGGTATCGTGATCGCCGCGCTGACCAATGGTGGCGTCACGCATGGTTCGATCCTCGGTGGCATCGTCGCCGCGATCGGGGCGATCCCCGCGTGCTACGGCATGTGGAAAGGGATCCAGCAGGAGGGTCAGGGCACCCTCGCCGTGTCGGTCGGCGCCATCCTCGTCTCACTCGGGGTCGGTGGAATTTTGATCGTCCTTGGTATCGTCACCGCAATCCGCACCCACACCTGATGCGGTCCGCGCTCGCACTCTTCCTCCTCGCCGCAGTTTGCGGAACCGCGCTCGCGGCGCCGGGCAAGCTGACCTATCAAGATCACGCGATGGGCACGAACGTGTCGGTCTGGTTCTGGACCGATCGCGAAGCGGATGCGGCCAAGGCTGCCGAGGCGATGTTCGGCGAGATGAAGCGTCTCGACAAGGAGATGACGACGTGGCTGCCCGATTCAGATCTCTCGAAGATCAACACCGCGGCCGGTGACAAACCGGTCGCGGTCTCGGACGAGACCATCGCGGTCATCCAGCGCGCCCTCGATGTCTCGAAGCGCTCGAACGGTGTGTTTGACATCACGGTCCAGGCGTTCCACGGGCTGTGGAAGTTCGACGAAGACATGGACGGCACCCTGCCGGATCAAGCCGAGGTGACGAAGCGCCTCGCATTGATCGGGTGGAGAGACATCGTCATCGACAAGGCGAGGAAGACCGTGTTCCTCAAGCGCAAGGGCATGGCGGTCACGCTCGGTGGTATCGCCAAGGGTTACGCGGTCGACAAGTGTGTCGCGCTCCTCAAGGCGAAGGGCTTCACCGATTTCATGGTCCAGGCCGGCGGCGACATGTACGTCGCTGGCTCGAAGGGCACGGACCCGTGGACCGTCGGGGTTCGCGATCCGCGGGGGCCCAAGGAAGCGATGTTCGCCGTCGCGCCGATCAAGGACCATTCGTTCTCGACGAGCGGTGACTACGAGCGCGGCTTCGTCAAGGACGGCATTCGCTACCACCACATCCTGGATCCGCGGACCGGTCAGCCGGCGCACGCGTCGCGCTCGGTCACGATCCGCGCGAAGGATGCCTTCACGGCGGATGCTTGGAGCAAGGTCATGTTCATCGACGGCGTCGAAGAGGGCAAGAAGATCATCAAGGACAACAAGCTCGACGACTTCGAGGTGATCTGGGTCGATGCTCAGAACAAGGTCTCGACGACACCCGGCATCGTCAAAGATCTGAAGCGGCTCAAAGAGCCGACCGCGGGCATCTAGTTCGGCTATCACGTCGAGCGCTTCATCACGACGCTGCACGAGGTGAAAGTGGAGAATGCGGAGCGCATCGACATCATGCGCACCGCACGGCCCGGTTCGATCGTGATCGTCCCCACGTACACGCATCCCGACCGTTCGTGCTGGTTGTTTGGCGATGATCTCTCGCACTTTCCGTGGTTCCGCGAATGCGTGGCGGGAGAGCTGTTCGGGCTCGCGCGCGTCGATCTCGATCGGCTCGAGCCGCAGCCGGCGGTGGAGCTCGCCGCGACGTACGATCCGCCCAGCGTGGCGAAGCCGGCGAGCCAAATTCCGACGTATCGCGAGCTTCTCGATGCGACGCAGCCGTGGCCCCTCGCGAGTGCGGGCGCGGTTCGCGTGACCATCGAGGCGCACGGCATGTTTACCGATTCGCAGCGCCGTCCTGTGATCGTCTTCGAGGAAAAGGCGCCGACCTGTTGCTTGCCGTCGACGAGAGCCTGTGCCGCGGTCCCTTCACCGCGATCGCCTGCGACCCCGATCGATGCTGGATCGCTGGTTGGTATTGAAGCTCGTCGGCTACCTCCTCGTGCTATATCGCGCAGATGGACGAGTCCACGTTCGAGCACGAAGCCCACGAGGAAATGATCGCCCTCGAGGATGCCTTCGCGGACATCGACCCCGATCAGATCGAGGTCGAGGTCTCCGACGGAGTCTTGCGGCTCGATCTTCGCGACGGCACCAAGATCGTGATCAACAGCCATCGCGCCGCGCGCCAGATCTGGATGGCCGCGATCTCGACCGCGTGGCACTTCGATCCGGCGGGTGGCAAGTGGGTCGCCTCGAAGACCGGCGAAGAGCTCCGCCCGACGCTGGCGCGCATCGTGCGCGAGCGGATCGGCCTGGCTATCACTCTGTGAGATAGTGACCGCATGGCCGAGTCGCAGATCCTCAGCGTCATCCGAGTGTGGGCCGCGGTCGCGTGGGCAGATGGCGTGCTCGCGGAGTCCGAAGCCGATGGCATGCGCAAGCTGATCCGCGCGGCCGACCTCGCCGTCGAAGAGCGCGTCGCGGCCGCGTGCTATCTCGACGAGAAGGTCGATCTCCCGGACGTCTATCTCCAGAACCTCAACCCCGAGGCGCGGCGCGGTATCTATCGCGCGGCGTGTCGGATGGCGGTCGTCGATCACGTGTTCGCGCACTCCGAGCGCAAGATGCTCGACAAGCTGCAGACCCTGCTCGGCATCCCTGGCGAGATCGCCGTCGAGATCGAAGCCGACGTTCCGGGCGTCGAAGTCTGAGCTCGCAGCGCCGGCCTTCGCCTGTCAGCCTCGCGTGGCGCACCGCTCCTCGGTTCGTGCCGCGTGCAATTAGAGCTCACGCTTGACGCTGTAGCAGCTGCACGATGTCTTCGAGGCGCGCGAGGATCGCGCGATTGACCTCGGCGTCCTCGGTCGCGCGGGCGGCGGCTTCGGCTTGGGCCGCGGCGAGCTCCTGCCCCGTCGGGTCGAGGGCTGCGCCCGAGAGCGCGGGACCGAACGTCTGCGCGAACGTCGCGAGCGCGTGACCGATCGGCGTGGTCGGAAACAAGTTGTCGTAGCCGACCGAGAGCGAGGTCGACATGTAGAGGATGCCGTCCCACGCGTTCGCGCAGTTCGGGTTCGTGTCGCGCTCGGCGAGATAGAACGCGACGCCGCCGCCGAACACCACGGCGATCAGCGCGTCGATCGGATCCTTCTTCGCCCACGCGCGAATCTCGGACTTCATCGTCTCGAAGTCGTCGCTGGAGTCCTTGAGTGCGTAGAGGCCAAGGGCGATCGGGAGTAACCCACCGAGCTCCTCGACCACGCCAGGACGCGCCATACGATCAGCGTTGTATCGTGCCAACGGTTGGTCAAGGCGCTCCAGCGCTTGTAAATGAGGCCCGATCAGTCAGGATCGTGCGCCTGACCAGCTGGCGGGGCTGGACCTTCCCATTCCGGGTAGGACGACTTACGGTTGAGAAACGAGCGATAACGATCGCTCCTGAAAGAGGGGCTGACATGACGGAGCTGGTGCAGGCCTCTCTGAGGTTTCCGTCGGTGGTGTTCACGATCGCGCTCGGGATCGCGCTCGTCTACTGGCTGTTCGTGCTGATCGGCGCGCTCGATCTGGACCTCCTCGGAGGCGGACACGGCGACATCGATGTCGGCGGCGGTCATGATATCGGCGGCGGCGGTCATGACGTCGACGGCGACGCCGATCTGGACGGTGCAGGCGTGTGGGCATCGCTAGGCCTGGGCGTCGTGCCGCTGACGATCTCGCTCTCCGTGATCATCATCGTCGCGTGGTGCGCGTCGCTGTTGTCGATGGCCTACATCGTTCCGGACTCGGCGACGTGGTTGCGATACCTGCTGTTCCCGGCGGTGTTGCTGGTCGCGTTTCCGATCGCGGGGCTGCTCGTGCGCCCACTCGCACCGATCTTCAAGATCAAGGAAGGCAAGTTCAATGCCGACTACGTGGGCAGCCAATGCACGGTGACCACGGCGACGGTCGACAACGCGTTCGGGTTCGCGAACATCGAGGATGGCCATTCGCTCGTCCAGATCTCGGTGCGCTGCGACAAGACCGGGCTCCGGACTGGCGACATGGCACTCATCATCGAATTCGATCCGGCAAAGCGAACCTTCATTGTTGAACCGCTAGCTGACGTACTGCCTGCGCAAGGCGAGGAGGAGAAGTCCAATGGGTAAAGAGATGGTCGTCGTTCTGATCGGTGTTGGCGGCGTGTTGTTGTTGGGAATTCTCGTTCTGATCGCGCGGACGTGGCGTCAGGTCCATCAAGGCCAGGCGATGATCGTCAACAAGATGGGTAGCGAGCCCAAGGTCACGTTCACCGGCGCGATCGTGCTGCCGATCGTCAACAAGGCCGAGGTCATGGACCTCTCGGTCAAGATGATCGAGGTTGCCCGCAAAGGGAAGGAGGGCCTGATCTGCGGCGATAACATTCGCGCGGACATCAAGGTCACGTTCTTCGTCAGCATCAACAAGACCGTCGATGACGTGCTACGCGTCGCGTCCACGATCGGCTGCGTGCGGGCCTCGCAGCAATCGACGCTCGAGGAGCTGTTCTCCGCGAAGTTCTCCGAAGCGTTGAAGACGGTCGGCAAGAACATGGAGTTCGAGCAGCTGTACACGCAGCGTCAGGACTTCAAGAACAACATCAAGAAGGTCATCGGCGAGGATCTCAACGGCTATGTCCTCGATGACTGTGCGATCGACTACCTCGAGCAGACGCCGATCGAGATGCTCGATCCGAACAACGTGCTCGACGCGCTCGGCATCCGCAAGATCACCGACATCACGACGTCGGCCGCGATCGATACCAACCAGCTCAAGCAGCGCCAGCGGATGGAGGTCGGCAAGCAGGACCTCACCGCGCAAGAGGCGATGTATCGCTTCGAGCAGGCGCAGGCCGAAGCCGAAGCGAAGAAGAACAAAGAAGTCGCGGTCGCTCAGGCGCGCGAGCAGAACGAAGCGAAGCGGTTCGCACTCGATGAAGAGAAGCGCACGCACGTCGAGCGCCAGAAGGCCGAAGAGCAGATCCAGATGGCGGAGCAGGCGAAGCTGCGCTCCGTCCAGGTCTCGGAGCAAGGCCGCGTTCGCGAGGTCGAGGTCGAGAAGGTTCGCGTTCAGAAGGCCAAGGATCTCGAGGAGGTCGGTCGCACACGCGAGGTCAACTTGAACCAGATCGAGATGAACAAGCAGCTCGAGACCGAGAAGCGCTCGATCGCGGACATCATTCGCGCTCGCATCGCGGTCGACAAGACCGTCGCGGTCGAGGAAGAAGCGATCAAGGACCTCCGCGTCGATGCCGAGGTCAAGCGCCAGAAGAACGTGACGATCGTCGGTGCCGAGGCCGAAGCGCAGGGCATCTTCATCAAGGACATCAAGCAGGCCGAGGCCGAGCAACAGGTCGCGCAGGCGCACGCGAAGAAGCAGATCATCCTCGCCGATGCGGCGATGGAGGCGAGCGACAAGGAAGCGCGCGCCGCGATCCGCCGTGCCGAAGGTACGCAAGCCGAGCATGCCGCGGCGGGTCTCGCGCAGGTCCGCGTGAAGGAAGCCGATGCACTCGCGATCGAGAAGGTCGGGCTCGCCGAGTCGCGCGTCCGCGATGCGCAGGTCCAGATCACGGATAAAGAAGGCGTCGTGCTCGCCGAGAACATCCGGCGCAAGCTGATGGCCGAGGCGCAAGGTCACGAGGCCGAAGCGGCCGCGATCGAGAAGACCGGGCTCGCGAATGCGGTGGCGCTACGCGAGAAGCTGCTCGCCGAAGTCACGGCGCGAGATGCGGACGCCAGTGTGATCCAGAAGCGGATGCTCGCCGAAGCGATCGGCCTCGCGGAGAAGGCCAAGTCGATGCAGGCGCTCACCGGAGGGGCGCGCGAGCACGAGGAGTACCGGTTGAGGCTCGATGCCGACCGCGCGATCGCGCTCGAGTCGATCAAGGCGCGCGTCCAGATGGCAGAGAATCAGGCACACGTCATGGCCGAGACCATGGGGCACGCCGACATCAAGATCGTCGGCGGCGACGGCCAGTTCTTCGACCGGTTCGTCAAGGCGGTCTCGCTCGGTAGCTCGATCGATGGCGTGTTCGACAACTCCGATGTCGTGCGCAGGGCGATGGGGCCGGGCGGCGCGCTCGGCGGCAACGGCGGTAACGGCGGCAACGGCGGCAACGGCCACGAGACCCTCGCGCTGGTGCTCGGCAATTTGATGAACAAGGCCGACGACTCGACGAAGACGAAGCTAAAGGCGCTGCTCGAGCAAGCCAAGCAGCTCGGAGTCCACGACGACAAGGTGAGCTGAGCCATGGCGGCGCCCCAAGCGCCCGCCAAGGCAGGATCGGCAGACGTCGATGCTGCGCTGACTGGCGGTAACTACGAGGTCTTGCGTGCGCGACTCGCGACCGCGGGCACGGCGCTCGCGAAACGCGCGGACGCGCTCAACACGCGGCGCAAGGCATTGTTCGGCGGCACGGCGCCTCTCCTCGTGGCGACCGAGCGGTTGCGCACCGAGCACAACTGCGTCCCCGTCGATCTCGTCGGCATCGGCGGCGATGTGCTCGTCGGCTTCAACGTGTTCCTGGGCCTCAAGGCCGAGACCAAGATCACCGACGTGCTCGCGCTCCATCGGTTCTGCAAGACCGACAGCGGCTACGACACGACGCCGATTCCGGCGGAGTTCCTGACCGGTGCGGAGCTCGAGCGCGACTTCGCGAACCTCTATCGCTACTATCGCGATGCGCGCTTGAGCCAGCTAGTCAAGCGCGAGACCCAGCTGCTCGCGGTGTTCCAGGCCGGCACGACCTGGCGCGATGCGAAGGTGTTGCGCTGGCGGATCGAGCCGGATGGCAAGGTGGTCTACATCGACGATCGCGGCGATCGCGATCACGCGGCCTTGTTCCCTCCACCGTACGACTTCGAGTGGAAAGAGGTCACGCGCGATAACCAGGTCTCGGGCAAGCACCCGCACTACAACCTGCTCGACACGCTGTTCGTCGAGTGCGTCGCGGGAGACCTCACGATCAAGGTCGAGAACAACACCGAGAGCGGGGAGGGAATCTACTCCGAGCCGGTCCAGGACACGAATCAATCACTCGACGACGCGCGCGTGTTCTACGCGTCTATCGGGCAGCAGCAGGGCGGCAAACCAGGAGGCTTGATCGTCCTCAAGATCCTGCCGTTTCGCGAGACCGCATGGCGCTACCTCGTGTTCGATACGCGCTCGCACGAGGTCGTGCGCGCCGATGGCATCGGTCACGGCTGTCGGTCGCTGCCCGAGGATCACGGCATCGTGTTCCCCGGCGGCTACATGCTCGTCGGTGGCGACTACAAGCTGTTCGATGGTGATGCGAGCGACTACGTGCTCGAGCACGAGATTCGATCGCCGAATGGTGAAGATGTCCAGTACGTCTACTTTCGCGGCGGTGACGGCAGTTACTGGCTCTACGTCTACAACCTGATCGACAAGGCGATCACCACGCCGATCCAGTGCAACGGCTATTCGTTGTTCGGCGATGGGCGGATGGTCGTGATGCGTGGCGTGGTCAGCGAGCCCACGCGCGTCCACCCGATGCAGGTGTGGCAGACCCCGTTTACCTCGGCGGAGCACGCGGCGAGCGCGCCGACCGACGGCAGCTACCTCGGCAAGGTTGGCAATGCGGACCTCGTGCGCGGGCTCTCCGATGCCCTCTCGATCGCGCGGCTCGCGAGCAATGACAAGCCGCAGCGCACGACCTTCGAGGATATTCTCGCGCTCGCGACCCGCGCCACCGATGCGTACTACTGGCTCGGCAACGCCGATGCCGGTGATCTCAAGTCCGCGGTCGGTGACGTCAAATCGACCGCGAAGCTGATCCTTGACGAGTACGAGAAGGTCGTCGCGCTCGAACGCGAAGCCAAGCGCGTGCTCGCAGAAGCGGAAGCCAGGGTCGCGCAGCGGCTGCAAGCGACCCGCTCCGAAGGGTACGACCGGGTCGAGCAGTTCCTCGAAGCGCTGACCGCACTGCGCAGCGCGCGGGGCGAGCTGATCACGAAGCAAGATGTTCGGTTCATCGACAAGGCGCGGCTCGGCGCGCTCGAGACCGCGGTCACGGTCGCGTTCGATCGGGTGACCGCCGACACGGTCAACTTCCTCGCGAAAGGTGATGCGTTCGGCTCGCTCGTCACCGCGGCGGCCGAGCAATCGCAGCGCGTCGCGGGCATCGAGCGTGCGGTCGAGGTCAAGGCGGTCCGCGAAGAGATCGACAAGGTCGCTGCCGGGGTCGACTTGCTCGGCAACGTGATCGGCTCGCTCAAGATCGACGACACCACGAAGCGCACCGCGATCCTCGAGACGATCACGGATGCGTTCGGTCAGGTCAATCGCGCGCGCGCGACTATCGATGTTCGCTATCGCGAGCTCGCGACCCGCGAAGGCCGCGCGGAGTTCGGCGCGCAGATCAAGCTGCTCACCCAGGCCGTCGCCTCGGCGCTCGCGCAGTGCGATACGCCGGAGCGCTGCGATCAAGAGCTCACGCGGTTGCTCGTCCAGCTCGAGGATCTCGAGGGCCGGTTCGCCGACATCGACGAGCTCACGGCCGAGCTGGCGACCAAGCGGGTCGAGATCGTCGAGGCCGTGGGTGCGCGCAAACAAGTCCTCGCGGCCGAGCGCCAGCGCCGCGCGTCGAACCTCAACAGGGCGGCACAGCGGATCATGGAGGGCGTGATGCGACGAGCGACCCAGCTCGCGACCGCCGACGAGATCAACGCGTACTTCGCCGCCGATGCGATGGTCCAAAAGATCCGCGATATCTGCGGCGAGCTGGCGACGCTCGGCGATGCGGTCAAGGCCGACGAGCTCGAGGCCAAGGTCAAAGCGGCGAAGCAAGATGCGCTGCGCGGTCAGCGTGATCGCGTGGATCTGTTCGAGGGTGGCAACGGCGAGCTGATCCGTTTCGGCGACCATCGCTTCGCGGTCAACACGCAGCCGCTCGAGCTCATGATCGTGCCGTACGAGGAGGGCCTCGCGGTTCACCTCACCGGCACCGATTTCTACGAAGCGATCAACGAGCCCGCGCTCGAAGAAGCGCGCCGGCTGTGGGCGCAGGATCTGCCGAGCGAATCGGATGCGGTGTATCGCGGCGAGTACCTCGCGGCGAGCATCCTTGCCGATCACGATCCGGCGGTGCTCGCTGATGCGGCGCGGGGTGGCGGGTTGGAGGCGCTCGTCCGCGACATCGCACAACAGCGTTACGATGAGGGCTACGAGCGCGGCGTTCACGATGCCGATGCCGCGAAGATTCTCGCGAAGCTGCTCGCGATGCGCGACGGTGCGGGCCTGCTGGCGTATCCCGCTGCGCCACGCGTGCTCGCTGCGCTGTACTGGGCGGCGACGATTCCCACGGAGATCGACGCGCGCAAGCGCTGGCAGCGCACTGCGCAGAGCCTCGCGCGCCTCGCGGGCGTGCTCGGCGATCGCGGCGCGCGCAAGCAGCTCGCCGCCGAGATCACGGGCTCGATCGCTGCGTTCGCGGCGCGCGAGAAGCTCGCCGGCGACGCCGAGACCGCGGCGGCGTATCTCGTCCACGAGCTCGGCGGTTCCGAGCCGCGGTTCACCACGAGCAGCCTCGCGGTCGCGATCGTTGAGGCGCTGAACGCCGAGCTCGAGTTGCGCCAGGCTCGGACGTCCTTCGAAGAAGACCTCGCGGCTCTCGCGGGTTCGCCGGGCGAGGCGTTCGCACTCGCGCGCGCCTGGGTCGCGGGCATTCTCGCGCAGAAACCCCAGCTCGCCTCGAGCGGTACGGTTGCCGACGAGGCCGCCGGCATTCTCGCGACGGGCGGCTTATCGCGCGCGATCTCGAGCGCGCTGATCGAGACGGAGGTCATCGGGCTTCTCGGTCGCCACCCGCGCATCATCAATGGAGCTCTCTCGCTCCGCTTGGACGAGCTTACCGCGCGGCTCGATCGGTTCCGCTTGATCGATGCACCGGCGTTCCGTTCGCATCGCGCGCTGCGCACCGAGATCGGTGCGCGCGAGAAGAAGCGGCTGCGAATCGGCGAGCTCGCGCCGCGCGTGATGTCGTCGTTCGTGCGCAATCGCTTGATCGATCAGGTCTACCTGCCGCTCGTCGGCGCGAACCTCGCGAAGCAGCTCGGCGCAGCCGGCGCCAACAAGCGCACCGATCAGATGGGGATGCTGCTGCTCGTGTCGCCGCCGGGCTACGGCAAGACCACCCTCATGGAGTACGTCGCGGCGCGCCTCGGCCTCGCGTTCGTCAAGGTCAACGGCCCCGCGCTCGGCCGCGCGGTCACCTCGCTCGATCCCGCCGAGGCGCCGAATGCCACCGCACGCCAAGAGGTCGAGAAGATCTCCCTCGCACTCGAGATGGGCACGAACGTGATGCTCTACCTCGACGACATCCAGCACACCTCGCCTGAGCTGCTCCAGAAGTTCATCTCGCTGTGCGATGCACAGCGCAAGATCGAAGGCGTCTGGCATGGCAAGACCCGCACCTACGACCTGCGCGGCAAGAAGTTCTGCGTCGTGATGGCGGGCAACCCGTACACCGAGAGTGGGGAGACCTTCCGGATCCCCGACATGCTCGCGAACCGCGCCGATGTCTACAACCTCGGCGACGTGCTCACCGGTAAGGGCGACTCGTTCGCGCTCTCGTTCCTCGAGAATGCCTTGACCTCGAATCCCGCGATCGCACCACTCGCGACGCGCGACCTCGGCGATGTCTACAAGATCATCCGCATGGCACAAGGAGAACCGATCCCCACGACGGATCTCGGCTACGGCTACTCTGCCGTCGAGCTCGGCGAGATCCTCACGGTGATCCGCCACCTGTTCGTCGTCCAGGCCGCGCTCCTCCAAGTCAATCAGGAGTACATCCGCTCGGCCGCGCAGGCGGATGCGTTTCGCACCGAGCCGCCGTTCAAGTTACAGGGCAGCTACCGCAACATGAACAAGATCGCCGAGAAGGTCGTCGCGGCGATGACGCCGCAAGAGCTCGAAGCGCTGATCGACGATCACTATCAGGGTGAGTCACAAACGCTCACCACGGCCGCCGAGCAGAACATGCTCAAGCTCGCAGAGCTGCGCGGTCGCATGACGCCCGCGCAGCGCGAGCGCTGGACCGCGATCAAGACCGAGTTCGTGCGCCAGCGCCGGATGGGCGGTGGTGCGGATGATCCGGTGACCCGGCTCGTCGGAACGCTCTCCGGCCTCGGCACCGAGCTCGGCGAGATCCAGAAGACGCTCGCGACGCCGAAGGCCGTGCCGACAGACTCCGAAGGCTGGCTAGGTCCTCGGCTCGATGCACTCGCCGCGTGGCTGGCCGATACCGTGAACAGTCACGCGACACTCTCGGCGGCGCCGCAAGCACCGCAAGCAAATGGCAACGGGCACGACGAGGTCGAGCGCAATCGTAACGACACCGAGCGGCTGTTGCAGCAAGTGCGGCGGATCGAGCAGACGCTGGTACCGGTGGTCGGTGCGGCGGTCGAGCAGCGCGCGGGCGATACATTGCTGGCCAATAAGATGGTCCAGATCATCGAGCTGCTCGAGCAGCTCGACGCACGGCTGAGTCGATAGGATCTAATCGAGCTCGATCAGATCGGCGAACGAGAGCTCGGGACCTGTGGGCGCATCGTCGAGCTGGTCGGGTAAGGCCGCGAGGCGCGTGGCGAGTGGGCCGGCACCGATCGCCATCGGGTCCGCCGCCAACAGCTCGAGGTCCCGCCGCATGCGACTCCATTGCTTGCGCGTGTTGTCATCGAGGCCGCGATCACGTGCGTGCAGGTCGGCCGCAGCCACGCTAGCAGTGCTGGCCTCGCGGATCTTGCCGAGCACTCCCTCGCGCAACGTCGACCGGAGGCCGAGTACCTCGCGCGCAGCCGCGACCACCACCTCGGCGACATCACCTGGATGGCGAGCTCCACCGCGGGCGGCGAGGTCGTGAACGCGCTGGGCCAACAGGTCGAGCCGCTCGACGTACTGGACGATCGTCGTCGAGAACACGTTGCGCGTGACGGCCGGAACCGTCGGTTCCAGCGCGAGCGCCTGATCGAGTAGCAGCTTCATCGCGCGGGCGGCCAGCAGATCGATCGCAGCGAAAGCGGCGAGCCAGCTCGCGTCGCGCACTTGCAAGTCCGCGAGCGAAACCACCGGCTCGCTTGCGAGCTGCTCTAGGTACGCGGCGGCGTCGAACGCGTCGAGCTGCGCGGTCGTGTAGACCTGATCGGGTGTCATGGCCATGCGTCGGCCGCAGTATACGGAGTCGCGCGTTGCCCGGGCGTGGTCTCGACGTGTAGCGAAGCGGAGATAGGAACAAAGGCCGGATCGAAGGAGGGCTTGGCGGCTGCACCGCTCGGCACGCGGGCCGTTGCATCGCCCTTCGATCACTCGATGGGTCAGGGGCTTCGGGAGGTCCCCAAAGATTCGTTCAAGGCCATGTGGCTCGGCGCGCACGGTGCGCCCAACACGAGGTGTCGATGCGAGGAGGGAGATCGTCGTGACAACACGTTCTTGATCCGTCGCTGGCCGTTGCCAGTCTTGGCAGAACGCTCGCGACCGCCTCACGCGCCCTGCACGGATCTCAGCGGTGCATGTCGCGCTCGCGCGTGGCGTTAACGGCTTAGAGATCGACTGCCGCGATCTTTCGAGGACCAGGCACTTCGGTCATACCGATCGGCGACGCTTTCAGCAGGCCGCGATCGAGCAGCCACGTCGCCGGCCCGCTCACGGGTGGAGCTTCGTAATCTCTTGGGAGTGGTGCGTCCTTCGGAATCTGCTCGCGCCACCCGCGGAACACGAGACCACTCGCATACGGATCCAGCCGGCCGCCGAGCAGCGTGTAGGTACCGTCGTCATCGCGGTGACGACGCCAGTTGTTGAGCACGTATGCGACGGCGTTTCGAACCTGACGAACCGAGTCGAGACTCTCGCAATGATAGCGGTCCGCGAACACTCGACCCGAACGGGCAACTCGCCGCCGACGCGAGTACGCCGCGTTGAGCCGCTTTGCCGCCGAGATCTGGAACGCACGAATTCCGTTGGCGAGGCACTTCCGATCACTCGCCTCGACGATCAAGTGGAGGTGCGTGTTCTGTACGCTGACGTGAACGATGCGAAACTGGTCGCGACGTACCAGTACGGTGAGCAGTGCGAGCCGAATGGCCGCGTACATATCGAGACGGCGCAACCAACCAATCTCATCTGTCACACGCAAAGTGATGTGCTGCGGATGCCGCTTGTTCACGGCGTTGCGCCGTTCGTGCGAGGCGCCGGCGCGGTCGCCATTCGGCTTCCGGCCGGCTCCGGGTCGGGAGCCACCGCGATGCTGGTTGTTCTTGTCGAGCTTGGGAAAGTGAAGTTCGGTCTGGACGTGGCGTTTCCGAGGGCGCCCCATGATGAAAACCTAGCCTCGTCGTCGCGATCTGTCAATTGATTAGGCGTATGTCATGTCCTCGGTAAATATCCCGAGCCTCGGCGAAGTCTCACGAGCGGGTACGGACCTGATACATCCCTGACACGACGGTCCAAGGACATCCCTGACAGGTTGTTGGGTGAGTCCGAGGACATCCCTGACAGTTGCGGCAAGGCAGGATCTGCACGATGCCGAGGAAGTCTCGGATGCTATCTCTCAGGTTGCACAACGCGCGCGCGTTGAAGTCGTTGCTCGGTAATTCGGCCCTCCCCGCAAGCGAGACCGCGAACGTTCTGGCGGATCCGGTGCAAAAGGAGTGAGGCCGTGGCCGCGCCGCCGTTCGCGATCTCACCTGGCGACTCTGTAGTTAGTCGATCGGCCGGGCAATCGGGTCTCGACGCGGGTTCCCGGTAACGCCACGCAGCTCGCGGCGGTCATCTCGCCGCTGATCGACGAGGACCGGGTGTATGCCCGGCCGTTCGTATTCGGTGTGGTAAGCCGTTCTTCGCAGGCGCTCGGCCACCGTTGGGCTTGGTCGAACTACGGTTCGCACGACGCGAGCACGAGCTTCTGCACGAGCTGTCGCGGGTGATCCTCGACGGTGTTCAGAGCTTCATCCACGCAATTGGCGTAATAGGCCGCGACTAGGTACTCGCCGCGAGGGAGCGGGCCGAACCAGTACACGCCGCGCGCGCTGGTGATCGCCTCGACTCGTCGACCCGCGCCGCTACTCGCCACGATCGTAGCTCCTTGGAGGAAGTGGCCGGTCTCGTCGCAGAGAGCACCGAACATCGATGCCGAATCGGGAACATCGGAGTAATCGGGTGCCGGGCAGGGGGATGGTAGCGACCGATTCGACGGAGTGGGCACGAGCGGTGGACTCGCTTCGCGTCGCACCGCTTCATATCGCACCGGTTCCGGACTGGCGCCACACGCTGCAAACAAGCCGACGATGAGCGCTCGCATTACTCGGTCGCGAACAGGGTCGCCATCGACGAGCGCTTGATCTGGACTTCGACGATCTCGCCGACCGATCCGATGCCAGCGGGGAGGATCACGCTCTTGAAGCCGTCGCTGCGCCCGACGAGCTGCGCGGGATCGCGCTTGCTCGGGCCGGTGACGAGTACGCGCTCGTTGCGGCCGACGTGTTCGGCGAAGACCTCACCGCTGATCTTGGTCTGGAGATCGACGATGTCGGTGAGGCGGCGCGCCTTGATCGCGGGCGTGACGTCATCGGGCAGCTTCTTCGCGGCGAACGTGAGGTCGCGCTCGGAGTACGAGAACATGAACGCGCTATCGAAGCGCAGCTCGCGCATCAGAGCGAGCGTCTGCTGGTGGTCGTCGTCGGTCTCGCCGGAGAAGCCGGAGAGGATGTCGGTCGAGAGCGAGATCTGCGGCATGGCGGCGCGGAGAGCGCCGACGATGTCGCGGTAGTCCTGCACGGTGTAGCCGCGGCGCATGCGCTCGAGGACGACGTCGGAGCCGGACTGGACCGGGAGGTGGACGTACTTGCAGACCTTCGGCTCCTCGGCGATCGCGGCGATCACGTCGGCGGTGAAGTCGACCGGGTAGGGCGAGGTGAACCGGATGCGCTCGATGCCATCGATCTTGGCGACAGCGCGCAGCAGCTCGGCGAACGTGACCTCGCCCTCGTTGCCGTCGGGCCAGCGATACGAGTTGACGGTCTGGCCGAGGAGCGTGACCTCACGGTAGCCGGCTGCGGCGAGCTCGCGCACCTGGCGCAGAACTTCGCGAGGTGGCGCGCCACGCTCGCGACCGCGCGTGAATGGCACGACGCAGAAGGTGCAGAACTTGTCGCAGCCGCGCTGGATCGTGACGAAGCCGCTGACCCCATCGCCGCCGGCAGCGCCGGAGAGGCCGTCGTAGGTCTCCTCTTTGTCGAGGCGAACGTCGATCTGGCGTTTGGTCGGACCCACCTGTGCGGAGCGTGCGGCGGCGAGCATCTCGGCGATCCGGCGATAACTATCGGGGCCGGCGATCACGTCGACCGCGGGCGCGCGTTCGGCCAGGCCTTCCTTGAGGTGTTCGGCCATGCAGCCGACGATCGCGAGGACCGCGCCCGGGCGCTTCTTCTTGAGGGCGCCGAGCTCGCTCGCGCGCGCGATGACGCGGTCTTCGGCCTTCTCGCGCACGGCGCAGGTGTTGATCAACATCACGTCGGCCTGGTCGGCGCGCTCGGTCATCGCGTAGCCGGCGGTGGCGAGCACGCTACCGATCAGGTCGCTGTCCGCGACGTTCATCTGGCAGCCGTAGGTCTCCATGTAGACGCGCGGCGCATCGGGCGCGATCACGGGAGCCGGGCGCGAGGCTTCCGCGCGCTTGCCCAGGGGGATCAGCTGTTCCGACATGGCCCGGCTGTTTACCACATCAGCGTCGAGGCGCTGATCCTCAAATTGTGGCCTCAGCGCCCCAGCGCAGCCGCCCGCATCCGGTAGTCGTCCGCGTAGGCCGGCTCGTTCTTCGCGGTCCATGCCGCCGCGAGCTCGCGACAGCGTTCGGCCTCGAGCCGGGGCGAGAGCTCGCCGGCCGCGCGCATGCCGTCGAGGATCGCGATCGCGTCGTCGGTCCGTCCGACCGCGAGGAGCGCCATGCCGCGGGTGTGCTGGAGCGCGGGGACGTCGGGCCGCAGGGCGCTCGCTTCGTCGCTCAGGGCGAGTGCGTCATGCGGGTCGCTGCCGCGTGCGAGCAGTGCGCACGCGCGATTGTTGAGCCACACGGCGCGCTCTTGCGTATCGAGCTGCGCGCCATCGATCGTGGCGAGCAAGCGATCGGCGAGATCGAGCTGGCCGCCGGCGACGTGACAGCCGATGCGCGAGTGCAGCGCGGCTCGCTCGCGGGTGGCCGAGCGCGTGAGTGCGCCGATGATCCGGTAGCGCCGCACCGCCTTCGAGAACCGGCCGGACTCGAACATCGCGTGGGCGCTGCGCGGCAACCACAGCCACAGCCAGAGCACGGCCACGAGGTCGAGCGCGACTGCGACGAGCAGGCCGATCTTGCCCGCGAGCGAACCGAGAGCGATCGGAATCGCGACGAGGATCGCGATCCACGCGAGCATTCGCGCCACGGATCGCAAGGGCCGCATGACGACAGCATACTGGCGAAGCGATGCAACGGTCTGGCTGGGTGCCGGGTCAAAACGAGGCGATGCGAGCCTGGCGCGTGGTTCTCACCTCGGTGGTGGTGCACGCCGGTGTGCTCGCGATCATCGCGCTCTGGCGCGGCGCGACGCCGGCGCTCGCGGTGACGCCAGTCGTCGCTCGCGCGGTCACGCGGGCTGCGCCTCCTCCGGAGGTCATCGAGATCGAGTTCTTCGAGGACCGGCGGCCCGCGATTGCCGCATGGTCGCGTGCGCGCGTAGTGGCGATCGGCGGTGCGGCTCGGCCGGCGGGCTCGGTCGTGCCGGCGATGACCGCCGAGCCTTCAGCGGCAGCGATCGTCGAGATGCCGGACGTGCCGAAGCGCGGGCTCGGGATGCGCGGTCCCGGGCTCCATCCCAGTGACGCCGCGCTCGCGCACATCGCGGATGTCCCCGGTCACGTCGCCGCAACAGCTGCCGCGACGGTCGCGATCGATAGCGCGCCGAACGGCCGCCAGGTAATGCACGTGCCCGGCACGACGATGGTGGTCGAGCGCGATGGCGCGGCGCACTTCAACGACGACGCCGACATCGATGCCAAATTCGAGCTGACGCCAAGAGCGCTCGCCGAGGAAGGGCGAGCCTTCAAAGAACAGGCGAAAGCCTGGCTCGCCGATCCGGAATCGTTCAAGCAAGCGGCGCGCATGCAGGATCTTCCCCAAGCGATGCAGGCGGTAGCGGGTGGCTGCGGCTGGGGCGATCCGATGTGCGAGGCGACCGATACGGGTGGTCACGAGGAGCTCTGGCGCAAGACGAAGGGATTCACACGCGTGCCGATCCTCAGTGGCAACCTCGACATCACGTCGTATCTGATGCGGCGGTTCCGCATCGGAGATCCGCTCGCATCGAAGAAGCTCGAGATGCTCGATGCGACGCGCGATCAGCGTGCGGTGCATGGCGCGGTGCGCACGCAAGAGCGGCTCGATCGGGCCGCGATCCTGATGCAGCAAAACCTCGAGCGGTTACGGGCGAGCACGCAGAACCTGGACGAGCGCCGCGCGGTGCTGTTCGAGATGTGGGACGAGTGCTCCGAGGGCGACACGCCGATCGGCATCGCTGGCGAGAGTGCACGCACGATGGTGATCGAGTGGATCCGATCGTACCTGCCGAGCGGGATCCCAGGTGCGTTCACCGCCGCGGACGTTACCAAGCTCGATGCCCGTCGCGCATCGAGTCAGCACTTCGCGCCTTACTGACGACCACTACCTCAGAGCCTGCCGAAATTCGGCACCGTGTCATCAGCGCGCCATACCGGCACAACGCCCACGAGCGATCATCCTCGAGATCGAGGCGAGAGAGCTCGCCACTGCAACGAGGGCTAACGCCAGTCGGAGCCGAGCTCGGCTTCCATCACGTCGCATGCGAGCGCGACGCACTCGTTGCACAGTGCGGCGTTGCCGCGACCGAGGAGCTTCTTGACCTCGGCTTCGAGCTTGCCGCACCACGAGCAGACGTTCGTCGACAGGACGTTCTCACCGGGTTCGGTCATCGCGGCCTCGCGGATCGCTTCTTCGCTCGGGACCCTGAATTCGCCGGTCGCGCCGACCGAGAGACCGCCACCGAGCGATTTGTGGCAGTGGCCGCACACCATCACGATCTCGCCGCCTTCGAGAGGCTGGGTACAGATGGGGCAGTGCACGGGGCCAGGCTAGCGCATAACATGGGGTCTGGATGAGAGACCCCGAGCGGATCATCGTTGCTATCGCGCAGCTCGCCACGCCGATCGAGGTCGAGGCCAAGGCGCTTGCCGCGGACCTGGGGGCCACGCCGTACGAGGTTCGGCTCAAGTTGACGGCCGGGCTCCCCGCGATCGTGATGTCAACCGTCGAGGAAGAGGTGGCGCGGGCGGTGCTCGCGAAGCTGCGCGGGCGCGGGCACCGGGCGATCTTGGTTCACACCGCGGCGGTCATCCCGCACGGCGCGATGGTGATCATGCGCAGCTTCGGGCTCGAGCCTGAGGCGCTCGTCCAGAGCGAGGAGCGGCTGCCCTGGGGCGACATCACGGCGCTCGTCCGCGCGCGCCATCATCAGCAGCACGACACGGTCGAGAAGGTGAAGGAGAAGAAGTTCGATCTCGGCCGCGCGGTCGCGAGCGGCGGGTTGATCATGCGCAAGACGACGACGAAGGAGGTCGTCACGCATCACGAGAATACCGAACAAGTCCTGTACGTGTTCCACGGCGTGGGCGAGGTGCCGTGGTTGCTGCGGCAAGAGCGGGCGAACTACAGCGGGCTCGGCGCGCAGCTCGCTCCGACCTCGAACCTCAACTTCGGGATCGCGGTGCAGGAGTTTCGCAAGCGCGCGCCCGGGGCTCGCTTCGACGAACGCTTGATCCACCGGCCGATCGACGACCCGGACCTATTCGCCCATGTGATCGCGAACAGCTAGCGGGCTAGTTAGTTAGTTAGTTAGCTCGCCGGCAGGGTCACGATCATCACCGTGCCCTTGCCGAGCTCGGTCTCGACATCGATCCGGCCACCCTGCTCGGCGACGACCGCGTGGCTCGTCGCCAGGCCCAGGCCGGTGCCTTTTTGTTTCGTCGTGACAAATGGATCGAAGATCCGCGCGACGAGCTCCTTCGAGATGCCGGGTCCGTCGTCGCGCACTTCGACCACGGCCTTACCGTGGCGCAGGCGCGCGGTGACGTTGACATGCTTGCCGCCTGCTGCGGCTGCATCGCGCGCGTTGCGCACCAGGTTCCACACGACCTGGCGCAGTTTTGCCGGATCGGCGCGAATCGCGAGCGGCCGATCGACCTCGCTCGCGAGCGTGATCTCGGCGAATGCGGCCTCGGCGCGCGCGACGCGTAGCGTCTCCTCGACGAGGCTGCCGAGATCGAAATCGACCGGTTCGCTAGGTCGTGGATTCGCGTAGTCGAGCAGGTCACCGATCAGCACGTTGAGGCGCTGGATCTCGCGGTTCACGATCTGCATCAGCGTGCGATCGTCCTCGGTCGCTTGCGGGGCCGCTTGCAAGAGCTCGATCGATCCCGAGATCGAAGCGAGTGGATTGCGGATCTCGTGAGCAATGCCAGCGGCGAGCTGGCCGACCGTCGCTAACCGCTCGACGCGCCGCGCGTGCAACTCCAGGCGCCGCAGCTCGGTCAGATCTTGAAAGTTCACGACGCGACCTATGACCTCGTCTCGCACGTCGCGCAGTGGCGACACGGTAACGCCGAGCATCACGGTCAGCCGCTTGTCGGTCAACAACGAGAGGTCGGCGCGCTGGCGGTTCTCCGCGATCAATACGGACACACCTGGCATCGCCCGTTCGATCGCGATGCCGGGCAGCGTCTCGGGAACCCAGCCCAGGATGTCCGCCGCGACGTGGTTCGCCGACAGGATCGTTCCGTCCGGCTTGATCGTGATCAGGCCGGAGCTCAGCGATCGCACGATGTCTTGGTTGAGCACCGCGAGATCCGCGGCTTGACGTCGGGTCGTCGCGAGCGTCTCCGCGCTTTTTTGCAATTGATCGCCGAAGATCGCGGCGAGCGCGCCGACGCCGGTGAGGGCGGCGAGATTGATGCCGAGCGTGCGTGCGAGGTCGAGCCAGCTCTGCTCCCACGGTCTGATCTGGCCGATCGGCAACGCGAGCGCGTGCGAGTGAGCCGCGAGCGCGACTGCCATCGCAGCGCTGACCGAGGCGGTGGTCGCGTAGATCGCACCGCGGCGGAACGACAGTGCCCCAGCTGACACGATCGTGAGCGCGAACAGGAACACGTAAGGGCTGAGCGCGCCGCCCGTGATGAACACGAGCGCCGTGGTCAGCACGATGTCGTTGACGTGCATCTGGCGCGACACCGAGCGCGGATCGACGCCCTGCCGCAGCTGGAGCCCGAACACGATGCTCGAGAGATACGTCGCCGCGATCACCGACGACTGTAGCCAGATCGCGAGCCGCGCCGCGTTCTGGCCGTTCGCGAGCAGCCAGACCGAGAGCCCGAGCACGGCGGTGATCACACCCGTGCGGAGCAGCAGGTGCCGTACGATGCGCTTGCCCGGATCGTCCCCGGGTGGCGCGACCGGCGCCGGGCTCAATTGCCGACGGTGCCAGCGAGCTTGAAGATCGGCAGGTACATCGCGATGATCAAGCCACCGACGACGACGCCGAGGAACGCCATCATGACGGGCTCGATCAGCGAGGTCAGGCCCGTGACAGCGGCATCGACTTCTTCTTCGTAGAAATCGGCGATCTTCTGGAGCATCGCGTCCATCGCGCCGGTTTGTTCACCGACGCCGATCATCTGGACGACCATGGTCGGGAACACCTTCGACTCGGCGAGCGGCGTCGCCATGTCGTGACCTTCCGAGATCTTTTCGCGCGCTCGCATGATCGCCTGCTGGACCACCTTGTTGCCGGCGGTCTTGCCGCAGATCTCGAGCGCGTCGAGGATCGGCACGCCGGAGGCGAGCAACGTGCCGAGCGTACGCGTGAAGCGCGCGACGATGATCTTGCGTAGCGTGGGCCCGACGATCGGGATGTTCAGCAACATCCGATCGAACAGCTCTCGGCCCTGTGCGGTTCGCCGGGCCAGGTTGATGCCGATCACGACGCCGGCGATGATCGCGAGGATCAGGTACCAGTTGTTGATGAAGCCGTGCGAGATGCCGACGACGACGAGCGTCGCCTGCGGCAACTTCGCGTTACCCATGTCGCGGAACATCTTCTCGAAGGTCGGGATGACCTTGAGCAGCATGACCGCGATGACGCCGGCCGCGACGAACATGATGCCCGCCGGGTAGTACATCGCGCTCTTCAACTGGCCGCGCAGCTTCACCGCTTTTTCGATGTAGATCGCGAGCCGGTTGAGGATCGTGTCGAGAATGCCGCCGACCTCACCGGCGGCGACGAGGTTGACGTAGAGCTCGTCGAACACCTTCGGGTGCTTGCGCAGCGCGTCGGAGAACGTGGCGCCTTGCTCGACGCTGTTCTTGACGCCGCGGAGCACGTTCTGGAACGATTTGTTCTCGCTCTGGTTCGCGAGGATGTCGAGGCATTGCACGAGCGGCAGACCTGCATCGATCATCGTCGCGAGCTGGCGCGTGAAGATCTGCAGATCCTTCGGCGTGACGCCGGAGCCGATCTGGATGTTGACGTTGAAGCCGCCCTCACGGCGCACGCGCATGTTCGAGAGCCCATCGCTCTTGAGCCGCTCTTCCGCGGCGCCGGCGGTATCAGCCTCGATCACGCCTCTGCGTTTCTCGCCGGCGCGGGTCGTGCCTTCCCATTGGAATTTGGCCATCTCTTACCTCCGTGCCGGTGGTTGCTGCTTGGGAGCCTGGTCGCCCAGGCTGCCGCCGCCGTTTGCGATCATCGTCTTGAGCTCGTCGACTTCGCTCGAGTGACCGAGCGCATCGTCGAGCGTGATCGTCTTTTTGAGATACAGCTCGCAGAGACACTGATTCATCGTCTGCATGCCGAACTTCGACTGACCGATCTGCATCTGCGAGTAGATCTGGTGGAGCTTGTCCTCTCGGATCAGGTTCCGGATCGCGGCGTTCGGCACCATGACCTCGACCGCGAGCGCGCGGCCCGAGCCCGAGGCTTTCGGGATCAGGGTCTGCGAGATCACGCCCTCGAGCACGAACGACAACACCGCGCGGATCTGCGCCTGCTGGTGTGACGGGAACACATCGACGATACGGTTGATGCTCTGGATCGCCGAGTTGGTGTGCAGCGTGGCAAAGCAAAGGTGACCGGTCTCGGCGACGGCGAGCGCCGCCTCGATCGTCTCGAGGTCGCGCATCTCGCCGACCAGCACGACGTCCGGGTCCTGGCGCAGGATGTACTTGAGCGCGCGCTTGAACGAGGTGCTGTCGCGACCGATCTCGCGCTGGTTGACCAGGCACTGCTTGTGCTGGTGCTGGAACTCGATCGGATCTTCGATCGTGACGATGTGACCGCGCTGGGTCGAGTTGATTCGATCGATCATCGACGCGAGCGTGGTCGACTTGCCCGAACCGGTCGGGCCGGTAACCAACACGAGGCCGCGCGGCCGGTCGCAGAGCTCGGTGACCACCGGCGGCACGCCGAGGTTCTCGAGCGGAATCACCTGATACGGTACGAGCCGGAACGCGCCTGCGACGCATGACTGCTGCATGTAGACGTTCGCGCGGAAGCGCGCGAGGCCACGGATGCCGAACGAGAAGTCGATCTCGAGGTCCTCTTCGAAGCGCAGCTTCTGCGCGTCGTTCATGACCGAGTAGCACAGCGTCTTGGTATCGACAGGGCCCAGCGGATCGGTCTGCAACCGGACGAGCTCGTTGTCGATGCGAAGCCGCGGTGGCGAGCCTGCGGTGATGTGGAGATCCGACGAGCCCTTCTCGAGCATCGCCTTCAAGAGTGCTTGCAGGCTGAGCTGAGCCACTAATCATCCACCGTGGTGCGCAGGACTTCCTCGGGCGTTGTCATGCCCTCGAGGATCTTTGCGATGCCGGCCTGACGAAGACTCTGCGTGCCGCCGCGGATCATCTCGGTCTTGATCTCGGCGCCCGATGCACCCTGGAGCACGAGCTCCTTGAGCGGATCGGTAAACGGCATGACTTCGTAAAGCGCGACACGGCCCTTGTAGCCTGTGTTGTTGCAGATCTGGCAGCCGCGGCCCTTCATGATGTTCGCTTTGCGAAGCTGCTCTTCGCTCATGCCCATCTTCGCGAGCGCTTCGGGATGTTTCTCGCCCTCGCTCTTGCAGCCTTCGCAGATCCGCCGCGCGAGGCGTTGCGCGACGACCAGGTTGACCGAGGCCGTGACGAGGAACGGCTCGATACCCATGTTCAAGAGGCGCGACACCGTCGACGGTGCGTCGTTGGTATGGAGGGTCGAGAGCACGAGGTGTCCGGTGAGCGCGGCCTTGACCGCGATCTCGGCGGTCTCGAAATCGCGAATCTCGCCGACCATGACGATGTTCGGATCCTGGCGCAGGAACGCGCGCAGCGCGGCCGCGAAGTTCAACCCGATGTCTTCGTGCATCTGAACCTGGTTGATGCCGTGGAGGTTGTACTCGACGGGATCTTCGGCGGTGCTGATGTTTCGATCGGTGGTGTTGAGCTCCGAGAGTGCGGAGTAGAGCGTGGTGGTCTTGCCGGATCCGGTGGGACCCGTGACAAGCACCATGCCGTACGGCTTCTTGATCGCGTACTTGAAGTCTTCGAGCGGCTTGATATCGAAGCCGAGCTTCGTCATGTCGAGCTGCAGTGACGTCTTGTCGAGGAGACGCATGACGATCTTCTCGCCGTACAGCGTCGGTAAGACCGAGACGCGGAAGTCCATCTCGCGATTGCCGCCGATCTTGAGCTTGATGCGACCGTCCTGCGGCAGCCGGCGCTCGGCGATATCGAGCTGCGCCATGATCTTCAAACGCGACGTGATCGCGTTGCGCAACTTCAGCGGCGGTCGCATCTCCTCCTGGAGAATGCCGTCGATGCGGAACCGCACGCGGAAGCTCTTCTCGTACGGCTCGACGTGGATATCCGAGGCCTTCTTTTTGATCGCCGAGAGCAGAATGGCGTTGCACAGCTTCACGACCGGGGCTTCGCCGGCCTGGTTCTCGAGATCGACGACGTTGACGGAGTCGCCTTCGCCGGTCGTATAGTCGACGTTGTCGACGTCGAGCTCGCCGACCATCTGGTCGAGGTCGGGGCCCTTGTCGTAGTAGCGAGACAGCGCGGACTCGACGCCCGCTTCCGACGCGACCACCGGCTCGATGTTGTACTGCGTGAGGAACTTGAGCTCGTCGATCGCGTAGATGTTCGACGGATCGGCCATCGCGACGATCAGCGTCGGACCGTTGCGACGAACAGGGATGACCTGGTGCTTCTCGCAGATCTCGCGCGGCACGAGCTTGAGCACCGCGACGTCGATCTCGATCTCACCCAGGTTGATCGAAGGCAGGCTGTACTGCTTCGCGACGAACTGCGTGAGTGCTTGGTCGTTGACGTATCCGAGGCGCGCGAGGGTGGCGCCCAGGCGCTTGCCCGTGCGCTTGGCTTCATCCTGCGCCTGTTGAAGCTGTTGGAGCGAGAGCATCTTCTCTCGCACCAAGAGCTCACCAATTCGGCTCATTGATTCCCAGTCTCCCCAAAAAAGCTCAGGTTTTCCACAAGGTACTGCTCAAATCGAGCGTCGGTCAAACAACCGGCTCTCGGGAGAATGTTTCGGCCATCCCGACGACAAATCGACGTCCGGAAATCGTCAGAAAATTTGCCACCGCGCGGCGGAGTCCCAGCTCCATAAACAAGTAACGCTGGGTCACCACGTTGCCGGACGAGCTAACGGCCGAGATTCGGCGCTGGAGCTTCAAGCTCGCGGCGTGATCACGGCGTTTCGGTGATCGTGAGCTTGTAGTTGTTTGTCGTCAAAGTCGCACCCATCGCCGGTCCGCTGACCTGGATGTAGTAGATGCCCGCGGGGGCGGTCGCGACGAACGCGCGGATCTTGCCCTGCATCCCCGTGACCGGGCTCGCCGACGCGATCGACGATCCTCCCGAGTTCAGGATCGAGCCGACAAGCGTCGCGCCGTTTGGATCGAACTCGATGACGGCTTCGAGGTTCTGGTTGGCGGCCGCCATGAACTTGTACGTGTCCTTGTCGCCAACCGGGCAGATCGCGAGACCCGCGTACGAGATCGACTTCGTGGAGCCGTTGACCGGCGTGATGTACGCGGTGGTGATCGAATCGTTCGGCTCAAGGTTCGAGTCATCCGCGCAGACGCCAGCGCCCGCATCGGGGACCGTGCCGCCGTTGACGAGGCAGTAGCTCGCGCTACCGCTCGGCACGCACGCGTAGCCGTCCGGGCACGCAGGGCCGTCACTACCTGCGCCCGTGCAGGTAAACGGCGTCGTGCCGAGCTCCGGCGAATACGGGGAGCACGCGTAAACCAAAGCGAACGAAAGCAAAGCGAAGGTCGTCTTCATATGGCTAGCCGTTTCCTAGAACCGGACCGCAGCGGCGGCGCCCTGGTAGTGATCGCCGATGCTAGGCGTGACAATCCACGTCATCTCCGGCGACGCATTCGTGCTCTTGGCCGCCTGTCCCGACGCGTGCTTGTGTTGCGAGTCCTGGTACCAGAAGTAACCGGCGACGGCCGCGCCAACGATGCCGACGCCGAGCGTGATGTTCGAGATGGTCTGATCGCGCTGCCCCGCCGATTGGAGGTCGCGATCGTAGCTATCGAACGGGCAGGGCGTCTGCGTGCAGGTGCCGTGCGGCGTCTTGGTGTCGTCGAAGAGCGCGCTCGCCTGGTTACCGGCGAGCACGTAAAAGCTTACGCCGATCCCGAGGAAGGCGACCGCACCGATCGTGGTGCCCCATTTGACCTTCTCGAACTTCGCCGAGCCCGCATCCATCGCGCCTTCGCCCGCGGGTCCGGTGACGATCGGCTGGGTCTCGACCGGTTCATCGGTGTGCTTGTTCTTGTTCAACGGATCTTCATCGTCGTGATGAAGACGCTGCGCCGGCGTCTTCACGTCCGGCGTGCTGTCATCGGTGAAGTCCGGGAAGAACCGCGGCTGGACGGTCGCGTCGAGGTTGACGAGGTTCGGACTCGTCGACTTGCCCGACTTCGCGACCGACGTGCCGGCCTGATCCTTGGCTTCGACGTAGTACTGGATCGACGTCCCGGTGACCTTCGTCGCCGGGATGCGCGCGATCAGCTGCTTGTAATGCCACACCATCGGCTTCGCGACGAACGTCGAGTCGCCCGCGGCGCGGAAGTACAGCGTGACGGTCCAACCCGAGTCTTCCGGCACGAAGGCCGAGATATCGAGCGGCTTGCCGGGAGGCGCGTCCTCGACGACCTGGTGCTGGAAATCGGCCGCGGCATACGTCCCGGCCGGCTTGATCTTCACGTCCTTCTTCACCGGGCCTTCAACGGGTTTGGTCGGCTCGGGCGGTTTCTCGGCAGGCTTGCCCGCGAGATCCGCATCGAGCTTCTCGTTCTCGAGCGTCTTCACGCGCTCGGTCGCGGTCTTCCTCTGACCCGAGTCGGCGGGCGCGTCGGAGAGGAACTTGCGGTAGTAGAACAGCGCGTTGTCGGTCTGCTTGTTCTCGTCGAGCGTGAGCGCGATGTTGTAGAGCAGCACCGGGTTGCGCGAGAGCCGATACGACTCTTTGAACTTTTCGATCGCCTCCGGAAGCTTGCCGGCGTCGTGCGCCGCCTTGCCCTCGCCGAACGCCCTCTTCGCGGCGTCGATCTGGTCCTGCGTCGGAGCGCCCTGTGCACGCGCCTGGTGGGCGAGCGGAGCGACGAGTGCGGCGAGCGCGAACGTGATGAGCGGGAAGAAGTTACGAGACACAGACCCTCCGGAATGCCCGAGCGCGAACCACACCTGGGACGTCGGTCTTTATCGCACACGTTACGGCAATGCAACGCCTTTGCGACGTCGCTCAACTCTTGATTTCTAGTGGAGCAAAATCAGAACGGATCGACGATCGCGCCGCCGCTCGGAGCCGGCTTCTTCTCGCTCGTCTTCTTGCCAGCCGGTGCCTTCTTCGCAGGCGCTTCCGCGAACGGATCGGCGATGCCACTGCCCGCAGCCGCGGGTACCGCGTGCTTCGGAGCCGGCGTGGCGTGCTGCCTTGGCGCGACAGGCGCTACTTGCTTGAGCTCGGGCGTCGCGACCTTTGTGGGCTCGGTCTTCACGCGCGCAGGCTGCTCGACGACCGGAACCGGCTCGGTTGCGACGGGCGCGGTCTCGACGGGCGCAGCGGCAACAGGCTTCGCTTCTTCGATCGGCGTCACGGTCGGCTTGGTCGGCTTGGTCGGCGCGGTCTCGACGGGCGCAGCGGCAGCGGCAGCGGCCGGAGCCGGATCCTTCTTCACGGCCATCGCGATCCCAAATGCGACGGCGCCACCGACGACGAGTGCGCCGACGATCGCGAGCCA
>Ga0209724_1000358_pt1 | contig 45229 bp, 39 predicted proteins | sample grotaG_FD_184143 | JGI IMG/M metagenome (GOLD analysis project Ga0209724, IMG submission 184143) | Glacier valley bacterial and archeal communities from Borup Fiord, Nunavut, Canada, to study Microbial Dark Matter (Phase II) -... | ecosystem: Environmental > Aquatic > Freshwater > Ice > Glacier ... | reverse complement strand
ATATGGCGGTTTCGACGGCCTGCGCCACTGGCAATAACGCGATCGGTGAAGCGACCGAGATGATCCGGCGCGGCAGTGCGGATGTCATGGTGACGGGCAGCACGGAAGCGGGTATCGTGGAATTGTCACTGTCGGCTTTCAACAATATGACGACGCTATCACGCCGCAACGACTCGCCCGAAACGGCTTCGCGCCCTTTCGATAAGACGCGCGACGGTTTTGTTCTGGCAGAGGGTGCGGCGGTGCTGGTGATCGAATCGTTGGAACATGCGCAAGCGCGCGGCGCTCACATCTACGCTGAGATCATCGGCTACGGCAATACATGCGACGCTTTTCACATTACCGCTCCGATGGAGAGCGGCGGCGGCGCGGCGAAAGCGATGGAAAAAGCGCTGCGTAGCGCGGGGATCACGATCAACGATATTGATTACATCAACGCGCATGGGACGGCCACCCCGCTCAATGATTCAAGCGAGACGCACGCCATTAAGACGGTGTTCGGCGAAAAGGCGTATGATATTCCGCTCAGCTCGACCAAATCCGTGACCGGCCATTTGCTCGGCGCGGCGGCCAGCGTGGAAGCGATCTTCAGCATCAAGAGCATCAATGAGCAGTTCATCCCGCCAACGATGAACCTGCATACGCCTGACCCGGATTGCGATCTGAACTATACGCCCAACGTCGGCGTCTCGCACAAAATCAACATTGTCATGAGCAACGCATTTGGCTTTGGCGGACACAACGCCGTTGTACTGTTTCAGCAGTACATGAACGGCAATGGCGCGCACTAACGGGCACGTCGCCAAAGACACGGCGGCGTCCCCGAATGGTCATTCAACCAATGGTCACACGCCGAACGGCCATTCGGCTAACGGCCAAGCGCCTAATGGTCACGGCCCGATCCCGAACATGCGGCGCGCGTTCAGCAACTTGCAGCGATCCGCGCCGTCACGTTACGCGCATATCGTCGGTTGGGGGATGGACGTGCCCGAACTGATCATCACCAACGCTGATCTTGAAGCCGTGGTAGAAACCACCGACGAGTGGATTCGCACGCGGACGGGCATTCACGAGCGGCGCTTTGCCAACGATCGCGAAACAGTGACCACGCTCGGCTTTGAGGCGGCGCGAAAGGCACTCGATCGCGCGGATATGCTGCCGAGCGAAATTGATCTGATCATCGTCGCCACCAGCACACCTGAGAATTTTTATCCGAGCACCGCCGCGCGTATCCAGAACATGATCGGCGCGACTCATGCTGGCGCGTTCGATTTGAGCGCGGCTTGTGCCGGATTCGTGTACGCGGTCAACATGGCAGCGCAGGCGATCCGGTCGGGCAGCATCGATAAGGCGCTGGTGATCGGCAGCGAAACCAATTCGCGTATTATGGATTGGGACGATCGGGCAACGTGCGTGCTGTTCGGTGACGGTGCGGGCGCAATCGTGCTGTGTGGCAGTGATGAACCGGGCGGCGTGCTGTCGTGCGTGCTCGGCTCGGATGGATCGGGCGAAGATTTGCTTGGTGTGCCGACGGTCGGCCAAAGCAGTATGCCGGAAGGCCGCCAAATGCACAAGGTGCATATGAATGGCCGCGAAGTGTTCCGCTTTGGCACGCACATCATCAACGAAAGCGTCCGCGAAGCGCTCGACAAAGCGAATCTGACGTTGGCCGATGTTGCGTTGATCGTGCCCCATCAGGCGAATCAGCGCATTCTGGCGGCGGCGGCGCGCAGCATGAACATCCCCGAATCGATGTTCTTCAGCAACTTGCATCGCTACGGTAACACGTCCGCCGCGTCGATCCCGATCGCGCTGTGCGAGGCGGAAAAAGAAGGGCGCATCAAGCCGAACGATAACATCGTATTGGTTGGCTTTGGCGGCGGCCTGGCCTGGGGATCGATGGTCGTGCAGTGGCAGGTTGTGCCGAAAAAAGCAGTCACGGGCATGTCGCATCGCTTGCTGCAAGGTCGGCGTGAAGCGGAATACGTGCTGGCCTTTTGGCGCGGACGTGTTTTGCGCGTGTACCGTCGCCTGGAAGCGGTGATCAAGGGGCCGCCGACTCAAGCGAACTTACGCGGTAAACGGCGATCCAGCGATGCAGCCGCGCGCGCTATGAGTACGCCCAAGAAGGCCGAGCCGGATAAGACCAAAACGGTTTAGCGATCGTTCAGCGTTCAGAAGGTTGCTACAAGCGGGCGGGTCGGGTGATCCGTCCGTTTTTTGTTATGTTTGTGAAGCAAAGGCTTGTAGAAACACGTTTACCACACTATCATTATATGTGTCACAATTCTGTAGGAGACTCTACATGCGATCTGCACGCCTCGTTTTTATCAGTTTGATTGTAATCTCGACCGTTGGACTATTCGCGAATAATCACCGTGCTTTGGCTGCCGGATCACTGGTTGTAACCAAATTAGCCGATACTAACGACGGCGTATGCGACTCCGATTGTTCGCTGCGTGAAGCGATCGCGGTAGCGCCCGCCGATGCGACGATCACGTTCGCGCTCGGACTCAGCGGCACGATCACGCTGACAAGTGAGATTGACTTGGCAAAGGGCTTAACGATCACTGGCCCAACAACAGGGAGTATTACGCTTGATGCCAGTGGGCAAGGGCATATTTTCAACATGACTCTCTCCACATCAAAACAAAATCCTTTACTTATTGTTAAAAATTTAACATTTATCAATGCAAGTGACAGTGCTCTCTATGTTACTGATGCGTCGTTAACGCTTTCACATTGTATCATCTTGAATAACCAATCACTCAGATCAGGCGGCGGGATCAGGTTTTATAGCACTTCCGATGGAGATATTCGACTGCTGATAGATGGGTCTACATTCACCAACAATGTCGGCCAAGAGAGTAGCGGTGGTGCGATTAGAGTTGATGTTCAAAACGACTCAACCTTCGTTGCAACGGTAAATGACAGCCAATTCGTATCTAATCACGCAAGTAATGGTGGTGCGATTCTCGTTCATAATTTATCATCACCTGGCAGTTTTACTGTGAATCGAAGCACATTCAACTCGAATATTTCCGATAGTCACGGAGGGGCAATTAGTTTGTATGGTGGTAGTTACATCATTAGCCAAAGCCTTTTTACAAATAACACCGCTATCGATGGTGGTGCCAGTATTGATAACTCGAGCGATCTATCAGTTGTAGGGTCTTTGTTTTCAGGAAACAACTTTTATGGTACAAATCATGGGGGAAGCGGTGGTGGTGTCATACGAAATTCTAGCGGCAACGTCACTGTTGCCAATACAACTTTTACTGCCAACTCAGTCGGTGCTGTGTTTCAAAACCTTGGAAGTGTCGTTAGTCTCGTCAATGATACAATAGCTGGTAATACTGGCGATGTTGGTGTGGGTGTCCTTTCAAACTATACGACAGGAGGCACTTTCATCTTAGAAAATACGGTTATCGCCAATAACAGCTTGCCTCCCTGTGCTAACTTTTTTCCATTTACCGACGGCGGGCACAACATTCAATATCCAGGAACAAGCTGCGGCGCGACCATTACCAGCGTTGATCCACAGCTGGGCACGCTTGCCAATAATGGCGGCCTCACGCAAACGATGGCGCTGCTGTCTGGTAGTCCGGCGATCGATGCTGGCGATAACGCCATTTGTGCGGCTGCGCCCGTCAATAATGTTGATCAGCGCGGGGTGGCGCGTCCGTTCGGCGCACAGTGCGATATTGGCGCGTATGAATACAATATTCCGCCAACACCGACGCCTACCAATACGGTCACGCCAAGTTCAACGACCGCGCCGAGCACCACCACCACTTTAACTTCCACAACGATACCCACATCAACACCCACCACTACCAACACGCCAACGCCGCCCATTTCCACCGACACGGTCGGCATTTATCGGCCATCGGCGGGCGAGTTCTTCCTGAAGAACACGAATGTCACGGGCTTTGCCGATCTGTACATCCCGTACACCATTCCGGGCACAACCAACGTGTATCCGGTCGTGGGTGATTGGACGGGCGGCGGCATCGACACGATCGGTCTGTTCAGCCGCGACGATGGTACTTTTGCACTGCGCAACAGCAATACCAGCGGCCCGGCAGATGAGCAGCTCGTGCTCGGCATTCCGGGCGATGTGCCCATGGCCGGACGCTGGACGGTAGACGCGCTGCATGACGGGATCGGCGTGTTCCGTCCGAGCAACGGCTTGATTTACCTGAAAAATAACTTTGTATCGGGCTTCGCCGATTATACGATGGTGCTTGGCACGCCGGGTGATACGGCAGTCGCAGCGGATTGGAACGGCAAAGGCTACGACAGCCCCGGCGTGTACCGTCCGTCGCAGCAGACTTTCTATCTGAGCAATCAGGTCACCAACGGCAGCGTAATTGGTGACTATCAGGCGCAGCTCGGTATTTTGGGTGATCAGCCGATCGCGGGCGATTGGATCGCGCAAGGTCATGCGGGCGTTGGCGTGTTCCGCCCCACCGACGGCCAAATCTACCTGAAAAACGCCTTGACTTCAGGCTTTGCGAATATTGACTTTGTGCTCGGCGTGGCGGGTGATGTACCCGTCGCCGGACATTGGATCGCGGTCGGCGCATCGCATCAGCCGCCGATCAACTTGATCGTGCCGGGCACATCTGCGCCGATCACCCGTACACCCACGTTTGCGCCTACCTTCACAGTAAAGGTGTCGCCAGCACCTAACTACGACGGGTAAGGAATACAGGTCAGGCAAGCCAGACCCCTACGGGTGCGCAGCTTACGTAGGGGTTTGGCTTGCCCAGCCCGCCTTTCCTCAGTACGTCTGAGCGATTTGCAATCCTGCATCGATGCCGCTTTGCACTGCCAGATGCACGCGCCCACCGAGCGTATAATCGCCCGCGAACCACAATCCCTTCAGGACGCCATTCAAGTTTGAGGCGGCCACCAGCGTTTCCGGCTGCGAATAGCGCCAGCGCTGCGTATCGCTCCACGTTGCACTTTTAACATCTTCACCGATCAACTCGGAAACCATCGCCGCGACTTCTGCGATCAGTTCAGGGCCGGGCATTTCCCAATGCTCCAGGCTGTACGCGCCCGCCATTTGCGCCACCAGCACACTGTGACCGGGCGGTACATGGCCGGGCTTATCGTGTTCGAAAGCCAGCCACGATAACGGGTGCGCCTTGTCACTGTTGATCAGCGCATAATATTGGCGGGTTGTCAGCACCCGATCGAAGCCTAATGTCACGCTCAGGCAGCGCCGATAGCTGGCAGCGCGTAAAGCAGTCTCAAGCGTCAGGCGCTCAGGCGCCGGCAAATCGCTGGCGGCGATCAAATCGGCGGCTTGTTCGGCTGGAATAGCGATCACGAGGCGATCCGCATTGCCCACTTGATTATTATCGGTGTCGAACAAAGCGTACAAGCCGTCCGCATACGCCAGCTTACCGATCCGCACCTCACCGCGCACCTGAAGCGAACCGCGCTTGACCATCATCTTGCCAAACGTCCCTAATCCTTGCGAGTACGACCATTTTGGCGCTTCATTCTGCTGCCGATCGCCCGCGCTGATCTGATTTGCTGCATCAAAGGTCCACACCGGGCGCGCGATGTCGTTGAGTTCCTCGATGGGCAGCAGTTTTTTCATTAAGCGGTGCATTTCGGGCGTTTCATCCCGCAGATATTGTGCGCCGTGATCGACGTAAACGCGCTGTCCGTCTGGCAAATCATGCCAGCGCGTAGCGACCCGCCCACCGCGCCCGTGACTCTTTTCGTAGAGCGTAATCATATCGTAGGTACGCAGCGTCAAGCCTGCGCTCAGCCCTGCCGCGCCTGCCCCAATAATCGCAATCGTCATGACAAAGTTCCTGCTTTCTGGTAATATTGTAGCGTTAACGGTCGCAAACAGCCGAGGATAATAGCATGTTGACGTGTAGCCAATGTGGCACGCCTTATAAGTTTGGGGATACGGTGTGTTCAAAATGTGGGCGCGTCTTGTTAGATACACGCAGCAGTACGATCGCTTTGCAGGTTGATCCGACTTTGCTGCGTTTGCGCCGCGATCATGTCAAGACGGGTGGCGCGCTGCATCCCGAAAAATCAGTTACGCTGCTCATTCGCGGAATGGCCGAACGCTTCATCTTTGAGGATGGCACCGAAGTGATCTTGGGTCGTACCGATCTCATGGTCGCAGAACCCGGCCATTTTGATATGACTCCTTACGGCGGCCACGATCGCGGCGTTTCGCGTAATCATGCTTTGCTGCGCTTCACCGATGATGCGATCACGATCACTGACTTGAGCAGTTCAAATGGCACTTTCATTAACACTCAGCGGCTTCCGCCAACGACGCCACAGCAGATCAAACATGGTGACGAAATCATGCTCGGCAGCCTGTCAATGATCATCAAGTTCGAGTGAGCACCCTTTTAGTGTGTTAGCGTGATGCGCAGCGGACTAGATGTTTTCCTGGCGTTACCGACACTGCACGGCGCAGTCGGTCTGCTCACCAACGTTGCCAGCCTCACAGTGGACGGACGCACAGCATTACGGGCGCTGCGCGAATCAGGTGTGAACGTCACGGCGCTATTTTCGCCTGAACATGGCTATTACGGACTCGGCGGGGCGGGCGAATCCATCGCGGACAGTCAACACAACGGCATCCCAATATATAGTTTGTATGGCGCTAATCGTGCGCCGTCAGCAGATGTGCTGAATGGACTATCCGCCGTGTTGATTGATTTGCAGGATACGGGCAACCGCTGGTACACGTTTCTTGCCACGCTCGGCCATACCTTGCGCTCCTGCCAAAAAGCGGGCATTCCGGCCATTGTGCTCGATCGGCCTGACCCGCAAGGCGGCTTGATCGTGGAAGGCAATCTTGCGGAAGCGAGCTTATTTTCAATGGTCGCGCCGGATGTATTGCCTGTGCGCTATGGCTTAACGATCGGTGAGGCGGCACATTTTCTGAATCGCGACGTTCACGCCGATTTACGCGTTGTGCAAATGGACGGTTGGCGGCGCGATATGCTGTTTGCCGACACCGGGCTGAGTTGGTGTGCGCCGTCACCCAATATGCCGCACGCTGAAACGCCGCTGCTATATAGTGGCACGTGTCTGATTGAGGGCACCAACTTCAGCGAAGGACGTGGTACCGCGCTCCCTTTTGAACAGATCGGCGCGCCTTTTGTGCAGGGTGAAGCATTAGCGGATGTGCTCAACGGCTTGCATCTACCCGGCCTATCCTTTACGCCCGTCTGGTTTCGGCCAACCGCTAGCAAATACGCCGGGCAGCGCTGCGAAGGTGTGCGCGTCCATGTGCGCGATGCTGATGCAGTGCACGGCTTTACGATGGGCTTGCACTTGATCGGTACGCTGCGCGCGTTATATCCGGCGGAATTTGCCTGGACGGATTGGGGCGGGCGCAGCGGCTTTGAACTATTGACCGCAACTGCGCGTATCCGTGAAGCATTTGAGCATGGTCAGCCCGCCGCCGAGATCGCAGCATGGTGTGCCGATGAAGCGGACAGTTTTGCGGTGCGCGAATGGTGGCTGTACCCGATTTGAAATACGCAAAACACACCTACCCAAAACACAGTAAGGCATAATATGCAGCGATACCAACGAATGCTGTTGATCGGGTTGGGATTGGGCTTATTGGCCTTCATCGCGATCACTCTGCTCAGCGACGTTTCGCAACTGCTGAAATTTGCGCTGGCTTTTCCGTGGCTGGTGATGCTTCCGGTGTTGGCGCTACGCGTCGCCAATTGGGGACTGCGCTTCATCAAGTGGCATTATTATTTGCGCTTAGTGGGCGTCCGCACGCTGCCGATCCGGGACAGCGCCGCGATCTTCATCAGCGGTCTGGCGTTGGCAGCCAGCCCCGGCAAAGCGGCGGAACTGCTCAAAGCATTCATTGTGCGCAACCTGACTGGCGCGCCCGTTGCCAGTGTGATCCCGGTGATCGGCGCGGAACGGCTGTCGGACGGCGTAGCGGTCTTGCTGTTGATGATCTGGTCGATCGCGGAACTGGCAAAGCCGGAATATTTACCGATCGCGCTCATCTCGCTGGCTGCAATCGCGGTAGGCGTCCTTGTTTTGAGCATTCGCCCACTGTGTCTGGCGATTTTGACGCAGTTGGCGCGCTTCCCGGTGATCGGCAAATATGCGGAGCCATTCCGCGCTTTTTACGAGAGCAGCTACAAGATTGTGCAGCTCCCGAATTTGATGTTCGGCGTCGGCACCGGCTTGATCGGCAATACGCTGGATGGCGTTGGCGTGTTTTTGATTCTGGCGGCAATAGGGCGTCCAGCGACGACCGAAACGTTTTTTGTAGCGCTGTTGGCGATTAGCTTTTCAGTGGTGACCGGATCAGTGTCCGGCTCACCGGGCGGCATTGGCGCGTCCGATTTGACGATCACAGGCGTGCTGATCAGCTATGGCTTGACGCGCGCTGAAGCGGGGTTTGCTACATTGATAGCGCGCTTCGTTCAATTGTGGTGGGGCGTATTGGTCGGATTGCTCGTAGCGGCGATCTTCCGGGCGCGCTTGTTCCCGCCGAGCTTGAACGATGTAATCGACGAAAATCGCGCGGAAGCTCCGGCATCTGCCTGATCAGTGCAACAAGCGCTGAATAATGGAGGGTAGCGCGGGCAGTGCAAACCCGATCAGGACGCGGCTGATTGATGCAAATTCGATCGGCAAGTTTGGGCTGCTGCGCACACTGTCACAAAGTGCTACCAGCGTGTGCAGTTCTTCGACTGAAGCGTTAGGCGTGCCTGTAGTCAAATCACGATATTTCTGATCGAGCAATGGCTGTAATTCGCTCAGTGTCTGCGCTTTTTGGGTACGAATCACACGCGAGACGGCACTGAAAACCTGTTGCAGCGGGATCAACAAAGCAATCCAAATGCCTAACACCGTAAAAGCGATCGACAGATAGCTGATATTGATCTGATAGTCCGTGAAGACCACGATGAACAGCGTCAACGGCGACAGCATCAGCGCGCCTACAATCGCACCAATGCCCATAAATTGCGTGGTAAAGCCGATCAAGGTGCTCAAACCATTAGTTTCTGCCAGACGCATCGTATGCATTTTGATTTTACCGCTCAGCAGCACTGGCGTTATCGACAATAAATTAACGAAGAAATGCAAAAAATCACCGATGATCAAGCCGATCAGACAAGCTGATAAACAGCCACCCGCGACGGATAACGGATCGCCAATCTGCCACGTTACATACACAAGGAACGCCATAATGGCAACTATGCTGCCAAACGCAAGCATCACTGACACTTCAACGCTCGCTGAAAAACGGCGCGACCAACCCGGCAAATCTTTGAGAGTATGCCCACCAATTTCGAGTGCGTGAATCACTTGTGGCAAGCTGCGCCCGGCCAAACGATAACAGATCATGGTGCCAGTCAGAAAGTTAAAACTTAAAAAAGTGAACAAGGTAGCGCCGAACCAATAGAAGGCGTGTGGTTGCGGGCCGTTACGCAGGCCAAAAAAGAGCCACCACAAAGCAGGAATATATACGGACAGGGCTACCAGCAAGCAGGTAACACTCCAATGCAGACGGCGCAGCAGTTCGAGGCGATGCAATCGTTCGATCAATGCCACTATTAAGGGGCGCGAGCGCTTCAAAACATACTCTGAAATTTCCTGCTCAGAGTGCATATTATAAGCGCCACTCAGCAGCGGCGGCACAGCGCGCATGGGTGTTCCTTTCCGTTAGCACAAAACCGTTAGCACTTCGACCGCTGTTCATTATATATAACTTTGAATATTTGCATAACGCGATCGGCAGCTTTACAACCACGCGACCGGCTCAAATACGCCGATCAACGGTGACGCCGCACTGGCCAGCGCTGACTCTGCTGATTTTTTGAGCGCATCGGCGTCGTTCGTTTCAGGCAAGCGGATCAAGCGGCGCGGCTCAAGAATGGTCACGCGCGGCGGCGTTGATCCGCGTGATTGCGCAGCAAGGGCGCGCATGATCTCTACCTGATCGCCACACACCGCCGTCCCGTTCTGGGCGACCATACGGATCGCGCCGCCGTCGTCCGTGATCACCACGCCCGCCCACCCACGACGCAATAATCCGCGTTTGGCCGATACCTGAAAAACGTGAAAGCGTCCGGTGATACCTACGGGCGCAACCTGTTCGGGATCAACTTCAACGCGCCGCGCCGCCACACTGCGCAGTTCACTTTCAGATAAAGCGCTGGCAGCGTGATCGCGGCTGTCAAGCGCCAATGCGCCGCTGGCAATGGCGCGGATCGTTGCGCGCTCTGGAATGATTTCGGTGATCACTTCGATCGAGTCCGGTTCAGCGCCTGCCGCGATTGCCCGTTCAGTTGCCTCGTTCGCCACCTGTGCAGGCGTGCTGCTGCTGATTCCGCGCTCGACTTCTTCGCGCACCAACGCCAACGCCACCCCGATCGACGAGATCACTTCGGCATGTTCCGCCAACTGATACGGCGCGTGCAGCCGTTCGGCCACTGCGGGTACAAGCGCTCCGCAGCCACCACCGCCACCGATGAGCGTATAATGTTTGAGTTTGTACTCTTGCGCCAAACGCTGTACGGCGTCCGCCACCCGTTTAGCGGCCAGCGACAGCATCAGCTCAGCGGCTTTTTGCGCTGATATATTGCCCATTGCCGCACCTAATGCCGCAAAACCGCGCAAAGCTGCATCCGTTCGATTGACCGCATAAGCGCCTTCTGGCACAACATTCAGCGCATTGGCGGCACACGTCAGCGTCAGGCCGTAGCGCGCGCCGCTGGCATCACGGATCGTCACGTAATCAGCCGGATCGCCGGGCTTTGGCGCGATCAGCTCAACGCTCAATTCGCTTTGCGGATCGCTGAATGATAAATACGGCAGACCCGCAATATGCGCGCTGCGCGGACCCACATCGGCCAACTTGCGACCCTGCAAACGTGCCAACGACCCGCCCGCCACGCCTTGCACGCGCACATCCAAAGAGCGAATGCACGTCGGGTGATTCATGATTTGCACATAGCGCAAAACAGGCTGACCGTCGCGGATCACGCCCAAATTGGTGCTGGTGCCGCCGACTTCGATAAAGATGCCGTCCAGCAAGCGCGCAGACAATAATGCGCCCGCCAAACTTGCCGCCGGACCGCTGAGCAGGCTCAAAATCGGACGGCTGCGCAAACCCGCCGCGTCAGTCAGGCCGCCGTCACCCCGCATGATCAACAGCGGCGCGTCGATGTGTGCGGCTCGCAAACAGGCTTCCACCTGATCTGCGGTTTGCGTCATTTTCGGCAAAATGCTGGCATTCACCGCTGCCGTCACCGTTCGCACTTCCAAGCCGTACACACTGGATACCTGATGGCCGCCGACAGTGGGTAAGCCTTTCGACAAGCCCGCCTCCATGACGCGCAGTTCATCGGCGGGATCATCCACGCTGTACATGCCGCTGGCAACGATCGCGCCCGCGCCGCTGGCTTGTAACTGCGCCACGGCGGACTCGGCGCGTTCCGGCGTAACGGGGCTGTCCAACCAAACGGAAGCCGTTGGCAGCACGCGACCAGGCGCCAGCGCAATATCACCGGGGCTGGTCAATTTGCGCAGTTGTTGAGCATCAGCGGGCGCGCCGATCCCAACAATGCCGACTTTCACGACATCGCCCTCCAACAAGGCATTGACCGCTTGCGTAGTGCTGTGCGAAACCGCCGCGATCGGTTGTCCATGTACGTCAGGATGTGCCAGCAGTTCGCCCAAGGCTTGTACCACGCCGCGCGCAACGCCTTCCGTGCCGCTGTGGGTGGTCGGTACAATGGCCTGCGCCACAATCGCGAATGGCTGCGGACGCACGGCCACCGCTTTGGTGAACGTGCCGCCTACATCGACGCCAATACGTAATGCGCTTTTCGGGAGATTAATGGGTGTTGTCATAGTGAAAAAGCCTTTAGAAAACTCCCTCACCCCAACCCCTCGCCCCTTGTGGGAGAGGGGCTGATTTCATCCCTATTGTGGGAAAAGGTGCTTGGGGAATGAGGGAAAATACAGATTCTACGCTGTGCGCGCGTTGGGGATCGTGGCGGCTGGTTTTTGAGTCGGCTTCTGCTGATGCGTGCGCACCCATACAAAACCGACGACGTATACGGCAGCCAGCACAATTTGTGCGCCGAGCGTCTCAACAGTCGGATGAATACCCGTGAGTTCCGCCACCAGATGCGGCAAGCGTGGCATGACGTTCAGCAGCGACGTTGCGCCGATGAAGCCGCCTTCCTGCAATTGCAGCACAGCCGTCCCGATGAAAGCGACTGACATCACCATCAGCAGCGGCACGGCAATCTTCAAATAGTTGACGACTTTCATCTTTTTGCCAGTGCGGAACAAGCCATACGCCAACCCGCCGAGCGCCAGCAAACCCATCAGGAAGCCCAAACCGACGAACAATTCAACCTGCTTGCTGATGAATACCAGCGCTTCATAGAACAGCGCCGTTTCCAGCCCTTCGCGATAAACGGCAGTGAAGCCGAGCACCGCTAAACCGATCGCGCTGCCGGACGCCATGGCAGACCACGCACGCGCCCGCATGAATTCCATCCAGCGCTTTTGATCGAGACGGCGCAGCAGCCAGAAGTTCACCCAGAACAAGACGCCCACCGCCATCACTGAGACGACTGCTTCAAGCAGCTCGCGCGCCACCGGCGTAATGCTGATCAGGTAATGAACGACTGCCCACGATGCAAAGCTGGCGATCCCTGCCACTCCTACGCCGTACAACAAATAGCGCCCCATTGCGCGGCTCTGGCTGGATTGCAGATAAGCGAGCAGCGCGGCAATCACGAGCGCCGCTTCCAACCCTTCGCGGAAGATGATGATAAAGCTGCTGGTCATGGCGAGCAGTGGTGCAATAACGCCCGTACCGCTGAACATCGTATCGATCTCATCGACGCCGCTGCGTACATTGCGCGCCGCGTTCTCCACAGTGACCGTATCCGCGCCCTGCTGCATTTTGGTACGCAGTTCGGCAAAGCGATATTCCATATCCAGCGTCAGATCAGGATCGAGCGCGCGTAACGGCACTTCGATCGCTTCAAAGTGATCGAGATAGGCCGAGCGTGATTGTTTGAATGCAGTCGTGTTATCGCCTACCCGATAAGCGCGCATGGCCTGATCGAGCGTATCGCGGATCAGGGCAGTTTCATTGCTGATGTTGACGGTACTCGCATTCGCAGCGTTGACAATGGGCGCGGCAGCCGTCGGTGCAGCGCTGCGCAGCAAGGCGACTCCACTCACGACGATTAACAATACAATGGCAAACCCTGCCACGAAAACTTTACGCATCGGAAGCCTTCCCTTTATTGACTGTACCTGCTCACTTGCTCACTGAAGTATGCGTCTCAATTGATGCCGCCGTGTGACGGGTTTGTTACGCAGCCGTAAAACTTGCCTGTTGGCGATGCTTTTGAGAATCATTTGCAATAAGCTCATTATAGAGGTGTACTGCCCACCCTGCAAAGACTTGTGGCTTAAATCACAAATTCACGGCCCGTGATGAAATGATCAACGGGGGTGAAGTTTATTAGTAATGTGTACTACTGATCTCGAATCACTATTTTGCACACAGTAGAGCCTGTTGTTACAATCGCTTTGAATTGTTTGACGGTTGTGACGCCAGCCGTACAATAAGTGCTACAATCTACCCATTATCCGAATTGAAGGGGCGTAAACCCGATGGACCTTTTCGCTAAAATCAATCAGTATGACCAGGTAAAACAGGCGCGCGATCTGGGAGTTTATCCCTATTTCATGCCGCTGCAAAACTCTGAAGGTACGACCGCGATCTTTGAAGGTCATGAAGTGATCATGATCGGGTCGAACAATTACCTGGGCTTGACCACGCATCCTAAAGTGCGTCAGGACGCGATGGACGCGATCGCTAAATATGGCACAAGCTGCACAGGCAGCCGCTTTTTGAACGGCACCTTAGAATTGCACATCGAACTTGAACGACGCCTGGCACGCTTTATGAACAGCGAGGCTGCGTTGACTTTTACGACGGGTTATCAGGCCAACGTCGGCACGATCTCGGCGCTGGTCGAAAAAGGCGATTACGTCATCGTCGATAAAGAAGATCACGCCAGCATCGTTGACGGATGCTTACTATGCCGTGGCGAGCTGCGCCGTTTCAGCCATAACGACGTAAGCAGCCTTGAAATTGTGCTGAGCCGTTTGCCCGAAGAAGCGGGTAAGCTGGTAGTCGTGGACGGTGTGTACAGCATGGGTGGCGATATTGCGCCGCTGCCCGAACTGGTCGCCATTTGCAAGAAGTACGGCGCGCGCATCATGGTCGATGACGCACACAGTATCGGCGTACTGGGCAACGGACGCGGCACTGCCGCCCACTTTGGCCTGGAGAGCGAAATCGATCTGACGATGGGCACGTTCAGCAAGACTTTTGCGTCCGTCGGTGGTTATATTTCGGGCAACGCCGATGTGCTCGACTTCATTCAGCACCGCGCGCGCGCTTTAATTTTCAGTGCCAGTTTGCCGCCCGCCAACGCTGCAACTGTGCTGGCCTGCCTGGATGTCATTGAGGCCGACCCGACGATTATTGACCAGTTGTGGGACAATGCGGAATACATGCGCGCGAACCTCAAACGGCTCGGCTACGACACAGGCCGCAGCAATACGCCGATCATCCCGCTGATCATCCGCGACGATTTGCGCACCGTGTTGGCATGGCGTGCGCTGGTAGACAGCGGCGTTTACACCAATCCGGTACTGCCGCCCGGCGTTCCGGCGAACATGAGCTTGCTCCGCACCAGCTATACGGCCACCCATCGCCACGAACATCTCGACCGCGCGCTGACGATCCTTGAAGATGTCGGTCACCGCCTCGATTTGATCCCTGGTGAGGGCAGTTTGCGCAAAGAAATGGTCACATCCGAAGCGAACGTGGGCTAACGATAAGTCGCGTTGAACGTTCAGCTCTCACCCCGTCCCCTCTCCCAAACGAGAGGGGAACGCACTCTAATAATTGCGCGCCCGCCGCCGATCGAACCATGCGCCGATCGCTGCTGCGCCGATCACGATGATCACGAAGCCGATCGCTACGGCGATGCAGGTGCCCGCGACGATCACCGTTGGCGACTGCGTATCGATCTGGATCAGCGGCGGCTTGTACAGCAGCGCGTCCAGTTTTGGCGGCTGCGGCGTGATCAGGTAGCCTTCGCGCTGCATCTCGAATGACCACGCCGCGCTTGTAACTTGTGATATGGGTTGATTTTGCGCGTCAAGCGGAATCACACGCCACACGGTTTGCGCATTTTGCAGCGTAAAGGGGTAGCTTGCTTGATCCGTCACGGCTGCGCGCACCCCATTGATCTCGATTGCATAATGCGCTGCCGGACAAGCTACTCGCCAGCTCAGCGTTACCTGTGTGTCGGGCGCGATCTGGCTCAAATTGGCGGGCTGCGGATCGCGCGGCGTAAAGTCGGTACAGGGCGGCGCTTCACTGACATCCCAACTTTGCAGATGCGTGAGTGCTGTTACTTCCACACGAACGCGCTGCAAACCGAGCCGCTCCGAGCCGACGAACAGATCGCCACCGTGCAAGGCTAAGCGATCGCCACTGCCCGCGTCGCCCACATGCGCCACTTCACGTAAAACGGCGGGATTTGAGGCATCCATCAGCAGCACATCACTACCTGTGATATCCACGCGTCCGGCTATCACCTGATTTTGCTCAATCAGCACATCGCCTACGCTGGCGGTATTTATTCCTAATTCGGTTTCACTGAGTACGCGCGGCGCTTTGACGTTGACCGTATCAAAAACGGCCAGTTTGTTAGCGTAGCCCAGATAGAGCCGCGTGCCGCTGACGCGCACCAATCGCGCCGGAACATAGCTGCTGTTATCGGATAGCACCACCGGATTAGCTGGATCGGTCAGATCATACAAGCGCAAACCGTGTGCCCCACTCGCTACCCACAACCAATTTGTGCCGTCCGGTGCGATGTCTTCGGCGGAGGTATCAACATGGCCGAGCAGCTTAAGTTTGCCCGCGCCGCTCGCATCGAACTTGTAGATGGTGACGCCCGCGTTCAGCGCCGCCACATACACCCGATCGCCGCGTGTCGCAATCCGCTGGCCGCCGCCCGCTGTAAAGCTGCTGACCCCGCCGCTTGCATCCCATGTGCTGAGGCCGTCTTCGCTGAGAATCAAAATTGCGCCGTTGATGGCCGTGATTGCACGGATCGCGCCATGTTGCAGATCGCTGGTACGGATCACAGTAAGCGCGGTCGGCGTGATCTGCGCTTCGACGAGCGCCGCGCCTTGCCCGATCAGCAGATGATCGCCTGCCACAAATAACGCCGTGACCGGACGATTCAGCGCGGTATCGGGCGTTTGCCGCGCCGCAAAGAGGCTCAGAAGGATGCTAAGAAATATCGCGCGCAAGCTAACCGACGCCATCGCTTCAGCTGCCTTTTACTCATCGCGGACGCGCGCCAGCATGTACGCGTCAACGTAGCGACCGACGCGGTAGCTTTGATCGCGCAGCTTACCTTCAATCACAAAGCCATGCTTGCGATGCAGATTGATCGCAGGCGCGTTATCCACCGCAATGACGTGACTTAAACGCGTTAAGTTGAACCAGTTTTCCGCCACATCGATCAACGCGGCCAGCAGTACACCGCCAACGCCTTTGCCCTGTGTAGTCGGATCAACCACAAAGCGTTCGATCTCACCGATATGTCGCATTCGGCCACGTGTATAACGTTTCAGCGCGATCTCTCCAACCAGCACGCCATTCAGTTCGGCCACCAGACTAAACGCGCCGTTTGCGTCGGACGGTTTGCTGAGCATTTCGCGCACATAATCATCAGCGGTGTACGGCGCTTCAAACGGATTGAACTCCGGGCGCTGTGCCCGACAGATCGCCGCAATCGCTCGCCAATCGTCGATATTGCGACCCCGTACAGTCAATCCGCTGATCGGCTGTGCTTCGGGAAGATTGCTCATAGGTTTGATCCTCGCCCATGATGCGGCTTGATACGCCCCATGATATACGCATCCGTGTAAGCGCCATCGCGAAAAGCATAGCGGCGCATGGTGGCCTCGATTTCAAAACCGAACTTCTTGTAAAGCGCCATGCCCGCCTGATTATCGCTGAACACCTCTAATTCGATCCGATGCAAATCCAGCCACCGATCGGCAATCTCACACATAGCGGCCATCAGCGCGCTGCCCACGCCCATCCCCTGAAATTCGGTGCTCACCTGAATCCCGAAGCCGCCGCTGTGCGCCTCGGCCAGCTTACCGATGCTAAAGCCCAGATTACCTGCGATCTGGCATTTGCCGTCCGGCCATATTGCTTCAGCCACCAGGCTGTATGTGTTGGCGGATTGGTGACTCACGCGTTCGCGAACATTCTCCGGGTTTTCGTAGGGCATTGCCAGCACGTTATAGCGCACGGCGGCTTCTTCGCGCATATGATAGAGTGCCTGCCAATCGTCGAGGCGGGTCGCTCGCACGCTAATCGTAAAATCATGCACTTTGCGGGCAGGTGGATTACTCATGGGCGTGTTTTACGATACCACAGTGGCATCTTTGGCAATTGTCGGGACTGTCACGGGTAAATTTTGCCGAACTTCGCTCAGGTAACGCCACAATGCAAAGATCAGCATCCCCACCGGACCCGTCAAGTAGGTGAAGAAAAGCAGCACGCCCGCCGTGAGCCGTGAGGTACCCATGCGCTGTGTTTCATTGTAGATGACTCCGCCACCTGCCAAATCCATGATGCTGGATGCTGCCAGGATCACCCAGGCCAATGTTGGCAGTGAGCTTTGCAGATCATGCAGCGCATTGACCAGCGGCGCAACCGTATCCGCTTTGATCGCAGTTGGATCGGTCGGCACACTATTAATCGCGGCAGCAGCATTGCTACCCAAGTTCAGGCCGCCCACAACAAGACCGACGGCTAAAAAGATGAACAACAAGCCGAGCGGGATGAAGATCAAATGGCGCGTTACAAGCTGCCGCGTCATGGGGTGCTGAGGCAGAAAGATCATCAAAAACCAGGCGGGAATTTCGATCAGAAGAACTAAAAAGGCGAGAAGCTGAAGCATCCGAAAACCTCACATCGCGTGCCGGGTAACGTGTGCCACCCATTATAGCGCAAGATGTGGACGCAGATGCTCAGCCCTCACCCTAAATCCCGCTCCCAAAGGAGCCGGACTTCTTAATCAGGTGTATTCTTAACCCTTCACGCCACCCGCCGTCAGGCCGGATTGCAAATTGCGCTGCATCCACAAAAACGCCAGCATGGTTGGAATAGCGACCATCGTTGAGCCAGCCGCAAACAAACCCCATGGCACCGACCTACTGATTGACAGATCGTGCAAAGCCACTGGCAGCGTTTGCAAGCTCGTCGGCGCAGGGATGATCGCAGAAGCCAGTACATATTCGCCCCAACCTGCCAAAAAGCCAAAGAACGCCGTCAGCGCCACAGCGGGCAAGCTCAAGGGCAGCAGCACTTGAAAGAAACTTTGCAGCGTGTTGCAACCGTCGATTAATGCCGCTTCTTCGATCTCGACCGGAATAGTGTCGAAATAACCTTTCAGATTCCAGGTTGAAAAGACCAGCGAGCCAGCAGAATAAGCGAGGATCAAACCGACCAGACTCTTGTACAAACCAATTTGGGTCAACAGGATAGTGATCGGCGCTAAGGCCAGCAAGGCAGGAAATGATTGAATCGCCAGGAACAAAATCAGCACTGCATTACGTCCGGTGAACTTGATGCGGCTCAGCGCGAAGGCCGCCGATGTGCAAAGTATCACGGAAGCGAAAGCAGTCGAAGCCGCTACAAATAAACTGTTGCCGAGCCAGGGTAAAAAGGTGTGATCCTTGGTATTGGCGATCATGGTTGTGAACGAATTCAAGGAAATCCCGGTGACTGGCAAAAATTGTTCGATCAGATTGTTGGTCAAAAGCTGGCCGTTGGGACGTACCGCTACCAGCAGCGCAAAATAGACCGGGTACACCGCAAAAATGACCGCAATCACCAGAATGATGTATGAAATTATAAGCCCAACCCGTTGATTGCGCCTGCGCTGTATGATCGTTGCTGGTTTCGTGACAATGCGCGGGATCGCGGGCACGGCAGCAATGCTCGGCGCACTGACCGTTGAAGCGGTTTGAGGTGTCGTTGTCACAATAATCTTTATCCTTTCTCAGTGATACCGTTCAGTGCTGTAACTCAGTCGTATGCGCTTTTGGTAACATTCGTGACTCGCAAGCTGATCAAGGTCGCTATCAGCAAAATGACAAAAATGATGGTCGCGAATGCGCCCATTTGACCGTAAATGCCTGGTAATACCTGATTTTGCTGTTGAAAGACCTGTTTATAGGCGTAGGTCATGACCAGATCGGTAGCGCCCGGCTTGCCAACGCCACCCGTAGGGCCGCCGCTGGTGATCAGGTACACCGTATTGAACATCTGGAAGGTTGAGATACTGCTCAACACGACCGCCGGAATGACTGGCGGGCGCAGCATCGGGATCGTAATTTGGGTCGTCCGTACCCACCATGACGCGCCGTCTACTTCCGCCGCTTCGTACATATCTGCCGGAATAGATTGCATCGCGGTCAGGATGATCGTCATAAAAAATGGGTACGACATCCAGACGTTGACGATCACAATCGCGCCAAACGCCAACAGTGGACTGTTATACCAGCTGATCGGGTGCTGCGGGTCTTCCAGGCCAAGCGACTGGAAAATCTGATTGATCGTCCCGGCATCACGAAAGAAAAACTGCCAGATCAGCGCCGTAATATACGTTGGCACTGCCCATGGGATGATCAATAAAGTGCGCCAGACAACTTTGAAGCGAATCAGCGGATTGTTCAGGATTAGCGCTAATACAAAACCCACTAACAAGAAAAATGGCATACAAATGATCACGTATAACACTGAACGCAGCAGCACCACAAAAAAATCGTTTTGCGCGAGCAGGTTGAAGCCGTCTGCATCGTTCAGCACAAACCACAATACGAACGCTGCGGCGATGGCAGCAAGCCAATATTGCCAGGTACTAGGGCGCATGAGTTGTGTGCGGATCATGCGCTGCGTGACCACAAAAGCAATCACGAAAGGCAGCAGCGTTATGATTAATTTCGCGAATGCGATCAAAGCGTCCGACGAAACCAACTGCGAAAATAACTTCTGGTAATTTTGCAGGCCAACATCATCAACGGTGTTCATCTGGTCAAGTGATTTATTGTATTGGCCGTTGTGAATGCCGCGATCGGTGTCAGTGAACGAAATGCGGAAGTTATAGCCCATCGGGATCAGATTGACGATCGTGATCCCGATGATCGTTGGCATTAAGCAGATCAGAATAATCGACCATTTGCGCCAACCGCGTGCGGTGGTCATAAGTTAAAATACCTCCTGATAAAAGGCGTGAGACAAAACGCATTGTGTATTCAGTCTCACGCCATATTGTTTGGTGAGTTGAGCTTACTTGCTGGCGGTTGCGGCCATCGTCGCAGCGGGTGGCGGCGTCGGCAGCTTCATCGTCTTGATCGCATCGCGCGCGGCTTTTGCAGCGGCATTGAGTGCGTCGGTGGGCGACTGCTTACCTGCGAAAATCGCGATTTCAGCCTGGCCGACCGGACCCCAAAGCGCGTTCATGTACGGGGTGTTCGGCTGCGGAACGCCCAGTTTGAACTGCGCAGCGAAGCCGAGCACATCAGGATTCTTGGCAACATCAGCGTTTGCGAGTGCAGCGGTGACCGCCGGAACGCTGCTGTTAGCGGTGGACAGCTTGGCCTGCACATCGGCGCTGTTGAAATACTTGAGCACTTTCACGACTGCATCAGCGTTACCACGATCGACGGCGTTGGTGGTCATCATTTCGACCTTGATCCCGACAAACGGGCTGCCAAAAGGTTGAATGAAATACGCAATCTTCGCCTTCTTGATATCTGCTAATTCCCAGGGGCCTGTCCACATGCAGGCGCTGGTACCATTGGTCAGCGCGGCCAAACCTTGATCCTGGCTGGATTGCGTGGGCAGCACTTTGGACGCATCCAGAATCCATTGACCGGCTTTCAGACCTTCCGGCGTATCAATGCCGACCGAACCATCCTCTTTGACATAAAATGCGCCAAAGCCGTAGAAAATCGGTGAGGCGTGATAAGCGTCGCCATTTGAGTTGGCAGTGTCGAATGCCTGATTATAGAACAAATACTTGTTCGGGTTAGCTGTATGGAACTTGGTTGCCAGTGCCAACAGTCCGGCGAAGTCTTTTGGATCGGTGGGGAAGTCAGTCGGCTTGATCACCGCACTATTGCAGATCAGCGTGACGCCTTCCTGCGCTTCGGGCAGTGCCCAGATATGGCCGTTGTAGACCACGCCATTGACCGCTGCGGGTTCATAGGTGGACTTGATGAAGTCCATCGTCACGCCGTATTTGTCCAGCGGAGCAATGTTGCCCGTCAAAACGTTGTTGCCGATTTGATCATCCGACCAGGCGATAATATCGGGGCCTTGTCCAGCAGGAATGGCGACTTGCAGCGAGTTGTTCAGGTCACCGGGGTTCGAGAGCTCGACGGTGATACCATCTTTGTTGCTCTTGTTGTAATCATCGAACACTTTGGCGATCGGGTCGGCATACGCACCTGCCCAACCGTGCCATAACTGAAGGGTGGTGGCCGCGCGTGCGTGCCCCGACGTACTTACTGCGGCCAGCGCAACAGCAGCGGCCATACCAAGGGTGAAAAGACGTTTAGGAATCATGGTAAGCAAATCTCCTGAAAAGAACTTAGAACTTGGGTAATTAAAGTGATTCGTTCGTGCATCAATTCGCATATCAACAGTTTGTGCAGATTTGAGACGGTGGCTAATGGCTGCCGAGCGACATCACCCCCTTACCATGGCTTACGTAATCGTGCGTTTCAGCATCCGGGTCTTGCGGAGTTTGCAAGTACTGATGCAAGCGCTCATAGACTTGCTGTAGCAGCGCTTGAAGCTGAGCGTGATCGGCTTCCGGCATCCCTGTAAAGCGGCACGCAATCGAATAATTCAGCGCCTGTTCGGTTGCATCGTGAATGCGCTTGCCTTCGGCAGTGAGCTGTACGCGCGTAAAGCGACGATCGACAGACGGCACTTTCTCGATTAAACAGGCGGCTTCCAAACGGCGGGCAAGGCCAGTCACATTACTTTTGTCACATAACAAAAGTTTAGCTAACTCGGTCAGGCTTGCTTGCTCGCGCCGCGCTAACCAATGGAGCAGGTGGTATTGGCGCACCGTCAATCCATAGCGGCTGAACAGGCGGCGGTCGATGTCGTCGCCGCACAAGAAAACTTCGTTAATCAGGCCATAAGTTTTTGATGACAAAATCGCATTCTCAAAAATCTTTTGCGGACTAACGAGACATGCTGCGTTTTGCGCTGCTGTGTTCTATGCTGAAAGTTATTCGATAAAGCTGATAAAAAAGTTGATCTACGATGCTGTCGGGTTGCGACTCGTAACGGTTTATGTCTCGACTATTGATTGTAAAGCGATCGAAAAAATTGTCAAGCGTTTTTTGCAAATTCGTACAGGGTTTATCCTTTGCTCTGCACAAACGGAATTTAGGGGCAGTGGATTTCGTGTAACAGGCACAAAAAAAGGGCGCTGTCAACCAGCGCCCCCAGAAGTTTATAGCAAAGTCAAAGCAAGAGACGTGAACGCTTAGAAGCGCTCGCGACGGCTGCCACTGCCACTGCCGCTACCACCGCTGCCGCTGCCGCGTGAATTACCGCCGCCGCCGCCACCGTAGCCACCACTACCGCCGCCGCCGCCGTAGCCACCGCTACCGCCGCCGCCACCATAACCGCCGCCACCACCGTAACCACCACCGCCGCCGCCACTGCGTTCTTCACGCGGACGAGCTTCGTTGACAGTCAAGTTGCGGTTGCCCATCATGTAGCCGTTATACTGGCTAATCGCTTTTGTCGCATCTTCGCCGGTTCCCATCGTCACAAAAGCGAACCCTTTGGAACGGCCAGTCTCGCGGTCAGTAATGACCGCTACGTCGGTCACTGCCCCAGCTTTAGAAAACAATTCACGCAGTTGGTCTGCGTTTACGGTGTAGGGCAGATTCCCGACATATAACTTAGTATTCATTCTTCCCGATATCCTCTCAATGCATCGCGGGCGGCACTCTCCGCCCATGTAAGCAGTATAACACACTTATGCAGGATGTACAGCGCCAAAATTCAGGGCAAAATTTCGCGCTCAGGCTCGACATTTATTACCCCTGTGCGCGCAAGGTCGCTATAATAGATCGAAAGTTTCAGATGTAATCGCGTCAAGCGCGAGTTATCTTATTTGGCAAGGCTTGCGGTGGCACGATTGGTTGGAAAAGGGAACATGATGTTAACTGCGGTTGCTCCTCACGGTGTTGGTAACGGTACGTACACCATCGATAAAATCAGAGAGACGCTCGGCGCCAATGCCGACAACTTGCTTAATTACACTTCCAAAACGGTTCCCAAAGAGCATTTGTATCTGCCGGGACCAGACTTTATCAGCCGCACGGCCTACGAGTCGGATCGTTCGCCACAGGTGCTGCGCAGCTTACAGCAGATATTCGATCATGGGCGGCTCGGTGGCACGGGCTACGTCTCGATCTTGCCGGTCGATCAAGGCATTGAGCACTCGGCGGGTGCCTCCTTTGCCAAAAACCCAGAATACTTCGATCCGGCCAAGATTGTCGAACTGGCGATCGAAGGCGGCTGCAACGCGGTGGCTTCTACGTTCGGCGTGCTCGGTGCGGTCGCTCGCAAATATGCGTATCGCATTCCATTCATCGTCAAGATCAATCACAACGAGCTGCTGACATTCCCCAATAAGTTCGATCAAATCATGTTCGGCAAGGTTGAACAAGCCTGGAATATGGGCGCGGCAGCGATCGGCGCGACCATTTATTTCGGCTCAGAGGAAAGCGATCGACAGTTGATCGAAGTGTCGCAAGCGTTTTATCGTGCGCACGAACTCGGCATGGCGACCGTGTTATGGTGCTATACCCGCAATAATGGTTTCAAAGTCGGCAACATCAACTATGAAACGTCCGCCGATCTGACCGGACAGGCCAATCATTTGGGCGTCACTATTCAAGCAGACATCATCAAGCAAAAAGCACCGACTAACAACGGTGGCTTCAAAGCGCTCAACACGGGCGGTTCGTCTTATGGCAAATTGGACGAGCGCATCTATACCGAACTGACCACCGATCACCCGATCGATCTGACGCGCTATCAACTGCTCAACTGCTATATGGGACGCGCCGGGCTGATCAACTCCGGTGGCGCGAGTGGTGACACGGATACGCTGGACGCGATCACGACGGCGGTAGTCAATAAGCGGGCAGGCGGCACCGGGCTGATCAGTGGCCGTAAATCGTTCCAGCGCCCCATGGCCGACGGCGTGGCACTGCTCAATGCCATTCAGGATATTTACCTGTGTCCTGATGTGACAGTCGCCTAGTAGTGCTGCCGTCGATCGATCGCTGATGGGCGCACAACAGCAAGGCGCGGACGCTACCGATGGGCGCTGGTTGAGTCTGGTTCGCACCTTGTGTTTTATCACACATGGTGCGGATGTGTTACTGATGCGACGTGGGGATCATCGGCGCGTCTTTCCTGGTATGTACAACGGCTTAGGCGGACACGTCGAACAGGGCGAAGACCCGTACAGCAGCGCGATCCGCGAAATCCGCGAAGAAAGTGGGTTGAGTGTGACAAGTTTGCGACTGCGCGGCATCAGTACCATCGATGCAGGTGGCTTGACGGGCATCACCATGTTCATATTCACGGCCGACGCCACCTCACGCATGTTGATCGAGTCCGATGAAGGGACGCTGCACTGGGTGCCGCTGGCGAGCACGCACGACTTACCGCTCGTTGAAGATTTGCCGATTTTGCTGGCGCGTTTGTTCGCTGCGGATGCGCACGCAGACGAACCATTTTTTGCCCACGTAAGTTACGATGCCAACGATCGTTTGCTCATGACGTTCACCGATGCCGTTTGAGTTTTGGAGGATTTGTCGATGTCACTTACCCGTTCTGCGCTGATCAGTCAATTTCTACGTGATTGTCAGGCTCTGCGCGATGCAATGGTTGGTTTGACTTCTGTACAGCTTACCGATCCGACGTTTAGCCTGAAGGGGTCGCTGCGGACGCGTCTTTCCATTGTTGCCGCGCATTACTATCGATTAGGTGAGATGATCGCGCATTACCTGGGGTTGCAGTTCGACAAGCCGCTTGACGACAGTGAGACATGGCGCACGGATGCGATCGCTTTTCGGCGCGAATGGGCGCTGGTCGATCTGCAAGCCGATTTGGAAGACGCCTGGGAATTTTATAGCGAGATGCTGCACGCCTTGAATGATGAAAGTGTCGAATGGTACGTGCATAACGTGACAGGCGCTATGATTCGGGTTGCCTTTGAAGCCAGCCGCGAAGTCAGCGCATGGCGTTTGCGCAGCAGTTGAGCCTCATTTGGCAGAGCGATTGTAAAGTTATTGACCCCTAACCCCTACCCTTTCCCCGTGTACAGGGCAAGGGAGTCAAACGTTGCGTGAAAGTCCCTCTTTCCTTGTGGGAGGGATTAAGGGTGGGGGAACTAAGCCCCATCTGAGCGCGCCATTGTCAGCAAAGCCAATTAATGATAGAATCGACTCAATTTAAGTACACAGCACGAGCAGGAAATCGCTATTTGAGGCAACCCATGCCAGAATGTCCTCAACCAGCTTAATAATCGGAGGCTTACGTTGGCGATATTCTCTGAAGCACGTCCCTTTTTGCCGATAGATTTGCCTTTAATGCGTCGGCTAACCGCTTATGGGGTTAGCCTTGATTCGGCTACCAGCTTGACGCGCGGCATTCACATGATGGAAGGTGCCTTCTGGAGCGCGCTCCCGCTGACCGATCTTGGAACGCCAACGCTGGTGCTGCGTACTGAAGATAGCGGCTATGTGGCACAGTTCCGCCACAAGCTGAACGATCAACATGCTCATATCGTGTTCATCGCGCCCGATCTGCGAAACGATAGCGATGAGTCAGCCTGGCTGGCGTTGATCGATGCCATGGTATACGCTGCTGGCAAACGTGGCGCGCTGACGCTCAATGCCGAAGTGGACGAAAACAGCGATGCGTTTGTCCTGCTGCGAAGCTGCGGATTTGCGGTGTATGCCCGTCAGCAAATCTGGCGACTTGCGGCAGGCACTGCAACGAATACAGCCGACAGCACGACACAGCCGACTGATTTGCTGCGCATAGAAGCGGCCAGTGATGCGTTCAGCATCAGCGCCCTGTATAACAGCATCGTACCGCGTCTGGTGTTGCAAGCCGACGCACCGCCGGAGACCGATCGGGGGTTGGTGTGTGAGCAGAATGGCCGCGTTAACGCTTACTTTGCCGTGCAGGAAGGGCGCAGCGGCGTTTACGTTCAGCCATTCTTACATCCCGAAATGTACGATCAGGCGACCGCCGTACATCGCGCACTGCTGGCACATCTTCCACGCGCCGAACGCTGCCCGGTATACGTGTGTGTGCGGCGCTATCAGGATTGGCTGCGCGAACCGCTCAGCGAACTGGGCTTTGAGCCGTGGAGCAGTCAGGCCGTCATGGTCAAACACACCACGGCGCGCATCAAACAACCGCTGTTGAGGCCGATTATGGCCTTTGAACGCGCGGTACAAGTGGCCGGACCGCCGGTTCGTGCCAAGATTCAATAATAGGAGCAATACTGATACTGTATGGAAAAGCGTATCACTGACGACATCGAAAAACTGAAAGCTGTTTTACCGGATTATCTGGTCGATTCGCTCGAAGCGATCGGGCATAAAGATGATCTGTACGAAGTGATTATGGATTTGGGACGTGTGCCCACCGCGCGTTATGTGGATCGCGAAGTGATCCTCGATCAACATGAAATCACGCACGAAGATTTGCAATATGTGGTCACCAAGATTGGCACCTTCGACGCCGATAACCGCGCTGGCCTGGAGCGCACGCTGCATCGTATCTCGGCCATTCGCAACCGCCGATCGGATATCGTCGGCCTGACCTGTCGCATCGGGCGATCGGTGGAAGGCACTATCGAGATTGTGGAAGATTTGATCGAATCCGGCCAGAGCGTCTTGATCCTGGGCGCGCCGGGAGTCGGCAAAACGACGATGTTACGCGAGGCGGCGCGAGTGCTGGCCGAATCAAAGCGCGTCGTTATTGTGGACACCTCAAACGAAATCGGCGGCGATGGCGATGTGCCACATCCCGCCGTAGGTCGCGCGCGCCGGATGCAGGTTGCGCAGCCGATGTTGCAGCATGAAGTCATGATCGAGGCGGTCGAGAATCACAACCCCGAAGTGATCGTGATCGACGAAATTGGCCGCGAACTGGAAGCGCAAGCCGCCCGTACCATCGCTGAACGCGGCGTTCAGTTGATCGGCACGGCGCACGGCCAGACGCTCGATAACCTGCTGCTCAACCCGACGCTGTCCGACTTGATCGGCGGCATTGAATCGGTCACGCTGTCCGATGAAGAAGCGCGGCGGCGAGGCACTCAAAAGACGGTATTGGAACGTCGCTCGCCCCCTACCTTCGATGTGCTGATCGAACTGCAAACGCGCCACCGCTTGATCGTGCATGAAGACGTAGCGGCAGCGGTCGATGCTCATTTGCGCGGGCGTCCGCTGCCCGTCGAGATGCGCTACCGCAATGATCAAGGCGAGATCATCACCGAGTCGATCAAGCCGCAAATCAGCGTACCGGGTGGCGATCGCGGCGCTTCACGCATGAGTGGGCTGCCTTCTGAACGCCTCAGTAATTCACGCCGTCCGCCGACTGAAATTGGCAGCGGCAATCGGGTGGGGATGCTGCCCGCGCCAACGCTGAACGTTCGCAATCCCGCGCCGGTGATCGAACCGCCCGAAACGGTGTTGAACGTCATGGAAGCGCCGCGTCCCTTGCAGACACTGCATGTGTACGCTTACGGCGTTGCTCGTAATCGCTTGCAGCAAGCCGCCAAACGGATGCGCGTGCCGTTAGTAGTTGAAGAAGACCTGCAAAATGCGCAAGCGGTGCTCACGCTCAAGAACTATTACCGTCGCCGCCCTAAATTGATCGTGGATGCGGAGCGGCATGGTACGGCGATCTATGTCTTGCGCGCCAATACCAGCACACAAATGGAAGACTTTTTAGCCGATCTATTCCAATTGGAGCGGCACGACAATAACGACCCTTTTGATGAGGCGGTTCACGAAGCGGAAGCGGCCATCGACCGTATCCGCACAGGGGCGAAATCCGTGGACCTGACCCCGCAAAATTCGCCCATGCGCCGCTTACAGCACGATGTCGCGCGGCAAGCTAACCTGGTGTCGCACAGCTACGGTCAGGAGCCGAATCGCCATGTGCGCATTTACATGGAGCGTCTGCCCCCTAATTCCGTCAGCAATCCGGCTGACATTTAGCGACTGCGAAAATATGTTTCACCCTCAGGCTTGACCCTTCTCCTTTGCGAAAGGGACTCAAGATGAGGGCTGTTAAAAAGCAAAACAATCCACCCTAAAAAATAAGGGCGCTGCTGAGCATAAATGGCGATGACAAATGGAGCTTTGGCGCAGCAGGCTGATACGCACTGGCTATGGCAGTACATTAAAGTACACGGAAAAGCCGGACTTTTGGCGCTGCTGTCGGGCACGGTGGCCGGGATCACGGCTGCCACATCACCCTATCTCATCGGTGAAATTATCGATCAAATCAAACGTCAGGTTGATCTGCAACAAATCGCGTTGGCGATTATTTTGCTGATCGGCTTGACGCTCATTTCAATTATCGCGTTTTTCGGGCAGCGTTATTTCAGCGGCATAGTCGCGTACAGCGTCAATTACGACATTCGGCGCGATCTGTTCAACAATCTGCTGACGCTCGATCAGGGCTTTTATCAGCAGCACACGACGGGTGACTTGATCTCGCGCATGTATACCGATATGGATTTGATCTGGCGGCTGTTGCTGATCGGGTTCACTCGCTTTGGCAGCGCGGTATTCACCATCGCGACGGCCTTTGTGCTGCTCGGCAGAATCAATCTTCCACTTACGTTCATTGTGTTCGTAGTGCTCAGCATTTCCACCAGCGTTCAAATGGGCGTGGGCAGTTTGCTTGCGCCGATTTTCGAGACGGTGCAAGCGCAAGCCGGAGCCTTATCGGCGCTAGTGCAGGATGCCATGAGCGGCATTCAAACGCTCAAAACGTTTGGCCGAGAGGACGGTATCGCACAGCAGTATCGCACCGAAAATATCGAGTATCGGCGGCGTTGGCTGCGCTTTGAGCGCTATAACGAGCCGGTCGGGATGCTGCCGAACATGATCAGCGAAATCACATCGGCGTTAGTCGTGGTGCTCGGCGGCGTGCTGACTTTGCAAGGTAGCCTCAGCGTCGGCAATTTCGTTCAGTTTCTGCTGTATCTGGCAACGATCAGCGTGGCGCTTTTGCAGCTCGGCACGATCTATCAGCGCTATCAGCAAACGCGCGGCGCACTCACACGCCTGACGCCCTTGTTGCAGACCGCCGCGATCCGCGATGTACCCAATGCGCAGCCGCTGCCAACCGTGCGCGGTGACATCGCCTTTGAGGGCGTTGGCGTTCAACTGGAAGGGAAATGGCTGCTGCGCGATGTGTCGTTCAGCATTCCGGCGGGTAAAGTCGTTGCTTTGGTGGGGCCGACGGGCACTGGCAAAACGCTGTTGATCAGTTTGCTGGCGCGCGTGCTTGATCCGACTGAAGGCCGCGTCTTGATCGATGGTCACGACGTGCGCACCGTTCGGCTGGCGGATATGCGGCAGGCGATCGCCTATGTGCCGCAATCGACGTTCCTGTTCAGCCAAGCCTTGCACATGAACGTTCGCATGGGCAAACCGGACATCAGCGACGAAACACTCGATCGCGCGATCCATATTTCGCGACTCAGCAATGATCTTTCGCAGCTCCCGGAAGGGCTGGAAACGCTCGTCGGTGAGCGCGGCGTGATGCTGTCCGGCGGGCAAAAACAGCGCGTCGCCATTGCGCGCGCCATCGTTCGCGATCCGTCGATTCTGGTGCTGGACGATGCGCTGTCCAGCGTCGATACGCAAACCGCCGCCGATATTCTAAGCGATTTGCGGCAAGTGCTGCGGACGCGTACCAGCGTGATCATCGCGCATCGTATCGCCACTGTGCGCGACGCCGATCACATTTTCGTCTTGGATGATGGGCGCATCGCGGAACAGGGCACGCACGCTGATCTGGTGGCGGCGAAAGGATTATACGCGCGCATGGTGGAGCGCGAATTGCATCTTGACGCCGATACGCTGATCAGCGGTGACGAATAGCAGCCCAAAGTTTGCCGAATAAGCCTTGCCTGCCAAATAAGTGAGGAACGCGCTTTATGTCGAATAGTCCCGCCGAAAGCGACCTGAGCGATCGCTATTTGCTCCAGATGTTGGGACGTTTTTTGCGCCCTTACCTCGGACAACTGTTCATCGTGTTTGCGCTGCTGTTAGGCGTCACGCTGTTAACGCTGCTTCCCCCTTATTTAATTCAGCGCGCTGTTGATGGCCCCATCCGCACGGGCGATCTTCACGGCTTGCTGCCCTACGGATTGGTCTATTTCGGTTCGATCGTGATGGTGTTCGTGCTGCGCTTCAGCCATACTTATTTGCTGCAAACGGTCGGCCAAACCGCGCTGATGAACATTCGGCAGGTGCTTTTCACGCACATTTTGCAGCAGGATATGGCGTTCTTCAACACTACGCCGGTCGGCCAAATTGTTTCGCGCTTATCGAACGATATTGATGCGCTGACCGAACTGCTGTCAACGAGCATCGTCATGGTTGCCAGCAATTTGATCACGCTGGTAGCGATCGTCGCGGTCATGCTGGTGCTGAACGCTCGATTAGCGCTGCTGAGCCTGTGTGTCATGCCGATCATCTTGATCGCGACCACTTATTTTCGGCGCAAACTTCGCCGCGCGTCAAACACCTTTCACAAGATCGTCGGTGAATATCTGGCCTTCATTAACGAACAATTCGGCGGCATGTTGATCGTGCAACTGTTCGGACGACAGCCAGTGAGCCGCACCGAATTCGCGCGGATCAACGCTGACTATCAGGCGACTAACCTTGAGCTGCGCGATCAATTCACCATCTATTCATCGATTCTGCAACTGCTGACGACGATCGGGCTGGCAGTCGTACTCTATGGCGGTGGGCAAGGCGTGTTGGCAGGGTGGGCAACGCTCGGCATGTTGATCTCATTTTTGCAATACACACAGCGCAGTTTCGATCCGATTTTGCAGCTTTCCGAGCAGTTCACGCAAATTCAAATGGCGCTGGCGGCGGGCGAACGCATTGCGCGAATGCTCAAAATGACGCCAACGATTCAAGAACTGCCGACGCCTAAAACGCTGCCCGCTTTTCATGGGCAGATCGATATTGAACATGTGAACTTCAGCTATACACCCGGAACGCCCGTACTGCGCGATGTGACGATCCATATTCCCGCCGGACAGTCGGTTGCCATTGTGGGCGCAACGGGTGCAGGTAAAACGTCGCTGGTCGGCTTGTTATCGCGCTTCTACGATGTGAACGACGGTCATATCCTGATCGATGGCGTCGATATTCGCGATTTGGGGCTGGCTGATTTACGCAAATACATTACCGTCGTGCCGCAAAATCCATACTGCTTCAACGGCACGATCGCCGACAATCTGCGCCTGTTCGATCCGACGCTGACTCAGGATCGGATCGTTGAAGCCGCGCAAGTTGCCCGCGCCGCTCCATTTATCGAGCGCTTGCCGGGCGGCTATGATTACGCGCTCTTGCCAGGAGCGGCGAACTTATCGCACGGACAGCGGCAGCTACTGGCATTGGCACGCGCGCTGCTGCACAATCCGCACGGCATTTTAGTTTTGGACGAGGCGACCAGCAATATCGACACCGAAACAGAGGCGCTCATTCAAGAGGGTTTGCAGCATGTTTTGCGCAATCGTACCAGCGTGATCATTGCCCATCGGCTGAGCACCGTTCGTGAAGTCAACCGCATCCTGGTCATGCAGCGTGGGCAGGTGGTGGAAGAAGGAAATCACGAGTCGCTGTTGGCCTGTGATGGTTTGTACGCGCACCTGTATCAGCGCCAATTTTTCGAGATGGGTCTGAGCTGAACAATACAGGCTGAGCGGCACGGAGTTGTTACGTGATGAAAGTTCTGGTCACAGGTGGTGCGTATCACTTGAAAGCCGCGCCGCTGCTCACGCGTCATGCGATATTGCTCATGGCGCGCGATCAGGGGTACTCGATTGACAAGGCGAAGCGTGAAATGGGCTTTCAAAGCACGGTTAGCTTTGAGGAAGGGCTAGATCGCTCTGTTGGCTGGTTTTGCCAGGTCTTATGACCCACGCAAGTATTTTCGCTGCTGTTGATCCCAAACGTAGGTTTGCTGCTTGCCGTTGGTGGTAAGGACGATCGTATCTTTACCAACCTGGTCTTGAGAGAATTCGGCGTCTGGAGGAAGTCCTACGCCTACTTTTTTGCGCTGCTGATCCTCATTCTTAGCGGTCCATTCGGGATTAGGGCTAAATGGGTTGCCCTGATCGATCATACCCTTAGCCAGCTCAATCTGTTGGTTGGCTGCCGAGTCCCTGGGATCAGAAGTGGTGGCATCATAGGCCAAGCTCATCAGTCCCGCGCCAGTGCCGTAACCGGGGATTAGCCCAGTTGCATCTACCGCTGCGCCCTGCAAATCTTCCGTAGCTTGCTTTTGGCGTAGATCGGCGGTATCCAAATCTCCGGTTGCTACGTTGTAGGCGGCCTGACCTGAGCGAATGAGTGACTCACCAAGGTCAACACCTGTGCTGACGACACCCCCTATCGGCGTAAGGCCAGCAACGTCCCAAGCCATATTGGAAGCACGGCTGCCAGGGATTGATGCAACGCCCTTCATAAATCCATTGTCGGTGTCAATGCCACCCCATTTAGCGGCTGATTCGGCTTTGTCGCCTACCCAGCTCGCTGCGCTGGACGCCAAACTGCCTATGCTACTAGTTGAATCATCGTCATCACGCTGTAACGGGCTGCGCTGGACGGCAGCATGTGAGGATGGCCCTTGCTTGTTCAACATGCGCAGCACGGCCTGATTACCGCGTGTTTGCTGCATTCTCAACATCGCCGCAGCGCTGTTGGTGTTCACCGCTAAATCTGATAAATCTGAGCTTGACGTGTCGCTTTTTGTTTGAGCAGTACGGTTTTTATCGTTAGTTTTTGCATTGTCTTGCATGACTGAATCGCGCATTATAAATTGTCTCCTGCTAAGCTGCTGGCAAGCGTCAGGGGATGAAATACTGCGTGCGCGACAACGTCAACACCTGAACGTCATATCAGGATACAGTGAAAGCTATCTTTTTGTCAAGCAATGTAACCATTATTATACAAGAATTTATAGTGCTGTTATGTGAGCGGCAATTGCTCGGCGCTCCGGTCTTTAGGCCGGGGCTGAAATCGAAGCGAATTTGCTATATGTTTTCTGTTTTAGCCCTATCCTTTCAGAGTAGGGCACGGTCTTTGCGGGGCGTTATTTGTCTTGCAGTGCGGCGACACCGGGCAGCGTTTGACCTTCGAGCAGCTCCAGACTTGCGCCGCCGCCCGTCGAAATATGCGTCATTTTATCAGCCAGCCCGGCTTGCTGCACTGCCGCTGCGGAGTCGCCGCCGCCAATGATCGTGATCGTGCCTTTGGCGGTCAAGTCGGCCAGAATTTCAGCAACAGCGCGTGTACCCTTTGCAAAATTCTCCATCTCGAACACGCCCATTGGCCCATTCCAAATGACCGTCTTGGCATCGGCCAACTGCGCACGGAATGCCTCGATGGTGGCCGGGCCAATATCCAGGATTTGCCAACCGTCGGGCACGGGTTCATCGGCTTTGAGGACGCGCGTGTTGGCATCATTCTTGAAGGCGTCAGCGATGGTAGCATCCACTGGCAGGATTAACTTTGCGCTGCTTTTGGCGAGCAAATCGCGTGCAGTGTCCAGCGCGGTTGGTTCCACCAGCGAGCCGCCCATCTGCCGACCTTGCGCCATGAAAAATGTATTCGCCATGCCGCCACCGATCAGCACTTTATCCGCTTTGCTGAGCAGTGACTCGATCACTTTAATCTTGTCGGATACTTTCGCGCCACCTAAAATCGCCACCAACGGACGTTTGGGTTCATCAAGTGCGGTCGCCAGATAGTTCAGCTCTTTCTCCATCAGCAGCCCGGCCACCGCTGGCAGGTCGTGCGTGATCGCCTCAGTCGATGAATGCGCGCGGTGTGCCGATCCAAACGCATCATTGACGTACACATCACCAAAACGAGCGAACTGCTTCGCCAGCTCAGGATCGTTCTTTTCTTCGCCAGGATAAAAGCGCGTATTTTCCAACAGCATGATCCCACCTGCTGGCAGTTGCTCGGCCTGATGCAGTGCTGCATCGCTGATCGGGTCTTCGGCAAAAGCAACTGGCTGTCCCAACAATTTCGAGAGGGCTTCTGCAATCGGTTTGAGCGAAAATTGCGGATCAGGCCCCTTCTTTGGGCGTCCGAGGTGCGACATCAAAATGATCGCGCGTGGATGCTGTGCCTCGATCGCGCGCAGGGTCGGGATAGCTGCCGTGATACGCGTATCATCGGTGATCTGGCCGTTCTCGATCGGCACGTTGAAATCGACGCGAACGAGTACCCGTTTATTTTTCAGGTCAATATCGCGAATTGTTTTCTTGTTCAAGAGCGCCTCTTTAGGATTTGAGAAAGTGAGAATATTACGACTGCGGAATTGCCTTGAACAGCGTGTTCACAAAACCGATCACCTGATCATCCGTGAGCGGCTTATGCGGAACCGTGTCCTTCGCATCGGGGCGTGAGATGATCAGCACCATGTTACGATAGCGCACTTCGGCCAGCACGGGTCCAGAGGCGGTGAGGATCGCTTCATCACCTACTTTGAGCGGCTGTTTGCTGGAAATCGCATTGGTTTCTATCTGATAACGGGTGAGCGCATCCTGTGCAGACAACGTGATCCACAGCACGACTTGATACACTGCACCGTCATCGGTGCGAAAGTGCAGCACGGATCCGTAGGTTGTAGCTGCGCTTTGTGCATCGATCCGTTTGAGCACGCCGACTGTCTCCGGCACATTTTTGTTGAATGCTTGTGCATTCGTCACTTTGGAGGCCAAAGTCGGGCCGGATGCGGTGATAGTCGGGGGCGCGCTGGCCGGATTAAAGACAGCGGTTGATCCTTGTACGTCGGCAGAATTACCGGTTGCGACGGGCAGATCAGTTGGCTGTGCAGAAATTTGCGATGCATCCAGCGTTGGTATAGGCGCTTTGGTGGCGATGATGGCGGTTGGTCGTGCAATCGGCACAAGGGTAGCCGCGCTTTGTGTGGCACATCCGCTCAGCACACTTGCCGTCAGCAAGACACCTACCGCACATTTATTTAACCTGATTAAACGAACTCGCATAATAGAAATTCCTCGTTTGCAGCTTATTTTGCCTGAAATAACGCGATCAGGCGACTCGCAAGGCGATTGCTGCCCGCCCGTGGACTCACAAAGAACGCTGTCCAGCAGCTTATTTACCAACAAACTTGAAGGCATGACCGTTCTTCTGAGTTTGTCCCCAATAGATCACCCAAACCAGCGCCATAGGCTCCAGATAACGTGACGCAGTAATATCGCCCAGGTCGATCACGCTTTGCCAGCCGAACGCAGTCAAAATGTCGGTGACCGTTTTTTTAGCGTCAGCGTCGTCACCTGCGATGAACATATCCGGCGCATCACCCGTTGATGACGGGTTGACCATGACGCTGGCAGTCACAATATTGAGCGCCTTGACGACTTTAGCGTCTGGTAGCAAACGCTGCACGATTTCGCCAGCCGAGTCGTTGAAGCCGACGACCAGCTCCAGCTTGCCATTATCAAAGCCAAGTGGGTTAGTCACATCGATGACGACTTTACCCGCAAAGTTTTTCGGACCCGCCGTGCGCAGCGCATTTTCGATCGCGCCGCCGTCCCATTTGGTGGCGATCACGTTGACTTCGCCAAACTCGGCAGTTTCCGCTAAAGTACCCACGGATGCTTTTTCGCCCGCTTGAGCAGCCCATTCAGTCAGCTTTTGCGGATCGCGCGAGCCGATTTTCACATCATGACCCAACGCCGCCAATTTTGTGCCGAGCGCTTGCCCGACCATGCCCGACCCGATGATTCCTATTTTCAAGATTGTCTCTCCGTTGTATTATGTGCCGTACTAACTATAGCTGGTACACCTGAATTAGATAGTGGAATTCGTCCATCAGGGCGGCGTGACCAACCCGAAACGCCGCTCGCGCCCTTGATAATGCTGCAACGCATCCCATAATTCGCGCCGATCGAAAGCAGGCCAGAAGGTTGGCGTCGAATAATACTCGGCATAAGCGCCCTGCCAGATCAAGAAATTGCTCACGCGCAAATCGCCACCCGTTCGCACGATCAAGTCAGGGTCGGGCTGACCGGCGGTATAAAGATAATGGCTGATCAGCGTCTCGTCGATTTGCTCGGCGGGAATGCCATCTGCCACAATGCGCCGCATCGCCCATACGATCTCCGCACGGCCACCGTAATTGAAAGCGATGTTGAGCGTCAATTTGTCATTGTTGCGCGTCAGGTCGATCGCTTCGCGTACTTTGCGCTGCAATTCAGGGGTCAGGCGGTTGGTATCGCCCAACAACCGCAGTTGAACGCCGTTCGCGTGCAGATGCACCATTTCACGGTCGATCACCGTTTCCAGGATATTCACGATGCCGTGTACTTCTGGTTCGGGACGACCCCAGTTTTCGGTGGAGAAAGCGTACAGCGTCAGGATTTGAATGCCGAATTCGCTGGATGCGCGGAGCACTGGTCGCAGGTTCTCGACCCCGGCGCGGTGACCCATCACACGCGGCAGTCCACGCGCCTTGGCCCAGCGCCCGTTACCATCCATGATGATCGCCAGGTGATATGGTACCCGTTCCGGCATCGCTAATTGATCGTTTGTAACGGGCGCTTTATGTACATTCATAAAATTTTCCCTATCGGTACGCGCTTCTATTCGCCGCGCGATGTGACGCAACCATGCGCGCTATATCCTACGCACACACTACACAATACACGCACAGGACTATACAGTCATCACTTCAGCTTCTTTTTGCTTGCCGGTGGAGTCAACCGTTTCAATATACTTGTCGGTCAGCTTTTGGATCAGCTCTTCACCCTGATGCTTCTCATCCTCGGAAACCATCTTTTCCTTTTCAAAGTCGCGCAAATCGTCGATTGCAGAGCGCCGGATATTGCGCAGCGAAACTTTGGCTTCTTCGATCCGCGTATGTACGACTTTGACCAGCTCTCGACGGCGCTCAGTGGTGAGCATCGGCAGTGCCAGCCGGATGATCTGGCCGTCGTTGTTGGGCGTCATGTGCAAATCAGACTGCGTGATCGCCTTTTCAATCGCTTTCAACATGCTTTTGTCGAACGGCTTGATCGAGATGAGCATTGCCTCCGGCACATTGATAGTCGCTACCTGATACAGCGGGGTAGGCGTGCCGTAATAATCGACCAGCAGCTTTTCGACCAACGCAGGGCTGGCGCGTCCCGTGCGAATGGCGTTCAAATTTTCTTCGAGCGCGTGCATCGCGCCTTTCATTTTTGTCTCAGTCTCTTTAGAAACATCGTCAATGATCATGATTTAACTCGCGTGACTACCCTAAGTGCAAGGCGAAGCGGGCACATAACGTACCCTGTGCTGCTGATTTTGGCGCAGAGCGCGCACGTTGTCAATAACAGCGGATTATTTTGGATGGTGCATAGGGTGCGTCATTAGCCATTGCTTGTTAGTTATAAAAGTTTCAGCTTACTATGCGTCTTTGATCGAATTAATGTACAATGCAGAGGACAATCAAAGCAGGCGGGACGGTTTAATTGACCACTATTTCGTTGCTTCTAACGCTGCTTGTGGACGCAGCAGCGGCGGTATGCTGTGCTGCGCTGTGTATGCTCGTGCTCTGGCAAGACGTGCGGCGGCGCAGTAATCGCTTTCTGGCGATCGCGCTGGTGTTGTTCACGTTATATGCAGCGCTTGCCGTATTGTTCCATTTCAACGATACCCTGCACTACGATCCGGCGCTCTTGCTCTACATCAGCACCACCTTGTACGGTTGGTCATTGGTAGCTTTGTTCATCTTTGAAGCCTATTTTGCGCGCGTTGATGCGCGTGGGCGACGGCTCATCGAAGGTCTGGGGCTGGTCTTGGGCTTGCTGGTGACCGTGCTCATGTGGCGTGGCTACACTTTTACGAATATTGTCCAGCAAGCCGATCAGACGATCAGTTACGATCTACAACCGTTTGGTTTCGTCGCGCTGCTGTTTCTGGTTATTTACCCGCTGTTCAGCATCACCGTTTTGTACCGCACAAAAAGCGAGCGCAGCCGTGCTTTATGGCCGATTACGCTGCTGCTGCCCATAGAGGCAGTCGTGAGTGCGCTGCCCCCGTTACAAGCGCTGCCACTGGATGCACTCGCCATAACGATCGTCGGCGTGGCGGCGGCACGGCTGCTGATGCGCGAACATGTTTTCAAACCCATGGTCGAACTTAACCGAAAACTTACTGCGACAAATGAAGAACTGGCGCGCGTTGATGCACTTAAAAGCCAATTTCTGGCGAATATGAGCCACGAACTGCGCACGCCGCTGAATTCCGTGATCGGCTATACCGAACTCGTGGTTAGCGGGCTGTACGGGCCACTCACCGATAAGCAGTTGAATCGTCTGGAAAAAGTCGGACGCAATGGACGGCTGCTGCTCGCTTTAATCAACGATGTGCTCGACCTGAGTAAAATTGAGGCGGGTCATATGATGCTGATCCGCGAACCATTAATGCTGTCGGATTATGTCAAAACCGTTCTGGAAGGGGTGCGTCCGGCGGCTGACGCGAACCACGTATCGATCACCTATACGCTGCCACCCGATTTACCACGTTTGTTTGCCGACCCGGTACGCCTTGAGCAAATTCTGCGAAATCTGCTGCAAAATGCCATTCATTCGCTGCAAATGGATGCACCCGTATCAGAGACGCCGCTTCCCGTAACGTTTGCGGTGACGCCTGAGGTGACGCTCACCGCAGTGCATGAGCACGGCGATATTGTGATCCACATTGCGGATAATGGACGCGGTATTCCGCTTAATCAACAAAGCCATGTGTTCGATGTTCACTTCAACGACTCGGATGCACAGCGTATTGATAATCCGAGCGAGATCGCCAATTTGGGACTCGCAGTGACCCGTCGGTTGGTGCAAATGCACGGTGGGCGCATCTGGTTCGAGTCACAAGGCATACCCGGTAAGGGGACTGTCTTTCACGTAGCCCTACCGACCGCGACCAACGAGGTTGTGCCGATCAAACCACACACCGGCTTATTGGGTCCGATGGTGCTGTGCATTGACGATAATCATGAAGCAGTCGAAGTGTTGCAAGGTATTCTGGAGGCGGAAGGCTTTCGCATTTATGGCGTACACAATGGCAAGGAAGGCATTCAGCGCACGCGCGAACTGCTGCCTGATGTGATCCTTCTGGACATTATGATGCCAGGCATGGACGGCTGGCAGGTGATGGACGCCTTGCGAGCGGATACGCGAACGGCACACATACCGGTGATAGTGATCTCCAGCCTCGATCAAAGCGTGTTGGCAGAAGCGTTAGGAGCGACGGCCAGTGTTGTTAAACCTTTCAAACGAGCTGATCTGATAGGTGTGCTGCGGATGGCGTTACCGCATGTGCCAGTCGATAAACAGCCGGACATACAAAGCTCACAAACTGAAAGCGTGGCATAGATGGTCAGCCCTGAAACGATCGTCGTCGTTATTTTTAATGGAATTACCGCGACGATTGCAGCCGCCAGCGTGCTGATCGTCGTGTGGCAAGCGCCCCATAAACGAACGAATCAATCGCTGGCAATAATGATGGCCTTCCTGGCTTTTTACAGCATTTTGAACGCCTTGTCACGCTTTCTGGAAGGTTCGATTTTGCCAGTCAGTACATTCTGGTATTTGCTGCTTGAAATGTACGGTTTGTTCAGCTTCATGACGCTGCTGTTCACGCTGTTTTTCATCGATGCACGCGGTCAACGAACGCAAATATTTCTGGCGATCATGATGGGAATCGGGATATTATCGTTTGTTGTATTGCAGCTTGGTCTCGGCGTTAATAATTTTCGACCCAATGGCGGCGGGAGCTTTACATTCGATCCCGGCCCCTTGTTTTTTCTGACTGCTATCGCCACCGTTGGGCCGACGGGAAGCGCGTTGTGGCTGGCGCTCCGTGCCGACAAACCGCAAGGGCGGGTGATTGCCCCCGCCCTGATATGTATTCTGATCGGCTATCTGAGCAGTTTTCTGCGCCCGCTGATTGGCAATATCCCGCTGAATGCGATCATGCTCACCACGGCGGCTTTGATCATTGGACAAGCGGTGCTGCGCGAACAACTTTTTAACCCGTTAGCAGCACTCAATACGCAGCTTGCCCAAAAGAATCGCGAGCTAGCCGAAGCCGGACTGCTCAAAAACCAGTTTCTTGCCGGTATGAGCTACGAACTACGCATCCCGCTGAATTCGATCATCGGCTATACGGGATTGGTGATTGACGGCACTTATGGACCTGTCAACGAGAAACAGCACAATCGACTCGACAAAGTGATCAGTAACAGCCATCACCTGTTAACGTTGATCGATGATATTCTCGATTTAGGACGCATTGAGGCAGGCCGTCTGGTGCTCAACCGTGCGCCGATCGCCGTGTCGCAGGTGATCGATCAGGTGTTGGCGGTGATCGAACCAATGGTCGCCAAAAAGCAGCTTATGCTGCACACCGATATTGCCGCTGATCTACCTGATTTAGTGGTGGATGTACTGCGCACCCGCCAGATACTGACGAATGTGTTGGCGAACGCAGTTAAATTCACGCGGCAAGGTCAGATTACTATCCGTGTTGCACAGGATTCGGCCACCTATATACGTTTCGAGATCGAAGATACTGGCATCGGCATCCCCGCCGATCAACAAAGCGCAGTATTCGAGGAGTTCCGCCAGGTAGACGGCAGCGCCACCCGCCAATATGAAGGGACGGGGCTAGGCTTGACGATCACGCAGCGGCTCGTTACGCTGCACGGTGGCCGGATCTGGTTGACCAGCATCCTGAATCAAGGCACCACTGTTTATTTTACGCTGCCCACTACCGCTGACCCAATACATGCGATGATGAAAAGTAACACAGTCACAGCAGACTTGTTATAATCCAAACCATTCATGGGAGTGTTTTTATGGTGAGCCATCGTATTCTGGTCGTTGAAGATAATCCTGACAATCGTGTTCTCATCACCGATGTTTTAACGTCGCTCGATTATGAGGTCATTGTCGCTGGCGATGGCGCAGAAGGCGTGGAAAAAGCCAACAGCGAGCGCCCTGATTTGATTCTGATGGATCTTTCGCTGCCACAAATGGACGGCTGGACTGCCGCACGGAATATCAAGGCAGTGCCCGCTTTGAATCATATCACGATCATTGCGCTGACCGCTCATGCAATGGTGGGTGATCGCGAAAAAGCACTTGAAGCGGGTTGTGACGATTACGTGTCCAAGCCGATCGATCTGCGCGAATTGGCCGGAAAACTGGCGCAATACCTCAAGTAAGCGCGCGTACCACAGTACTATCTAACAAGCGTTTTATATCTGCTATAAAATATAGCTATAAACGGTGCAAAAGCGTTATCATCGCGCCGTTGGGGGGCTAATGGTCGAAGAGGCTCGCACCGATAAATTCAGTCAGACGCGCATCATGGTCATTAATGATGATTTGGCTTACCTCGAACTGATGAAAGAGTTCTTGACCGATCATGATTTTGAGGTTGAGATTTATGTCGAACCTGATGTCACACTCACCCGTATCAAAGCATTTCGCCCGGCCTTATTGATTATCGACCTGATCTTTGGCAAAGAACCGAATGGTTGGCTGCTGCTGCAACATCTGCATAACGATCAGCAAACGCGCGATGTTCCGGTGTTGATGTGCAGTGCAGCGGTCGAACAAATGCGGGCACGCACTGCTGATTTTGCCGAGTGGCCCGTCGATTTTCTGGAAAAGCCTTTTGATTTGACGGTGATGCAGGCCCGCGTCATGGCTTTGCTGGACGCTGCCAACCCCTGACAGACGCGCTTACTGAATAGTCTTAACCCGCCGCCGATTCAGGGGTACTGGCTGCTTGCCCGTTGGATGCAGCAGGGATGCTCACGCGCAGCGAGTCAAGCAATGCGTGTAGATCGACCAATTCTTCACGGTGCGCGGTGATGCTGGCATTGATAGCCGTATGCGTTTCCGTGATGTGTGCGTGATCTTCCATCTGAATCGTTTGCAGGCGTTCCACTAAAATCTTTTGAATGTTGTCCAACGACGTATTGATGTGCTGCATTACTTCAGTATGCACTTCATCCAGATGGTCGTGAATCTCTTGCAAGCGCTGATGATCAGCTTCGGCGCGTGTTTCGATTTGCTTGTCATGCGTGGCGGCGATCTCTTCGCGGCGCTGTGCAGCGGCTTTATCGCGCGCTTCGGAAAGTGTCGAGTACAAAAGTACCGTGCTGCTGACGACAACTGACATCACATTCAGATAACTATTGGCAAGCAGCACAAAAACGGTGACATTGGCAAGGATGATCAACGGCACCAAAAGACTCAAAGTGCCCAAAATAGTGATACGGTTGGTCAGATACTTGACCGGGTAGGGCAGGACGTGCTTATCCAGAAACACATTGAGCCGCTGCATCGGACCATTAGGATCGCTCGTAGCGAGCGGGACGGACGGTGTTGCTGTATCGGTCATGTTACTCATGGTATATTCCTAAGGATTATATTTTTTCTGCGGACTGGATTTTTATTATACGCGAATCGCGCGTCAAGGATACCCTACGTATTGTATACGGTGTGATGCAAGCAGCGCGCAGCACAACAAGGACATTGTGCACACCGTATTTAATCCGCAGGTTGAAGGGTTCACCCATCATGGCTATAATTCACGATCGTTGTGGTACGGTTTCAACCAATGATCAATATAGGGAGCAGGCTTATGGCGCTGCATAAACCAACCCGCCGTCGCCTGACGCGTTGGATCAGGATCGTTCTGGGCATCGGGGTACTGCTGCTGGTCATGATTATCGGCACGCTGGCGATCATTACGCTCCGGCCAGATATAGCCGCGCAAAATATCGATCACTTGCGCGATATCATCGGTGATGCGTCGGTAGCGAAGATCGAGTCCGTAGTGCTGAGCATACAAGACACCACTCAGCAGTTAGGGTATAAAGTAGGGTTGCTGAAGCCTGCCGCACCTTGGGCAGACGCACCCCTGGCAACAGTGGTAAACCCCGCCATACTGCTCCAGCCAACGATTATGCCGTCGGATGTGCCTACCCTAATCGCAGCGGACACTGTCACACTCGCGCCCTCAATTACGCAGACGACTCGCGCATCGGCCACAAGCGAGGTTACGGCAACCCTGACACCGATTGTACCGACCAGTACGGTCACGGTAACGCCTACTAACACGGCGTTACCCACAACGATCGCGCCCGTGATGACTGTCAAACCGGTAATGACTGTCAAACCCGCCAACACACGCGCAACCGTCGCTGCATTCGCCAGTACGCTTAAACCTGCCAACACGCGCGCAACCGCAATTATTCTACCCACGAATACCGCCGCGCCAAGCATCACAAACGCACCTGCTGCAACCGTCACGGCAACGAATACCGCTGCACCTACGAACACAGCCGTGCCGAGCAATACCGACGTACCCACAAGCACCGTCACCCCACCCAACATCATCGCGATCGTTCCAATAAACACAGCCGTCCCATCAACAGCCGTGCCACGCCCTACTAATTTACCTGCCTGGCAACTCGCCGCATTGAAGCCCTTTGGAAAAGTGGCGGGTGAGGGTCAATGGTCACCCTATTTACATAGCGCCGATGGTCAGACAACGGTAGCTTATCGCACATTCCTACAGCCTGATCCGGTGCGCCCCTATGCGTTCGCCGCTGTGGTAGCCGTCGATTTGCAAGCGACGCGCCTTCATTTTGTACTGGGTACGATTGAGCCTGTGTCCAGCGTGCCACAGCCCAAGCGTACCGGCGCTATCCCGAACGCCGATTTGCAGCCGGGCGTGCTGTTAGCGACGTTCAACGGGGGCTTCAAAGCGCGGCACGGGGGCTATGGCGCAATGGCAGATGGCATTATCGCGCTGCCACCCATCAGCGGAATGGCAACCGTTGCCATGTATGCGAATGGACAGGTAAAAATTGGCCTGTGGGGTACTGATGTTCAAGACACCCCGGATCTGGTCGCATGGCGTCAAAACGGTAAGATGGTGATTCGCAAAGGCATTATCAACCCCGCTACTGCCGTTACTACGGACTCGTGGGGATTAAGCCTTGAATGGAATGCCGTCACCTGGCGGTCAGCCGTGGGCTTGAGCGCTGATGGACGCACGCTTTATTACGTGGCCGGAGCGCAGCTCGATGTCGCGAATCTGGCTAAAGTGTTAGCGCAAGCTGGCGCAGCAGATGCTTTCCAACTCGATGTGAACAACTTTTGGGTGCATTTTGCGGCTATTCACAGCAGCGGCTCGAACCTGGTGGCCGAGCCTTTATTCGAGGCTATGAAGTCAGAGGTCGATCGTTATCTGAAAAGCTACAGCCGTGACTTTTTCTATATCACGACAGCACCCGCTCAGTAGCTTTGTGACATACTCCCCATGCCTAAAGGCAGGGGCTTCTACCGTCAAACCCGACTGCGCAGGCGAACCTGCGGCTGACCGACGGTCTGGTAGGTCTTCGATGCCCCGAAGACTTTGATATTGATGGCGGCATTGTGATCACGGTCGATCACCAGACCGCAGGCGCAGGACAAAGTTCTATCGCGCAACGTGAGCTGGTGCTGAGCGCCACAACCTGAACAAGTTTTCGTGGAAGGTGCGAAACGATCGATCTTGATCACCGTTTTCGCCCGCTTGAAAGCCACCCAACGCAGGATGGTCAAAAAACTGGCGAAGCCCAGATCGGATACTTTGCGTCCCCAGAGCGCCTTCATGCCTTGCA
>Ga0209724_1000357_pt1 | contig 45350 bp, 41 predicted proteins | sample grotaG_FD_184143 | JGI IMG/M metagenome (GOLD analysis project Ga0209724, IMG submission 184143) | Glacier valley bacterial and archeal communities from Borup Fiord, Nunavut, Canada, to study Microbial Dark Matter (Phase II) -... | ecosystem: Environmental > Aquatic > Freshwater > Ice > Glacier ... | reverse complement strand
GGTACCGGCCAGCAAGCCTCACAGTCGGGCCTAAGTTTTGATTTGACGATGATTTTGAGTGGATTGTTGGTAGTGGGGTTATTGAGCATTGCAGCATTGTTCTTTATAAGACGGCCAACTCATCAACCTAAATAACTTAATATTGGGCTTACTAAAACTACCCCGCCGCTTCTGGCGGGGTATTATTTTTGCCTATATAGGCATTCCCCTAGTCATTACTTTTAAAGTCCCCCCCCCAAATATCAAAAACAAGATTTTAGTCTGGAATCTTTATTCTTGCTCCTGGGATTTGTTGATGATACCTACCAGCCTTGACACTAAGGCCCTAACTGTTTATCATACTTGCCAGGCGCGTAGAAAATAATGTTCGGCGCGACATCTATTCGTTCCGGCAAGTGGTAGGGTCGGACGCACAAATGGCAAGGAGCAAAAAATGGCAAATACATCTAACAATAAATCGGGTTCGGAAAAAAATAACGGGCAGAGCGGGCGTTACGGCAAAATGGCGGCTGGGCTGGGATTGGCAACCGCCGCCGCCTTTGGGGCTGCCTGGGCTAACGCTCGTACCCGCGAGGCGCAACGCAACGGCCCACCTAATATGATAGATTGGGAAAAGGTGCGCCAAACCGCCCACCGCATGAACCCCGAACCCGGCGCAACTGCCGAATGGCGCGCCAAGTGGAACGAATATTACAGCAACTTGGCGATGCGGGTTGTACCGATTATCGAGGAATACGCTAACACCAAGTTGCCGCGTGACCTCACTACCGTGCAAGCCGTCAGCCGCAACGAGTGGGTTGAGGCTAATATCTCCAGTTTCAAGCAGTTGTTTGAGCCTATCGAACGGCTTAATCGCGACGCTATCCGCAACAGTAGCCCGGTGGGACAGGCGGTAGTGGGCGGCTTCAACCAGTTAATATTAAGCGCGGAGATGGGTCTTTTGCTAGGCTATCTGGCGCGGCGGGTTTTGGGACAGTACGACCTGAGCCTGTTGGGTAAAGAGCGCGTGAGTGACGGGCGGGTCTATTTTGTCGAGCCAAATATCGCCGGGGTAGTTAACAACCTGGGCATCAGTGGCGACGATTTCCGGCTGTGGATTGCGCTACACGAAAGTACCCACGCCTTTGAGTTTGAATCGCATCCCTGGGTACGCCAGCACTTTAATAGCATCCTGGAGAAATATTTCAGTTTCATTAGCCACGATATAGAGAACTTGCGGGTGAGTCAGCAAGGGCTGAGCGGCTTTGTGAAACGGGTACGCGAAAACGGGCCGCAGGGTGGCGCATGGTTGGAACGGATTATGACCCCGGAGCAACGCCAGCTATTCCAGGAATTACAGGCTTTGATGAGTATTGTGGAGGGCTATAGCAACCACGTAATGAACGCGGTGGGGGTAAAACTAATGCCCGGTTACGAGACTATCAAGAACCGCATGGAAAGCCGCCAAAAGAATCGTAGTATTATTGACCGCCTGTTTGTTAAGATTACCGGACTTGACCTGAAATTGGAGCAATATCGCCTCGGTGAAATCTTTGTGGACTCAGTGGTAGAGAAAAAAGGCATTGATTTCGCCAACCTGATGTGGGACAGAGCGGAATATATTCCAACGCTGGAAGAAGTTAAAAAGCCTGACCTCTGGATTAGCCGAATAGAAAAAACCCAGGCGGCCTAATTTATGAGTTACCGCCCACCTGTGCCGGGCTCTAGCCTTGGGAGTTATCAGCAGCCCGGCAATTCCAATCGCTATGTCTCGCCGGGTAAAGTGCGGGATGGTCGCAAAAAAGGTATACCCTGGCTGCTGGGTTGTGGTTTACTTCTAATGGGTTTTGTTTTTGGTGTAGCCGGGGTATTAATCCTGGCTATGCTAATCTTTGGCACTCCAGTATCCAATCAATCGTTCCCAAACCGCCAGCCTGTTCCCGGTGTTCCCGACCTTTCGGCTACCCTCAGCGAGAGTTATCTCAATGCCGCGACTGTGCGCGAGATAAAAGCTAATCCTTATACCATTGCCGGAATTTTCAGCCTTAAAGATATAAATATCAGGGTTCTGCCGGGGCAACAATTCGAGATAAATGCCAAGCTGGGTAACAATCTGGTGGATTTTGATGTTACTGTCACCGAAAGTGCCTCGGTGGTAAATAACAAAATTGTGTTGCGGGCTATCGGCGAACCAAAGGTAGGCAAGGGCAATTTGCCGATTAGCACTAATCAGGTGGTTCAGGCCATCAATGATAGCCTGATTGAGCCACAACTTAACCGCTCCGCCGCTACCATCAAGGTCAATGACCGCTTGCTTACCCTGATTGACCTGGAAACCCAACGCGGACTACTTATCGTCAGGTACAATGCCAAATAACAGGTAAAAGGACTGAGGACTGAGGGCCGAGTAAGAATTTGTAGGAGCACGCTTTGTCCTGAGCTTATCATCAGATGACGGAGCATCCTCCTACGAATTTTCCCGAACTATTCTGTTTATCCTGTCCATCCTTGTTAATTTTCCTTCCGACAACCGACCACTGACAACCGACAACCGATATATGCCAATAAATCCCGAAGATTTAGTAAAACAGATTGAAGCCCAATCCGAGCGGCTGCTAAAGGATGGCGAGAAGCTGCGCGATAACATTGAGGAAGCGTTGGCACTGTACCGCAAATCCACTGCCTATGAGCTAAACGAGGCCGCTACCCAGCAGACCCGTAAGGATATTACCACCGCCCGACCTGTTACCCCACCGAATGAGATAAGGGCAGTTAGTCCGGCGGTTGGGGAATATTGCGTGGTAGCCACCGATAGTTCGCCCATTCCGCCTGACCGTCATAACGGCACGTCGCTTTATTATGTGATTAATGTCGGCAAGGTGATGCTACGTTATGGGCCAAACTCGGCGGCTGAGATAGATAGCCTGACCTTCTTCGAGGCCGGGGATGTCGCCAGCGAGGAGCAGGAAACGATGGCGGCTTCTTTGCTCGATACTCGCTCGGCTCTGGAAGAACTGAAGGTAGCTTTTGAGATGGCCCGCGAGCATAAGGCGACGGTGGTATTTCGGGACGGGCCGCTAACCCTCTGGCGCAGTATCAACCTGCGCGGACAAAAAGGCACGGCCTTACGCAATGAATATTACCAGGTGTTGGGCCAGTTTCAGGAAGAGGGTATCCCGGTAATCGGCTATATCAGCAATACCCACAGCGACTCGGTGGTGGATACCTTGCGAGCTTTAGCTTACAACCAAAACTCGCCCGCCAGATTTGCCGGGGTGCAAGATGCGATGCTGTTCCGGCAACTTCTACCCGAAAATTGTCGAGGCCCGATTTTCGGCACGGTGCTAAACGAACCAAAAGAGCTACAGGAACATATCGGCGATATTTATTTTACATATCTCCACACCCCCTTTGAGATGGTCAGGCTCGAATTTCCCCAATGGTTAGAGAATGACCCCCAGAAACTGGCAACCTCGCTGGCAATCGTCCAAAAACAGAGCGAATTGGGGCAGGGCTACCCAGTGGCCTTGATGGAAGCCCACGAAAGCGCCGTGTTGCGGGGGGGTGACCGCGAGTTACTGCGTATTTTGTTAGAGGAGCGCGGCCTCCTCCAAACCGAGTCCGAAAAGGGCCGCAGCAAACGCCTCCGGGGGATATAATTTCAATTGCTGAATGTTGAGTTTTAAGTTTTGAGTTAGAGGGCGTTATTGAACTCAGGTTTGGTACGTGATAGACTGAAGGTGTGAGAATTTTCTTACAGATGATTTTAATTGGCACAGCAACCAAATGAGAAATAGCATTTTGAACTGAGGATAGATAGTTATGAATATTTATACTGAAAATGAAGAAACATATTTAAAGCGAATTAAAGAGCGTCTCACCAAACTTAAAAGCTTTTTGAATACTCTAAACCTTGAGGATGACTCAGAATTAACCGATTGGTATGAAGGTTTGAGTGAAATAAAAACAATTCAAGGCAATAGTAATAACGATGTTAGCTTTATAGCTTGCGTAATGGCGAAAGGCTATCTAGCCAAAAAGTTTAGAATTGGGACTTTTGATGTCGCTGAAAAACCGCAAGGTGCGAACGGATTAGATATTGACTTGTTAACAGAAGGTGGCGAACGAGTTGTTGGCGAAATTAAAACAACAACACCTTATTCCGGGGCAAAAAACGATTTTGGGGCAAAGCAAAAAGAGTCTTTCAAACATGATTTTGATAAACTGAATAATATACCAGCCGATCACAAATTTTTCTTTCTTACCGACTCTAAATCTTTTGAATTAGTACAAAAGAAATACGCTAAATTAATTCCTAACGTAAATGTTGTTCTTCTTACACCACAGATTAAGAAACGACACTTCGGGAGTGCTAAGGGCTTGATAACGATAGCCGATGATTTTGACGAACCACTTGCTGACTTTAATGAGTATATGAAGTGAAACTATTATTAGATACTCATACTTTTTTATGGGTTATTGACAATGATACAAAACTTAGCCCCAAATCAAGGACACTTATCGAAGACGTTAACAATGAAATATATGTCAGTGCTGCGAGTTTATGGGAGATGGCTATTAAAATAAGTATCGGCAAACTCGTTCTACGACAATCTTTCGATTTATTTATCCCTCAGCAGCTTCGATTAAATAGTATTAAGTTACTAGGGATAAGTGTTGAACACATAGCAACAATTATTAATTTACCCTTCTACCATCGTGACCCTTTTGACCGTTTAATAATTGCCCAATTAATGGTAGAACAAATTCCCGTTGTCAGTGTGGATTCGGTTTTTGACTCTTATAATGTAACCCGTTTATGGTAAACCACAAAAGATTAAAAATCCTAATACCTATCCCCTATCCCCTGACCCCTATCTCCTATCTTCTGGTATAGCGTCTGGGTAAAAATTGTGCAATAATAGCCCTAACAGCAAGAAATGGAAATTGTGAGAAGACTTTAATAGGCAGGAGTGGCGTTATGACGAGCGGCTACAACGATGTCTGGCTGACTAACCCAGAATTGCAAGGCGAGATGTATAAAAAGTTTCAGGAGGATATTGACCACAACCGCCTGAGTTATATCAACGCTCTGGAACTGCCCGAAAAGATGCGAAAGGTGCAGGTGGGCACTACCCCTCGCGAACGCATCTGGAGCCGCAACAAAGCCGTATTATACCGCTATCATTTGCCGGAAGATTTGGACTCGTTGGTGAAAACCGGGCAAAAAAAGCCCCGTGTACCTCTGTTAATCGTTTACGCTTTGATAAATAAATCCTATGTTTTAGATTTGCGGCCCGGTAGTAGCTTCATCGCCTATATGTTGCAACGTGGTTTTGATATTTTCCTGCTGGATTGGGGAACCCCCGCCGAGGAAGATGCCAACCTGAATTTTGAGGATTATGTGCTGGGTTACATCCGGCGGGCCGTTCAGAAAGTACGCCAGACTGCCGGAGTTAAGGAATATTCGCTGCTGGGCTATTGTATGGGCGGCACTTTAAGCACCCTCTATACCGCCACCTTTACCGACGATCCCCCCCAAAACCTGATTTTACTGGCCTCCCCCATAGATTTCGACCAACCTAATACCTTTCGGGTGTGGCTACAGGATAAATATTTTGACGTAGACGCGATGGTCAACACTTTGGGTCTGGTGCCGGGGGAGATGATTGACTTTGGCTCGAAAATGCTCAAACCCTTCCAGAACTATGTCCAGAGTTATATGGATTTGCACGGCAAACTCTGGGACGATAAATTTGTTGACTCGTGGGTGGCGATGAACAAATGGGTCAACGATGGCATCCCGATGGCGGGGGCTACCTTCCGGCGATGGGTGATAGATTTCTATCGGGGTAACAAGCTGGTGCGGGGCGAGATGAAGTTGGGCGACAAACATGTGCACCTACAAAATATCAGGTGCGGCTTGCTCAACGTAATTGCCGAGCGCGACCATATTGTACCGCCCGCTATGAGCAAAACCACTACGATTATGGCGGGTGGTGATGATAAAACTGAACTAAACATCCCGGCAGGTCATGTGGGAATGGTAGCGGGACGGGGCGCGGTCAAACAACTCTGGCCCACAATCGCCGACTGGCTGGAAAAACGTAGTCAGTAGGCGCTTATTGGTTGTTCGTTTTCGGAAAAACTATTAACAAGGATAGACAGGATAATTCGTAGGAGGATGCTCCGTCATCCGATAATCATCGCAGGACAGAGCCTGCTCTTACAAATTCTGACTTTTTCAGCTCGTTACTTTTAACTCAGCACTCAGCACTTTTAACTCGTTACTCATGACTCGTTACTAGGTACTATTATGAACCTACCACAGATTGAATATGGTCCGGTGGATTGGGAACGCCAGTGGCCCGAAGAAGATAAACCTGATGAGGAGCGCAACCAGTTTGAGATAGACCGGGCACGGATTATTCATAGTGCCGCTTTTCGCCGCTTGCAAGGCAAAACTCAGGTTTTTGTAAGCGGTAGTGGCGATTTCTTTCGTACTCGCCTGACTCACTCGCTCGAAACGGCCCAGATTGGCAAGGGACTGGCTCTGCGCTTGGGAGCTAACCCCGACCTACTCGAAACCATCTGCCTGACCCACGACCTGGGACATCCGCCTTTTGGTCACACCGGGGAGGATGCCCTTAACCGTTGTATGCACGACTACGGCGGGTTTGAGGGTAACGCCCAGAATTTACGCCTGATTAGCCGCCTTTCCACCAAGTTTTTAGAGCGGGACGGCCTGAATTTGACCCGCGCCACCATTGACGGTATCCTCAAATATAAAAAGCCTTATGAGCCGGGACTTCCGAAATTTTATTATCAGGAAGACCAACCGCTTGTGGATTGGGTCTGTAAATTCGGTAGTTATAACGACAAAAGCTTTGATTGCCAGCTTATGGATTGGGCTGACGAGATTGCCTACAGCGTCCACGACCTGGAAGATGGCATGAAAAGCGGCATGATAACCTCGGCCCGCCTGTTAGCTGCCCGAAAATTCCGCAAGAGTGTGGACGAGGGGCATTGGAACTGGATGCTGAAACAGGTGCAGTTTGTGGAGAACCAGAGCGGAGAGCGCAACCGCAAAGCCGCCCGCAAGGTGTTGACCAGCCGCCTTATTCACGAGTTTATCGGGGCTACCAACCGCTCGGAAATCGCTGTCGCAGAGGGCACAAGTGCGCGCTATCGTTACAGGCTGGAGGTTGACCCGTTGCAAAGAGCGCGGTGTGGGGTGCTGAAAAAGGTGATGTTCCGGCTGATTGTGGATGATGCCCGCGTGGCTACCCTGGAAAACAAGGCTGAGCGAATTGTGGAGGGCTTATTTTCAGTTTTCAGCCATTTAGAGGAACGTACCGGGCTGCTTTTTCCCGAAGATTTCCGCGATGTGTGGGAAGCGGCTGACGACGCGGGTAAAATTCGTACCGCCTGTGACTATATTGCGGGCATGACCGACGATTATGCCGAGCGCGTTTATGCCCGCCTTTTTATTCCCCAGGCTGGAAGTATCTATAGTTTATGATAAACAACCCCCTACCCCGCCTTGACCGCGCCGCCGAACTCCGCAACCGCCTCTTACCCTATTGCCGTTTGCAACCCGGCCAAATCTGGCACGACCCTCTGAAAGGCCACCGGGTAGGTTGTATGGATGCCACTAACCCGGCCCAGATAGCCGAACTTTGTCAGGAACTACCCCCGGCTACGCTGGCGGTTCACGACCCGCCTTATAATCTGGTGGCCTTTGAGCAACGCAAATTGGACGAATATATTAGCTGGTGTAAGCGTTGGGTGGAGAATAGCCGCCAATATCTAGCATCTGATAGCAGCCTCTATATCTGGCTAGGGGCTGACCAGGATGCTAATTTTCAACCCCTGCCTGATTTTATGCTGATGATGCGCCAAACCCCTTTTAGAAGTCGCAGCTTTATCACGATGCGTAACCAGCGCGGCTATGGCACGCAACAAAACTGGATGGCGGTGCGGCAGGAATTGCTCTATTACACTCTCGGTACGCCCTTTTTTACCCCACAATATACCGAGATTCCCAAGACGCTCTCCGGCTATTACAAAAAAATTGACGGTGAGTTCCGGGAGAATCTGGAGCGGGGCCGTAGCCCTCATATTCGGGCAGGGAACGTCTGGTTTGATGTGCAGCAAATTTTCTATCGGCTGGAGGAAAATGTTAACGGTTGTTACGCCCAAAAACCCCTGAAAGCGATTGACCGCATCTTACAGGCCAGCAGCCAGCCCGGTGATATTGTGCTGGATTTCTTCGCCCACGCCGGAACGACCCTCTTGGCTGCCGAAATAGCTGGACGCACCTGCCTGACAACCGATATTGACCCACTCTTTTGCGAAATTACTATCCGACGACTGGAACACTGGCGGGCTACCGGGCGCACTGGCTGGCAAAACGACAACCCCTTCGCAGCAGAACTGGCGACAATTAAAAGTGCCGAGCTATCTGTTTAAAGCTAATATTTATAACTAATTACTTTACCAATGGAGTTCAGAAAAATATTCGGACATGCCCGAAACTCTGAACCTTGTAGTCGAGGGTACTATCAGGAGCGCAAACAGGGCGAACTATACCAACAGCCCATGATAGACCAGACAGCCCACCGCTACCTTGCGTAGGTTGCGAGGTTACAAATCCAGCATACTTACATAAATTGGTTTGGCATTTAAGGTCGTGTTAAAAGGTTTCAGGTATTTAAAATGCACTTCTACCCCGGCTTCGGTACGCCATAAACCCTTTAAGCCCGCTAAACTAGCATTATCCGCCACAAAGATTTGCTCTATCCCCTCGGCGAAGGCTTGATTATTGACGAGATATAACAGTTTATGGTAATGCTCAACAGAGGTAAAACCCGGATACACTAAACACCATTGCCGTAGATATGCTCCCGGTTTAGGGAGGTGAGGTAAAGGATAAATTTTACCAGCTAACCCCAAAACTAAGCCGATTAGCTTTAGCGGCAAACTGACTGAATACACCTGTTGACGGGTTACGTCGCTCCACCGCCAGATTGCAGCACAGGCTATCAGCTCCCCGGCCTCCTCCAAAACCAGTAAATCATTCAGGTTGAAGCTTGTTCGCGAAACAAATTCGGCTAGAGTTGCTGAGGTTACGGGCTGATAGAGATCGTAGGATGCCCAGGTGCTGTTAAGTAACCGGGCAATATTCTGAAAGTCTGCCGGGGTAGCTTGCCGAATGTTGTTAGGGGCGGGGCTAACAGGCTGCCGCACCAGCAGAATTGTAGCAATATTCCCCCCGAACGGCTTAAACCCAAGTTTGCCCATTGCCTTTTGAGAAGTGTGGTTATCCTTAGAGATTAGCATGTAGTAAAACGATACATCCTGGCTTAACAAATATTCTTCGATGGCATGGTTTAATAGGCGAGCAATGCCACGACCCCGGTACTCTGGGGCAGTCAGAAACTGAAAACCATAGCCAACCGCCTGAAGTTGGCCTTGACACCGAGCAGTATCTACGGCACAAGCCGCAGAGCCCACAATTTCGCCATTATATAAAGCTACATAAATTTTATTATTGGGACAGGGCAAAGAGCGAGAGAAAAAATCCGGGGAATTTTGGGCAACTAGCTTCAGATTTCGCCCCTGAACACAGGCCATTTGGAGTTTCAAGAGGGCCGGAGAGTCGGCAAAAACTGCTTCGCGAACAATAATTTCTTGATTAGCCAAACCAACCACCAAAAAAATTCCTGGGGAAAGTTAGATAAGGCGGCCTAACTTGCCACCTGCGAACGCGCCAGCACCGAGTTAAGCTCCACTACCTGTAGATTGACCATTGAAACCGTCTGCGAAAGCTCGTTAACCGCACGGGCACTCTCCTGCGAAGCCTGGGCAATACTCCGCATGGTCATCAGGATTTGCTGGTTGGCACTATGCTGCTGCCCGGTTGCCAGTCGTATTTCTTCACAGCGGGCTTTTACCTCGTCCGCCACAATTAAAATTTCGCTGGCCCGGTTGGCACTTTCAACTATGACATCATTTAATTTGTGAATAACCGTTCCGGCAATGTTATTGCGTACCAGCGAATGAGCCGTCTCTTTTTTGGCCTCCTCCGCCACCAGAACCGCCCCAGCTACCGCCCCGCGCATTGTCTCGATAGTGTGACGCACTTCCTCGGTGGCCTCGCGGCTGCGGTCAGCCAGATTTTTAACCTCGTTAGCGATTACGGCAAAGCGGCTGTTCTGCAAGCTGTTATTATTGGAACCGCCCGCACCTCCGGCGGACTCAATTGAGGCATTAAGAGCCAGAAGATGGGTTTCTTCGGAAATTTCCTGAATAATATCAATAATATTGCCTACCGCGCCAGTCTGGGCAGTTAGCAGCAATAGTTTTTGGCCCAATAGCTCAATCTTGTTACGCACCGCCTCAGCACTTTCAATAGATTGTGTAACCGCCTGAGCCCCTTGCTGGCTGGTGGCACGGGCCAGTTCCCCGGCACTTTTCACCGCATTTGCCAGACTCAAGGTGCGGCTGGAAGAGTCGCTGGAAGCCTGGGCATTGCCCGTTATCTGATGGGCCGTTTCGGAAAGCTCTTCCAGGCTAACCGTAACCTGGGTAACTGCCGCCACTTGCTCCTGGCTGCTGGAAGCATGCTCGCGCGAGGCCGAGTCCAGGCGGGTAGTAACACCTGAAAGTCTGGTACTGATAGTCGCTCCAAAATTAGTATTGCGTTGCTGTTCCGCCAGCAGAATATCCAACCTACCAGCCTGCTCCTCTGCCAGAGAAGCGGCCTTAGCCAATCGCCCCGAAAACACCAGTGTACCCCAACACAAAATGCTATAGCTAAAGAACCAGTTCATTACAATAAAAGTAACGTTTCCAGTATCGCTATCCAACAAAATAATGGTCGCTATCAGACTAACCAGCGAGAGAGGTAAAACTATTTTGGTGATTTGATTATTTAGTCCGGCGAAAATTATCAGCATGGGCAGAATCATAAAACTGGGACGCAGGGTAAAGGCATAAAATTGTACCAGGGTAATATCTACCAGACTACTAAATACCATTATTACCGCGATAATATCTATAGTCTTATCCGAAGCTTCTTTACGGATGAAACCATAGCATATGCCAAAAATTATGAATTGAAAAAAACATAAACTTATAAAAATATAAGAAGTAAGGGTGGTTTTACCGACAAAAATAAAAATCTGGGCTACACCCGCTATTGAGCCCGCCAACGCCCCTAACGTTAAAATCAGGGAAAGTATTCGTAAAAAATCTTTTCTGCGAGCAAGAGCTGATTTAAGCATAAAGTTTTTCCCCAGACCGAACAATACTATAGGAAGAGATTAATTTTTGTGACATTAGTATTGCCGATAAAACCGCCGACCGCACTATTAGTTTGGGGGCATAACGATTTTTACAAATCCATAAGGGGGTGTCAAAAACCGCGAACGGTTTATAGACCTTCTCAAGGTACTCCAAACCAGCCTCAATTGCAAGCTTTATTTGCAGATCCCCGCCCTGCACTTCCGAATAAGCCACCAAAGCTTGTAAAGCGTAGGCGGTTTCCTCGGCGGTTACGCCCTGGCAACCCCAACCACCGTTAAGGTGCTGGGTATTCACCAGCCACTCAATCGCGTCGTCACAGATTGCGGGTCTAGCACAGGCCGCCGCTAGAATTACATGTGATGTTGTATAGTAGGGCGAAACATGCCATTTATCTAACCAATAGGGGCGGTCTCCTCTAATTTTATCCAGATAATCCAGCAAAATTTTGGCACTCTGGTAGTCACCCTTTGCCAGATAAAATTTCAGGCCATGCGTGTTGGCGGAAACGCTGGCATCGCGCTCAAAGGGGTAAGTCACCAGATGGTTATCTTTCCAATATTTATCCAGATTCAAATTTAAATGGTGATAGCCCCCCGTTAGCAAGGCGAGGTAGGCCATAGAAGTAGTGTCACTATCCGCTACCGGGAAACCTCCAGAGAAACCCAGCCCATTTTCGGTATTATTAGCCAGTAATTTTTCCAGGCAACGTTCTACCTGAGCCTTGAGCTTTGGTTCAGGAAAATAATCGCATAGTAAGAGATTATATAAAACCCAGCTAATTTCAAAATTATCAAAATCCGTAAAATTAGGCCAACAACTACCCGTTTTTTCTATCATTGCCGCTTTTTGCAGATAATTATACATTTCCTCTTTTATTGCCGGGTTGGTAACATAGCGTAGAGCGGCGGCAGTGGCGGAAGGCGATAAGCCCACATTGCCATTTTTTACAATTTTTTCGGCCTGATGCGCTAAATCGTCGCCCAGAAACTCCAGACTAAAGAGGGCCGAGGTGGCGGCAAGCTGCGAAATAGGCACATGTCGCAGGAGTTTTAGCTTTTCTTCGCGACAGGAAGCGTAGCGGGCTGCCAGATAGGGTGGTAGACACAGGCCCACTTTTTCAGCCTCAGATAGTAGCGTGCCCAGCAATAATTCAAAGCCAATCGGCAAAGAATTGGAGTCTTCCGGCAGGGCTAACAGCGATTGCCAGACAAACCGCCGCCCGCGTTCGGCCTGTTGCCCATCTTTGTTATGAATAGCAAACTCTTTCAGGGCAATGGTAGCCGCCAGTGTAGAGATTATGCGTTCAGGGATGCCACCTTCGCCCCAACTTCCGTCGGTGCGTTGGTTCAGGGTTAACCAGCGCAAAGCTTCGGGAAAAGCCGATAAGCGCGGATTAGAACTGGAAGGCACACGGGCTACCCAGGCCGTATCGTAGGCGGAGGGAGTCAGGTGGGAATTTCCCGCTTCCTCCAACACTTTCTTAAAATCAAGCAGTAGCCAGTTATTCATGAACATTTATTACCTCCAGCCGGGTAAATTTATTATTTGGTACATTATTGGCTTCTAATTCAGGGTGATCCGGGTACCACAGATTTGGCCCGATGAGATGGCCCAGACCCACCACACAATCTCGGTGGGCAGTATAATATTGGGCAAACTCTTTGATATTTTCCTCTGAATATTTAGTATCATCGTAGGGAGCGGCATGCCGCCGGAACAAGTGGTCGTACAAAATATGGCGCAGGGTTAGTTCCGGCATATCCAGGGCTAAAGTGTTTAAGGTATATAAGTCAACGGCGTTATTGGCAAAAATAGCCGGAATTAAACCAGCCCCAATCAGCCATCCACTATTTATGAACAAATGCAGTCTTTCTGGCCCATCCGGGAACCAGGTAGCGCGTAACTCTTTTTCGCTAGGAACACGCTCCAGGCTACTATAAAGTTGGGCAGAACGAGTGATAATTTCGTCGGTGAGGGAGCCACCATAAATACCTAGTAGCAAGGTTTGCTCACCATTGGGGGTAAGTTCTTCCAGGCCCTTTTCCAGAGTCTCGATTTGCGATTGAAAGGGCTGGGCGGCTGGAGCAAAGGCATAATCCCCGTACAGGCGTACTTTCAGGTTCAGTTTTTGATAAAGTTCGGTCATGGGGCGATGCAGAAAGAAAGTCTGGAACATCTCCAAACTTTTAGCGATATATTTTTCGCCTCTCCAAAAGTTATTTTCGATAAGAATAGGGCAAAGTAAAGTTTTTATGCCCAGAGAAAAGAACATCTCAAATATAGTGGCATAAGCCTTTGCGCTAAAAGCGGCGTAGTCCTCAAAATCGGTTATTTGACCGTTGGTAGTGGGGTTCTTTAGCAAATAATATCGCTGGGTTCCATCAATAGAGAAAAGGACAGCTAGTTTTCTGTCTGCGACTGAAGTATGGACTTGAGAAGCTGAAAAACTTAGCCAGTCTTTCAGTGTTGGTTGGGTAGCTTCCATTTGTTTTCATTCTATAAGAATAATTATTTGCTTACTACATTATAAACCACCCTTAAATTAAATACTATATTCAGCGTTAAGCTATTAGTAATGGTACAAAAGTACCAGTTCAGGGAGCGATTACCAAAATTGCCAGCAACACTCAAGCTCTTGAATACTGAGCCAAGTTTTAAACTGGCTGCATAAAAGAGAATAGGTTAGTTCTCAGCTTAAAATTATTTAATACCAAAAGTTCTTTAGCACTATATTGAATGCAGATAACTTCGCTAACTTCCGAATACGCAATCGTTCACGGGCCTTATCATTTTGAACGCAAGCGAAGAATCTCAATGTTTTGAATAAGACCCTTTGTCAGCGCAGGGTGACAATTGGGATGAGCGGTTTGGGGCAAAGCGGTGAATTGACTTGGGGTAAATTTTTGGGGAATTGGAGTATAGGGGTCAATTTGGGGTTTTAGGGCCAAACAGTTTTATTTCAGGGGTGCCAGATGTGACACTTTACTTAGTCAAAATCGGTAGGATTTTAGCCAGATATTCCTCCAGGCCAGCTTTATCCAGCCCCCCTATCTGAATAGCTCGAATGACTCCTTGCCTGTCCAGGTAAAGGGTAGTGGGATAACCGATAATCCGATAATTGGAAGCTATATCCCCAGCTTGGTCTAACAAAATAGGCCAACTAAAATTTCCTTTGCTAATAAAACTTTGAATAGTTGGGCTATCCTCTTTAAAATTAATTCCTAACACCGTAAGCCCTTCACTTTTATGCTGAAGATAAAGGCTCTCAAGGGCGGGCATTTCTACTTTACAGGCGGCGCACCAGGTCGCCCAGAAATTCAAAACAACAGGTTTGCCCTTAAAATCGCTCAACTTTAGTGGGCTACCCGCAAGCTCCTGAAGTTGGAAATCAGGAGCCATTACCCCGACTTTAGGAGAAAAACCCGCTTTGTCATCACCACAGGCCGTAAAAAGAACCGAAAGTAGCAACAAAAATATACTAACCCTAACCCGCTTCAAGTTAGTTAAGGCCATATTTACCCTGCCAGATTTTTAAGAGCTTCCTGGAAATTCCGATAGCCATACCAAACCCCAAAAACCATAAATCCAAGTAATATCGGCACATCCAACCACATCCCAATTTCCGTTTTTGTGCCGAAAAAGAGATAACGAGTTGCGTCTATGGCGTAGGTGGTGGGGTTCAGGTAAGAAAGCAAACGGATTATGGGCGGCATTAGCTCTAGCGGATACAGGGCGTTGGAAAGGAAAAGCACGGGCAGATTCATCACCATTATCAATGTATGGTAACTCTCCATATTTTTGGCTTTACAGGCGAAGGCTGCCGCGATACCAACAAAACCCAGTGAGAAAACCGCCGCCAGTCCCAGCCCCGCCAAAATAGATAAAAGTTGGAGTTTAAGGGCCGCGCCAAATACCCAGCCTACCAGCAACACAATGATGGACTGAATGATGGCTTTGGTCAGGCCACTGGCTAATGTGCCAAGCAAGACTGCCAAACGCGGAATCGGAGCTACCAGATATTCTTTTATTACCCCGTTGATGCGCTCAATCAGCAAGGTTGAGCCGCCCAACACTGCCGCCGTTAAGCCTGTCAGCATCATAATACCAGGAGTAATATAGGAGATATAGCCGAGGCTCATATCGGTGCTTTTGACCTCACGCGCCATCCCCTCCATACAAACCCCAAATAGTAACATCCAGAGTACCGGGGTGGAGAGTGTCCCGCCAATTTCCATCGTGCTATGCAAAAACTTGTGCATATGCTTGAGCCAGAGGGTATAAATTCCTCTAACCATCCCGCTCCAAGCCGAGGTGCGGCGAGAGGTTGATATTGGTCGTCTATTTACAAAAGTAGCCATTAGTCGCGTAATCTCCTCCCGGTATATTTCAGGAATACGTCATTCAAGCTTGGCTGACTAATCGAAATATCAGCCAGATTAAAGCCCGCTTGCTCGGCCAGATTAATAATTGGTTTAAGCGAATGTCCAGCCTCCCCTTGCAAGCCGATTTGTAAATTGTTTTCTTCGGGGTGATGACTGACGAAAGTTATCCAGCTTTGGGCTTGCAAAACCACTATAAAGCTTGCCACTTCGCCCTCGCCCGTAACCGTCACCACATCTGCACCCATTCCGGCTTTTAGCTCGGCGCAACTACCTTCAGCAATAATTTTCCCGCCATCTATAATTCCTACTCGGTCTGCCAGAGTTTCGGCCTCATCCATATAGTGGGTGGTGAGTAGGATAGTCAGCCCTTCTTTACTTTTCAAGTAGCGCAGATAATCCCAGATGCGGGCGCGATTCTGAGGGTCAAGGCCAACGGTGGGCTCATCCAAAAATAAAACCTGGGGATTGGTCATAAGCCCACGCGCAATTTCAAGGCGACGTTTCATCCCGCCGGAATAGGTTTTTACCGGGCGGTCAAGCACCTCCTCCAACTCAACCAGCGCGACCAACTCGGCAATGCGGGCTTTAATGTCAGATTTTGGCATTCCATAAAGTCGCCCATGTATATCCAGCAAAATGCGCCCTGTCAGATTGCGATCCATTACAAGTTCCTGAAAGGTAACACCAATAAGCTGACGCACCTGGGCCGAGTCCTGCACTACATCGTAGCCTAACACCTGGGCCTGACCACTATCGGGGGCGGTAAGAGTGGTTAGCATATTGATAGTAGTGGTTTTTCCAGCCCCGTTTGGCCCAAGTAAGGCGTAAATTTCTCCCCGCCTTATTTGCAAATTCACCCCATCCACCGCCTTTTGCTTACCGTAAGATTTAGTTAAGCCAAAGGCTTCTAGGGCATACTGGCGGGGTTGCAATTCGGCGGGGGCTATATGTTTCTGAAAGGTTGCTACCATTTTGTATTGACTCCTATTAAATCGGTGAGATTTGGCCTGAGTAGGATAATAAACCGCCCTCTTTAGCGTCTTTACGGGTTTTAAGAAATGCTACCAGGGAGTTTAGCTCTTGTGGTTCAAGGTTACTACCATAGGCTGGCATATTGTTACCGCCGTTTAGAATCCGTGATATCAACTGAGGTTCGGTGTAGCGATTGGCTATGGCGTTAAGGTTTGGCCCGCGTGCGCCACCGTAGCCCCCGATATTATGGCAATAGAGACAGCCTTTTTCGTAAAAGAGCTTGCCACCTTCGGCGACCTGACCGCTAGTGGCCCCAACAACCGAGGGCGGCAGGGGTTGGGCATCAATTTTAGGCGACCAGTCCGAGTTAATCCCGCTAATCCACAAAGTACCAATCATAATCACAATTAGCAGTACAAAACCCACCGCCCAGGGTCGGCGCAAAGGATTCCGTTCGCCTTTTTTGGCAATAAAAGGCAGAGCAACCAATATTACGCCAACCGCCAGCGGCCCGCCAATGATAACAACGGTCTCCAGATTGCTGGGAATCAAGGCCAAAGCCGAAAAATACCAGAGTAAATACCAATCCGGGCGCGGATATGCCTGCAAGATAGATGGGTCGGGCGGCTTACCTAGTTCTGGTGGCCCTACAAAGATTGCCAGAGCAAAAATTACCGCGATTAACACCACTGCACCAACGGCATCCCGCCAAACCGCGTCCGGCCAGAAAGGCACTCCTGTTTTGTCTAAAACGGCATGATAGCGTTGGCGTTCGGTCTTTGGCTCAACCGAATCGCCTACCTTTGGCGGGTCGGACACCCCATTACGGATAACCAGATAGAGATGGAGACCAATCAAACCAAAAACAATCGCGGGGATAAAGAAAACGTGGAAGGCGAAAAAGCGACTTAAAGTTGCGCCACCGACGGTATTGCCTGCCAAAATAAATTGAGCCAGCGAACCTCCCACCAACGGAGTACGTCCCGCCTGCGAAGCCGCTACCACCACTGACCAGACGGCGGTTTGGTCCCAGCGAAGTAATTGCCCGGTAAAGCCCATCCCAAGCGTTAGCAATAACAAAAAGACCCCACTGAGCCAGTTAGCTTCACGCGGATATTTAAACGCCCCTACCAAAAAAACCTGCACGGCGTGGAGCCCGATAAACAAGACCATCGCCGAGGCTCCCCAGTTATGCAAAGCCCGCAAGGTATTGCCAAAGGGTGCTTGTTCGGTTATAAACTTCAAGCTATCGTAAGCCTGACCCGTTGAAGTCACATAGGAGGTGGATAGGGCGATACCAGTGGCAACCTGGACTACAAAAGCCACCAGCGTCAGGCTGCCTAGAATATACGACCAGCCCACAAAACCTCTGGCATCCGGCACTTTATGTTTGAGCAAAGGCCCAAAGAGGTTAGAAGTACCAGTGCGGTCATCAAACCAACGCCAGACTGATTTAAATACTCTCAAGCCTTTATTCCTTTCGCCAGGGTTGAGTAGTTGCCTAAAACTGTTAGGGGATTTTTCCAACTACTATCCAATTTCTTTGCCTTTCAGCCTGACTTTTTTGTTTAACCTTCCGTAACAAGTGGCCTGTCGGAGGTGCGTATTTCAACTTTGCCAGCGTTAACCCGCACTTCATAGGTTGAAAGAGGGCTTGGCGGTGGGCCTCCTGCTACCGTACCATCGGCGTAATAGACTCCGCCATGACAGGGGCACATAAAAAGTTTGGCAGTTGGAATCCAGGTTACGGGGCAACCCAAATGGGAGCAGTTAACCGCAAAGGCCGTAAAAGTGGTAGTCGAATTCCGGCGTAACCAGGCCGCCTGTCGAGCCGTAACTCCAGCCCAGGGTAAGGGCGAAGCATCATCGAAATTAACCTGGACAGTTTCGCCAACCTTGAATTGAGTAGTATCGCCGACAGGTTGCCACGCCTGGGGAGACTGTTTGAATAAAGGCCCCAAAATAAACCCGGCTACCGGGACACCTACCGCCACCGCACTTACTCCACCTAATACCACCGTCAAGCGCGACAGGAATTTTCGGCGGGAACGCATTTCGGGGGTTTCGTCCGGGTCGTGGTGCTGGATAATTTCACCCGGCCCCATAATAGTATCCAGAGATGGGGCTGGCGGTTTAGTGGTGGGTTCGTTGCTCATTTTGAATATCTCCTAACCAGCCGAACAGGGCTATCAAAAACAAAATTAAACCAATCAAACTTACCAGAAAAGTCGTTACTACTCCAAAGGCCATTAGCACTATGCCGACCCCCAGCACCACCGGCCAATAGGTCGGTAAGGGTATTTCGTCAGGGTTTGGTAAAGTCCAGCCGGGGGGCAGATTAGTTGGTGCTTCGTGCTTGTGGCCTTCGGTCTGTAGGTTTTCATTACTATTTTCCATAAGCTTCTCCTGCTATTTTCTGTAATTACCCATGAAAATTTAATATTCCTGACTCCACAACTGATAATCCCTGGCAGTTTGTTCCTTAAACCAACGAGCCAGCACGCCCATCGCCACACAAAAATAGATGAAACTGCCCGGAACCCACATTAGTACCCCGGCAAGTTGCTGATCAGAAGCCGGGTCTAAACCCCAATCCCGCCTCAACAAGGGCAAAATGTTCAGTGTATCTACCGGGTTGGTATAGAATGGATAAAGCCCTGCCGGAGCAAAAGCGATTATTATTCCCAAAACACTGCTGGAAACCGCCCCCATAAAAAGGTATATCAGCGCACCCAAAGGCGGTAGGCGCAGTTCTGGCAATGGCGATAGAATAGGCCACCAGAAGATTGTGGAGGTTACTAAAAAAGAAAGATGTTCCACAATATGCAACGTATGGTTCTGCAAGGTCGCCTCATACATTATGGGCAAATGCCACAGATAGACCGTCCCCACCCCCAGCAACCAGCTAATTACCGGGAATGATAAAATCCGCTCGGCCACCCGACACACCGGGTTTTTTAGCACCGCTTTCGCCAACTCTGCCGGAATACCTAACAACAACAAAGGCGGCACAATCAGCACCAGCAGCAGATGTTGCAGCATATGGGCACTGAAAAGATAGTTGTCACCCAGCGTATGTAGGGGCGACACCAGGGCTATTAACAAAAGCTGAACCCCCACCGTAAACCATAGCACCACCGAGCGACGTTTTGGTTGCAGCTTGAAAACCACCAGATAATAGCCACCCAATAATATGGCGCAACCTATCAGCACTGAAGGCTCAAATATCCAGGTATTCAGAAGTAATTGCCCGGTGTTCACGCTACCACTCCTAACCTAGAATTAACAGGCGATCTATAACCATTACCAGATAAAGCAAAGCCAGATAGGTATTGGAATATTTGAATAATTTCCAGGCGCGGGCGGTAGTAGCATTTTGTTTCAGGGCAAAGGCTTTGCGGATGAACAGTAGGCCCAACCCCGCCGCCACCACCAGATAAAGCCAGCTTAGAGCGTTCAACAAGAAGGGCAGTAGCGAGAAACTGACTAGCAATACCGAGTAAAACAAAATCCCTCGCAGGGTAGCCGCTTCGCCCTTAGCGGTGGGTAGCATTGGGATGCCCGCCGCCGTATAATCGTCCTGCCGCACTAGAGCCAGAGCCCAGAAGTGGGCGGGTGTCCAGAAAAAGATAATGGCGAAGAATAAGATGGCAGGAAGCCCGACATTACCCGTAACCGCCGCCCAACCAACCAACGGCGGCACTGCCCCTGCCGCCCCGCCAATCACAATATTTTGGGTGCTGGTACGTTTCAGCCAGAGGGTGTAAACCAGCACGTAGAAAAGATTGCCGCCCAAAGATAATATCGCCGCTAACGGATTAACCGTAATCCACAACTGCACCACCGCTAACAGTGTCAGACCTACCCCGAAAGCCAGAGCATGACCGGGAGCAATTTTGCCCGTGACAATCGCGCGATTACGGGTACGCTTCATCTTCCCATCAATATCACGCTCAAAATATTGGTTCAGGGTGTGGGCCCCACCCGTAGCCAGCGTGCCACCCAGGGTCGTCCACAAAATCAGCTCTAGCAAAGAGCGTTCGGGCGGCTGTTTGACGGCAGCTATTAACATTGAGGCAATTGTGGGCACTAATAACAAGGGAATTACTTTGAGGCGCATCAGGCTCAAATAATTTCTGACCATTTCGGGTAATATTTTCCGCCGAGTAGAGGGTGAATTACCTCTGGGGAAATCGTCTGTTTGAGCGGGGCGACGTTTACCAACCATAATAAAGGCGGTAAGCACCACCAACGCGCTCCAGGTCGCTGCCGCCATCGCTAAATGTGCTCCCTTCAGGTATTCCGGCGCACCCAGCCAGACGGTAAAAGCCCCCAGAAAGACCTGCGAAATATAGAACAGCCCCAATATCTTGACCATAAGCGACAGGCGTTTGTCGTCACGGCTGGTTCGCCAGATAACTGCCCCCAGCACCAGTAGCAGCACATCCGAAACCCCTACCGCCAGACGATGCCCAAAACTTACCCACTCTCCGGCGGTTTGAGGTAATATTTGGGTACTAGAGCATTGGGGCCACTCTGGGCAAGCCAACTCGGAGCCAGAGCCTATAACCGCCGAGCCTGTGAATAAAGCCAGATAAGTCCAGACCAGCGTACCCAGAGCCAGCCACTTTAATACTCGGCGGTTGGGGATAGTATTTTTAACCTCAACCCGCGCAAAAAAGGCCAGTAAAATTACCATTGCCTGTAACAACATGGAATTTCCCATGTGGGCGGCAATCCAGGTGTGGTCAAGATTCAACAGTACCGTAATACCACCGAGGAGAGCCTGAGTTAAATAAGTGGTGGCAGCTAACAAGCCTACTACCAGAAAACGGCGGGGCTTGCGATACCACAATACCGTCGAACCAACTGTGACAATCATTAAAAAACCAACTAAAGTCGCAAAAAACCGATGATTCCATTCAACCAGTTCATGATATTCCAGATTTGGCAGTAAACTTCCATGACACAAGGGCCAGGTCGCGCCACAACCTGTCCCGGAGTCCGTTACCCGAACCATCCCCCCCAGCACAATTAACCCCCAAACTGCCAGAGCGGTTGCCAGGGTCAGGCGTTGATACCACTTATGGGGGATGCGCCAGGACAAAAAGCGAGGTGAGTTTAAGCTAAGCACTTGCTGCCTCCGTTAATCTAGGGAAACTATATGGAAAAGCCTTTAATATAGGCTAATTATCGTAATCATCTATAGGACGACCCCTCATCCCAGCCTTCTCCCCTTGAAGGGGAGAAGGAGTATTTTCCTCTCCCTTTTTAAGGGAGAGGGTAGGGTGAGGGTTTCCTGGATTGACGAGCTTTCTTTTATTAGGCTACCTAACAGGCCAATTATCAAAAGAACAGGTTTAGATAGATAACACTAAAAATCACCACCCAGACTATATCCACAAAATGCCAGTAGAGCGAAATAGTCTCTAAAGCCGAGGAGTGGTTGCCTTTGAAAAAACCCGCAATGGAATAGCCCGCCAGAATTGAAAGCATTACTAACCCAATAAAGACGTGAATGCCATGCAAACCAGTCAGGGTAAAGAAGCTTGTGCCAAAAGTATTGCGGGCTACCGTTACATCTTTCTCAAAAAGGCCCGCATACTCGATACCCTGCCCCACCAGAAAGGTTGCCCCTAACGCGACGGTTACTATTAACCAAACAATTAAACCAACCCGATTACCCGCTTTAAGGCTCCGTTCGGCTAACCAGATGGTTAAGCTGCTGCTAAACAGGAACACGCTAAAAAACAGCGTAATCCCCGGTTCGAGCAAACCCCTGGCATTTGGCCCTTTAACTCCGGTGGACTGGAAATAAAGGAAAGCCAGCAATAATAGAAGAAAGAAAACCGATTCCGAAGCTAGAAAAGCCAGCATGCCTACTTTATTTTTATCAGCTAACATTTTATTCCTTACCCTCGTGCTTCCCAGAGACAGGACCAGCCTCTATTAACTCGCCAGAATGGGTAAGTTTCCAGTCGGGCATCTCAGGGTGAGCCAAATCCCAGAGGGGTCGGCGGCTGCGAATGGGCGGTAGGCTATCAAAATTATCAATGGCGGGGGGTGAAGAAGCGTGCCATTCTAACGTCCAGGCTTCCCAGGGGTTAGGGCCAGCGACCTTGCCTTTTTTCAGGCTGATATAAATATTGTAGAACAGCAGCAGGGTAGCTATCGCCATAATGAAGTAGCCCCCGGTGGAAATCTGGTTGAGAATTGACCAACCCGGCAAGTCAGGATAGGTATAGACGCGGCGGGGCATGCCCATTAGACCCAGGAAGTGCTGCACCATAAAAGTCGTATTGAAGCCAATAACATAGAGCCAGAAATCCCAGGTTCCTAACTTCTCATCCAGAAAACGCCCGGTCATTTTAGGGAACCAATAATGCGCCCCACCCAATGCCGCCAATAATATTCCACCAAAAATTACATAGTGCATATGGGCCACCACATAATAAGAGTCGGTGGTTTGCCAATCCAGGGGTACAAGCGCAAAAGAGACCCCGCTCACCCCGCCGATGGTGAAATTAACGATAAAGGCCAGGGCGTAGAGCATTGCCACATTCAAGCGAAGTTTTCCGCCCCACAGCGTGGCAATCCAGTTGAAAATCTTGATACCAGTGGGAATAGCGATAAGCTCGGTGGCAAAACCAAAGGCCGTATCAAAAAACTTGCCTAACCCCACCGCCAACATATGGTGGGCATAGACCGCGTAACTCAAAAAGGCAATCGCCACCGTCGAACCCGCCACAAAACCAAAACCAAATAGCGGCTTGCGAGAGAAAACCGGGATAATTTCCGAAATCATACCAAAACCCGGCAAAATCATAATGTAGACTTCGGGATGACCAAAGCCCCAGAAATAATGTTGCCAGAGTACCGCCGACCCGCCCGCGTCCGCTTTGAAGAAGTTTCCGCCAAGTTGACGGTCTACTATTAGCATTACCAGGGCGGCATTAAAAATTGGCATAGCGGTGATGATAAGAAAACTATTCACAAAGACTGTCCAGGTAAACATAGGAACCTGTACCAGCTTCATATTGGTGGCTCGGAGGGTAATTATGGTAACAAGCAGGTTTAGCCCGGTTGCGACTGTGCCAACCCCCATCACCAGTTGACCCAAAGCCCAATAATCCATGCCGGGGGAGGTGTTATAGGGTTTTTCGCTCAGGGGGGCGTAGGCAAACCAGCCAGCGTTTGGCGCACCACCCGCCACAAAGCTGAAATACATTAGCAGCCCGCCAAACACCAACACCCAAAACCCCAACAGGTTCAGCCGGGGAAAAGCCATATCCCGCGCCCCGATTTGTAAGGGTACAAGGTAAACACTAAAGCCTAAGACCAGTGGAATTACTACCAGAAAGACCATTGTAGTGCCGTGCATAGTAAAAACCTGGTTATAAGCTTCGGGCGTAAGGAAAGAATTCCGGGCCGTGCCCAATTGCCAGCGCATCAGTCCAGCCTCGACCCCACCGACTACAAAGAAAAAGACGGCGGAAAGAATATACATGATTCCAATTACTTTATGGTCAACCGAGGCTACCCAGGATAACAAACCTCCCTGGATAGCTGGTTTGTGTAACATCTCGGTACGTTCAGAAACTATGGGCATATCACTCATTTTAACGCCTCTAAATATTTAACTAGAGCTTGAAGATCATCTTCAGTTAATTGTTGATAGGCGGGCATTTGAATACCCGGTTTATAACTGGCAGCATTCTTAATCCAGTTTCGGAGATTGTCAGGGTTATTATCAATAACTCCTGCCCCCAGTGTGGTACGACCACCCAGGTGAGATAGATTTGGCCCAACTTTAGCCTGAGCAGTGGTTCCAGCAATCGCGTGACAACTGACACAGGTATTGTTCAGAAACACCTGTGACCCTTTAACAAGCGCAGGGTCAGTTGGGGCGGCTACAGGTTTACTCTGACTTTGGGCCCAGGTGTTAAACTGCGCTTCCGGCTCGACAATCGCTTTTAACAACATCCAGGCATGATTACCCCCGCAATATTCGGCGCAAGCTCCCAGATAAGTGCCAACCTTGTCTGACTGAATATATAGCTTGTTAATTTGTCCGGGAAGCATGTCTTTTTTGCGGCCCAAGGCGGGTATCCAGAAATCATGAATTACGTCGCCGCCCGTCATCTGGAGTAGCAGTTGTTTGCCCTGGGGTATATGGAGTTCGTTCGCGGTTATAATATTTAGTTTGGGATAGCTGTATTCCCACCACCATTGCCAGCCCGTCAGGACAATATCAGGTTGGGCCTGGTCTGGAACAGTCGGGTCAGATTTCGCCATCACGTCTAAAGTTATTATTGATAAAACTACCAATAGCAAAGCAGGCACCAGCGTCCAGCCTATTTCCAAGCGGAGATTGCCAGAAAATTGTTTGGGTTCACCTTCGGTGGTGCGGGCAGTGCGGCGATACTTTATAACGGCCCAGGTAACTAAACCGCTTACCAGCAAGGTTACAAATAGACCTATACTGAGAGTTAATACCATAAAGTCGGAAATAGCTTTGCCCTGTGAAGAAACAGGGTTAAACATATCGCCATCGGAAGCGTCAAAAATAAAGCGGCCATGACCTAATAACAGGAGTAGCTTAGGGGGCTGTTCCATCATACTTTCTTTCTTTGTAACCGGGTTTTAACTAAAAGTTCATAAAAAACCTGACTGTATCCGATGTTGAAAGATAGCAAGAAGCCTGAAACTCAGGTAATAAGTAGGGTTGAGATGGTTGTACAGGCTAAGAAAACCATAAATCGCAGTTGTAGCACCAAACACTTGTACTTACTATAAGTATTTTGGAAGAATATTACATCTGTCTTTCGTCTATATCTTTTGTCTATATCTTTTGATGTTGTGCTCAATGTAGAGGATGAATTCATACTGGTTGTTTTTCGGGATATCCAGATGAATACATCTTTTCCCCAAGAGTACCAACTTAAACAAAATAACTCCAAAACGCGGCGGGGAAGTCAGCGCGAATATCTAAAGCTTCAAGGTTATCTGGAGAATTTATCTTTTAATAAATTCTCCAGATTGTGGCACGAAAATTGCTACTTATCGAAGATGTCACTACAAACCCATGCAACGAGAAAACGAGTAAAATAAATGACTATAGAGCTAATTATTGCTGACAGCCATAATATTATACTTTATGGCTTGAAGGCTTGTTTGGCCTTAGACCCGGAATTCAAATTGATAGGTAAAGCCACTACCTGTCAGGGGGCTTTGGAGCTTGCCAGACTTCAGCAGCCGGATATATTGTTGCTGGATTTATTGATGCCAGATTTAGACGGATTGGAGATTCTAGCTACCCTCAAAAGCGAGCTACCCCAGCTAAAGATTATAGTCTTAACTTCCTCGTTGGATGATTTAGCAGTTGCGCGGGCCTTGCGTTCGGGAGCAAGAGGCTATTTACTCAAAAATATTGATGTGCCAGAACTTTGTCGGGCAATCAAGGCGGTAGCAAGTGGTCAGATAATAATTTCACCAGAAGTGGCTCAATTGATGGCTAGTCGAGTGTCAATTACCAACTCTCTAACTATTGAGAATTTAACCGAGCGCGAACGACTGGTGCTGCGATTATTAGCGCAGGGTAAAGCTAATAAGGAGATTGCTCACCAACTCAAACTTAGTGAGGGCACTATTAAGACCCATATTAGTGTAATCCTGGCAAAGTTAGGGATGCAAAGTCGCACCCAGGCCGCCCTCTTTGCCTCTAGTTTAGGTTTACACAAACTGGGCACGAATAACTCTTTAAGCCTGACCTAGCATAAATTTTTCGGCTGACGGAGCAGCCTCCTACTAAATCCGAATCCCGTAGGAGCAGGCTCTGCCCTGCGAGGCTCGGCTGACAGAGCAGCACTAGGGGGCAGTGTGGGCGGCCTTCGATAGGTTCTCTGGGGGTGCATTGACTGGTATTGAACGAGCCAGATTAATTCGGCGGTTCGCGGAGGTACAAACGGAGAATAGTTTTCCTATAATTTGAAAAGAACTTTTAACCCCTCTTTAAGCGATGCAGGCTTTCGCCCAAGCTGATTTTCCAAATTAGGGCTTACTTCTTCTTCTTGCCCGTTTTTAATATCGGTTAAAAAACCTACGCCCCGCCCCGATTCTTCCATTCTTTGATCAAATCGTCAATCTCGCTATTCAGAAAATAATACTCCTCACTACCGAGAGGCGAGGCAAAATAATCAAGTATCTTTAGCAGCTCCTTAACCCGTTCCTTGTCCATGCCAATCTTGGAAGGAATTGAAACATAGCCAAACTAGCCGCCCACCGCTTGCATCAGCTTTGGGGCGCAACCAAACCCGAGTAAACACAAAGGATTAGTAATTGACTTGACGGGCCACCCATTCTACTATTCCACCAAGTAGAGTGAGTGGCCCTTTTTTGGATTAAAATTAAGCAATAGCCCGTGCGGTGGGCCAAATTATAAATATCAGGTCAAAGATGCTATGGAACAATTAATCAAACAGCTAGAACAGTGGTATGCCTCCCGACCTCAAATTGTGCTACAGCCCGGTAGTGATAATTATTTACAGGTAGGAATGGGGACAGTAACCCCTAGCAGTCACTACTACTGGGATGGTTTGAAACGGGGCGGCGACCCAAATCATCCGCTATTCCTGTTTCAATATACCCTGGATGGCTGGGGCTGTTATGCCGAGGGCAATAATGTCCAAAAGCTCTATCCCAAAATGGCCTTCACGGCGATTATTCCTTCCGAACATGTATATTACTTGCCACCCGAATCATCTAACTGGTCATATTTCTGGATTATTATGAGTCATCCGTATATCGTCAGCCGCATTACTCAACGGAAAAAGGCGGTGGGGGCAGTTTTAACCATCGAGCCAACCCAACTATTACTGACACAGGCTCTTAAATTAATTGAAAGTGCCTGTTATCGCACCTTCAGGGATATGTTTGCTCAGGAACAGGCTTTATTCAATTTCCTGATTGAATATGAACGGTTTGCCCAGCGTCTTAACTATGAGGACGACCAACGCGAAAGAGTGCTGGAGGAAGTACGGAATTATATTTGTGGGAATCTTGATAAACCTGTAGGTGTAACCGAACTAGCCGGACTGAAGGGAATGAGCCGCAGCCATTTTAGCCACTACTTCAAAACCGCCACTGGTTTATCGCCCGCCCAATTTATGCTGGATATTCGCCTTGAGGAAGCCGCCCGCCTTTTGCTTGAGTCTCAACAAAAAGTGGAAGTTATCGGAACCTTAACGGGCTTTGTGAATCCCAATCATTTCTGTCGGGTTTTCCGCCAACATTTTCACCTTAGCCCCGGCGAGTTCCGCCGACAACTCCGCTAACCTGCCATTTTTAGGTCAAAATCCGTGAGCTAAGTTTCAATCACAAATAGAGCATTCACAACTCATTCAGACCATTGTAATGCTAGATTTTAGTTATATCATTTTCCAAGAGAAGAATTTTATATTCACAAATAGCACACACCGAACGAATAAAAGGAGCATGACTTACAATGTCTATTAAGGTTGCCATGATTGGGGCGGGCTCGATTGGCTTTACCCGCCGCCTGATGCAGGATATTCTGGCGGTTCCAGAATTAACCGACACCACTTTTGCTTTTACCGATATTTCCGAACGAAATCTGGATATGGTAAGACAGCTATGCGAACGGGATATTGCCGCCAATAAACTTCCAGCCAGGATTGAAGCTTCGGTTGACCGCCGGGCAGCGATTAGAGGGGCAGACTATATTATTTCGATGATTCGGCAGGGTGGACTTGAGGCTTTCCAGACCGATATTGATGTGCCCCTTAAATACGGCGTAGACCAATGTGTCGGTGATACTATTTGTGCGGGCGGCATTATGTACGGGCAGCGCACTATTCCGGCTTTGCTGGATTTTTGTCAGGATATTCGTGAATTAGCCAAGCCCGACGCTTTATTTCTTAATTATTCCAACCCGATGGCAATGAATACCTGGGCTTGTAACAAATATGGCGGGGTTAAAACCATTGGCCTGTGTCACGGGGTACAGGGCGCACACTGGCAGATTACCAAATGTATTGAGCTTTGGGCCAAACAAAAAGGGCTGATTAATGCCGAGGCGAAGTTACATCGGCGCGAGGTTGATGTACTGGCGGCGGGCCTTAATCATCAGACCTGGTTTCTAAAAGTCGAATGGGCCGGACTGGATATGATTCCCCGCTTGCTGGAGCTTTTTGAAAATCATCCTCAATATTCCCAGACCGAAAAAGTGCGGATTGATGTTTTGCGCCGCTTTGGTTATTACAGCACCGAGTCAAACGGGCATCTTAGCGAGTATTTGCCCTGGTATCGCAAACGCCCCGAAGAAATTATGCGCTGGATAGATTTAAGTAGCTGGATTAACGGCGAAACCGGGGGTTACTTGCGGGTCTGCACCGAGGGCCGCAACTGGTTTGAGACCGATTTCCCCAACTGGCTACAGGAAGAACCCCCCGTTATATCGGCGGGAAAACGCAGCGAGGAACACGGTTCATATATAATTGAGGCACTCGAAACCGGGCGGGTTTATCGCGGCCACTTTAATGTAGTGAACCAGAATCATGTTACTAACTTGCCAAACGGCTGCGTGGTTGAAATTCCGGGCTATGTAGATAAAACCGGGATTAATATACCCGTAGTAGGCGATTTACCAATGGCCTGTGCCGCCACCTGCTCGTCCAGCGTGCGGGTGCAGGAGATGGCAATGGAAGCGGCGGTACACGGCAATGTACAATTACTCAAGCAAGCGATGTTGCATGACCCGTTGGTTGGGGCGATTTGCAACCCTGAAGAAGTCTGGCAGATGACCGACGAAATGTTAGTCACTCAGGCGGCCTGGCTGCCCCAATAGCGGGAGGAAATTCCCGCCGCCAAACAACGCTTAGAGGATGCCCAGGCCAAAGGCGAGCGGGTAAAATTGCTGGAAAACAATCACGGGGTGGCCCGTTTGCATGTTAAAACGGTAGAGGAGATGGCCCATGATAAAGTCGAGGCCAAAGCCAACGCCGGAGCCGCCGACAAAGCCAAAATGACCAAAGTGGGCTAGATTACCGCCAAAAGGAACTATCTTGTGGATACTGTTCAGAAAGTAATAATCCTGCCAGAAGAACCTATCGCCCAGATTAACCCCTATTTGCACGGGCAGTTTTCCGAGCATTTAGGGGAGTTGATCTATCCAGGCATTTGGGTTGACCCGGCGGGTGGGATTGCCAACACCGCCGGATTACGCCACGATATAATTGCGGCCCTCCGTCCATTGGGCATCCCGGTGCTACGTTGGCCGGGGGGCTGCTTTGCTGATACCTATCATTGGCGGGACGGGATTGGCCCCCGCGAAAGTCGCCCAATGCGAATTAATACTCATTGGGATATGGCCCCTGAGCCTAACCAGTTTGGCACGCATGAATTTATGGCTTTTTGTCGAGCAATCGGGGCAGAGCCATATTTTGCGGGGAATGTGGGTTCTGGTTCTCCCGCCGAACTCAGGGATTGGGTCGAATATTCCAATTTCAGCGGCAAATCCACCCTGACGGAAGAACGACGGGCTAACGGCGCGGAAGAAACTTTTGGGGTAAAACATTGGGGAATTGGCAACGAAAACTGGGGTTGTGGCGGGCATATGACTCCCGAAGAATATGCCGCCGCTTTTGCCCGCTACGCCACTTTTGTTTTTGATTATCCAGGCAACCCGGTTGAAAAAATCGCCTGTGGGCCAAGCGGTAAGGATTGGGATTGGTCACGCCGCTTTCTGGAAGCAATGTTTAATCATCAGGGTCAAAATCGGCAGCAGCTAATCCAGGGGTTCGCGGCTCATTACTATTGCCGAACCGCCGGAACCGCCACCGAATACGATGATAGGCAATGGCTGGAACTGCTTTCCAGGGCTTACGCCATCGAGGGCATTATCGTGGGGCATCGGGCGATTCTAGACGAATACGACCCCGAACCGTAAGATAAAACTGATTATGGACGAGTGGGGAAGTTGGCACCCGGTGGAGAAGGGCAAGCCAACTGGTGGCCTTTATCAACAAAATACCATGCGGGATGCCTGTGTCGCCACCCTCACTTTAGACCTTTTCCACAATCACGCTGACAAACTATTTATGGCGAATATTGCCCAACTGATAAACGTATTGCAAGCTCTGTTGCTGGTGGAGGACGATAAATGTATCAAAACCCCCACCTATCACGTTTTCAACCTGTATCGCCCTCACAAAGGCGGTCAGGCCGTGCGCTTCGTAAGTGCCGCCGAAACGGTCAGCGATGGCGAGGCTTCAAAGGATTTTTGTCGGACTAATTATCTGGATAAACAGCCCTTTGAGCTTAGAGCGGTGCATGGCTCGGCCTCAATCAAGGACAATAAGCTCTGTGTGACGGTGGTGAATACCCACCCTTCTCATCCAGTGGAGCTTGACTTGGACATTCATCAGGGGCGGCTAAGTGAAATCGAATTTGTGAGTCTATACCACGAAGATATTCACGCCCATAACACTTTTGACAAGCCCGATGTTGTGCAGCTTTCCAGCCCCAAATCGCTGGAGGCACATGGCAAGGAACTTCGGGTAACACTACCGGCGGGCAGCATTTGTCGTATAATGGGGAAACTAACCTAATCTCAGCCAAATTTACTATCTACAAGGTGAAATTGTGAACCAAAACGACGATGGCCCAACTGGAAATACAAAACCCATCCCGCTAGGGTCGTGGGAAGAACGCTGGCATCCTCTGCGTGAGGAATGGGTTATTGTCGCCGCCCATCGCCAGAACCGCCCTTGGATTGGGCAAACCATTGAGTCCAAAGCCCAGGAAATACCTAGCTATGTCAGCGATTGTTACCTTTGTCCGGGTAATCCGAGGGTGAGCGGCAAAACCAACCCGGCCTATAGGGGCATTTATGTTTTTGACAATGACCATCCCTGTGTCGGCGAGGACGCTCCCCAGGAGTTTCAGCCGCTACCCCCGCCCTATCGAGTGCGCTCCGCTACAGGGGTGGCTCGCGTAATCTGTTACAGCCCCCGGCATAATCTAACGCTGGCCCAGATGAAGGCCAACCAGATTACCTCAGTGATAGAAATCTGGCAACAACAAACCTTTGATTTAGGAAATCGCCCGGAGGTTAAGCATGTACTCAATTTTGAGAACAAAGGGGTGGTAGTAGGGGTATCGAATCCCCATCCACACGGTCAGGTTTATGCCACCAATTTTGTTTTCAAAACGATTGAGACTGAACTACTGGCCTCCCAGCATTATATTAAAGAGAGCAGCAACGGACAAACGCTGTTTGGCGATATTATTCGAGCCGAGCAAAGCGACGGACGGCGGATTCTGTACGAAGATGAATATTCTATCGCCTTTATGCCCTATTTCGCCCGCTATGCCTACGAGGTTTATCTGGCTCCCAAGCGGACGGTGCCCCACATTCAGCTTCTAAACAACAAGGAAGTAGAAAGTCTGGCGCAGGCTCTCAAAAGTGTCACCGTCCGCCTGGATAATCTATGGCAAATGTCCTTCCCCTACGTAATGCCGCTCCATCAGGCCCCTACCGATGGCGGTAATTATGATTTTTTCCACTGCTTTATAGGCTTCTTGCCACCACTGCGCCAACCAAATCTAATCAAGTACCTGGCAGGGCCGGAGATAGGCGGCGGTAATTTTCTGAGCGATACCTCTCCCGAACTTAAAGCGGCGGAGTTGTTAAAAGTTTCGGATACCGCGCATTATCTTGGGGCAGCTCTTACTAACGGGAGTCAGGCGTAAGATGTGGCATTTTGAGCAACCCCCCGCCTGGCAGTCAGCCGATACCGCCCAGTTTTTAGCAGTTGTAAACGCTAATTCGCGTTATTTTGACTCAAAACCGCTTCAGGTTGGTCGCGCTCCTGGTCGGCTGGATTTGATGGGCGGAATTGCGGATTATTCCGGCGCGTTAGTGCTAGAACTTCCGTTGGCGGTTGCTACCTTTGTCGCCGCTCAGTTGATAGATGAGGCGATTTTTGAGGTTTTTAGCCCAGACTTAGCAACTCTGGGAGAGCAACCCTGGCTGCGGCTGCCTTTAGAGACTTTGGAAGCTATCACCGAGCAAAAACAACTAGCAGGAAGTTGGGCCAGCTATCCGATGGGGGTCTGGCTGATGTTGCAACGGGCCTATCAGTTACCCACTGACCGGGGAATACGCCTGTTTATTCACTCGGAAGTGCCAGTGGGCAAGGGGGTTAGCTCCTCCGCCGCGCTGGAAGTAGCCACTTTACAGGCATTAGTCGGTTTATATGGCCTGGAATTATCCGGCAAGGAAGCGGCTTTATTATGCCAGAAGGCCGAAAATAACGTGGTGGGTGCGCCCTGTGGAATTATGGATCAGATGAGCGTGGCCTGTGGTCAGGCCGACCATTTGTTGATGCTGCGTTGTCAACCCGCCGAGCTAGAGGGGAATATCAAACTTCCGCCTGATTTAGCGGTGTGGGGTCTGGACTCAGGTATTCGGCACGCTGTAACTGGCGCGGATTATGGCTCGGTACGAGTGGGAGCATTTATGGGCTATCGGCTGGTAGCGGAGCTGGCAGGGCTCAAAGCAGCACCAGTTTCCGGGCAGTTAGTCAAAATAGAAGACCCACTATGGCAAGGTTATCTGGCTAATATTAGCCCCTCCCTATGGGAAAGCCAATATCAGGACAAAATACCATTAGAATTAAAAGGGGCGGCTTTTTTGAAACGCTGGGGCGGCACTACCGACCCGGTTACACAGATTGACCCTTACCGAACTTACCCCCTACGGCAAGCAACCGCCCATCCTATTTACGAAAACCAGCGGGTGCAGCTTTTCCGCTCTTTGCTAAAATTGCAGACCGAAGATGAAGCCTCCACTGAAAACAGAAACCAACTATTAGGTGAGCTAATGTATCAGTCCCACCAGAGCTACAGCCGTTGTGGCCTGGGTTCAAGTGGCACCGACCAACTGGTAGAACTTGTCCGGTGGGCAGGGCCAGCTTCAGGCTTATACGGCGCAAAAATCACTGGCGGCGGAAGCGGTGGCACGGTGGCAGTGTTGGGTAAACGGGAGGCATTCGCGGCAATTAAGCAGGTAGTCACCCAATATGAAGCTGAGACCAACTATAACCCCCTGATTTTGAGCGGCTCCTCTCCCGGTGCGATGGCCTTTGGTAGTTTGCGGTTGGTGCTATAGCCTTTCCCCCCCTCGATTTAGCCAGAGGTTTCTACTCGTTCCCAATTTTCAATTGTCTAAGCGTCACCACACAACACAGAGCCACAATTGTGTGCATTACCATTTGGCCTATCAGGGTAGGTAGATTGTGACCAGCAAAACGGGGTGAATTAGAATTGAGTAGGCGCAAGGGTAGCGAGAAAGAGGCTACCAACACTCCTCCCGTGATAATATAGAAAATAAGAGAAGGCTTTTGGATAAATTTTGCCAATAACCCAAAAACAAACATCGCCCCAAATGAGCCCCCCACACAGCCACTAAGAATTGGTAAAAAAGTCAAAGGAGCATATTCTTCAGGAGCCTTAAATAAAAACCGAATTATATTAGCCATAACCAAATTAATACCTGTGCTGGCTACTGTCGCTACCGCCCCGCCTAGCAATAATTGTCTAAAAACATTTCTTGAGGGTTTGCTCAGAGCTACTAAGTTCTCGTTTTCCATCGGGTTTGTTTTCCTTTTTTATTTTGGTAAAAGAAGAAGTTAGCTAAATTTTACTTGTGTTCACTGAACGTGCTCCAACCAGTTTACTAGCTGGAAACATTGCCGCTTTAGCCGTGCCCGTCATTTGGTCGTCATCTACCACCACCTCGAATTTCAAGCGCAACCTCAAAGGCTTAGTGACACTCTGCCACCAGTTAAGCCGGTTATCAACCGCCACTATTTCCTCAAAATTCACAGTTTCGTTCCCCTGTGTGGCAGTGCCTTTAAAAATTCCATCCTCCATGATTATGTCAAGTAGAACTGATTGCTTACCAATAGGAGTGGTAATGATGACTTGCCATTTACCCTCGAAAATCATGATAATTCTCCGTTGATTTGGGTAGACACATTGGTCTACCCCTACTTGATTGCGGGTTCGAGGCCGCGTGCCAGCCAGACCGTCCCACGCCGTTCATACTCGAACAGGGTTTCGACCATATGAGCGATACGTGGGCCAAGTTCGCGCTCGACCAAATAAAGGCCGAGGTCAAGCCCCGAAGTTACGCCACCCGCCGTGACCAGATTGCCGTCGTCAACCACCCGCGCCTTAATTGGCACTGCCCCTGTGGCGGCTAGTACCTCCATGCCCAGATGGTGGGTAACGGCTGGTCGGTCTGCTAACAAACCCGCCAGACCCAGCAATAACGACCCACCACAGACCGTCCCTACCGTTAGTCCTGGCTTTACCAGAGCCTTTCCCAATATGTCAGGCAATCCCGTTTCCAACGCTCGCCCTAAAATAGCAGGTACTGCGTCGGGCCCGTCGCTGTTAACTTTCCCCGCCGCCCCTGGTACAATCAGCAAATCGGCCCGTTCCAGGTCAATTCCTCCACTTGCCGGAAGGGGTACACCAGTGAGACCGCTCGGTACCTGACGGGCTCCCTCGGCTGATACTAATTCAACCGTGATTTGACCATCGCAATACTCCCCCGCCGCCGTGAAAATCTCGAAAGGGGCAACCACATCCAATAAATCAAACTCGTCGAACAATACAATTTGGGCTAACATAGCTACTCCTTTAAATTGCTATTACATTGGCTTTGAACTGTAGGTATTATAAGAAGTAAGCAGAATTCCTGGAAGTGGCAAAAAGGTCAATAATCAACGAATTCTAGCCATCCAGATTAAGTCTAATCGAGCTAAATCGAAGCAATCAAGCTGAAACAATAGAGGAAACCAATTTGACCAAAAATTGACATAGTAGTATGATTTTGCCATGTATGTAATAGCAATTCTAGCAATGCATGGTGTAGTACCGTTTGACCTTTCAACTCCCTGTGAGGTGTTCGGGCGAGTGCGTGTGCCCGGAATTCAGGATGCCTATCAGATACGGGTCTGTGGCGAGGCCAAAACTGTCAAAGCGGGAGCTTTCGACCTGCGAGTTCAGTGGGATTTGAGCCATCTGGCGGGAGCGCACACCGTGATAGTGCCGGGTTTGGCTAACCCAACCATGCCTATCGCCGATGAGGTAATTTATGCTTTACAGGCCGCTGCCGCCGATGGAGCGCGGATTGCCTCCATTTGCACTGGAGCTTTCGTGCTGGCTGCCACCGGGTTACTGGACGGGCTTCGAGCCACGACCCACTGGCTGGCGGCCCCGGAGTTGGCAAGGCGTTATCCCGCTATAAAAGTTGACCCAAACGTACTTTTCGTAGATAACGGTCAAATTCTAACCTCCGCCGGGGCCGCCGCTGGTCTTGATTTGTGTTTGCATATGGTGCGGTGTGATTACGGTAATGCTGTAGCAGCGAACACAGCTCGATTGTCGGTAATGCCCCTTGAGCGGGAGGGGGGACAGGCGCAGTTTATTGTTTACGAGCCACCCACCTCCGAGACGACCCTTGAACCTTTGCTGCGCTGGCTTGAGCAAAATCTTCACACTCCTCTGACCCTTGAAGCGATAGCGGTGGAAGCGGGGATGAGTACCCGTACCCTCAACCGGCGCTTTCGTGAGCAGAGCGGCACAACTCCGCTACAGTGGCTACTAGCCGCCCGTATCCGCCGCGCTCAGCAATTGCTGGAAACCACTGCGCTATCTATCGAGGAGGTAGCAACAACAGTGGGCTTTGCTTCTACCACTACTTTTCGGGAACATTTCAACCGCCTGATAGACACCAATCCCCAGGCTTATCGCCGCAACTTTGGAAATCAAAACCAGAGTTGATTAGTTGGCACAATTAACTTTAAGGGCTATTACAGTAACCATTCCATTAATCCTACCCTCAGCTTTTCCTCATATTTGTATAAAGTATCTGCAAACTTTGTATAGGTTTTGTTTAATAATATAAGAGTGCAAAATTACTTAAACCTGTTGAAAACAACTCTCAATTAACCTTACCTGGGTTTAGCAGGTTACTATGTGAGTTTATCCCTTTGCAAAGGGACAAATCTTGCGCTCAAACCTCACGTTATCCCTGTTAATTCAACTTATAAATCAAAAAAACCCTCTATTCTGGGCTGGTTTGGTTAAAACTGAAGTTCACCAAATGTTTATTGTGGCTGGTCGCACAGGGATTGACTAAGTTCGTGCATATATAATATTCTTTCAACAACAAACCTTTCTGCGCTCCGCATGCGCTCGTGTTGACTGGCCCGAAAATTGGAGTAATCTGTTATGCCACAAAAGTTTCGCCTGGGTTTTACGACCCTGGAAATTAAAGACCGAGTTGGTGATCTCACCATTTCCGGCACAATCCCGGGGTGGTTGGGCGGGACACTGGTGCGGAACGGGCCGGGTAAATTCGAGATTGGATCGCAGCAAATTCACCACTGGTTCGATGGTTACTCCCTATTAAGTCGCTTTAGTTTTTCGGCGGGCACAGTCTCCTATGCCTGTGATTTTTTGAATAGCCCAGATTATCTGGCAAGTCTCGAAATGGGAGCGGTTAATTACGCGGCCTTTTCGGTTGACCCTCCCGCCACAGGCCGTAACACCCCGGCGGCAAGTACAAAACATTCCTCAACTAACGCCAACGTTAATGTGATTAAAATCGGCGGCAAGTATGTCGCCCTGACCGAAACCCCTTCCCCGGTAGAATTCGACCCCCTTACCCTGAAAGCCAAAGGGGTTGTGCAGTTTTCCGACAAAATTGGTGGGCAACTCACCACCGCCCATCCCCACTACGATTTCAAACGAAAGGTTCAAATCAACTTTACAACTCTGCTTGGAATGCGGAGTATGTACAATTTTTACTATCTGGAAGCGGGTAGCACCGAGCGTAAATTAATCGGAAGCCTGCCAGTGCGTGAGCCCGGTTATCTCCATAGTTTTGCCGTAACTGAAAATTATATTATTCTGGCGGAATTCCCCCTGCTAATTACCCCAATCGAAGTTGTGACCAGTGGCAAACCCCTAATGGATAACTTTAGATGGAAGCCCGAACAAGGTACGCGCATCTGGGTGATAAATAAAACTGATGGGACGGTTACCCGCAGCTATCAAGCTAAAGCCTTTTTTGCTTTTCACCATATCAACGCCTTTGAGCTAGGCAACGATTTGTTTATGGATGTGGCGGCCTATGATGACGCGGCAATTTTAAGAGAGCTATATATTTCCAAATTAAATCATATGACAGGCCAGCTAACCTGTGGCGAAGTCCGGCGTTATCGGCTTGGGCCAGAATCTACCTCGGCTGATTATGAGGTGCTTTCTGAGCAATTTGTGGAGTTACCCCGCATCAATTATGCGGGATTTAGTACCCAACCTTACCGCTACCTGTATGGGTTGGGCTCACCCAACAACATATCGGAAGGTTTTTATAATCAATTAGTCAAAATAGATAGCCTCCGCCAGAATTCCCGCCTCTGGAAAGTCGAGGATTGCTACCCTGGCGAGCCAGTTTTTGTGGCTGCTCCCGGCGCAAAGCAGGAAGATGATGGGGTAATTCTATCGGTGGTGTTGGACGGCTCTAGCGGTTGCTCCTTTTTACTAATTTTAGAAGCCGGGACTTTTGAGGAGTTGGCGCGAGTTAACTTAAATCATCATTTGCCCTTTGGTTTTCACGGCGAATTTTTTGAAAACCTGACAAACTGAACGGTTGTCAGAAGAAATCTAAAATCTAAAATCGAATATCTAAAATTGGGGAAATTCGTAGGGGCGAGGTTTACAACCCGCCCGGATTGTCACCCTGAGCTTGCGAAGGGTCTTGTTGATAAGATTAAGTTGATTCGAGTTCAACAGGAATGACCAAAAGGCCGATCTTCCAGGTTCTGACGGTGGCTAAGAAGATTCTTCACTTCGTTCAGAATGACAAGCTGGATTATTTAACTACAGAAGGACGTTATGAAAATTGTACGCATGCACAGTTATGGCGGCCCGGAAGTGCTTCAGTTAGAGGAAGCCGCAAATCCCACACTGCGGTCCGGTCAGGTTTTGGTTAAGGTGGAGGCCAGTGGGGTAAATTTTGCTGATGTAATGCGTCGCTATGACTCCTACCTTGAGCCAACCCCCCTGCCCTTTGTGCCGGGAATGGAAGCCGCCGGGACAGTGGTGCAGGTGGGCGAAGGGGCTAACAAGGTAAAGGTTGGTGCGCGGGTGGTAGGGCTGACGGTCAGTGGGGCTTATGCCGAGTACGTAGCCCTGCCAGAAGCTTTGTTATCAATATTACCTGACGAGATAAGCCTGGAACAGGCCGTCGCCCTACCAGTACAGGGATTAACCGCCTATCACCTTATCAAAACCTTTGGCCGACTCCAACCGGGCGAAAGCATTCTGGTACATGCTGCCGCCGGGGGGGTTGGCACGCTGGCGGTGCAGTTGGCACGGCTGTTGGGGGCGGGCAAAATAATTGCTACCGCCAGTTCCCCCCAGAAATTGGCGATGGCGGAGGCTCTGGGGGCGGATGTCCTGATTAACTATACCGAGCCGGGCTGGACCCAACAGGTCAGGATGGCAACGGGCGGCAAAGGGGTAGATGTAATTCTGGAGATGGCGGGCGGCGAAATATTTAACGATAATTTCAAGTGTCTGGCGGCTTTTGGGCGAATCGTAGCCTATGGCTCAAGCAGTAGTTCCCCTGGTCAGTTCCCGAACCTGCGGTTGGAAGTTCCGGCCTTGCAACTAATGAAACGCGGTCAGAGCTTGAGCGGATTTTATCTGAGCAGTATCACCAATAAAGCCGAGTTGATACTGCCGATTATGCAAGAACTGTTTCAATATGTCCTTAGCGGCAAACTCAAATTAAACGTCAAACACATCTACAGCCTGAGTGAAGTGGTGAAAGCCCACCAACTCCTCGAAAGTCGGCAAACCGTCGGCAAAGTCGTATTACATCCCTAAAAAATTGAAAGGATGACCGCGTTTGGATTATTCACCAACTCCGCCATTACTACCGCGCTTATTAACCAAACTTGCGCCGCCCCGTTTTAAGAAAAACATGCTTTCGAGGGAGCGGCTAATCCAGTTTTTTGTAGAAAACCTTGATGCAAAACTGGTAATTATTACTGCGCCCGCTGGCTATGGCAAAACCACCTTGCTGGCGGACTATGCCAATCGCCATCTGCGGCCCTGTGTCTGGCTTACTTTTGACGAGAGTGACCGCGACCCCGCCATCTTTGTGGAAAATCTGGTGCTGTCCATCAGTCGGGCCTTCCCCGAATTTAATGCCCAATCCCAATTTGTGTCAGGCTTAATTGAAGCTCTGCGTAACCCGGCCTCTGGGTTAGAAGTATGCAGCCGTTTATTGGTCAACCAAATCTATAGTATTATCCCTTGCTCTTTTGACCTAGTGCTGGACGATTATCATATTGTGGAAGAACAACCGCAGTTAAACGCCCTGGTTAGCTTCTTCCTGAACTATCTCCCCGATAATTGCCGGGTATTGCTAAGTTGTCGGGCAGTAGCGGCTCTGGAATTAACCCAACTGGTATTGCAGGGCGACGTGGTGGGGATTGGCCTGAACGAGCTTAAAATGACCTCTGATGAGGTTTATAAACTAATAACCAAGCACCATAACCAACCGATTACCGAAAAATCAGCCGAAGAACTGACCACCCATTGCGAGGGCTGGATTACGGGCATCCTGCTGGATGGCAGTAGCATTTTCCAGCAACTTAAATTCAACAAGGAATTTATCCGGCAAAACGGACAGCGCGAACAACTATTTAGTTACATTGCCAGCCAGACTCTCCAACGGCTGCCCGGTGAACTTCAAACCTTTTTGCTCGAATCAAGCGTGCTGGAATATATGCAAGCCAACCTCTGCAACCAGCTATTAGGGATTAAAGACTCTGCCGAAAAACTGCGGGAATGCGAACGGCGGCGACTGTTTATCAGTAGCCTTGAGGGTGATTATACGGGCAAAACCGCCGAGCAAAGCCAAACCTATTACCGTTACCATAATCTTTTCCGGGATTTCCTGATTACTCGCCTGAGTGTCTATCAGCCAAAACGCTACCATGAGTTGGAGCGAACGTGTGCTGAGTTATTCAAAAAAGAGGGCGATATTGTTCAGGCCGTCAGCCATTATGCCAAAGCGGGCGACTATGAGGCGATGGTGGCTACTTTGCTGGAAGTAAGTGCCAACGAAATAAAAGCCGGACATGGCGAAACTCTGAAAAGCTGGCTAGATTTGTTGCCAACCCCCTTGCTGGAAACGCAGCCCGAACTCCAAATCATCAAGGTACAGGTTTTGGGTTTAAGCGGCTCCTTTGCCGAAGCCCACAGCCTGATAGACCGTATGCAGCTTTATCTCGAAAGCCAACTCCCGGCTACTCGACTCAAACTGGCTCAGGCAATTTTGATGCGCGGACGGCTATTACGGATGGAAACCCGTTACGAACAGTCTATTACCGCTCTCGAACAAGTCGTTGAATTATTAAATGAGCTGGAAATATCTGACAAAGAGGCGATAACCCTGAGCAGCTTTATCCCTACCAAAGCGGCAACTTTGCTTGAATTGGGGATGTGCGCGGGCATGAATGGGCAATTTAGCGAAGCCCTGAAAGTCCTTTTTCAAGCGCAGGTGGCCTTTGAAGGTTTGGGGCTAAAAGAAGAATTGGCTCAGGTGCATCATTGTTTGTCACTGGCCTATACTGGCCTCGGCGATAACCTGAAGCGACGGCAACATCTGGAAATAAGCCTGAAATACTGGAAAGAGGCTAATAATCTGTTTGGTCAGGTTAAAGCTTTGATAAATCTGGCGGCTTTATATCTGGGCAGCGAGGATTATTATCAGGCCGACCAGACCTTAAACCAGGCTTTGGAGCGGGCCGAAAAGGGCAGCTATTTATCGGGGCAAGCCCATGTGCGGCTTTATCAGGCTAATTTGCTACGCTATACCAACCGTTTCAGAGCGGCTTATGAGCTATATCTGGAAGCCCAAAAATTGGCGGAGCGCGCCAATGAGAAGCGGTTGGTAATTTTAATCCAGAGCGATATTGTTTCGGTCTTGCGAGCGTTGGGGGACTATCCCCAGGCTCAAACCGCCCTTGAACAAGGCTTACAGGCGTTGGCTTTGCAGCCGGGAAGTGGCAGTCTGTTGACCAACTTGCTCTATCTGGCCCAGGTGGGACTTGACCTGGATTTGGGTAGATACGAGGAAGCTCAAAAACTTCTGGAGTTATGCTCACAATATTTTACCCTGAAAGAACATAAGCGGGAGGTCGCCATAAAACGCTTCCTGGAAGCTCGTCTGTTTTTCGGGCAGGGGCGGCACAAACCCGCGCTGGAAGCCATCACCGAGAGCCTGAACTTTTGTAATGAGTTAAATAATCGGCAGGTGCTGTATTACGAGGCTCTGCACGCCGAACCTTTGCTTAAATTTGCCCAGACCCGCCTCAGCCGTCAGCCCCTTTTGCCAGAAATGTTGACCCACTTGTTAAAGCGGCTACCCAAAATCGAACCGAACACCCCACCCGTGAAAGAAAATCAGTTTAACTCAAATAATAAGTTTCAAAATAGCCAGAACAAGCTTGAGGGATCGCCCAACGACCACCCCTTGATGCTATATGGTTTAGGGGTCGGGCAGGTTTTGGTGCATGGGGTGAAAATTAACGAGTGGCGCACCGCTAAGGCGGCGGAGCTACTATTTTTACTGGCTGACCGCGCCCGACCCCTCCACAAAGAGGTTATTGTCGAGGCACTCTGGCCTGATTTGCCCGAAGCCCAAAGCGACAGTTTAATTAAATCTACGGTCTATCGGCTGCGTAACGCCCTTTCTCCCGATTGGGTTAAGTGGGAAAGAGGGGCTTATTCGTTGGCCCTGGATTATTGGTATGACGTAAACGAATTTGAGAAGGCCGTGCGGCGAGCTTACAAAGCGGTGGCAACTAACCAGCTTGCCGACCAGCATAAAGCCCTGGAAGCTTTCAACTACGCTATACAACTATATCGCGGTAATTTTCTGGAAGGAATTTATTCAGAATGGTCGCAGGAGCGCAATGAAAATCTGGTTTCGCTCTTTATGGAAACCTTGCTCAAAAAAGCCGAGCTTGAGTTCAATCTAAGTCTAAATGAAGCCAGCCTTATTACGGTCAGTCGTTGTTTGGAATTGGATAAATCCAACGAGTCGGCCCACCTGTTACGGTTGCGAACGCACCATCGCTTGAGCGACTCGACCCTCCTGCGCCAGAATTACCAGCTTTATTGTCATATTGTGGCGCAGGAACTTAACTTGAAACCCTCCCCCGAAATCACCTCATTTTATCTTAACTCCCAAAAAGAATTAGCCGAGTAAAAGTGGCAACCGGGCGGAGCTCCTGGTCACTGCCCGGTCACTTTTTTAATCCGCCGCTTCTCACTTCTGGCGACCGACTGGTCAACCCCACCCGCTATATTAAGGCTACGAACGAACTTAATCCTACCCAAAAACCTGTAAGGTAACGCTTCCTCTACATAGTTCGCCATGCTTCTGCCAAAATACAGTGGAGAGAAAAGCCATGAAAAAGGAAACAAACTTTATTTTTATTGCCCTCCGCACCTTGCAAAGCTCTAGCCTGCGAATAGGGCTCTGGTTAGTGGTTACTGGCCTGGTTTATGTTGTTCCCATCATACCTAACGACCCTACCCTGCCCTGGTAAAAAAACATGTCTTCAAAAAGCCTGAAGTTAATCCTGAACCGTTGCATCACCGATAAAGAATTCTGCCAGTTATTGCTAGAGCAACGGCGGGAGGCCATTAAGGGCTATGACCTGCTACCAGCCGAACGCGATGCTCTACTAAGAATCCATTGCCAGAGTTTCAAAGAGTTGGTAGCAGGGTTATACAAACGAGGGCTGATTGGAGACCCGGAAGAATTAGTCAAGAGTAGTTTCTAATAATTTTTAACATTTCTTAACAAGTCTTTATCCGCCGAAAGGTTAAGCGTGCTGCCCCTGAGTTAAACCAGGTAAACAGTAATTTTGGCCTTTTAGCTTCTTATATTTATTAACAGTTTACCCAAGCTAAAAATGTGAAAGGAGAATCCAAACTATGTCGACTTCAGCCGCAACCGAGTTTGTGACCAAGCTCAATGAGGATCGTTCCCTATGGCATAACCTCCAGTCCGAAATCGGTGGTTTCGAGCAGATTGACTTCGAGAACACCGCGACTGGTGATGCAGTAGTTAAGATGGGCGCTGAGATGGGTTACGACTTTACCAAAGAAGAAGCCCGCGAAGCCGCTATTTCTTTACGGGTACAGTTGCTCAACGAGTCTCGCCAGGAGTTGAGCGAAACCCAGCTAGATGCTGTAGCTGGTGGCAGTGTTACCATCAACATTTGCTAGAGCCGATTTTTTGTTTTTGCCTGGCGAAGCAGTCAGGCAAGAACCCTCCAATCCTGGAACAGTTTGCTGGTAGCAGCGTGTAGCTTCAGTTCGTAATCTTCTTACCTCGACGGTGCTACCAGTAATCTCGCGTAATAGTTAAGACCCATAAAAGCCCATTTAGTAAGAAATGTAAAAGCCCGTGAAGACTGAACTATTTCGCCGAGCCGCCTTAATGAAATTAGCAACCCCCGAAGAGCTGGATAAGTTGCTTACAGTAACAAACCCCAAAGGCTGGATTGCTTTAATCGGCCTAACCGCCATTATCATTACCATTACCCTGTGGGCTATTTTTGGCAGTCTTGTAACAACTTTGCCGACCAGTGGAGTTTTGGTCAGGCCAGCGGGCATTCAGGAAATTCTAAGCGATAGTGCCGGACGCATAACTGAAATTAACGTAAGGGCGGGCGATAGCGTAAAGGTCGGGCAACCCCTGGCTAAAATTTTAACCGCGCAAGGTGTGGAAAGCCCGGTTTATAGCCGGAACGATGGCGTGATTTCCGATATTTTGGTAGAAGCTGACACCCTGGTAGCCGCCCAAACCCAGCTAATCCGTCTGGAAGTTGTCAGTCTTCCCCTACAAGCCCTTTTGCTAGTGCCACTAAGTGATGGCAAACGGCTTAGTCCCGGTCTGCAAGTCCAACTAACGCCCTCGTCAGTGGGCGTTTCGGGAAACGGCTACCTGCTCGGCAAGATTAGTTCTATTTCCCAACTGCCAACTACTCAGGAGAAAGTCCGCAGTTTATTTAAAAGTCGGGAGCTTACAGGGGCTCTGCTAAATAGTGGCCCCGCCCTGGAAGTCTGGGTGGAGCTGGAAAATCCCTCAACTCCTGGTATTTTTCGCTGGTCTTCTGGTAATAACCCCGCCAATCTGCTTAGTAGCGGAACTTTGTGCAAGGCCGATATTGTGTTAAGTGAACAAAGCCCCCTCACCCTGGTGCTACCCATCCTCAAAGAACAGAAAGGTAGTTAGCACATGTCAGGGGTAACATTAACACCACCAAAAAAAGACACGCTCAAGGCTAAAACCGCCGTCGCCCAACCCTGGCGTAAAAAGAGGGTGAAGACTCCCACCGTGCTACAAATGGAAGCGGTAGAGTGTGGGGCGGCGGCTCTAGGGACTATTCTGGCCTACTACGGGCGGTTTGTGCCGCTGGAAGAATTACGGATAGCCTGTGGCGTATCGCGTGATGGCAGCAAAGCCAGCAATATAGTACGGGCCGCCCGCAAATATGGGCTAAAGGCCACTGGTTT
>Ga0209724_1000356_pt1 | contig 45370 bp, 41 predicted proteins | sample grotaG_FD_184143 | JGI IMG/M metagenome (GOLD analysis project Ga0209724, IMG submission 184143) | Glacier valley bacterial and archeal communities from Borup Fiord, Nunavut, Canada, to study Microbial Dark Matter (Phase II) -... | ecosystem: Environmental > Aquatic > Freshwater > Ice > Glacier ... | reverse complement strand
GCGGGGTCGCGGCGACCGGCGCGGGCGCAGCAGGTGGCGGCGCGGGCGCAGCAGGTGGCGGCGCGGGCGCAGCAGGTGGCGGCGCGGGCGCAGCGGGTGGCGGCTCCACTACGACCGGTGGCCGGGCGGGCGGTGGCGGTTCCGCTAGGGGAGGCGCAGCTGCGGGTTGCTCGACCGGTGGTTGGGTCGGTGCAGGCTCGTCGGCGTAGGCGACGCCGGCGAGCAGGAGCGAGAGCAGGGCGTACTTCATGGTGCTCCTCAAAACATCACGCCCGCGGACACGAAGTAACCGAGCGCAGGTTTCTGGATCTGTTGCGTGGTGACTCCGCCCGACACCAGGATGCGGTGAGCTAGGATCGTGCTGACGTCGAGGTGCCACGGGTGACTCACCGCCGTTACTTCCTCGGCGGTGCCATCGCTGTTCATGTGCACCTTGCGCTCGTCTTTCGTCACGTTGTATTTGAGCCAATTCCACTCGTACGCGAGTGCGATGCGGAACGGGCCCGCGGCGAGCGAGGCGCGGAACGGCATGCCGACGTACTTCCAGCGGACGTGCGCTGGCATCCCGGCGTCATCGACCAGCGAGTCGACGTTGCCGAATCCAAAGCCCGTCTCGAGCGCGAGGGTCTCGCCGTAGCCGCACAAAAAGTTGAGGTGGTAGCCGCTGGCGTTGCCCATGCCCAGCGCGTCGCGCGAGAACACGTGCAACTCCATATCCGAGTATGGCGCCGAGAACAGACCGTCGATGGTGTTGCTCGTCGCGGCGCGCATCTGCGCCTTCTCCGCCTCGGAGTAATAGGTCGTCGTGGTCTCGGTGACCAGGTAGTCACCCTGTACGTAACTCTTCGACTCGACGGATTTCGGTCCCGACTGCGCGATCGCGCTCGCGACCGCGATGACGAGGCCGATCACGTAGCGCGCGGTGATGCCGTTGCGGTCGCGGAGCACGAGGCCTTGCGCGCGGGGCATCAGGCCCCCGGCGGCGTATTCGGTGGCGCCGCCCTCCGCGATGCCGCCGACCTCGATGCCCATCGCATGCTGCGCGGCGCGGCCGTCGAGGAAGGGGCGAGGGCCGTCATCGTCAGCGCGGGCGGGCCCGGAGGTCGCGAGCACCATGAACAGGATCAACAACTTCTGATTCACTGAAGAACAACACGAGGTCTCGCGCTGAACGGTCAGGCCAAAAATCCGCAACCTGTGGGCGCTGGTGGCCCCTCGGCGTCGACCGCGAGCTTATCGGTGAAGAATCGCCTCATTTGCCGTCGGGAGTCGAGGGATGGTCGATTTCCTCCTGCAGCGCGTTCGCTACTTTGTGGTTTGCGTAAACCCACCAGCCGCCAATAGCTGTGCCCAGGAGCCCTAGAATCAAACCCGCGGTCGCGAGTCCACTGGGTATTTTCTTCCGGCCGAGCGCCCCGAGAATGACAGCGATGACAGCCAGCGGGAGAGCATACATCCCGATGAACGGAATGATTGAAACGACGAGCCCGAGGATTCCCAGGACGAGAGCAGCGATACCCATTCTAAATTTCTCCAGTAAAGAGGACGGGTTCCCCCTGTCCACTATCCATGCCGCGTCGCGTGGTAGTCACAACACGCGCTTGCTCGGCTTTGTGTGCTCGCGCAGACCCAACGTCGACGTTTGTTGTGTCCGACGTAACCCAACTCATCTTCTCTGCGTTTGATGACGAAGTTCGAGCAGGCGCTGATGTTGCCGAGCAGTACCCTCCGCGACTTTCACGCTGCAGCAGAACCACTCCGTGACGAAGCCGTCGCGGTGCTCGCCAGGTCGACCACGCTCTCCGATCTTCGCGTGCTCGACCTCTCGTTCTCCGACCAGATGCTGACCTCGCGCGGGCTGGAGAGCTTGGCAACCTGACGCTCGAGCGGCACCAACCTCTTGGTGCTGTCATTGGGGCAACACAAACTCACCAAGCAAGAAGTCACCGAGTTAAAGTCGCGTAGGCTGAGCTGACCGTGAGGCCCGAACTGACATCGTTTCCGCCGGGCGGTATCGCCGTGGTCGTCGGCGCCTCTGGTGGGATCGGCGCGGCGCTCGTCGATGCCCTGACCGAGTGCTCGAGTTTCGCGGCCATCATCGGCCTATCGCGCGCCACGCTCGACCTGCGCGACGAGACCACGATCGCGGCAAGCGCGGCGCACCTCGCCGCGCTCGGCACGCCGCGCCTGATCATCGCTGCGACCGGGGTGCTCCATGCAGGCCGGCTGCAACCGGAGAAGAGCTGGCAGCACCTCGACCCTGCCCTGCTCGCGGAGACCTTCGCGATCAATGCGATCGGACCGGCATTGCTGATGAAGCACTACTTGCCGCTCCTGCCGGTCGAGGGCAAGGCGGTGTTCGCGACGCTGTCGGCTCGAGTCGGCAGCATCGGCGACAATCGCCTGGGCGGCTGGTACGGATATCGAGCCTCGAAAGCGGCGTTGAATCAGTTCGTGCGGACGGCCGCCATCGAGCTGCATCGACGTCATCGTCAAGCGATCTGCGTCGCCCTACATCCGGGAACGGTCGAGACCCGGCTGTCCTCGAAGTTCGGAAAGTCCGGACTCGATGTCCAGACGCCGGCGGTTTCAGCCGATCGGCTCCTGCGGGTGATCGACGGTCTTCGCGCGGTCGATAACGGTAATTTCTTCGACCACCATGGCGTGAGCATTCCCTGGTGACAGGGGGACGCACTGCTGTCGCGAAGCTAACCGACTAGCCCTTCGGCAGGATCACGGTGTCGATCACGTGGATCACTCCGTTCGTGCAGACGACGTCGGCAGCGACGACCTTCGCGCCGTTGACCGTGACGCCCGAGGTGCCGTCGACGTGTAGCGCCTCGCCTTGAACCGACGCTGGCGACAGCTTCTTGCCGGCAACGTCGGCGGCCATCACCTTGCCGGGCAGCACGTGGAGCGTGAGGATCGCTGCTAGCTTCGCCTTGTTTTCCGGCTTGATCAGCGACTCGACGGTGCCCGCAGGAAGTTTTGCGAACGCCGCATCGTTGGGCGCGAACACGGTGAACGGACCGGTGCTCTTGAGGGTGTCGCCGAGGCCAGCAGCGGTGACGGCGGCCACCAGCGTCTTGAAGGTTCCAGCGGCAACAGCGGTATCGACAATATCGTGCAGGGTTGACATGCGACCTTTGAGGAGTCGGCGCCGCATTTGGATACAAACATTGGTCCCGAGCGTCCGCGGAAAAGTGTCGACCTAGCCGTTCAGCGCGTCTCGGCTTGCTGCAGAAAGGTGACGATCACTTCGACGGTCGGTTCGCTTCTGGGCTTGATCCACTCCCGTGGGCACCTCGGTAACAACGGTGGCTTCGGTGTTCACGATGGCGCGGTTTCGGAGATCGCGATGCGCGAGCTACGCTGCAATTACGTTCTGTCATCACATCATCCTCGGCCATGGACGAGTTTGCCCATCGCCTCGTACTCGGCGCGCGCACCCCGGAACAAGTGCGCGTTGGTGATCGGCGTGCCTTCATCTGCAGAGAGAAAGGCAGCGCGGAGCACCGCGTTCTTGATGTAGCCGCCACTCATCTCGAATTCAGAGGCGAGCCGTGCGAAGTCGAGGTTGCCCGCTCGTTCGGCTCGCTTTGGCAGCATGCCCTCCCAGAGAAGGATGCGCTGCCCCTCTTCCGGCATCGGAACGCGGATGTGGAACGCGAGCCGGCGCATGAATGCCGGATCGATGGCCGTCTCGTGGTTCGTGGTGAGGAGTGCGATTCCGGTAAATGCCTCGATTCGCTGGAGGAGGTAGTTCACTTCGAGGTTTGCATAGCGGTCGTTGCTGCTGCGCACCTCGGAACGCTTCGCGAAGAGGGAGTCTGCCTCGTCGAACAAGATGATTGCTTGCCCGGATTCGGCGGCATCGAAGAGCTCCGAGAGCTGCTTCTCGGTCTCGCCGATGTACTTCGACACGATCTTGGAGAGGTCGACTTGGTAGAGATCGAGGCCGAGCTCGCTCGCGAGTAACCCGGCAAGCATCGTCTTACCCGTGCCCGGCGGCCCTGAAACCAGAGCCGCGAGACCTTGCCCACGACCAATCTTGTCTCCGAAGCCCCACTGCTCGAGCACGAGGTCTCGGTGGCGAACGCGTGCGACGAGCTCGATCAGGAGGTCCATCTGATCGACGGGTAGAACGAGGTCGTCCCACGTCTGCTTCGTATCGATTCGTGTGGCCAGACCCTTCAATTGGCGTTCGAGATGGACCCGCAGCGTGTCGTGCACATCGTTCACGGTAACGTTCTGATTCGTCGCTCGTGCAGCCGCTGCGCAGGTCTCGATCATCCCGGGTGTTATCGCGTAGCGCCGCGCGCACACTTCGCTCACTTCATCGGGGAGAGTTTGGTTCCAGATTGCCGCCCGTTCGCTGACCGAGGGAATCTTTAACTCGCTGTGGATCGCATGACGCGAGCGTGGCGCCACGGCAGAACGAACGCTCGCCATCAAAGGGACGTCTTGCGCCATGCGCATCGCATGTTCGATCGCCGGTAGGGCGTCGTCCGCCTCGCGAAAGATGGGCCACGCTGAATGAAGCCGGCATTCGCGCACGATCGAACGAATCTGGCGTTCGAACACATTCGCGTCCTTGGATAGCTCGTTCGAATTCACGAGCAGCGAAGCTACGCCGCTCGCGGCGGCGCGTTTGCGAAGCGCTGTCACCCGTCCGGACCCGATGGCACCGCTGACCATGATCGTAGTATTTGGTGCGAGCTCGATGATCGAGTGCACTCGCGGAATGTTCACCTTCGGTTGCAGGGTCACGAATTCGCGAAGCTTGCGGTCGAGATCGAAACGACCGCGAACAAGATCGACGACCCGATCGTCAAGACGCACGAGACGCCGATAGGCGGGTCCCTCCGTCACGTCGATCAGCGCTAGCTGCTGCAGGCGTTCGAACATATCGTTCTCGATTGCGAGACCGAGCGTGATCGATCGTTCTAGGAGCTGTGCGTTTAGCTCTGCGGTGCCGAGAAGCTGTGTCGCACGGGAGACTTGCGGGTCGAGCTCGATGCACGCGAGCATCCACAACACGTCGAGCTCCAGTGCATCGAGCGAAAGCCGTTCGGCCAGAAGTCGCATTGGCGCAGCCAAGGGCTCCGCGGCGCGCAGGATCAGGCCGAGATCGGGCTGTTGAACCGGCGTGCCCGGGAGCCAGCCGTTCGAGCGACCTTCGTTGACGAGAGCGCTGATGCGAGCGAGCGCCCAGCTTGACCGGGTTCGAAGATCGAGGAGTGATTCGTTCATGCGGCCTCTATCGACCGCGAGCTGTCACGGTTGCGTGGCCGGATGATCGATGATGAATCGACCGAGTGCGCGCCAGATCGCGGCGCTCACGGGCGCCGGCCGCAATCCCGCCCTCTCGGCGGTGACTTTCATGTACTCCGGCGTCGGAACACGCACGTATGGAAGGCTGTACCAGCGCAGTTCTTTTGGTACGCCGCTCGAGATCACCCACGTTCCGTCGCTCGTAACCCAATAGTCGTAGTCAGCTGGGATCTCGAGGGCTGCCGGGTTGGCGCCGCTGTGTGTGGCAGGTGAGCCGATCGTCTGCTCGGTAAAGTGGAGAAGCTCCTTGTAGTTCGTGCTGAATTCAACACTCTGCATCAGCACGTAGCTCGCAAAGTCGGGCGTCTGCTGCAGGTTTCTGTCCATCCACTTGAGGCCACCGCGGCGCCATTTGGGAAGGCCTGCCAGCCGCACGATCACGGTGCAAACTGCGTTCGGCGATACACCTGGGGTGCAGTTGTCGATCACGGAGTAGTCGGCTGGCGGCGAGTCCGAGCAACCCAGCACCGCCCCGACTGCGCAGCTCGCTACCCACGAGTACCGCATGACTACTGATCCCTTCCGGACGTGGTTCGGCCGAACCCCAAAGCTGCGCCCAGCCGGTCACGACTGGTCGAGACGACCGGCTTCAACTGTTTGAGCTCCAGCAGCGCTGCATTGACCACAGGATTGATCCCTCTCGTTCCCTCGGTGCCACCTTGACCAGCGAGCCCGATCTCCAGCGAGCGAACTCTCGCACTGTAGGTCAGCTGACCTCCCGTGTACGTCTTGATCGGTTCGTAAAAGCGAACTCCGTGACCAACCATGTCGAACGCGACACCCAATCCGTTGATTCGATCCGCATCCTGATTCGCGGGTTCGCTCGCTTTGAGCTCCGCCTCGCCCATTCCGATCGCAAGCTGGATCTGCTGGACCAGCGTATCGGCCTCTGCGTAAAGCGACGAGATCATTCCCACAGCGAATTCGCCCTTGTTCTCCGCTGCCCCGGCAAACTGCCGAGCGGAATCGCGCATGTTGGCCTTCAACGCTTGAATGTGGTCGCGCGCAGCACGAGAACGTTTGAGCGCTGCCCCCCATGCCGACAGGCATGCGCGCAGGTCTGCGACCTGACTTCGCTCTGCGCCGTGCTTCTGCTGCCGTGCGGTCTCGCCAGTTTTGGCTTCGAGAGCATTCAGCTGCTTGCTAAACATGAAGTCGATGTCGATCTCGGCTAGCGCCTTCGCTGGCGCTGCGGCCATATCGGCGTGGGCGAATTTCGCGGCGATATCGATCACGTCACCGGTGACCTTCTTGATCGCCGCCGTGATCCCCAGAACCTCCGAGCCCTCGACCGATTTCTTCTCGCTCGTCGGGATGCCCGCCTCGATTCTCTCGATCGCTGACGACACCTTGTACTGCTCGCTCGTCGCCAACATCTGCGTGGCCGCCGCCTCGCTCACCCAGTGCTCGAGCTCCGAGTGATCGGTCTGCATGGCACTCCAGTGCGTCGCGCCACCGCCTTCGGTGGAGACTTTCTTCGCATTGGTCAGCAATTCTTTTTGGCCGCCCCATGCGTCGATAAGATTGCCGGTGAGTGTCGGGTTCTCCTTCTGAATCAAGGAGAGCTGGCTTTCGAACCGGACCATGTCGAACTTCACTTGGTGGGTCGCGACCTGAAAGTCGGACAGCGTACGGGTCTGCTCGCCCGAGCTGATGAGGAGGTCGCCAAGGATTTCTGACGCGTACGCGTTCTGCGCGAGCGCATCGGTATCGATCTCACCATCCTTGATACCCACAATCAAGTTGTCGCGATAGCCACCGATCTTCTTGATCCCGCGATCCACCTGGTCGCGTTCGCCGGCAGCACCGACCCTGAAGATCATCGGTTCGGTTCCATTCGCCGCCTCTGATGCGGCCGCTTTCGTTGACTCCATCTCGGCAGCGTCAGCCTGTTCGTAGAACTGATCGCTCGGCATCTGCGAGGTTGCTTCGAACGTCGTGCCGACAAACGTCCGGGCCTTCGTCTCGGTTACATGGTTGGACATGCAGACGGTTTCGGCACCGGGCTGCGCGGGTTTCTAACTTTCTACGCAACCGCTCCTTCGCGACGCCGATCGACCGTGCATGAAGAGCCAACTCGCGCGGATTTGCTCGGAGTCGCCAACAGTTAGCACGAACAACCTCCGCGCACGTCGAATAGAGCGGTCGCCCAAACAAACACGGCCGCATCCGCTGACACCGCCACCATCCCGCTGATCACAGCCGTACGCTTCGCTCCTGAAGCGGCCGGATGATGGACGACGCATCCCGAGCGCATCCCGAGCGCATCGGTCGATGCGCGGTGAGGTTGCGTCCTTTTTTTTGGGAGGGCTAGATCTCCGCAGTCGCGAGAAACCGCGGCGGGCGCCGCGCTTTCGTAGCTTGCTCGAATGCATATGCGTACCCGAGCAGCTTTACCTCCGTGTACGCCGTCCCGATGAACGACACCCCGATCGGCAGCGAGTGATAGAAGCCCGCCGGCACCGTGACGTGCGGATAGCCCGCGACCGCGGGTAGCGTCGGCGCATTCGGGCCTGGGGTGAGCGCATCGCCACCGATCGGATCGATCAGCCACGGCAGGCCGCCGGTTCCGACGACAATCGCGTCCAGCTTGTCCTTCTGGATCGCCGCGTCGATCACGTCGCGTGACATCGCGAGGCACTGCGCACGCGCGGCGTCGTAGCCGGCGTCCTGCAGGCCGGAATGCTGTTGCGCCATGTCGAAATACTCGTGCCCAAACCACCGCAGCTCCTCGGGGTGCAGATAATCGTACGCGAGGAGGTCCATCATACCGCGCAGCTTCGGATCGCCGCGGCGCGCGAGGTATGCCGCCATCGCCGCGCGCATCTCGCACGCGAACACGAGGATCTCGAGGCCGCCGAGCTTCGGGTTGATCTCGAGCGCGATGTCGTCGATCACGGTCGCGCCGAGCTCTCCCAACTTCGCGATCACGCCGGTCATCACCGAATCAACCGTGCGCGAAGCGCCGAACCAGCCTTTGCGCGGGATGCCGATCCGCGCGCCGCCGAGCGCCTTCGAATCGAGATGCCCGAGGTAGTCCTCGACGCGTGCGCTCGCGGTCACCGGATCATCGGGATCGGGGCCCGCGATCGCGCCGAGCAGCGCCGCGACGTCCGCCACGCATCGGCCCATCGGCCCGACCGTGTCCTGGCTCGACGAGATCGGAATCACGCCGGCGCGACTGACAAGCCCGACCGTGGGCTTGAGCCCGACGAGCGAGCACAAGCTCGCGGGTGACGTGATCGATCCATCCGTCTCGCTGCCGAGCGCGGCGGCGCACATACTCGCGGCCGCTGCCGCCGCCGAACCGCTGCTCGATCCGCTCGTATTGCGATCGAGCGCATACGGGTTTCGGGTCTGACCGCCGCGCGCACTCCAGCCGCTGATCGAGCCCAGGCCACGCAGGTTTGCCCACTCCGACAGGTTCGATTTTCCGAGGACGATCGCGCCGGCCGCGCGAAGCTTTGCCGTGACCGTGGCGTCGCGGGGTGCGGGATGATCGAACGCGAGGGAGCCAGCGGTCGTGCGCATCTTGCCCGCGGTATCGATGTTGTCCTTCACGAGGATCGGCATGCCATGCAGTGGACCGCGCTTGGTCTTCTCTTGGTCGAGTTGCGCCGCGATCGTGCGCGCGTCCGGATCGAGCTCGATCACCGCGTTCAGTGGTGCGAGTGCTGCGATCCGTGCGGTGTACATGTCGACGAGCTGGACCGCGGTGTAGCGCGTGCGGAGCTCGGTGATCGGCAGGTCGACGAGCTCGTCGTGCGGAACATTCGTGATCGCCGATGTACCGGTGACACTCGGCTGCGACAGCGGCCACGCGGGCGGAGGCATGTAGGGAGGCTTCTCCTCCTCGTGTGACCTGCATCCAACCATCAGAGCCGCCGCGCTCGCCTTGAACAAGAACCTTCGGTCCATGACGCGATGATAGGCGCAGACGGCGACATGCTCTGGCAACTTCGAAGCGTTAATCTGCGGATGCCGCCCGTACCTTTTTGTTGCCACGCGATGCCGTAGGCATTCCCACGGGCGTACCGGATGCTGGGGCCATGCTGCATCTCGCAATCTTGCTCGCTCCGGCGATGTCATTCGCCGATCCACACTGGCTCACGCTCGGCGTGACCTCGGAAGCCAAGCAGTACGATGCGACGCGCGGTCTTCGTGGCGAGCTCGACCTCGTGAGCTGGCAAGGCTGGACGTTCGGCGCGATCGCGACGGTGGCGACCGGCACCGTGGGCGTCTACAGCGAGATGACAGTGGAGATCCATACGCTCGATCTAAAGGCCATGGGGTTCATCGCACGCACGGCAACGTTCGATCGATGGCAGCTCCGCGGCGAGCTCGGCCTCGGCGTGATCCGCACGTCCGGCGAAGCGTTCGACACCCACGAGCAGCCGGTCGACGAGACGCACCGGACGTTCCCCACCGTCGAGGCGTCGCTCCACGCGACAATCCCGATCAGCCCGCGCTGGGCGATCAGCGGCGGTCCGGTCGTGAGCTACTACGATCAATGGTTCCTCGCCTACAGCGGAGAGACCCATCGCTTGGCGGATCTGTCGTTTTACGGAGGGCTCTCGTACCGCATATGAGAAGCGGCTTGACCCTGCACCATGGTTGAGGCCCCACGCTCGAGACAAGCAACCGACGAGCTCTTCACGCGTTCGGCACGACCCTCTGTGGTCTGGCGTCGGCGAAGAGGCCAGCGTCTTCGATACGATCGAGGGTGCTGGCACCGAGGACGGCCGCCACCGCAGCGACAACCTCGATCGGATCGCTCGGAGACAACGTCGGAACCTCGATTGCGGTGATCCCCCACCTTCGAACGTGCGCGGTGATCTCTGCGGCTGCCGTGCGTGCAGCCTCGATCGATTCGCTCGCGAGGCGCGCGCAGGCGCGGATCGCGGGGCTGGCGGCGGGATGAGTCACGAGGGCTCGAGGCGACACCGCGGGCACGCGATTGATGATCACGAGCGCCGGTGCGTGCCCGATCTTCGTCAGCGCCGCTCGGATCGCCTCGAGGTCGTCGATCGCTCCAGGGCGCGCCGACGTGACGATGGTGATGTAGACCTGCGACGGATCCAGCATCGCGCGCGCGTTCGCGACGATCTCGGACAACTCGGGTTGAACATCGGATGCAAGCGCGAGCAGGGCGAGCGCAGCCGCGATCGGTGCCTCGCCGATCGCGATCGAGAGCGTTTGAACGAGACGGTTCTGGCCCCACCGTGCCAGCCGGCTCGTGAGACCACGCGTCGGCGCGACCGCCTGACGCGCCAGCTGGCCGAGCCACCGCAGCGCACGTCCGTCGACGATCTCGCCGAGCCGGGTTGGTAACGCGAGCAGCTCGAGCGCATGCCGCGAGGGGGCGGTGTCGATCACGAGTGTGCTGGGGACAGCCGCGGCGCTCCGGTGCTGCGCGAGCTCGGCGAGCGAGATCAGCTCGTGGATCCCTGCCAACCCGCCGGTCATCGCCTCGACCAACGGATTATCGGCGAGGCGATCGGCGTGAGCGGGAAACTGGGTCAGCCAGCGCGCGATCAGCGCGCGGACACCGGTGACCGGTGACGGCACCAACGCGGTCAGGTTCGGCTGGCCAGGGACGTTGCCGAGGCCGAGTAAGCCGGGCAAGCCGACCGCGTCTCCGAGCCTGCGTGCTGGATCGACGGTGGCAACGATCGTTGGCTGACCACGCGCGGCGAGCGTCGCGGCGAGCGCGGCCGCGATCGTGGTCTTGCCAACCCCGCCGGTTCCGAGACAGACCCAGGTCACCGGTGTCACGAGCTCCTCGCGGCAAGCGCGCGCGCCACGTCCGGAGCGGAGGGCCGATCCAAGCCGAGTGGGAGCTCGCACGTCGGCGCGATCTCGAACAACGGCATGGGCGAGGGCTTGGCCCATTGCGCGAGCGCAGCAGCCTCCGAGGTCAGATCGGTGAGGCGCGCGAGCGACGCGAGGTCGCTGGCATCGAGCAAAGGTGGACGATGGACCTGATTGATCACGATGAGGTCGGGGGGCCGCGGCAACGCATTGCACAATTCGAAGGTCTCGCGCGCGACCAGCGGTTCGCACAGCGTGACCACCACGAGTCGTGTGAAGGTCGGATCGTTCAGGCGCTCGTGGAGCCGATCGACCAGGGTGCGCGCGCGACCGGCCGGCGCGAGCGACCGCAGCAGCCCGACCGTCGTCAACCACGCGAGGCCGTGACCGGTCGCGGGCATATCGAGCACGACGTGGCTCCCGCTGTCGACTCGGGTCAACGCGGCGACCAGCAACGAGACTTCACGCAAGCCAGGGACGACCGTCGCGAGCTGGCGCACCGCGAACTGGGACATCACGGCGCGCGCGAGCCGGGTCGAACCGAAGATGATCGCAGCCGCGTCGCGCAGCGCGTCGAGCTCGTCGATTCGCTCCACGCTGTATCGCCGACTGACTTCGCGGATCGGATCATGACCGAGTCGCGCCCCGAGCCCCGGTTCGACCACCATCGCGCGGCCGCCGCTGGTTCCCATCAGCTCCGCGAGGCCGTGCGCGACGGTGGACTTGCCAACTCCGCCCTTGCCCAGCACGAGCGTGAGGGGCCAGGCGACCGAGGAAATATCGGTCACGGTCGGAGCACAGATGCCACATCGGTTGGATGCCGACGAGCACGCGAACGTTACGAGCGACGAACGCGTGCTCCAAATACGTGGGCCGGGCGTCGTCATGTCGGACTGAGCGAGTGGCACCATCGCGACGTCGCGACGTCGTTGCGCCGCAGCGCATTATCGCCGGCGTCGAAACAGACGCTCACGCCGATTGCTGCCAGTAGGGGCAAGATTCCGTGGCCAGATCGTCCGCTGGCTAGGCGGGTTGCCGGCAGCTCGAACACGTCCGATCTGCCGGCCCAACCCGCCAAGATCATGATGCCCGAGCGTGGTCCACCGGATGCACTAGCCGTGCATCCATGTCGTCCAAGATCGAATGTACGGCCGTGAACGAGCTGATCGACTTGGTCCAGAAGAAGCCGATGGACCGCGACTCCGCTGCCGAGCTTCTGTTCGCGCCTCCGGGTGGCCGAACGCCCCCCGCCAACGGTGTACCCGCAGCTCTGTTTGCGGTCGAGCTGCCGAGCCTCGTGGCGACGCCGGCAGCTGTCACGGCAGAGCGCCGCTCCGATCCCGGCTCGCGTCACGCTGCCGCGGTCGCCAAGGCCGCGCAACCGCGTAAGTTCGCGGTCGAAGTCCCGGTCGAGCCGACCAAGATGCGCGCCACGATGCCAAAGATTTCGACGCGCAAGCCGCGGTTCGAAGCAACGCCCGCAAAGGCCCTCGCGGCGTTTGAGCCGGTCACAGGCCGCAAGCCTCGCCAGGCGGTGCAAGAGGACCTCGAGACTACGTACATCCCCCGCGCCGCAGCGGCGACGGATCTCCCGCACCTGCTCAAGAAGCTCGCGCTTCCAGCCGGCCTCTTGTTGATGGTCGGCATCGGTGTCGGAGCCGCGATCTCGATGACGCGCCACCGCAATGCAGGCAAGCCAATCAACTCCATCGCGGCCACCACGCTTCCGAATTTTCAGCTGGCGCTGCCGACCGTGATGGTACGACCGATCGTCACCGCGCCGCCCGTGCCGGTCAAGCCGAAGCTCGTCACCGTGCGGATCGAATCGTCGCCTGCGGGAGCGAGCGCGACGTTGCTCGATCGCGACACCGGCAATTCGATGCCGCTCGGCTCGACACCCCTGGAAGCCTCGCTCGATCCGGCGAAGTCGTACGATGTCAGGTTCGAGCTCGATGGTCGCGCCACGCAAACCGAGCACCTGACGCTCGCCGCTAACGATGCGAGCCCGAAGCTCGCGATCGGGTTCGCCGCGCCAGAACCCGCGCCGGCGCCGACCAGCAAGAAGCATCATCGCCATCACGACGCCGTGAAGCAGGCCGCCGCGAAGCGCGTCGCGACGGCGCAGCGTGCGCCGAAAGCCGCGGTGCCGAGCAGTGGAGAAGCTGCGCTCGCCTCGCTCGGTCCCGCGAAAGACAAGAAGGGCGAGGCGCCCGGCACGATCGCTGTCAGCGCCTCGGTACCGTGCGCGATCTTGCTCGATGGCGTGAACACCGGCACGTCGACGCCGGCAAAGCTCACGGTCACGGCGGGGCACCACAGCGTGCGCTTGATCGCCGCGACCCAGCACATCAACAGGCAGTTTGGCGTCGACGTCACCGCGAAGAAGACGACGCGTCTCGATCAGACGTTCTAGCTATCTGGGTCGGGCCTTCAGGTCGTGCTTCTCCATCAACCGGATCAGCGCGAACCGCGACACGCCGAGCTGGCGAGCAGCGTGGGTCTGATTCCACTTGTTCGCTTCGAGCGCCTGCTCGACCGCTTCACGCTCGACGAGCATCACGCGTTGACGAACATCGAGCCCGCCACTGGCAGCCACCGGCGCGCTGCGCTCGCGGACATGCTCCGGTAAATGGATCGGTTCGATTCGGCCGTTGCTACTGAGCACGAGCGCACGCTCGATCACGTTGCGGAGCTCGCGCACGTTGCCCGGCCAGCCGTAATTCGTGAGCAAGGTGAGCGCGCTCGGATCCACGATCGCGCCGTGACCCGGTGAGAGCTCGCGAGCGAAGTGAGCCGCGAGCACCGAAATCTCACTCGGGCGATCGCGCAAGGGCGGCACCGGGATCCGGAAGCCACTGATCCGGAAGTACAAGTCCTCGCGAAATCGCGCGCGCCGTGCCTCGAGCTCGAGTTCTCGGTTACTCGCGCAGATCAGGCGAACATCGATCGCGATCTCGCTCGTACCGCCGACCCGCGTGATCGTGCGGTGCTCGAGGACGCGGAGCAGCTTCGCCTGGATCGCGAGCGGCAGCTCTCCGATCTCGTCGAGGAAGAGCGTCCCACCAGAGGCCGCCTCGAAGAAACCGATCTTGGCCGTGACCGCGCTGGTGAACGCGCCCATCTCGTGGCCGAACAGCTCGGCTTCGACGAGCGAAGGTGGCAGCGCTGCGCAGTTGAGCCGGACATACGGGCCCGACGCGCGCGGACTCAAGCGATGGATCGCCTCCGCGACGACCTCCTTACCCACGCCCGTCTCACCGCTGATCAACACCGTGATCGAGGACGAGGCGACGCGCTTCGCGAGCTCGAACAGCTGCTGCATCTGCGGATCGACGATGACGAGCGACCGGCCGAGCAGCGTCTGCAGATCGACTCGCTCGGCCGGGCGTGGGCCGAACGCACCGCGCCGGCGCGCGCTGGCAGCGCTGATCAGCTCGCCGGAGCTCGAGCCATCCGCGGGAAACACCGCGATACCGATCTGGACATCGAGCCCGCCAGCTTCGCGCGCTCGCGCGGCGACGACCTCCGCGGCCTCGAGGCCGGCCTCGGGCAAGACCAGAGCAATCTCGTCGGCGCCGTATTCGGCGAGGAGATCCATCCGACGAAGATGACCCCCGAGCCGCTCGATGTGAATCGTGATCGCATCCGCGGAGCCCGTGAACCGCACCATCACGAGTGACAACGACCGCTGATATCGCCGCGCGCGATCGACCTCCGAATCGAGCCGATCTTCGAGCTCGGTGATGGTCGCGATCTGGCGCGAGCTTCGCGCCGCGGTCGATGTCGCAAGGATCGCGGTCATCGGACCGATCGAGAGCACGTCGCCCGCGGTCAGCCGGCGCGCGCCTTCGATCGCGACACCGTTGACGAGCGTCCGATTGCGGCTGCCAAGATCCTTGATCGTGATCCGATCGTCACGTCGACGCAGGACCGCGTGCCTGCGCGACACGGCCTCGTGATCGACCGGGATGCCGCAACTCGCGAGCCGCCCGATCTCGACATCGCCATCTTCGGCGAGCTCGACGACGCGAGAGGAGTCGGAGCCCTCGATCGTCGTCACGAGGTACCACCGGGTCTGTGGGGTCCCGTCGACAAAGACCGCGTGGGTCGTGGTGGGGCCGTCGTCGTTCACGCGCGTGCGGCGAGTGTAGCTGGGCACTGGCCGCGTGCGAGGCGGCAACACCCATGCCGCGCCGAAACTGTTGATCTTCATGGTATCGTAGTCCGAATTCGATGTGCGACATCCGCACTGTACGATCACCGCACCCCAGCCCGGCTACACTCCACTCGTGGCTGTTTCCGCTGCACCGCTGCCCGACGACTCGGTCGAGGTCTCGAGCGCGAATCGTTACGCGATCCTCGCCAAGCTCGCGACCGGCGGCATGGCCGAGCTGTTCCTCGCGCGGACCACGAGCACTGGCGGCGTCGAACGCTACGTCGTGCTCAAGCGCGTGTTACCGAACAAGCTCTCCGACCACGACTTCGTCGCGATGTTTCTCGATGAAGCGCGGCTGGTAGCCCAGCTGCAGCATCCGAACATCGCGCAGGTCTTCGATACCGGCCGGCTCGGCGAGTCGTACTTCTTCTCGATGGAGTACGTGCACGGCGAGACGGTGCGCGACCTGGTCGCTCGCGCGCGCGAGCTCGGCCAGCCGGTGCCGATCAGCTGCACGCTGACGATCATCGCGAATGCCGCGGCCGGGCTTCACCACGCCCACGAGAAGCTCGGCCTCGATGGCGTGCCGCTCGGCATCGTCCATCGCGACGTCTCGCCATCGAATCTGCTCGTCAGCTTCGAAGGCAACGTAAAGCTCGTCGATTTCGGCGTCGCGAAGGCGACGACGAAGCGCTCGGCCGATACGGCGGATGGCCGGGTGAAGGGCAAGATCGGATATCTCTCGCCCGAGCAATGCCGCGGTCGAGCGAGCGATCGCCGGAGCGACTTGTTCTCGCTCGGCATCGTGATGTGGGAGCTGCTCGTCGGCGAGCGGTTATACAAACACGATAACGACTACGACACGATGGAAGCGATCGTGATCGAGCCGTTCGTCGCGCCCTCGTCGCGCCGGCCCGACATTCCACCCGCACTCGACGCGATCGTGAAGAAGCTGCTCTCGAAGGCGCCAGGGGACCGCTATCAAAATGCCGAGGAGCTCGGCGAGGATCTCGAGCGGGTTGCGGAGCTCACCGGCGCGCGGATCTCGACCGCGAGCCTCAAGCGCTTTATCTTCGAGCTGTTCGGCAAACGACGCGAGCCGTGGATCGAAGTGCAACAGCGCGACCGGGGCGTCGAGATCATCACGGTCTCGGCCGCTGCGGGCATCGATACGAGGGTCACCGTCGCGGATGCGCAGCTCTCACGACTCCTCGATCTCACGCACACCCGAACGATCGCTGAGGCTTCGCGGCCGAGCATCGCCGCTGCACCGCCACACCGACGCGCTCGCTCGGTCGCTCTCGCCATCGTGATCGCGGCCGCCGTGCTCGTCGTCGCGACAGTTCAGCGCGGTCACCACCCTTCGACGCCAGCCGTCCCGATCGAGCCCGGCGCGCAGCCGGTGCAAGCTCCTGCACGTCCAGCGGCGCCGGCGGTCGTGTCGACTCCAGCCCCTGTCACGACCCCGCCAGGCGCGACGGCACCGGCGAAGCCCCGCGCTCGTCACGTCGCGACCAAGCCGAGCTGCGTCACCGATCCGGCGCTGTGCCCCATCAAGCCCGCGTCCGCACCTGTCGCTGAGCTTTGCGACGATCCGATGGCCTGCCGCAGATAGCTTAGCCCGGTGGCTGGACCGCACCGTTGCCGGAACGCGCGCCGTCGATCCGGATATAGCCGCTACTGCCGCCGCCACCACCACCACCGGTCACACCGGGATAGCCATTTTGCGCCATCCCGTTGATCGCTCCGAGTCCGCCCGCACCGGCGCCGGCATCTGCGGTTCCTGGTTCGCCCGCGGTGCACGCGCTGGTACCACCCGCGGCATCACCGCCAACCGCACTCGGGCCCGCGCTCGAGCCAGCGGCGCCACTGCCGCCGATCGCGCAGACCACGCCGGAGATCTCGACCACCGGGGCGTCGACGCCGATCGCGCCTCCCGAACCACCCGCGCCACCGCCAGCGCCGACCACCTTCGTGCCACCACCTCCACCGCCCGAGGCATCGATGCGCCCCTCGATCGAGATCGAGCTGCCGGCGATCAAGTAGACGCCGCCGCCACCCCGCCCACCCGTGCCGCCACCATTGCCACCGGGATGGCCGTTACATCCGCCGTGCAGGGCCTCGGGGTTACCGAGCGAGCTCCCGGCCTGGCCACCGATCGTGCCGCCGCCTGCTCCGCCATCACCGCCCTCGTCGAGAAAGCTGCCGCCCTGACCGCCTCCACCGTACGTCCCGCTGGCCGCGTCGGTCCCGCCGAGGCACGCGAAGTAGTCACCACCCGCCGGCGTCGTCGGGGAATCGCGATGACCCGCGACGTCGAGGGTGCCGGCGATCGTGATCGAGCTGACCGCGACCAAGACGAGCGGGACGTGTGGGTCGGCGCCCGTCGCGCGAATCCGAGCGCCAGCCGCGATCGAGATCGAGTTTCCTGCAACGACACATGCGCTCGACCCTGCATCGGAGACCACGTGGCTCGAGCAGGCCGCGCTCGCGGTATCGAGGTCCTGTGCGAGCTCGATCGTGCCGGTCGGGACGGCATCGAAGCAGATCTGGACGAGCCCGGTACCGTAACAAAGGGAGATACGCCCATCGACCGTGATCGGGTCGTCGATTCCAGCGATCTGGCGGCACCCCGCAGCCGTGATCGCGCCGACAGCGCCGACGACAAGCAACCACGCACGAGCCACCGACCCAGCATAGAGTCGCGCCGGATCGCTGGTCAATGAACGTTGCGAATTGCAGACGATCTGACCGAGGATATTGGTTCATCGTGCGAATGCTCACGTGGATGCTGTGCGGCAGCCTGCTCGCGCGACTCGCGCATGCCGATGGCGCCACCGATGCGGATCGGCTGTTCGAAGAGGGCCGTACGCTCGCGAAAGCCGGCCAGCACGCGGACGCGTGCGATCGGTTCGCGCGGAGCCTCGCGATCGATCGCACGATCGGCACGGAGCTCAACCTCGGCGATTGCCACGAACAGCTCGGCCACCTGCGCGAGGCGTGGGAGCAGTACACCGGTGCGGCGACCGACGCCGAGGCCGCGCACGACGAGAAGCGCACCACGTTCGCACGCGAACGAGTGCGAGCGGTCGAAGCGAAGATGACGACGTTGATCATTCGCGTCGCCGATCCCGAGCGCGCCGGATTGGCGCTCACGATCAATGGACGTGCGGCGTCACCGGCGACAGAGCTGCGCGAGCACGTCGCGCCGGGTCCGCTCGAGATCGCAGAGACCGCACCCGGGCTGGCACCCGTACGTCGCCGCGAAGTCGGCGGCGCCGGGATGACGCTCGTGATCGAGCTCCCCGCGCTGGGCGCGATTGAAGCTCGAGAGCACGCCGAACCGCCGTTGCCGACAGAAGGGAAGCCCGGCCCGCGAGACGTCACGCGCACGCGGATCTCGTACGGACTTGCCGCGATCGGTGCTGGCTCGGCGATCACCGCGCTCGTGCTCACCTTGGTGGCGCGCAGCCACTTCGACGCGGTCGCCGATGGCATGAACTGCACGGATGTCTCGAGACTCGAATGCAACGATGCCGGCACGAGCGCGGTCCACGATGCGCAACATCTGGCGGATGCCGGAACCGGGTTCGCGATCACCGCGGCGGCACTCCTCGCGGGCGCCGCGCTGGTCTACATCACCGCGCCGCGTGAACGGATCTACGTTCGCCCGCAGGCGAGTCAACATGGTGCAGCGCTCGTGTTAGGAGGCTCGTTCTAGTCAGCCGATCGTGCGGTGAACGCACACTGTACCGACGAGAGTTCGCAGTTTCTCGACGAGCTGTGAGGTGAGCTTGGTGGCAAACGTCATGCCGCGCCTCATATAGTGCGTCCATGAGCCGACGTCTCCAGCTCCTCTTGCTTGCCCTCGTGGTTGTTTCCGGCTGCCAGAGCGACTGCCTCGCCGATGCCCAAGCACGAGGTTGGATCTTTGTCGTCCTCGGTGCGTTCGGTGCGGGCTTCCTGACCTCGCTCACGCCGTGCGTCTACCCGATGATTCCGATCACGCTCGCGATCTTCGGTGCACGCGGCAAGGATGTGCCTCGCAAGCGCGCGATCACCCTCGCGGTCGCTTACGTCGGCGGCATGTGCGTGATGTACGCGGCGCTCGGCGTGACATTCGCGATGATCGGTAAGGCGGGCGCGTTCGGAACCCAGCTCGCGAGCCCGTGGGTCGTGTTCCCGCTGGTCGCCCTGTTCTTGACGCTCGCCGCGTCGATGTTCGGTGCGTTCGAGCTCAACCTGCCCTCCGGCCTCCAGGCCCGCCTCAATCGCATCGGTGGCAAAGGATTCGGCGGGGCATTCGCGATGGGGCTCGTCGGAGGCTTGATCGCGGCACCGTGCACTGGCCCGTTCCTCGCGAGCCTCCTGATCTACGTCTCGACGAGCGGCAACGCGCTCGGCGGTGGCGGGCTGTTGTTCACGTACGGCCTCGGCATGGGCGTCTTGTTCTTTATCCTCGCCGCATTCGCGGTCGCATTACCGAAGAGCGGCGCGTGGATGGACGCAGTCAAGTCCATCGGTGGCATCGGCCTCTTGTTCGCGTGCGTGTACTATTTGATGCCGTTTCTACCCTGGCTTCGCGACGCGGTCGTGCCGACCACGGGATTCGTGATCGTCGCGATCGCCGTCGCCGTGGTCGGCGTGGCCGCCGGCGCGATCCACAAGTCGTTCCACGGTTCGTGGGGAGAGCGTGCGCAGAAGGGCTTCGCGGTCGCGATGGTGCTCTCGGGTGCGGTCGCGATCTGGTTGTGGCGCCAGGCGCCGAAGCATCAAGTGACGTGGGAGACCGACGAGGCGGGTGCGATCGCCAAGGCGCGCAGCGAGCACAAGCTGCTGATGATCGATTTCTCGGCGAGTTGGTGCAATCCGTGCCACGCGATGGAGCGCACGTTCGGTACCGATGACGTCTACGCCGCGATCGCGAAGGACTTCGTGCCGCTCAAGTTCGAGGTCACCAAGCAGAGCGACACCAACGACGCACTCAAGCTCAAGTACGACTCGCTGACGCTGCCCTCGGTGATCTTCATGGACCCGAGCGATGGCACCGTGTTCCAGCGTATCCGCGCCGAGATCGAGCCCGACGCGATGCGCAAGGTGATCGATGCGGCGGCCGCCCGCCAGGTAAAAATGAAAGCCGGCGGTTGCTAGTACGTCATCGCGAGACCCAGCCCGGTGTTCGTGCCAGTGCGTGAGGTCAGTGGCGCGAATTCGGCGTACTTGAAATAGAAGATATCGACCTTGAGCTCGGCCTCGAGGTGCGGCGTGAGCAGATAGCTGAGCTTGGCGCCGAGGGTCTCCGACCACAGCGACGAGAGCTCGCGATCGAACGTGATGTACTTCGTCACGCTCGTATAGTTCTCCTGATAGAAGCTCGCGCTGCCCTGCGTGTAGAACCGCTCGCGCAAGCGGAGCTCGAGGTTGCGCGTGAGGTGAGTGAAATAGCGCAGGCCGATCGTGTGGCTCGTGATGCCCCAGTCATCGAAGTAGAACCGATAGTCCGCCTGGACCGACGAATCGTCGCCGATCGCCCGGTTGACGCCGAGCACGAACGCATGACGCAGACGTGTATCCGGATCGGTCTCCATCACCCAGAATTCGGGCGCGGCATCGAGGTTCATCCGCACCGGCACGAAGCGATACGGGCTCGACTGAAACCCCGAGGCGTAGCCGAGCTCGTAGGTGAGCTGGGTGACCAGCGTCGGAGACACGAGCTGGCTCCACGAGGCCGAGACACCGTGGTTGTCGAGGCCGCGCGAGAAGTTGAGATCGCCGGACCGCCCGACATCGTTGAGCGAGAGGCTGTAGCCGAGCGAGAGCGTCGTGTTCTTGTCGAACAGCTCCTGATCGAGGCCGGCGTTGAGCGAGTTCGAGAGGTAATCATTCTCGTGCGAGTACGAGTAGCCACCGTGGAGCTTGAGCGAGCCGATCGTCTGCGCCACCGAGGCCGAGGCTTGCTGGCGCGTATCGTGGATCGTCGTCGCCGAGGCTTGGCTCACGACATCGACCGACGCGGAGCTCACGACATCGGCGACGTAACCGAGCGTGATGGTGGTGTCGGGCGTGACGTCGGCCCTGCCCTGGACGAGCGGCGAGATCACGGTCGTGTGATCGCTGTCGGCATAGACCTGGACCTTGGAGACAAAGCCGGTGTCCGCGTTCGCGACCTGCGAGACTGCGAGCACGCCGAGCGCGAGCTTCAGTTGCATCCGCACCCGCCTCCTGACGAGCCGTACCCGCCCGAGGAGCCTTCTCGCGACTCTTGCATGTGCAGATCGAGCTCGTCCTCGGCACCATCGGGCGCGAAGGTCATGTTGCGATGAGCGAGCGTCTCGCGCTGACGCGGGCGAACGTGAACACATCCGCTCGCTGCCACGGCTACGAGCACACCGATCACGAGGGTGCGGCGGCGGCGTGCGGCGAGGAGCACGAGAGCGAGGACCAGGCCGAGCCCCGCCGAATCACCGGTCGCGCTGCAGCCACCGGTGTTCGATGACAAAGACGATCCGGCCTCGGTGAGCGGGACCGCGCCCGCGGCGACGTCGTCGTCGATGGTGTCGTTCGGGAAGCCGGCGGAGCCCGTACCGCCGTTGCCGTCGACGACCGCGACGTAAGCGGTGATGTCGCCGGTGCCTGAGGCGGGCGCGGTCCAGCACACGTCCCACACCGTCCGGCCGTTGTGCTCCTCGTGCAGTGCCGCACCGCTCTTCGAGACGGCGACGATCGGATCGGCAGGCACCGCGGTCGTGCACGCGTTGGCGGCGAACTGCGCGAACGTTCCGGTCGGGTGATCGGTGCGGTCGTCGAGCTCGAGCGCGAAGCCATTGTCGTCGCACGGCTTGAACGGCACGTCGCCGATCTGACCGCACCGATCGCCGTTCGCGACATACGCGAGCCCCGCCCACTCGTTCAGCAGCTTCACGCGCAAGTGATATTGCTGATTCGCGACCCAGCCGCTCGTGAACAGCTCCGGGTGATTACTCTCGAGCGCGACCGAGATCATGTGAGGTGCGCCGGTATGACAGACCTCGCACGTGTGCTCGGCCCAGCGAGGCGCACCGTCGAACGGGATGCCGCCACCTCCATCACCCTTCACCGGATCTTGATCGAATTGAGACGCGTTTGGATACGCGCTCGCACTGGCCGTGAACCCGATCAAGAAGACGCACGCGAGCTTCAATTGCATGCTGTTGCTCCAGTCAGCCATTGCGTGATCGTCGCGTAGTGCGGATCCGCTGGCCCGGTGTAGATCGCGCCGCCCTTGTGCTCGTAGCCACCGTCATTCGGCGGCAGTGGTTTTCGCAGCAGCCAGTTGTTCGCCGGGATGTCGGTGAACACCGCGAAGCCCGCCGCAGAGGTGTAGTTCGCGTGCTGCTCGGTCTCGGTCAACATCGCGTTCGCGGCCGTCGAGTCGGTAGGTGTGGTCTCGCGCAGCTTGCCGATCGAGTACACGCGTAATGCACTCTGCGCGTTGCCGTGGCAGGCGTTGAAGCTGCACTGCGCGACGAGGATCGGCTGGACCTTGCAACGAAACATGGTCTCGCTGAGCATCGTCGTCGGATCGGGACCGGCCTGGTTCACGACGGTCGTGCAGCCGCCTATCGCGATCACGATCAGCATGCGGGACACCATCGCGCGGAACCCTAGCGGAACTCGTCGAATCTCGGCACTGTGAACATGCGTTTTCCCGACGACGTGCGCTTCCCGCACAATGATGTTCGCACCTCGCGGATTCGGTCACTCGATGTGATGTTTCAAGCGCGCCTGTCAGGCCCCGAACGCGCTCTAGTCCCCGGCTATGAAGAGGTCCACCGGGCTCGTCGAACTCTCGCGTCGTGACTTTTGCGCGCTGGCGTCTCTGGGCCTGGCTGCGGCAGGGTGCCTCGGCAACGGTAGTGGGTCCGTCCAGACCGGTGGGCTCGACGGGACGGGCGATGGCAACGGCGGTGGCCCCGATGCAGGCTCGGGCGCAGTCACTCACCCCGACGGTTCGGTCGCGACGACCGACGGTGGCACCACCACGGCCGCGACCTGCAGCGGTACCTACACCGACGTCGGGGCTCCGTCGACGTACGCGCTCAACACGCCGAAGTATAACAGCGCCACGAAGATGTTCGTGATCAAGGACTCGAGCGGGTACTACGCCCTGACGGCGAAATGCCCCCATCAGGGCGTCACGATCAACTACGCGCCCACCTCGTTCCACTGCCCGGCTCACGGCGCAGACTTCACGGTGACAGGTGCCGTGATCGACGGTCCCACGTCGAAGGCCCTTCAAGCGTACGCGATGTGCACGCTCGCGAACGGCAACCTCGGCGTCGAGACCGCGACCAAGGTTGCCTCGACGGTACGGCTGGTGGCGTGATGATCTTCGCGGAGGCGGTCATCGTGTTCGTCGGGGTGGCGGGTAACCATCACGAGGTGGTCGGACGCCAGCTCGCGCCGCTGCTCGACCATGCGGGCATCAACGAGATAGTCATCCCGGCGGCGGATCTCGCCGCGATCGTGCGGCACACAGACGCGAGCCGCGATGCGGTGAAGCGACTCCATGTCGATGGCGTGCTCGGTGGAGCGTTGATCACCGCGAATGGCCAGCAGACGTTTCGGTTCGTGATCTACGACGGCAAGGGCAACATGCGCTCGCTCGGCGAGACGCCGCTGACCAGCCCGAAGCTCTCGAGTAGCGATCTGGAGATCCTCGGCATTAACCTCGGCGAGGAGGTGTCGTCGCTCCAGGCGGCCAACGCGCACGTCGCGAGTCGCCCGGCGCCGCCGCAGAACCCAGCGCCCACCCCGGCTCCGCCGCCGGCACCACCTGCCCGCAGCGCACCGGATCCGCAGAAACCAGCGGAAGCACTCGAGCCGACGCCCAAGCCTGCACCTGGGCCGACACCCGGGCCGACACCCGCGGCACCGCCGCGGGTCGCGAGTGCCGATGCGGTCAGTGTCGCTGACATCGAAGCGATGACGGGCGGGGGCACGAGCGAGCCAGCCACCACGGCCGACGTGACCACGACGGCTGCGGCCCCCGCAGCGACACTGCACCTGCGTGTCGATGCGGGACTCGGCATGACCGGGCGCGTCTTCGCGCCACCGCCAGGCGTGACTGGTTATACGTCCACGCCCGTCGGCACGCTCCACTTCGGTGCGGGCGTCACACCGACGCAACGAACCTCGATCGAGCTCGCGGCCGAACGCACGATCTCGATGTCGACCTCGCTCGACGCCGGTCGCGCGAGCACGTCGATCTCGCGCTGGCAGATCGATGGTGGCTACGAGCTGCTCGACGGCGACACGCAGATCGTCGCGAACCTCGGAGTCGGAAATCGCGCGTTCTCGATCGATGCCGCAGCGTCCGGTGGCCGGACCCCGAACAGCGAGTACAATTTCGTTGCGCTCGGCGCTCGCATCGCGCATGCCATCGGAAGCCATATGACACTGAGCGGTCGGTTCGACTTCGAACCAGTGTTCGGTGGGATCGACGGCATGGCGATGACGGTCGGCACGGCCTCGCGCTGGGGACTCGACGTCGGCGCCGCGGTCGATGTCGATCTCGCTCGCCATTTCGCGGCCCGCGCCGCGTTTGACTACCAACGCTTCTCGTGGTCGTGGGCCGCCGCCGGTTCGGCGACCGATGGCTACCCCACCGCGACCGTCGCCTTACGATCCGAATTCTAGGAGTACCACTATGAAGTCTCTCGTTGTGTCGCTCGCACTCTGTCTCGCGACCGCGCCCGCGTATGCCGAGCTCAAGAAGGGTGATCACTTCATCGAGCTCGACGCGAAGTCCGCCACCGGCAAGAACTTCCATCTCAAGGACATGGCCGGCAAGTGGGTCTTGTTCACGTTCGGCGCGAGCTGGTGCCAGCCGTGTCACAAGGAGCTGCCGGCGTGGGATCGCGTCGCACCGAAGTTCAAGGGCAAGGTCGTGTTTGTCGCAGTCAACATCGACAACAAGCCCCAGGACGGCAAGCAATTCCTCGATTCACTCAAGCTCAAGCACGTGTTCCCGGTGTTCATGCCGGACGAGACAAGCACCGCGATCAAGAGCTACGACCCCGACAAGATGCCCTCGACGTTCGTGATCGATCCGCAGGGTGTGATCCAGATCATTCGCTACGGCTACGATAAGGGCGACGAGGACAAGCTCGCTGCGACACTGTCCGAGCTCGTGAAGTAGTGCCTAATGCGCGCGTCGAGCGGGTGCGCACGTGTGCGGAATCCGAACAATCAAGTCTCTGTTTTTATGATAGAAATCGCTGACCGGCTCCGTTAGAACGACGACGATGAAATGCCTCGCATTGCTCGCGTTTCTCCTTGCAGCGGCCTGCGGAACCGATGACCCTCGAAAGCCAACGGTCGAGGTCATCGCGACCGAGATCCTCGCGCCGACGTGTGGCCAGGTGCAGTGCCACTCGACCACGACAATGACGAGTGGGCTCGCGTTCGACACGCTCGAAGCCGCGAAGCGCACGCTGCCGGAGATGACGGCGATGGACGGCAAGAAGAGCCTCTACCGGGTCATCCACGTGACGGGCGGCAATCGCATGCCACCCGACTCGCCGCTCGATCCGGCAGACATCGACCTGATCGATTCCTGGCTCGGAAGCGGAGCGCCGGGGCTGTGACGAAGACCTCGCTCTTGCTTGCCATCGCGATCGCTGTCTTCTTGCTCGGCTCGGGCAAGCAAGCGTTCGCGTATCCGCAGTACCAACTCAACAGCGACAAGACCTGCACTGGCTGCCACCTCGCGCCCGACGGCGGCGGCATCCTCAACGAGAACGGCATCAACACGGCGGAGGCGACTGCGTGGCACGCTGGCGACGGCAACTTCATGTACGGCATGAGCAAGCCGAGCTGGCTCGATCTCGGCGGTGACGCACGCGCCGCGGCGGGCTTCGTGTATCCGGGAACTGCGAGTGCGGCCGCGTATCCGATGCAGGCCGAGCTCGCGGCGAGCGTGCACTGGAGCGGCTTCTCGTTCCACGCGCTCGGCGGCTTGCGCCAGCCGCAGGTCAACGGCAACGCCCTGCACGTGATCTGGTCGCGCGAGCACTACCTCATGTGGCAATCGGCTCCCGAGAGCCATGAAGGGTTTTACATCCGGGTCGGTCGGATGATGCCGACGTTCGGACTTCGCCTCGCGGAGCACGTCGTCTACACCCAACGGTTCGGCGGCGAGCCGCTCTACGGCGAGGTGTATGCGGTCGCCGCGTCGTACGTCAGCGATGCGTTCGAAGTGCACGCGACAGGCTTCGTCCACGATTCGATCGCATCGGCGGCGGAGCACGGTGACGGTGGCGCGTTGTACGCCGAAGCGCGCATCGGCGAGCACGGCGCGATCGGCGCCGAGGGCAAGTACGCCTCGAGTCCCGACGCGCATCGCACGTACGCCGGGTTGACTGGCAAGCTCTATCTGCCCGGTCCCTCGGTGATGTTGCTCGGCGAAGCCGAGGTGATTCACCAGAGCTTCCTCGCAGCCAATGATCGCGTCGATCAGATCGCCGTGTACGTGATGGCGAGCCATCCACTCGGCAGTGGACTCCTGCTCGATCTCGGAGCGGGGCACTTCACTCAAGACATCCAGGTCAAGGGTCTCTTCCGCGACGCGTTCGACGTGGATCTTCACTGGTTTCAGACCTCTCACCTCGAGTGGTTGGTGACGACGCGGCTCGAGCTCCTCGATCTCGCATCGCACACGAGCGGCGCCTACGCGTTGCTCCAGCTCCACTACCGGCTCTAGCGCGCCGCCGCATGGCCGACCACTCGTGAAGGTGCGGCTCCCGCACACCGCACGAATCCGATGTGCGCCGATCGCGATCTTCGCGATCTTCACGATCTTCGCGATCTTCGCGATCTTCGCGATCTTCGCGATCTTTGCGATCTTCACGATCTTCGCGAAGGATGCACGTGAAGCGGGTACTAGACTGCTCACGTCATGGCGCTTCGATCCCATCTTCACGCTCGTCACCTCTTCCTTCTGGTAGTCGCGCTCTCCGGCTGCCGTACGGTGCGCGCCTCGCAGCGCGAGCAGCTCGCGAGCCCTGCGATGCAGTTCGAGATGGATCCGGTCTCGACCTCGCAACGCGATTCGGTGCTCGAGATCACCGAGGGTGGCACGTTCCCGAGTGCCGGCCCGGGAACAGCGGGCGCCGGCTGCGGTTGCAATTGAAACGCTACGCGGTCGTATTGTTCGCGGTCACCGTCACCGCGACTGCTGCCGCCCAACCCTCGGAGCCGCCGGCAAGCGCTGGCAGTGACTCGCCAGCCAGCGACGCGCCGGGCGCGAGTGACTACCGTGACGTGCTCTCGGAGGCCCCGACGCCGGCAGCGCCGAGCGGAGATCCGCCGACCGGCACTGTCCGTGCGGGCGTCTATCACGACTCGGATCAGACGACCGTGTGGCGCCTCCTCGGCAACCTCGGCCAAGCGTTCGGCCAGTGGGAGCTGTCTGCGGGGCTCGGCATCGATGCGGTGACGAGCGCGTCCGTCGATGTTCGCTCGTCGCCCGTGCTCAGCAAGGTCGACACGGTGACGAGTGCCTCCGGCCTGAGCTCGACCTCGGGCGGGCAGATGACCGATACGCGATACCAAGGCACCATCGGTGCGGGTTGGAAAGCAAGCGAAGGGCGCGCGATCAACCTGACCTCCGCGCTCGCGAAGGAATCGGACTACGCGAGCGTGAGTGGTGGCATCAATGGCTCGTTCGACATCCTCGATCGGACGACGACCCTGCTCGGCGGCGTGACCATCACGGACAACTGGATCTCGAGCGTGATCAACTCGACGATCCATCGCAAGATGTTCGCGACCGCGTGGTCGTTCGGTATCGCGCGTGTGCTCACGCCGCAAGACGCGGTCCGGTTGCGCTATGACGGCAAGCTGAACGAGGGGTACATCGCATCGCCCTATCGCAGCGTCAGGTTCGGAGACTGGAGCGCGACGCTCGGCAGCCAGCAGATCACGTTCGCGAACGTGATCGACACGCTCGCGGAACGAGAGCCCGAACAACGCCTGAGCTCGGCAGTCGTACTCGAGTGGGTGCACTCGCTTGCCCCTGGCATCGGCCTTCATCCGCAAGCACGGATCTCGCACGACAGCTGGGGCGTCCAGAGCCTCACGGCCGGTGCAGATCTGCGCGTCGCGCGCCCATCGTGGCGATTCGAGATCGGCTACCGCTTCTATCTCCAGTCCGCGGCTGATTTCTTTTCGGACAAGTACGTCGAGGCGTCGTCGATGTACGCGTACTACACGTCCGACAAAGAGCTCGGGCGTCAGGTCGGCCATCTCGGTCAGGTGGATCTTGCCGTCGTCCTGATCGAACCCGAGACTGTCGGGGGTTCGCGGATGCTCCTGAACCTGCAAGTCGCGGCGATGCACTACGCCTACACCGGCTTCACTCTCCTGCCCATGCGCGACAGCATGTTCGCCTCGGCTGGGTTGAGCTGCGAGTATTGAGCTACTGACCTTCGAGCGTCCCCGCCCAAGCCGCGCGCGCGTAAATCGGCGCAACGCGCTTGCATGCCTGCCTCGAGCTCGTCAGCGGAGATGTCGCCGTCCTTGTTCGTGTCGAGCGCCGCCGGGTCGGTGAAGCACATGCCACCGTGCACGGCCGCGAGCTCTTTGATGGTGTGGGGGCGGAATTGGTCGTCTTACAAGCCGGCGCCAGCACCAGCAGCAGGGCAATTCGCTTCATTGCGCCTAACCAGCGCAACTCTCGAGCAAGGCAAGCTCGTCGGTCGTGAGCTCGATCGCGGTGCTCGCGAGGTCGAGGCGCATGTGCTCGGCGTCACTCGTGCCGGTCAGAGGTAACACGCCTCGTGCGTGCATGAATGCGAACACGAGCTGTGCGGTCGAGATGCTGCGCGTCTTCGCCATCGCGCGGATCACGCGATCGTGTTGGACGACATCACGATTCGCCGTGAGGATCGAGAACCCCTGGTAGATGATGCCGTGGTGCGCACAGACGGCGCGAACTTCGCGATCCCAACCGGCGCTCGCATAGCAGCGGTTCTGGACGAACGCCGGCCGCACGGTCGCGAAGCTCACGAGGTCTTCGATCTGGCGCGCGGTAACGTTACTGATACCGATCAGCGCGACCGGTAGCTGCTCGATCGCGCGCCACGCTTCGTGATCGTTTGCACCGAGACCTTCGCGCTGACTCGGGCCATGGAGCACGAAGCTATCGATCTTGCCGAGGTGCTCGAGCGAGCTGTCGAACGATTGCCTGACTTGCGTGCCGATCGGTGCATCCTCGTCGTACGGCAATCGCTCGTCCTGGCCCGTACGCTGCGTGTACTTGGTCTGGATGAAGAGCTTGTCGAGTGGGATTCCCGAGCAGCGCAGCCCCTGCCCGACCGCTTCTTCGAAGTAGTGCTTGCGCTGGTTTGCCGTATCGATCGCGCGGAAGCCTTCGCGCAGCGCGAGCTCCGTCAGCGCCCGAGTCCGGCTCTCCTTCCAGGCGGTGCCATACATGAAATCGGGGATCGCTATGCCGCGGATCTGCACGCACCCAGTATGTGTTACGAGCGAGTCATGGCGCTTTCGATCGGCACTCCTTTGAGCCCTCATGCGACCCGCGTCCTCCTGCTCGGCTCCGGCGAGCTCGGCAAGGAAGTAGTGATCGAGCTCCAGCGGTTCGGCGTCGAGGTCATCGCGTGCGACCGATATGCCGATGCGCCCGCGATGCAGGTCGCGCATCGCAGCCACGTGTTCGACATGCTCGATCGCGCGAAGCTGCGCGCGATCGTCGAGGCGGAGCAGCCGCACCTGATCGTGCCCGAGATCGAAGCGATCGCGACCTCCGAGCTGCTCCTGCTCGAGCGCGAAGGCTGGACCGTGATCCCGACCGCCGATGCGGCGCGCCTCACCATGGATCGCGAAGCGATTCGCCGCGTCGCGGCCGAGGAGCTCGAACTGCCGACCGCGAAGTTCCAGTTCGCGGATTCGTTCGAAGAGCTCAAGGCCGCCGCCGCCACGCTCGGCTGGCCAGTCGTGATCAAGCCGATCATGAGCAGCTCGGGCAAGGGCCAATCCGTCGCGCGGACGCCGGCGGATCTCGAACAGTGCTGGGCGTACTCGCAGACCGGCGGCCGCACCGGTGCCGGCCGGATCATCGTCGAGGAATTCATCGAGTTCGAGAGCGAGATCACGATGCTCACGGTTCGCTCGGCGAACGGCACGAGCTATTGCGATCCGGTCGGTCATCGCCAGGTCGGTGGCGACTACGTCGAGAGCTGGCAGCCGCATCCGATGACCACAGGCCAGGTCGAGCAGGCACAATCGATCGCGAAGCGGATCACCGATCGGCTCGGCGGCCGCGGGCTGTTCGGCGTCGAGCTCTTTCTGTGCAAGGACGATCGGGTGATCTTCAGCGAGGTCAGCCCGCGTCCGCACGACACCGGCATGGTCACGATGGCAACGCAGGTGTGGAGCCAGTTCGCCTTGCACGCGCGCGCGATCCTCGGCTTGCCGATTCCGCACATCACGCGCTACGCCGCCGGGGCTTCGGTCGCGCTGCGCGCCACGGACAGGCTCGTCTCGCCGATGATCAACGGCCTGGCCGAGGCGTACGCCGTGCAGGACGTCGATGTTCGCTTTTTCGGCAAGCCGAGTGCGACCGCGCGGCGGCGTCTGGGCGTGGTGCTCGCGACCGGCGCGACGGCCGCGGCAGCCCTGGTGAAAGGAAAACAGGTCGCCGCTGGGATCACTCTCACCGAGGCTCACTAGCGGGGCTCGCGATCACGCGGCCGCCGCGCTGGGCGCGCTGGCTTACAAGAAATCGTTCGGACCGTCAGGGTGACTTACGAAGGGTCAGCGAGCCGTCCACGACCGCGAACCCGGTCGCCGCTGTCGCCAACACCTTCACGTCCGCCGGGCTACGTTGTTCGAGATGGACATCCCAGAACGTGGTCTCGAAGTCCGCGGCCTGGACCACGAGCCGCGTGCCGTCCGCCGAGAAGCTCATCGCGCGGATCACGCGGTGGTGACCGCGGAGCTCGTCGAGCAAGCGCCCGGTCGCGTCCCAGATTCGCACGGTTCCGTCGTTCGTGCCCGTCGCGATGCGAGTGCCATCGCGCGTGATCGCGACCGCGTGATCCGCGACATCGGGGACGGTGAACACGACGTTGCCGGTCGCCGTATCCCAGAGCGCCGCGAGGTTCGCCCCTTGCGTGACGACCCGCCAGCCACTGCCATCGAAGTGCGCGGTCTGGATCGTGCTGTCGACCGGTAAAAGGTGCAGCGTGCGCTCGGTGGTGCCAGTCGCGGTCGCGACGAGCACCGGTGCGCTGACCCCGAGCATCAAGATGTGCGAGCCATCGCGCGAGAACGTCACGTCGTTCGCCGAGCTATCCGCATCCCCCTTCTCGCCCGAGTCGCGCGAGTTCTTCGGCTTGTCGAATACGATCGGAGCCATCGCGAGCGGTGCGCCGCTTGGAATCGCGAACGCGAGGGGCGGCTGCGAAGCGACCACCACCCGCGAACCATCGGGCGAGACGCCACCGCGAGCGCCGAAATACTCCGGCATCTTCTTCTCGAACACCAGCGTGCCGCTGTCGACCTCGAACAGCCGGAGCATCACGTCACCGTACTCGACGATGTACAAGCCATCTGGCGTGAGCTCGAACGCGGCGTCCTGCTCGTTGTTCTTGCTCGCAGGAAGCTCGCGGATCTCGAGGCCGGTCTCGAGGTCATACGCGGTCGCGACCTGCTTACCGACGACCAGGGCGCGCGCGCCATCCGCGGTGACCTGGAGCAACGAGCGATCGAGATCGTCGAGCTGGCCGCGGTGGCGCATCACGGTGGCCATCGTGATCGTCTTGGTCTTCTTGCCAGTCGCGAGGTCGATCACCACGAGCTGGTTCGACTCGGCGACCACGGCGACGTGATCCGCGACCGCGAGGGCTGCGCCCCGCGCGTGTGCGACCAGGCTCGATTTCGGCACCTTCCAGAGATGGACGTGCCGGCCGCCGTCGTCGATGGTCGCGATCTGCGAATCGTCTCGATCGAACGCGATCGCGGTGACCTTGACGAACTCGTGATCGCGCACGCGCAGCCGACCGATCGAACCCAGCGCGAAGTTCCAGAGCTCGAGCACCGAGGCATTGCTCGTCCCCACCAGCATCGTCGCGTCGTGCGAGAATACGAGCTCGTCGATCCGGTGCTTGGTCTCGAGCTCGCCGACGAGCGTGCCATTGAGGTCCCACAGCTTGACGTCGCCGTTCACGCCCGCGGTCGCGAACCTCCGGTGATCCGGCGAGGCGACGAGCGAGGTGATCGAGCTCGGATGGCCACCGACCGCGTGGAAGAGCTGATCGAGGGACCAGAACAAGACCTCGTTCTTCTTCGTCGCCAAGGCGAGCTTCGCCTCGACGCCTCGGCCCAGGAACGCGGCCTCTTTGAGCTCGAACCCGCTCTCGATGTGGATGTGATTCCAGGTCGGCTTGGGGGTGGGGTCGTGGACGTAGAAATCACAACCGCCGGTCGCGCCACCCAAGAAGATGATCTTCGCATCGGGATCGAAGGCGATCGCGGTGACCTTGGCGCTGGCGGGCAGACTCTCGACCATCGCTCCCGTGGCGACATCCAGCACCATCCCGGCCCCGTCGTCCTGGTACATGCCGACGAGCTCCGAGCCACCGAACACGATCCGCGACACATCCGCCGGGACTTTCCACAACTGAGTGCCCGTGATCGCGTCGAATCCGAACGCGTGAACGCCATCGAAAGCGATCAAGTGCCGGCCGTCGGGCGCGATCGCCTCGAAGAGGAATCTACCGGCGACGGTCACCGAGTGACCGACCTTGCCGCCGGCGATCGTATCGAGCCGGATGCTGTCGTTGCCCAGCGCGGCGGCGAGTAGCGTGTGGTCGGCGAGGAACTCGAGCCGATCGTAGGCCGGGTCGCCGAGCGAGACATCGCCGGGCGCCGCGACGGTCGCGGTCAGGAGATCCAGATCGCGCGTGGTGGCCGCGAGGAGATAGCGCAGGCTCGGCGTATCGCGACCGCGGCTGTACGCCTCCGCGAGATAGGCAAGCGCGGGCTCGCGCTGCCCCGTGACGAACAGCGTGCGGCCTTGCTCCTCGAGGAGCGCGGCCACCGAGCGCCCGATCTCGTGTGACGCATTATCCGAGACCCTGCGCGCCGAGCGCTCGGCATCGCGCGAGCGCGTGACATTGCGAAATGCGACCACCGCGACCACCGCGAGGGCGACCGCGAAGAGTGCACCGACCGCGACGGGCGCCTTGTGCCGTTTGACCCAGCGCGCGAGGTGATCGCGAAAGGTGTACTCGCGCGAGACCAGCAGCTGCCCGGCAGCAAAGCGCCGGAGCTCCTCGGCCATCTCCTTTGCACTCGCGAACCGCGCCCCGGGCTCGCGCGCCATCGCACGCTCCGCGATCGCGCGTAGATCGGCAGGCGCTTCCGGCGCGTGCGCGACGATCGGCGTCGGCGGTCGCGCGAGCACGGCCTCGATCAACTGCTCTGCTGTCTCGCGCGGCTGATCCCAGTATGGTGGTTGTCCGGCGAGCACGTTGTAGAGGATCGCACCGAGCGCGAAGACGTCGGCGCGCTCGTCGATCTCCATACCGCGTGCCTGCTCGGGCGCCATGAAGCACGGCGTACCGATCACCGTGCCCGCGAGCGTGAGATCGGGTGCGGTGCTGACGTGCACGGCCTCGACCACGTCCCGGCGATCGAGCTCCTTCGCGAGCCCCCAATCGATCAAGACGGTCTCGCCGAACTCGCCGACGAGGATGTTTTGTGGCTTCACATCGCGATGAATGATCCTGCGCGAGTGCGCGTACGCGAGCGCCTCGGTCACCGCGACGACATGTGGCAGCAACGCCAACCGTTCGACGAGCGTCGCGGCTGCTTCGATCGCGTTCGCGAGCGTGCCGCCCTCGACCAGGCGCATCGTGTAGAACGCATTGCCGTTCGGCCACGTGCCAGCCTCGTAGATCGGGACGATCGCCGGGTGCTGGAGCCGCGCGGTGATCATCGCTTCGCGCTCGAACCGCGCGCGCAGCTCGGGCGCCAGCATCTCCTTGATCGCGATGTCGCGACCGAGCCGGCGATCACGCGCTCGCGTGATCTTCCCCATCCCGCCCGCGGCGATCTCTTTGTCGGCGGTGAACACGATCGGATCGATCACCGGCAACACGAGCAGATCCGGATCGTCGAACGCATCTTCGGGCAACCGCGCGATCCAGCGCTGGTCACGCTCCGCGGTCTTGCTGTGCGCGAGCTCGTTGCACCCCGCGCAGGTCGCGAGATGAGCCTGCATCTCGCCCGTTGCGATGCCGTTGAGCGTGCGGCCATCGGCCAGCACGAGCATGACGTCATCGCAGTCCATCACGCTGGAGGGTTGGCCGCGAACCCGCGCGCCGCGAGCATCTCCTCGAGATAGCGCACCGTGAGCTCGACTTCGCGCCGCGACAGCCCGAGCTTCTCGGCGACCTCCGGATACGAGAAGCCGGCGAGCACCAAGTTGAGCACCATGACGTAGTGCTCGCCACGCGCGATCAAGCGCCGCACCTGGATCCGCCCGATCTTCCACTCGAGCGCGAGCCGCGCGATCGCATCGTCGTCGCCGTGTGCGACGCTCTCGGTCGCCGCGCGATCAGCGGCCGCCTTGACGAACGCGGTCACCTCCTCGCGCTTCTCGACGAGAGAATCGGGCTGCGCAGCCGCGGGCCCTTGCGAGGACGACAGGCTCGCGAGCGAGATCCAGCGATGGTCGCGCTTCGCGGTCGCGCGCTCGTACTCCGGGCTCTCGCGCATGTAGTCGATCGCGGAGCGCTTCACGAGGACGCGCAGCCATGCTTGCAGCTCGGGCTTCGGCTCGAGCGTGACGAGCTTCTTGATCGCCGCGTAGTCTCTCGCGTGCAACCGCGAGATCGTGCGCATCACGATCTCGCGCGGCGTGTCCTCGCAATCGCGCAACCGCCCGATCGGTTGCCTGCGCGCCATCAGCGCGAGCTCCGGATCGAGCTTCGAGAGCAGCACTTGCCACGCAGCTTCATCACCCTTGTCTGCGACCGCGCAAAACAACGGCCACAGCTCCTCCGCGGGAAACTCAGTCACGTGCACGAAGTCTACACTCAAGTGACGCGGAGCTTGCTCCTGAGCAGCCATGCACGACATGCAGACGTTGGCACGTCAGCGAGCCGCACGGATTGTTGCGTCCGTTGTTAGCGAAGCTGGAATCGCGACAGCGGTCGGGATTCTAGTCAGACCCGATCAGACCCGGTCAGACCCGGTCAGACATCAAAGACGCAATCGCGCGTCGCGCGGGCCTGACACGCCAGGATCAGCCCCGTCGCGCGATCGTGCGGCGTCAGGGCGTCCTGGACGTCCATCTTGACCTTGCCCGAGATCAGCCGCGTCTTGCACTGACCGCAGATGCCACTGCGGCACTCGAACGGAATGGTCACGCCCGCCTCTTCCGCTACCTCGAGCACGGTCAGCTCGGGAGGTTGATCGGCCGTCACGCCCGACTTCTGAAACGCGAGGCTCGGCATCACGCCTTCGGGTAGCTCCTCGCTCGGATCGGCCTGCCCCGGTGCGGTTTGGACGGGCAGCGCCGAGATGAACTCTTCTTGTGTGATCTCGCCATCGGGGACGCCCATGCCGACGAGCATCTTGCGCATGCCGTTCATCATCGGACCCGGACCGCACATCATGACCGGACCACGGGTAAAGCTCGGGACGAACGCCGCGAGCATCTCGGCGGTGAGCTGACCGCGCGCACCGCTCCACTCGACCTCGGGATCATTGGTCAGCGTGACCAACACGTGCAGGTTCTGGTGGCGCGCCTGGAGATCCTCGAGCTCGTGCGCGAACACGACATCGACCCTCTTGCGCACGCTGAACGCGAGGTACATCTCGCCGGTCCAACCGCGATCGGTGAGGCTGCGTACCACCGACATCATGGGCGTGATGCCGATGCCACCCGCGATCAACACGATCCTCTGCGATTCATGACCGGCGAAGAAGAACTTCCCGGCAGGCGCGGCGACCGAGACCAGCTGGCCTTCGCGCCACGTCTCGTGGAGGTGCTTCGAGCCATATCCGTTCTGCGCCTTCTTCACGGAGATCTCGACGTACGCGTTGCGCGTCGGCGACGAGGCGATCGTGTACGAGCGATTCACGCGCTTGCCGTCGATCGTGAGCTTGAGGTTGATGTACTGGCCGGCGATGTGTTCGAACGGCAGCGCCCCACCGTCGGGGTTCACGAGCCGGAAGGTCTTCACGTCCGGCGTCTCCTGGAAGATCCGCGCGAGCCTCAAGTTGCCCGACCAGAACGCTCGCTTCTTCGGGCCGGCCTTCTTCGCCGCCGCGAGCTTCTCGTGCGCGGTCACGAGCTCGCGATGGGTATCCCATTCGTGCGCGATGATGCGATATGCAATCAGTCCGATCACGACGTAGCCGAACGCATCCGGCTGCCGCTTGTCGGACTTCGCTTGCAGCCAGTAGTGATACGCGCCCGCTGCGATCGCGACGTAGGTGAGCCGGTGCAGCAGCTTCCACCACCTTGGCCCGAGCTTGCTCACCATCGAATCGAACGACGTGACCGCGAGCGGCACCATCAAGACGAGCGCACCGAACCCGAACCACAAGTACTCGCGATCCAGGATCTCGTCGATCGTCGAGGTGATGCTGCCCTCGCGGTCCCACCAGAAGAAGATCAGGAAGTGCGTGAAGATGTAGAAGAAGCCGATCACACCGAGGTTGCGGCGGATCGCGACGAGCATGTTCCACTTCGTGAGCCGTCGCAGCGGCGAGATCACGAGCGACAGGATCAGCAGCGTGAGCCCGACGAGCCCCGTGGTCTTGATCGCGAAGTTGACCTCGTTGATGCCGAGGCTGTGATGCTCTGCATCCCAGACGAGTAACGCGGCCGGCACCATCGCATTCGCGATCACGAGCCACTTCGCGAACCGGGTATCGAGAAATCTAGAAGTCGACATCGAGATCCATACCCGCGTACATGCTCGTGACCTCGGCCGCGTAGCCATTGAACGGAAGGGTCTTCCTGCGGCCCGATTCACCGAGCCGTTGCTCGGTGTGCTGGGTCCAGCGCGGATGATCGTGCTGGGGATTCACGTTGCCGTAGAACCCGTATTCCTTCGGCGCGTAGTCCTGCCACGTCGAGGGCGGCTGCTTGTCGACGAGTGTGATCTTCACGATCGACTTGATGCCCTTGAAGCCGTACTTCCACGGCAGCACCAGCTTCACGGGCGCACCATCTTGGGGCGGCAGCGTCTCGCCGTAGAGCCCGGTCGCGAACAGCGCGAGTGGATGCATCGCCTCGTCCATGCGCAGCCCTTCCTTGTAGGGCCACTTCAACACGCCGGTCTTCTGATTCGGCATTCGCACCGGATCAAAGAGGGTCTCGAACGCGACGAACTTCGCGCTGCCCTGCGGATCGACAGCCTTCAACAAGTTGCTGACCGAGAACCCCGCCCACGGCACGACCATCGACCACGCCTCGACGCAGCGATGGCGATACACGCGCTCTTCGGTCGGTGCAAGCTTCCGAAAATCGTCGATGTCGAAGACCTTGGGCTTGTTGCACAGGCCGCCGACTTCGATCTTCCAACCCGCGGTCTTGAAGTCCTTCGCGGCCGCGGCGACGCCGTCCTTGTTCGTCGTGAACTCGTAGAAGTTGTTGTAGTTGAGGACCGACGCGCGCGGCGTCAGCGCTTCGCCCTCGACGAACGTCGCGTTCGTGTGCGGCGGCTTCACGAGGCCCGCGATCTGGTCGCCCTTCGTCGCATCGAGGTCGACTCCGTTGAGCTTCTTGTAGACCACCGCGGTCCCCACAACCGTCGCTGCCAGGACGCCGCCTTTGAGGAAGGTACGGCGATCGACGTAGACGTCCTTCGGGGTGATCTCGTGATCGAGGTTCTCGGCCATTGCTCTCTCATTACGCGTGGCCCGGCCCGCGGTTACACGATTTTAGAACACGAAGGGGTAGGTAAACGTGCCGCCCTTGGTGGTCTTCGCGAACGTCGCCGCGCGGAGAGCCTGCGCGACACATGTTCCTAGCTCCGGATCGGGCGAATTCGCGACGCTCGTATCTTTGACCGCACCATCGGCGGACACGGTCATGGAGATCTTGACGGTGCCCTTGCTCGCGAATTTCTCGCCGCACGCGATCACGCGCGGCTTCACGCCCTCGATACCCTCTTTGACCATGACCTTGTCGAGGGATTCGACCTGACCCGAAAGGCTCGGCTTGAACGTGTCGACCGGCTTGTAGCGAGCGCAGCACGGACGCGTGTACTTCTCCAGCACGCACGAAACTTCATCGCAGGTCGGATCTTCGGGTGGGGTCAGAGGCGTGGCGACCGAGCCAGCCCCCGAGCCTGACCCTGTCGCGCCATTCTCGACGACGCCTGCATCAATCACGCGCGGTCTTGCGGTACCGCCGTTGTTCGCCTGTTTCGCGGCGGCCGCGTTGACATCGATCTCGATCTCCGTGATCGAGGCATCGGGCTCGATCTGTGCGATTTCAGGCGCATCGATTGGCGCCGCGTTCGGCGCATCAGCGACGACGACGACCATTTTTAGCTCGTCTTTCTTCGTCAGGAAGAAGTGCACGAATGCGATCCCGACGGCGGCTGCGAGGAGCGCTGACACCAACCACTTCGCGACCGCTTTGCCGGTCAGGCCCTTCTGCGTCGGATAGACGAACTTGCCACGCGGCAGATCATCCGCCTCGGCGACGCGTGGCGGCGGCTCGGTCGGCGTGCGCGCCGGTCGCGGCGCGAGCGTCTTCTTGTCCGGAACGCGCAGCGGCGGAGGCTCGGTGGCGGCGCGCTTCTTCGGCGGCGGCGGCGGATTCGTCGCCGGCCGAGGCCGGATGACAGGCTGGCTGTCTTCGCTTCGCTTTTCGAACTCTTCCTCGGTCGCGGGCTCGAGCTCCGCTCCGTCGAGCTCTTCGGCTTCGGTCGCGCGCCCTTTTGGTTTCGCTGGTTTCGCCGTTCGAACCGGTGCGGGGGTCGACGCGCGCATCGGCATCGTGACCGGATCGGTATCGAGCGCGTCGGCCGATTTCGCGAGGTCCGCGAGCGAGACCACCTCCCCGCGTGGTGGGGTCTTGCGCTTGAGTGCCGGCGGCGTGCGCACTTCTCTGGCGGCTGCCGCCGCGACATCTCGTACGGGAATCTGGATCGTCGGCGGCTTGCGCGTCGCGCGCGCGCCGATGTCTCGGGCCGGCCTCAGCCGCGGCGCCGGTGCAGCGAGCACGTTGGCCAGATCGGTCTCGTCGACGTCGTCGGCACCAGGGGGCAACTTCGGCAACAACGATCGAAGATCGATCGCAGGCTTCGTCACCGCGTCGTTCGGACTATGCTCGCTGCGCACGAGATTGCGTTCGAGCTCCGCGCGATCAATTTGCTTCGTGACGTCAGGGTCGTCCTTGCGGACCACGTGCGGACCGGTCTTGCCGGCAGGGCGCTGCACCGGTATCGCGGGATTCGACGGCAGGCGCGCCGAGATGCCCGGACCCGATTCGGTTCGCTCGGCCTCGATCCGTTGGGGCACAGCCGCTTTGTCGGCGACGGGCGGCTCGGGCAAGAGCGGCGTTGCAGGCAGCAACGATGCGAGCCGCGGGAGCTGCTGGATCAGATTCTTCGGCTGCGTCGCCGGATCGAGCTGCGGAAGGATGAGCTTCTCCATCGCCTGCTCGACCGCGCCTTCGACCGAAGGCAGGAGGAACACGAACGTGCTCTTGCACTGCGCCGCTTCGGCCTTCGAGAGCATCGCGGAGGCGCCGATCTCTTGATATGCGAGCCACCGAAATAGGTCGGTGAACCCGGGCGCCGGCGAGGTGATCAACGGCTTGAGCGCGTTGCTCGCGGCGGCACTCTCGGCGACACCTGTCGCGATGACGACGTCGATGTTCGGGTCGCCGATGAACTGTTCGAGCTTCGCGCGGATCAGCTCCTCGACATCGCCCACGACTTCACGCGCGACGACCGCGAGGCCCTTCGCTTCCGCGGCCTTGGTAATCGAATCCGCGATCGTGAGGTCGGCTGCCTGCGGGTCCAGCGCGATCACGAGCTCGGCGATGTGGACGCGCAGCGTTTCCACTGCCTTCATCCTACCCCGAACGCGCGCCCGCGTTCCTCGGCTCGCCAGATAGTTGTTACTTGGTTTCCGGCCGCGCGCGACGAGATTTCGCGCCGTACGCGGCGCTTGGACGCGGGTGTTGGCGGAACGTGTACGTACCCGTGTCAGCCCCAGCGCTCCTGGCGCTCGGGCGCTCCGACCGGCCGGGCAACGTGCGCGAGCTCCGCAACATCACCCGCCAAGCGGACGTGAAGATCGCAGCGCTCGACATTCGCGCGAGCGATTTTCAGGTGTGACGCGCAGCGCGACGCGCATGGCGGCGTGCCGCGCGCGGGTTCCTGGGCCCCGGCAACTTCACGACCCGGGACGGCGCGCTCAGGATCGCCGCTTCTTCGTCGTGGGGTAACAGGCCTCTGACAGCACCTGCGACTGCGTTCACCAGTGCACGCCGCTTGGTCGCGATCAAGCCAACCGCGGCAGCCGCCCCTGCTGCGACCACCGCTTTGACGAGCCCCATGGCTAACGCGCCTTCCTCGCCGCCTGCTTGGCGGTGGTGGTCGTGGTCGATTTGCGAGCAGCCGTCGGTGCGTTCGTCTTCGCTTCGGTCGCGGCGCCCTTTGCCTTTCGCGCGGTCTGGGTGACCTTCGCGGCCGCCTTGGATTCCACGGCGTCGGCCTTGCTGACGACCTTTTTCGCGGTTGGATCGACCGTCGCGACGGCCTTCTTCGTGGTCTTTTCAAACTTCTTTTCGGTGGGCGCGAACGCACTCTCCGCGCGTTCGGCGAGCTGCCCTGCCGCATCCTCCGCCATGTGAAGCAGACCGCGGACGGCCCCTTTCACGTTCTCGCGGTTTGCCGCGACCGCACCGACCACACCGACCACACCTGCCACAGCCACCTTGTTGATGATTCCCATGCGTAACTCCTAGTTCTCGTTGTTGCGAGCCGCGGCCTTGTCGCTGTTGCGAGTCAACGCTGAGGGCGCGAACACCGATTCGGCGTCCTTTCCCTCGACCATGCTCGTCGTCGTCGTCGCTCCAGGCATCATTCGTGACACGAGACCGAGCATTTCTTGCACCAGGTTCGGCGCGATCCCGTGGAGCAGGCTCATCAGCTTTGCCTGGGGCGAGATCACGACCTCCGCATCCCCACGCGTGAACGCTTCGATGATTTGCTCGGCGGCTGACTCGGCGCTGATCGAGGTGAGAGCATTGCTATCGCCGATCGAGAACCACGCATACTCCGCGGCTACTTTGCCCTTGAACCAGGCGTGGCGAGGGCTGCCGGTTCGCATCAGCCCGGGCACGACCGTGGTGACATAGATCGAATCGCCGGAGAGCTCGGCACGCAGCGCCTCCGAGAGCCCGACGAGCGCGAACTTGCTTGTCGAGTAAGCCGCGAGGTGTGGGATCGCTACCTTGCCGCCGATCGAGGCGATGTTGACGATCCGTCCGGCCTTGCGGCGGCGCATACCAGGGAGCGCCGCGTAGATCGTGTGCAGCGGCCCGAAGAAGTTTATGTCCATCGCGTGCTCGAAATCGTCCTCGGTCATCGTCGCGAGCGGCCCGACCTGGATGATGCCGGCATTGTTGATCAACACGTCGATCGCACCGAAGTCGTCCTCGACCGTCGTGATGAACCTCAAGACGTCGTCGCGATCGCTGACATCGCAGACCGCCGCGAACACATCACCGCCGAGCGCGAGAAGGTGGGAGCGGGCACGGTCGACCTCGGCCCCATCGCGGGCGCAGATCGCGACGCGGCCGCCGCGCTCGATCACGCCGCGTGCGAGCACGAGGCCCAAGCCGCGCGAGCCGCCCGTGATCACGATGGTCTTGCCCGCGATATCGATCGTGCGCTTCGCCCGGATCAGGTTGCGCGCGACTGCGACGCCAGCGCTCATCGATGCGGTGAACGAAGCGAGTTTCAGCCAGGTTCGCATCTTCATGGACACTGCGTTTGCAAGGCTCGGTCCGGCCGCCGAGTGTGCGCTCGTGCCACGTCGACGATCGAGCGTGGATCTGCCACCGTGCAGTCGTGCCGACATGGTGGATGCTCGTCTTGGTCGCTGCCTGCTCGACAAGCCGAAGCGAGAAGCCGCGGGTTTCGAGCGAGCCGTACGAGGAGCCTGCGTGGTGGGTCTGTCGCCCGGATCTTCCGAGCGACACGTGTCGCGGCGATCTTTCGACGACCGAGATCACGGCGACCGGCGCGCATCTGGTGCAGCACCATCACCCGGCCCAGGACAGTGATGTCGACTGCTTCTACATCTATCCGACCGTCGACTTGAGTCTCCTGCCCGGCAACCAGGTCGATTTCTCGGATCTGTCGAAGATTCGCGCCGCGGCGGCGGCGCAGATCGCGCGGTTCAGCGAGGTCTGCAACGTCTACGCACCGCTCTATCGCCAGGCGACGATCGCGACGTACTTCTCGACGAAGACCGATCAGCACGCGTTCTTCGAGGTCGCGTACTCCGATATCGCCGCCGCGTTCGCGGTCTATCGCGCGCGCTTCGCGAACCATCATCGGCTCGTGATCATCGGTCACTCGCAAGGCTCGCAGATGGCGGCGCGCCTGCTCCACGATGTCGTCGAACCCGATCCGGCGCTGCTCGCGAGCCTGCTCGTCGCGATGCCGATCGGTTTCACCGTCGATGTTCCGTACGAACAGACCACCGGGGGAACGTTCCGCCAGCTCGCCGCATGCACGAAGCCCGAGGAGACCGGCTGCCTCGTCTCGTACTTGTCGATCGCCGACGGTGACAAGCCCAACAAGCTCACGAATAAAGTCCCCGAGCACCACCATGCGATGTGCGTCAACCCCGCGACCGGACCACAGCTTCGCGAGAGCGTGTTTCCGAGCTCGGCCGCAAAGGGCATCACGACGCCCTACGTCGCGGTTCGCGACTTCTACACCGCTCATTGCACGCTCGATCCCGAGGGCCGCAACTACCTGGCGATCGCCGAGCTCGGCACGCCGGGAGATCCTCGCCCGCACCTGGTCGATCTCGGCAAGAGCATGGGCGGACTCGGCCTCCACAAGTACGACTTGCAGTTCACGCAAGGCGATCTGATCGAGCTGATCCGGACCAAGGCGCGCTACGCGAACGTGAAGTAGAACGTCAGGATCGTCGCGCGGCACCTCAGGACCGGAGGATGATCTTCATTACTTCGTCCTGCTTCTTCATGAACATGTCGTAGCCCTTCGGTGCGTCGTCGAGGTTCAGCTCGTGCGACACGACGAAGCTCGGATCGAGCTGCCCCGACATGATCTTCTCGAGCAAGGGCTTCATGTAACGGTGCACGTGGCACTGGCCCGTCCGGATCGTCAGGCCGCGGTTCATCAGAGAGCCGAGCGGGAACTTATCGACGAGCCCAGCGTACACGCCGAGGATGGAGACGGTGCCGCCACTTCGGCATGCCATGATCGCATCGCGAACTGCGATCGGGCGATCCATCGCCATCTTCGAGGCCTGCTTGAGCTTGTCGTACGCGAACTGCAAGCCCGTGCCCGTGGCCTCCATGCCGACGCACTCGATGATCGCGTCGGGGCCGCGGCCCGCGGTCAGATCGCGAAGCGTCTCTTGCAGTGGCTGCTCCTCGAAGTTGATCACGTCGGTGGCGCCGGCCTTTTCGACCGCGAGCTTCAAGCGATACGGCACGCGATCGACCGCGATGATGCGCTCGGCACCGAGCGCCTTCGCGCTCGCGATCGCGAGTTGACCCACAGGACCAGCGCCGAACACGGCGACAACCTTGCGCGGATTGATCTCGCAAAACTCCGCACCCATGTAGGCCGTCGGCAAGATGTCCGAGAGGAACAGGACTTGGTGATCGCTGAGCGCCTTGTCGACCTTGAGCGGGCCGAAGTCCGCGAAGGGCACGCGTACGTACTCCGCTTGTCCGCCTGCGAAGCCACCGGTCAGGTGCGAGTACCCGAAGCACCCGCAGGTCGCATGGCCCATCAGCTTTTCCGGGATGAACCCGGTCGGGTTCGAGTTCTCGCAGCACGAGAACATCCCCAGCTGGCATTGCTCGCAGTTGCCGCACGAGATGCAGAATGGCACCACGACACGGTCGCCAGGCTTGAGGTTCTTGACGCCCCTACCCACCTCCATCACCTCGCCCATGAACTCGTGACCGAGAATGTCACCCTTCTGCATGCCGGGCATGAAGCCGTTGTAGAGATGAAGATCGGAACCACAAATCGAGGTCGCGGTGATCCGTACGATCGCGTCGCGCGCGTTCAGGATCTCCGGATCGGGCACGTGTTGGACCTCGACCTTCTGTTTACCCATCCAGACGTTCGCACGCATTACGCGATCTCCTCGTGAGCATCGAGTTTCTTGTCGACCGTCGGCTTGCTGTTCGCCACCCCCATCGCTCCTTTGATGGCGACGGGCGGATTCGGGATGAACACCGGCGGTGCAGGGCGCGCGTCCCGCGACGGCTGGGCCGGATGCGGCTTCTTGTGGGCGCTCGCGTCCGAGCGCAGCACCTCACCGGTCTCCATCACTTGCTTGAACCTACGCATGTCACCTTTGGCCTCCGGTGTCGCGAGGAACCGAGCGAGGGCAGCGGTCGGCTCGAGCCCAGCTACGCCGAGCTGGATCTCGACGCGAACTTCGGTCATGTCGCGACCTGGCGTCTTCTGGAAACGAACGACACCGCGCGTCTGCACGCGCGAGCCCGGGCGCGATTGCCAGGCGATCGAGTGACCGGGTTGGTCTTCGGTGATGTCCGCTTCCCACGATACGCTGCCGATGACGGGTACCTTTACAGTCCACTTCGAGCTGCGCTCGCCCGTGACCTCGACCGATTCGAGGTAGTCCATGAACTCCGGTAGTCGCGAGAAGTCGCGGAAGAAGGCGTAGACCTCCTGCTGCGGCTTGTTGATCGTCACGGTCGCGGTGACCGGGCCGATGTGCGAGATCGCGCGTTTTGCGCGCCGAGCGACGAGGATGCCGACCGCAGTCGCGCCGCCGAGACCG
>Ga0209724_1000353_pt1 | contig 45818 bp, 35 predicted proteins | sample grotaG_FD_184143 | JGI IMG/M metagenome (GOLD analysis project Ga0209724, IMG submission 184143) | Glacier valley bacterial and archeal communities from Borup Fiord, Nunavut, Canada, to study Microbial Dark Matter (Phase II) -... | ecosystem: Environmental > Aquatic > Freshwater > Ice > Glacier ... | reverse complement strand
ATCAGAGGAAGCGACCCCGATGCCGCGCTGTACTGGTTAGGGCGAATGCTGGAAGGGGGCGAAGACCCGCTTTATATCGTTCGGCGGTTGGTGCGGGCTGCCAGCGAGGATGTGGGAATGGCTGACCCCCAGGCTCTGGTGGTGGCGATGGCGGCTCAACAGGCGGTGCATTTTATCGGGATGCCGGAGGGGGCATTGGCATTGGCGCAGTGTGTGGTCTATCTGGCAACCGCACCCAAGAGCAATCGGCTTTACGCGGCTTACAAACAGGTGCAGGGTGATGTGCTGACCACCCGCAACGACCCCGTGCCGCTCCACCTCCGCAACGCCCCTACCCAATTGATGAAAAATCTGGGCTATGGCGAGGGCTATAAGTACGCCCACGACTTCGAGGAGGGCTTTGTCTACCAGCAAAACCTGCCGGAAGCCATAGAGGGTCGCCACTACTACGAGCCCACTGACCGGGGCTACGAGCAGACCGTCACCGAGCGTCTGGCAAAATTGCGCCAGAAAGCCGAGGAAGAACGGGGCAAAAGTAACGAGTAACGAGTAAAAAGAGTTGTTGGTTATTAGTTGTTAGTTGGTGGTTGAAATGCCAGAATTGGGTATAAATAATTGTAGGGGCAGGTCCCCGTGCCTGCCCTAACCCCTGACGGTAGGAGCGTAGTTTCCAACCCGCCCGCCCGAAGAATTAACAAGGATGGATAGGATAAACAGGATGTTGAAATCAATTATTCACCACAGAGGCACGGAGACACAGTTCTTTATAATTTATTTTGAATTTAACTGTGCCTCTGTATCCCTGTGGTAAAATTTAAACAGGTTTTATGGATAAATATTTTCACCAGGAGAGCGAAATGGCTGAAGCGTTGGTAACATTACAGGAAATTGAGCAGGCTCAGGAACGGATTCGGGGCGTGGCTCGTCATACCCCCCTGGTGGAGATGGCTGGCACAGACGGGGCGCAGGTCTACCTCAAAGCCGAAAATTTACAGCCTATCGGGGCTTTCAAAATTCGGGGAGCTTATAATCGCCTCGCCGCCCTCAGTGCCGAGGAACGAAAGGCCGGGGTTATCGCCTATTCCAGTGGCAACCACGCGCAGGGGGTGGCCTATTCCGCCCGACAGCTAGGGATGAAGGCCGTGATAGTAATGCCCAGTAATGCCCCCTCGGTGAAAATTGAGGCTACGCGGGGTTATGGGGCGGAGGTAGTGCTATATAACCCGGCTACCGAAAAGCGCGAAGAAGTCGCCGAGAAACTCATGCAAGGCCAGGCCTGGACTTTAGTGCCACCCTTCAATGACCGTTACGTAATTGCCGGACAGGGTACTACCGGGCTGGAAATTTATCAGGATTTGCCGGAAGTTGAGCTGGTGTTAGTCCCGGTGGGTGGCGGCGGACTGTTGAGCGGGATTGCCACCGCCCTCAAAAGCCTGAAACCCTCGGTAAAAATTATCGGGGTTGAGCCGGAATTAGCCGCCGATGCCCAGGAGTCGTTCCGGGGTGATAAAATTGTGGAGTATAGTGCTGAAAAAACCGCCCGCACTATAGCCGACGGGGTTAGAACCACTAGCCTTAGCAAGCTGACCTATGCCCATATTAAGGAATATGTGGACGACATTATTACCGTCAGCGAGGCCGAAATCCGGGAGGGGGTGCGCCGCCTGCTGTTCGAGAACCATCTGCTAGTTGAGCCTTCGGGGGTGCTGCCCTATGCCGCCTACCTCCACCACCGGGCCGAGCTGCCCCCCGCCTCAAAAATCGTGCTGGTGCTGAGCGGCGGTAACATTGACCCGGCTACTTTGCGGCAAATTATTAGTGTAGATTCGGGAACAGGAGCTTAAAATGAGTGAGGAAAAAATAGCCCCGCCCGATTTCGAGAGTATCAAACAAATCAGCCCCTATGCCACGGAGTTCTGGAGTGCGCGGGATTTAGCTCCGCTTTTGGGCTATAGCGAGTGGCGCAATTTCGAGGTAGCCACAAAACGGGCGATGACCTCCTGTGACCAGGTGGGCCAAAAGAGTGTTGATCATTTTGTTGCCGTCAACAAATTGATCCAGGTTGGTAAAGGGGCAAAGCGTGAGGTCAAGGATTATGTGTTAAGCCGTTTCGCCTGTTATATGATTGCCCAGAATGGCGACCCGCGCAAGTTGCAAATTGCCTCAGCCCAGACTTATTTTGCGGTGGCGGCCCGCGAGAATGAGTTGCGGCAACTCAAGGACGAGCAGGACGAGCGGCTAAAACTGCGGCTGCGCGTTACCGAAAATAACAAGGCTCTGGCGGAGGCTGCTTATAGTGCCGGAGTGCTGACGGCAGATTTTGGCAAGTTTCAGAATGCAGGCTATCATGGGCTATACGGCGGGCTGGATATGGACGAAATCAAAACCAAAAAGGGGGTCGGCGACAGAGAGAATTTGCTTGACCGCATGGGCCGAGAGGAGCTGGCGGCTAACGATTTCCGAATTACTCAAACCGAGGCGAAATTGCGGAATGAGGGCATTGTGGGGAAGGCCAAAGCTACCGAGGCCCACAAGGAGGTCGGCAAGGAGGTACGCAGCGCGATTGAGCGTATCGGCGGCACAATGCCCGAAGAAGTTCCCGCCGAGCCAACTATCAAACCCCTGATTGACCAGCACCAACGCCGCCAAAAGAAAAGTCTGCCGCCCAAAACCGATGACGGCGAACAGGGTAAATTATTTTGAAAGTTCGCAATTATAACCGTTGACAATTCCTGGAAAATATTATTGAGTAAAAAAAGTCAGAATAAAGAACAGAGGATAAAGGATTTGTAGGAGCAGGCTCTGTCCTGCGATACCCATCGGATGGCGGAGCATCCTCCTACGTCCTGCGATATCCATCGGCTGACGGAGCATCCTCCTGGGATTATTGTCCCGATTTGTGACCTTCGACCTTTGACCGCTTTAGATATTTCAATCCCGTAGTAGGTGGCGGAATTTTTATTTTTTAAATATGATTACCCTTGACTAAAAAAGTAAATTAGGGTATGCTAATACACAATTGCGAAAGAATTGAATAAGCTCGAATAAATCGTTAAAAATTGTTATGCGCGAAAGGAGCTTTTATGCGTCCCGTATCCCGGAATCTAACCATCTGGCGTTTTGCCAGCTTATTTATGGCTTTAGCAATATTATTTGCCGGGTGGCAATTAACCCCCGCCTTTGCTCAAAGCCCCGAAGAAGATATGGCCCAGGCTAATACTCATATCCAGCAAGCCCTGACCGCTGCCCGCGCGGGCGACCTGGATACCGCCAAAAAAGCCTACAAAACTTATGATGATGGTTGGTTTGATATTTGGTTTGACATTGAGGACGGCGTAAAAACCAAGTCCAAAGAGACATATCGGGCGATTGAGCAAAAAATGGGCGATGTGAGCTTTGCCCTTTCCAAAACTCCGCCCGTCGCCAGCGAGGTTATTACCGCCCTGGTAGCTCTGGATGCCCAGCAGCAAGCCTTTATCAAAGGTACAGCCGTTGCAGCAACTACTGCTGCCAGCAGCGCAGCCACCACCGCCGCCCCGGTTGCCACCACTCAGCCACCACCGCCGCCCCGGTTGCCACCACTGTCGCGGTCACCGCCCCCACTGCCAGCACTACTACCAGTGCCACGCCTACCATTGCTTCCGTACTGGCGTTACTCGAAACAGCTCGCACCGCTCAGGCCAAAGGCGATTATCCCGCCGCCGCCGCCGCCATCAAACAATTCCAGACCGATTGGCTTGATGTCGAAGGACAGGTTAAAACTCGCTCAACTGACGATTATCGCCAGACCGAAAACGATATGGCTCTGGCCTATAACCTGCTTTCGCAAAAATCTGCCGATAGCAAGGCCGTAATTGAGCGGATGACCAACCGCCTTGAACCTTATCAACAGGCCACCAGCTACGGTATTTTCGATGCCAGCATAATTCTGCTCCGCGAAGGGCTAGAGGCGCTGTTGGTGGTAGTGGCCCTCCTGACCTTCCTCAAAAAATCGGGCAACGAAGAAAAACAGCCCTGGATTTGGGGTGGCGTGGGGGTCGGATTAGGCTTCAGTATTGTGCTAGGGGTGGTTATCCAACTCCTGTTTAGCAGCTTGATTAATCCCAGCAACCGCGAGATAGTCGAGGGAACAGTCGGACTGTTCGCCGCCGTAATGCTGATTTATGTTAGCTACTGGATGCACAGCAAATCGAGTGCCTCCTCCTGGAATCGCTACGTCAAACAACGCAGCACCGCCGCCCTGGCTAAAGGTAGCCTGTTTGGGTTAGCCCTACTTTCCTTCCTGGCAATCTTCCGGGAAGGGGCCGAAACTGTCCTGTTCTTTTTAGGGATGGGGTCGGGCATTAGTCTGGGTGATTTGCTGATTGGTCTGGCGATTGGCACGGTTGCGCTATGTATAATCGGCTTTTTGCTGGTGGTAATCGGCCTGAAAATCCCGATGGCTCCTTTCTTTTTGGTCGCCAGCATTCTAGTTTTTTACCTCTGCTTCAAGTTCGTCGGGATGGGGGTACACGCCCTGCAAGTCGGCAAAGTGGTGTCGGCTACTACCACCGATTTACTGCCTGAAAACGGCTTCTTCGGCCTTTTCCCGACCTGGGAAACGACTATTCCCCAACTCGTGCTACTGTTAGCCGCCGTATTTGTGGTGGTATACGGGCGTGTCAGGGAAAAAATTATCCAAAAAGTGCCGACCTCGACCCCCGCTGGAGTCTCAAAATAAAAATTAGGGGAAATTTGTAGGGGCAGGGTTGCCCTGCCCTGGTTTATCGGCTGACAGAGCAGCCTCCTACAAATTTCCCTACCGACGACTGACCACCGACAACTAATTCAAAGGAAATAAAATGACCAAGAAAAACCAGAAATATGGACTGGTAGCTTTAGGACTGCTTATCGGACTAATGTTGGCGGGCTGTGGGGATGCTACTTCCACCACCGCCCCAAAGGGCACGGCAAGTAGCACCCCTACAACGGCTGCCAATACAACGACGATTGCCACAACAATTCCGGGCACGGCAAGCACTGCCCCCACAACGGCGGCGGTAGCTGCTACCCTGCCGCCCGGTGCGAAAGCGGTCAAGGCTGGTCCGAATAGCAAAGAATCCACCCTACTAAAGGCGGTTGTGCCTAATATTACCGCCACTCTAGACGCGCTTAAAAAGGGTGATATAACCGGAGCTAAAAAAGCCTTCGCCGACTATTCCAATGCCTGGAACGGTATTGAGGTCTACGTTAATTCTCGCTCCAAGCAGCTTTACGATACGATTGAGGTTCAAAACGAATTCAAGGCTAACGACCTTTTTGACAAAGCGGGCGTAAAAGCCGAGGAAATTATCCCCTTTGTGGAGGGGGTGCAAAAGGGCTACAACGAAGCTCTGAAACTGGCTGAAACTGGCCCAGATTATGACGCGGTTCTGGACGAAATCGCCGATATTCGGATTGTGCGGATAGATTTACGCAAATCTATCGCCGCCCTCACCGCCGGAGATATTGCAATGGGCAAAACGACCTTTGAGAAATTTGATACGGGCTGGGATAATATCGAGGGCAGCATTAAACCCCGCTCCAAAGAATTATATGTTACTACCGAAAAAAATATTGACGCGGTAAGCCAGCTTTACAAGGCCGATAAGCCCGTCGCGGCAGATTTGCTAATCGCTGAAAACACCTTGCTCGTCACCTACAACCGCTCCCTGACCATGCTGAATACTATTCGTAGCACTGGCAAAGTGCCCGCCAAAGAGGTGATTTTGCTGCAAGGGGTTTCGCCTAATATTAGCGCGACCCTGACCGCCCTCAAAAAACCTGACATAAAAGCTGCTAAAAGTGCCTTTGATAACTATTCCTACGGTTGGAGTGGGGTCGAAATCTACGTCAAAACTCGCTCGGCCCAGGCTTATAGTGCCCTTGAGGATTATGAAGGCAAGATTGATAAGTTATTTGAGGCCCAAACCCCCAACCCTGCCGAGATTATCCCGCTGGTGGAAGGACTGCAAAAGGGCTATACCGACGCTACAAATGTGGCTATCGCGGGTCAGTCCCTGAACCCAATTCTGGACGAAGTGGCGGATATGCGGATTGTCCAGACTAATCTGGATAAAACTATTATCGCGCTTAAAGCCAACGACCTTCCAACTGCCAAAGCATCCTTCCAGCAATTTAGTGACGGTTGGACTGACGTAGAGGACTCGGTAAGTTCCCGCAGCAAGGATGTCTACAAGGACATTGAAGAAAAAATCAGTACGGTGGAGCGTGGGTTGCTACGAGCTGATAAACCCGTAGTTGGCGATGTTACTACCGCCCTGACCGATTTGCAAAGCAGCTATGGCAACGGCCTGAAACTCCTCACGGCGGCCTTGAGTTAGGATTAAACCAATTGTAGGGGCGTGGTTTCCAACCCGCCCGAAGAATTAACAAGTACAGACAGGATAAACAGGATATTTGGCGAATAATTGTAGGAGGATGCTCCGTCATCCGATGGGTATTGCAGGACAGAGCCTGCTCCTACGGGTAGAAGGGTAGACACATAGGTCTACCCTCTCCTACGGGTAGAAGGGTAGACACAGAGGTCTACCCTAAAATTAGAAGAATTGTCCCCCCTTCCCTGATTCATGGAAGGGGGCTAGGTCTGATAGCCCTACTTTAATTCAAAATGGGGGTTCTTGATAATCCCAAGCTGATTGCCAAAGGGGTCAATCACCGAGCCAATTATGATACCATCGCCCACATCCTGTAGGACACCGTTGGCGGTTGCCCCTAGTTCCAGCAAGCGTTGGTGGGTGGCCTCGGCATCTTCCACCCCCCAATAGACCGTCGAGCCCGTTGCCGAACCCGGTTTGGCGTTGGGGTCTAAACCTAACTCATAACCGCCCACGTTAAACCCAACGTAAAAGGGCTGGTCAAAATAGGGTGGGAAACCCAAAACCTGGCTGTACCATTCTTTGGCTTTATCAATATCGGATACGCCATAAATCACTGTCCGTAATCCTTGAAACATCTACATTCTCCTTTTTGAAAATCTAAAATCTAAAATTCGGGAAATATTGTAGGAGGACGCTCCGCCGTCCGATACGAAATGAACCCGTAGGAGGACGCTCCGCCGTCCGATAATTATCGCAGGACAGAGCCTGCTCCTACGAATTCTGTCCAACCACCGCCAACTGACGACCAACCACAGACCGTAGAAACTGCCCGGTGTAACTTTCGCTGACTTCAGCGATGAGTTCCGGCGAACCCTGCGCGATAATCTGACCGCCGCCCTCGCCGCCCTCTGGCCCTAAATCTATCAGCCAATCGGCGGTTTTGATCACGTCCAGGTTGTGTTCGATCACTATCACGGTGTTACCCGCGTCGGTCAGGCGGTGCAACACGTCCAGTAGGCGTTGAATGTCGGCAAAGTGCAGCCCGGTGGTGGGTTCGTCCAGAATGTAAATCGTGCGCCCGGTATCCACCCGGCACAATTCCGCCGCCAGTTTCACCCGTTGGGCCTCGCCGCCGCTCAGGGTGGTGGCACTCTGCCCCAACTTAATGTAATCCAGGCCAACATCGTGCAAGGTTTGGAGGATACGGGCCACTTTGGGATGGTTGATAAGAAAGTCCAGAGCTTCTTGCACATCCATATCCAAAACCTGGGCGATATTTTTACCCTTGTAGCGCACCGCCAGGGTCTCCCGGTTAAAGCGTGACCCTTTACACTCCTTGCAAGTGACCCACACATCCGCCAGAAAGTGCATCTCAATCCGGCGTTGCCCGTGACCCTTGCACGTCTCGCAGCGTCCGCCCTTTACGTTAAAACTGAAACGGTCTGAGCCGTAGCCGTTGGCCTTTGCTTCGGGGGTGTTAGAAAAAACCTGCCGAATCAAGCCCCACAAACCCACGTAGGTAGCCGGGTTGGAGCGGGGGGTGCGCCCAATAGCCTCCTGGGTGATATTGATAACCTTATCCAAATGTTGCAGCCCCTCAAGTTTATCGTAAGGGCCGGGGCGTTCCTCGGCCCGGTTCAGGGCGCGGGCCAGGGCCGGGTAGAGGGTTTTGGAAATCAGGCTACTTTTGCCACTGCCGCTAACCCCCGTTATACAGGTTAGCAAGCCGAGCGGAAAAGAGGCCGAGACGTTTTTCAGGTTGTGCAAGGTCGCCCCGCTAATGTTGAGGGATTTGTCACTCGGTTGGCGGCGTTGCCCACCGTTGGGCGCACTGACCACCTTTGCCCCACTCAGGTAGTGGCCTGTCAGCGAACGTGGGTCGGCAGCGACATTGGCGGGCGTTCCGGCGGCAATCACCTCCCCACCCAGAATCCCCGCCCCCGGCCCCATATCTATCAGCCAATCGGCACTCATCATGGTTTCTTCGTCATGCTCAACCAATAAAACGGTGTTGCCCATATCGCGCAGTTGCAACAAAGTGTTGAGCAAGGCCCGATTGTCGCGGGGATGCAAGCCGATAGATGGTTCGTCCAATACATACAGCACTCCCACCAACCCACAGCCAAGCTGACTGGCAAGCCGAATGCGCTGACCCTCGCCACCCGAAAGAGTGGGGGCAGCTCGGTCAAGCGTCAGGTAATGTAGCCCGACGTTGAGCATAAACTGGAGGCGGTCACGGATTTCTTTCAAAACCTCCCCCGCGATTTGCAGTTGCTCCCGGTCAAATTTAGCGTAGAGGCCATTAACCCAATTCCGTGCCGCCCCGATGGTCATCGCTCCAACCTGGGTTATGGTTTCGTCGCCGATAAGCACGCCCCGCGCTTCCGGGCGTAGCCGCGCCCCCTGACAACCGGGACAAAGCTGTTCGCTCATAAAGCTGGCATAAAAGGTTTTGGTGTATTCGGAGTTGGTAGTGCGGAAAAGGCGGTCAACATTCTTGACAATCCCCTGCACCGCCCGCACGCTTTCGGCTGACCAGCTACTTTCGGCGGTTTTGTTTTCGTAACTAAAACGCACCTTTTCATCGCCCGACCCATATAGCAAAACGTCCCGAAACTTTTGGGGCAACTCCTTCCAGGGGGTGTCGAGGTTGACCTGATAATGCTCCGCCATAGACCTGAGCTGTTTTAAGCCCCAGCTATCCTTTTTCTTGCGTAACTCGCCATACCAACGCACCGCCCCCTCCATCAACGAAAGGTTTTCGTCTTTCACGATGCGGGCGGGGTCAACCTGAAGCTGCGTACCCAGGCCGTGACAGTCGGGACACATCCCCAACGGCGAGTTGAAACTGAAAAGTTGGGGCGAGAGTTCGGGGAAGCTGATACCACAGGCGGGACAGGCGTTTTGTTCACTCAGGATTAGCTCTTTACCATCGCCCAGGTCGGCAATCAGCAAGCCTTCCCCGGCCCGCAGAGTAGTAGCTACCGAGTCTACTAACCGTCGCTCGTATTCGGCTCGCTCATCAGGGTCGTCCGGCACTTTTAGACGGTCAACCACTATTTCGATATTGTGCTTTTTGGTTTTAGTCAGCTTGATTTCGCTGCTCAGTTCCACGATTTTGCCATCAACCCTTGCGCGGGCATAGCCATCTTTGCGAGCCTGTTCCAGAATTTCGGCGTGCGTACCCTTGCGCTGACGGGCAATCGGGGCTAAGAGTTGGAGGCGCGTGCCAGGGGGTAGGGTTGCCAGTTGGTCGGCGATTTGCTGGACAGATTGGGCTTCCACTACCCGCCCACAGTTAGGGCAATGGGCTGTGCCGACTCTGGCGTATAGCACCCGCAGATAATCCAGCACTTCGGTGACAGTGCCAACGGTGGAGCGGGGGTTTTTGCTGACGGTTTTTTGCTCGATGGCGATGGCGGGGCTTAGTCCGCCGATATAATCCACTTTGGGCTTTTCCATCTGGCCCAAAAACTGCCGGGCATAAGACGACAGGCTCTCCACGTAACGCCGTTGCCCCTCGGCGTAGATGGTATCGAAGGCCAGCGACGATTTGCCACTGCCGCTCACCCCCGTCAGGACGACCATTTTATAGCGGGGGATGGTTACGTTGATTTTTTTGAGGTTATGGACTTCCGCCCCTCGTACCACAATCTGTTCGGGTTCCAACTTCTACCTCCTCTGAAAAAGTAACGAGTATTGAGTAACGAGTAACGAGCGAAAATCTCTTAAACCTTGACATTCTGAACGTTGTAAGAGGCTGCTCTGTCAGCCGAAGAATCTCAACGCTATGAGCAAGACCCTTCGCAGGTTCAAGGTGACAACGGTGGTGAACTATTACAAATTCCCTGACAAGGGTGCTGTTAGCATGATACCAGCAAATCCTGTCATCTATTGTCAGTATTCGTTCTTTTGTTTCAAAAATAGGCAAACCTAACCCCCTAGCCCCCGAACACCTGCCCCTCTTGTACTCAGGGGGGTGATTCAGGGAAGGGGGAATGTAATACCCTCTCCCTTTCAAAGGTAGAAGCCAGCTTACGGGCAGGGTGAGGGTTTGTGCGATGCACATAAGGTCTGTTGGAATTGCACTAGCAGGGTTTAAGGGGCGAGACCATTAGGTAAAGACCACTCGGCGATAAATCACTTTAACGAAGCCAACTAAAGCTGGCTAAAAGGCGGCTAATTAACCATAAAATCAGGATTTTTAGCCTCTTTTAAGGGGCTTCGTTGAATTAGCTCAGCGGAGCCTGTGCCCTGTACTCAGGGTATTAGCCCCATGCGTACCTACATCGAGGGATATTTGAAGGTTTTATCCCCTTGTATTTATTCATCCCTCATCCTTGCTAAATACAAAATGCGGCACCCTGTAAAAACAGAGTACCGCAATCAGCGATGAAACAGAAGGGTTGGCAGGTCAGTAATTCCAAAAATTAGCGGACGCTGGCTGCTTCCCAAATGGTTTTATAAAGGGGATTATACCCTTTAATCAGGTCAATCCACTGCGCTTGTTCGACCTCGACCAGCTTACGGAAAGCATCGGCACAAATCTGATTGGCCTCGTGGGTGGGTAGACCCGCCATCACCAGCCGCACTACCAGGCGGTCAATGATTTCATTATCGCGTAAGGTGCGGATTGATTTTGTCCAGGGAATACCAGCAATGCTGCGTACCCGCCCCAGACTTGGGCGCATCTTTTCCAGGCTGCCCATCCGTTCTTCCATCGAATTAAGCTGATTCATCACGCGCACAAGGGGTTTATCTTCCATTCCGGCGCGGGTATCCACTACCAATGCCTTAGCTAGGTTAGGGAAGAAAATCGTCATCACCTCGGCCTCGTCAATGGTTGATAAGACCTGCATTATAAATTCATCTCGCTCCACGCCCTTACCCTCCGTAAAACAATTTATGTATAAGAAAAATTAGTTCATTTAAATCTTGTTAGATCCTGTCCAAGCTTTACCATATAATCATAGCATAAAAAAATCTCTGCTAAATTTCAGAACAGAGAATAATTTGAGACTATTTCATATTGAAGGTTTTTTGACCTCACCCCCAGCCCCGGACTACAAAGGGGAAGGAGGCTAGGGGGTGAGGTTGGCCTAATGTACCACAACTCTTTTGGTTTTAGCTTAGGGGTTCGGGTGGTTGTTTTTACGGTTACGACTGACCGGGTAATTCATAATTACGCCTTCCGGCACGGGCTGGCACACCGGGCAGAAATAAGTGCCGCGTTGCCCCACGTTAATTTTAACAATTGGCGTGTCGCACCTGTAGCAGGGCTGATTTTCGCGCTCATGTACCTTTAGAAGCTCCTGATTGCGGCCCTTTTGACCCTCCCCGTCCAGGTAATCGCTCAGGGTCGTGCCCCGATTCTCAACGGCGGTGGTCAAAACTTGCCGAATCGCCAGATATAGCTCGTGGCGTTCCTCGGCGGTCAGGGTATCGGCCTGACGTTGGGGATGAAGCTGGCTGACCCACAGGGCTTCGTTCACATAAATATTGCCCAACCCCACCAGCAAATTCTGGTTCAGCAAAAGTGGTTTTAAAGCCCCTTTACGACCTTTTAGCTGGCTGGTGAAAACCTCCTCGGTAAACTCATCCAGCAGAGGTTCCGGCCCAAGTTTGGACAGATACTGGTCAAGTTCGTCCCGCGCCAGGAACAGGTAAATCCGGCCAAACTTCCGCAGGTCGGCAAAGCGTAACTCGGTATTATCGTTAAAAGGCATCACAAAATGGGTATATTTATCGGCCTCGGCTTCGCTCTGGCGCACAAACAGGTTGCCCGTCATCTTGCGGTGAAAAACCAGATGTTTATCGTTACTGAGCATTATCAAAACATATTTGGCGCGGCGGTTAACCTCTAACACCTGTTCCCCCGCTAAAAGTTGCCCCAGCACATCTGGCGGGTGGGTTTGCAACATATTGGGCCAATCAGTAAAAGAAACGCCTATAATGGTTTTACCGGGCAGACTGCGGCGCAAGTCCCGCACGGTGGTTTCGACTTCAGGTAATTCAGGCATAGCTTATTTTATCTCTACTCTCCAATAATCAAGTAAATCCTGGAGGCTTTGTTCCAGGGGTATAGTAGGCTGCCAGTCGGTAGCCTGACGGAACTTTGTGCCATCGCCCCGAATAACCGGAATGTCGCTGGGCCGCATCCGGGCCGGGTCGAACTCCACTTTTAACGGACAGTTCGCCCTTTCTAGCAACATATCCAGAATAGTTTTCATCTGCCAATCGCGCCCGCTACATAGATTATAGGGCTCGCCCGGCTGACATTTGCCGCTAGTCACCGCCAGCCAATAGGCCCGCACCATATCGCGCACATCGGTATAATCGCGGCTGGCCTCCAGGTTGCCCACCCGCACAATCGGCTCGACCAGTCCCTTTTCAGCCTGGGCTATCTGGCGGGCAAAGGCGGAGGTCGCCAGTTCCAGGTTTTGGCGCGGCCCGACCTGATTAAATGCCCGTGTATTTATTATCTGCAATTTGTAACTTTTGGCGTACTGATAACCTAACATTTCCTGGCTGATTTTGCTGACGGCGTAGGGGTTGCCGGGACGAAAGGGCTGCGTTTCGCGCACGGGCAAGTCCTCCGGCTCGATATAGCCATAAACATCGCCGCTCCCGGCATTTAAAATAACCGGGTTATATTTCCCGCCACTTTTGCTAATAGCTTTTCGGGTCGCTTCCAGCAAATTTAACACCGAAAGGGTATTGTTCATTAAGGTAGGGCCGGGTTGGGCGAAACTCTGGCTGGGCAAGCTCTGGGCGGCAAAATGAAAAATATAGTCCGGCTGCACTTCCTCCACCAACTCGGCTAACTTTTGCGCTTCTTCGGTCAAATCCAGGGTCTGGAGGTGCAAGGCTAATTTACCCGACAGGTGGGCTAAATTTGGTTGGTAGGTCATCTGGGCTTCTTTAACTATCCCATGCACTACCGATTCGGGGGCTTTCTGCAAAATCAGGTCGGTCAAGTGGCTGCCCACAAACCCGGCTATGCCCGTTATTAGTATCTTTGCGCCCGTAACTTTTCTCCCCCTAAAACAAATTCACCACAAAGACACAAAGAACACAAAGATTTTATAAATATCCTGTATATCCTTGTTAATTCTTACTGGTTCAACTTAATATGATTAAGCAAACCTCCATCGAGCAAAATCTGTAACTCGCGCCCGCTCAGGTTGTGGGTAGCAGCAATTTCCGTACCCTTAGTTATATTCTTTATAATTACGGAAGTTCCGGCCTGAAGTTGCACCCGCACATTATGGATTTCAAGCTGGTCGCTCTGCTCAACTTGTCCGTAGCCCTCGGCGATAGCGAAAGTGAGGGGCAACACCCCGAAATTCACCAGATTAGAGCGATGAATACGGGCGAAGGAAATGGCGATAACGGCCTTGATGCCCAGAAAGCGCGGGGCTAAGGCGGCCTGTTCACGGGCACTGCCTTGCCCGTAGTTGCTGCCACCCACCACAAAACCGCTCCCGGCTTCTTTAGCCCGACTGACAAAGGTTTTATCCACCCGCTCGAAAGTAAATTCAGCCAGGGCGGGCAGATTCGAGCGTAAGGCCAGCACCTTTGGCCCAGCCGGAGAGATATGGTCGGTGGTGATATTATCCACCACTTTCAGCAAAACCGTACCAGCCAAAGTATCTTCCAGTACGCCAAAATTAGGCAGGGGCTTGATGTTCGGCCCGCGAATAATCTCAACCGCGCTGGAGTCGGCGGGCGGGGTCAGCAACAGCGAGTCGTTAATCTCGTAAAATTCTGGCAAACGCACTTCAGGATAAGCCCCCAATGTGCGGGGGTCGGTAATTACCCCGGCTACGGCGGTGGCGGCACAGGTTTCGGGACTGGCAAGGTAAACCTTTGCGTCGGGGGTGCCGCTTCGTCCTTCAAAGTTGCGGTTGAAGCTGCGTACCGCCACACTCGCGCTAGGGGGGGCCATCCCCATCCCCACACAGGGGCCACAGGCTGACTCTAGCATCCGCACCCCCGCCGCCAGCATGTCGCCTAACGCTCCGCTCCGCGCAATGGTGGTGTAGACCTGTTTTGAGCCGGGGCTAACGGTCATACTCAAACCCTCATGCACCGCCCGACCCCGCAAAACCTCGGCTACCACCGTTAAATCCCTGAAACTGCTGTTGGTGCAACTCCCCACCGAAACCTGCTGCACCGACATCCCGGCAATATCTCGCACTTTCACCACGTTATCGGGACTGTGGGGTTGGGCAATCAGTGGTTCAAGTTCGTCCAGGTTAATTTCGACCAATTCGTCATACTCCGCGTCCGTATCCGCCGCCAAAGGTGTCCAGACCGCTTCCCGTCCCTGTGCCTTTAGGTAAGCCAGAGTGTTGTGGTCGCTGGGGAATATTGAGGTGGTCGCCCCCAACTCCGCCCCCATATTGGTGATAGTGGTGCGGTCAATCACGTTCAGGCTGTCTACCCCAGGGCCAAAATATTCGACAATCTTGCCGACCCCGCCCTTAACCGTTAGGCGGCGCAACAGTTCCAGAATTACGTCTTTGCCCGATACCCAGGGCTGCAACTTTCCGCTTAATTTCACCCCCAGAATTTTGGGCATAGTCAGGTAAAACGCCCCGCCGCCCATCGCCACCGCCACGTCCAGCCCGCCCGCCCCAATCGCAATCATACTCAATCCGCCACAGAGGGGGGTATGGCTGTCGCTGCCCAACAGGGTTTTACCCGGCACCGCAAACCGCTCGGCATGCACTTGGTGACATATCCCGTTGCCGGGGCGGGAGAAATATATCCCGAACTTGGCGGCGGTGCTTTGCAAAAAGCGGTGGTCGTCGGCGTTCTCAAAGCCCGTTTGCAGCATATTGTGGTCAATATAGCTGACCGATAGCTCGGTTTTGACTTTTGGTATCCCGATAGACTCAAACTGCAAATAGGCCGCCGTTCCGCTGGCATCCTGGGTCAGGGTCTGGTCAATCTTAATCGCAATCTCTTGCCCCGCTACCATTTCGCCCGACAGCAGGTGTTTGGCTAAAATCTTTTTAGCCAGATTCGTTCCCATTATCTTCTCTCTCCTCCAACTAACTGCATTGAAAAACCCACTCTATCGGCCAATCTTTACAGTGGCGGCAAATGAAATAATAAATTGAGCCAGCGTCGCCTAGCATTAATCCGGTGGCGTTACGCACCGTTTCTATTTGCTGGCGATTGGTTGTCCAAATGTTTTTGTCCTCAATCGGACACCAGCGTGAATCTTCCATACCAGAAAATTCCCAACTTGCCACTGTGAGCAAATGCTCCATATCCTGACCACAATTACAAATAGGAGTTTGAGGGGCTTGAATCCAATATGCATGTCCGCCGATTTTAGTGCCTTCTGCAACACTTAATTCACGTTCATAGAAACCCTCGTTATCCTCGCCTTCCCATTGGCTGATTTTATCGTCTAACTCCTCGGAGTTGTCGTAGGCACTTGGATATTCCAGAACCTTTTCGGGGCTAAAATAACAGACGGTTGGTATCGAATGTTCTTCGTAGCTTTTGGGTCGAAATTCATTAATAAGCGGGTTTTGTATTTCCTCGGTATTTCGCCAGAATATCTTACTCTGAGTAGTATAAGTTTCATCATGATATTCTGGACACCACAGCAACTGAAATAGATTTTTCCCATCTGGAAAGCCTACCTCCGGCACTTCCTCCGCCCTGATTTGTATAACCGTTACATAAAAATCGTTATGTTCGGGGCAGACGGGCCAGGGTTCGTCAGCAGGCCATAGGAAAGTACCACCCATCTTGCTCTCGGCAATGCCCGGTTCTGGGCCGCGCCGAGGGTGGAGGCGTACCGTCTCTTTAGCCAGGGGTGCAAGCTCTGGAAATAGTTGGGCAATATCAACGCTGGGTTTAGGTGTCGTTCGCATCTTATCGCTTTCTCTTGGTTTGTCGCCCGCTAATTATACCAGACGTAAAAGGTAATAATTGGATTATTTGACCCGCCCCCGCCGACCAAAGAACCCCGTAACCCAGATTTACCACAGATAAAAATAATCTATCGGTAATTCGGCACATCTCCGACATATGAACAAATAAATAATACCAGCCTGAAGGTCTAAATTAATATCTTCCGAGACTGTCAAAAAGAAATCCATTTCACTACCGCACTTACAATTAGGAGCAGCCCCTCCCCTAGCCCAATAAGGATAACCCCCTATTTTTGTTCCGAGTATTGTACTAAATTGTTGATATATCAAATTGCTTTCATCTTGAAACCCAATTAGTCTCTGGTCTAAAACCTCATCCAACTCAGGCGAGAGGTCAAAAAAATGTGGATATTCCGTCAATCTTTCAAAGTTCAACCTTGAATCATCTGGAATGAAGTTCTTTTCAGGATTTTTTGGTTTTGGTGGTTGAGATAGAGGATTGATAATCTCTTTGGTATTTCTCCAAAAGAATTTGAGGGGAAATATATTGGAATAAACAGAAAAATTATTATGACGACGAGGACACCATAAAAGCTGGAATAGGTTTTTTCCTTCTGGGAATCCTAATTCTGGAACATCTTCCTTCCTGAGTTGAAGTACGCCAACGTAGTAATCGTTGTGTTCCGGGCCATCTGGCTGAAAGATTGTTTCATAACTCAGGTTAGAATCAAGTAGCGCATGTTCAGGTATATCACAAACAGGCCAGGGTTCGTCGGCGGGCCATAAGAAAGTGCCACCCATCTTGCTATTCCCAGGCGCAGAATTATTACTGGGATAGGGGTTCAGTTTCACCGTTTGTCGGGCGCGGGGGGCTAGTTCCGGGAACAAGGTAGGAATATCTATTTTGGGGCCGGGATTATTGCTCATTTTTCTGCTTTCTCTTGATTAACGTCTTTCAATTATACCAAATGTGTGTGGTGGTTATTGGTTAGAGGTCGAAGGTCTAAAGTCATAGGGAATGATAGAAGTCAGGGGATAATGGGGGTTTTCAGAGGTAATATTAATATCGCAGGACAGAGCCTGCTCCTACGGGATTCGGGAATTCGTAGGAGGACGCTCCGTCGTCCGATGGTTTTATCGCAGGGCAGATATTCTGCCCCTACGAATTTTCCGACCATAGACGACTGACAACCGATTAAGCGGCGGCCTCACGGTACAGCCCTAACGAGCGCAAAACTGGCTCATCGGTGAAGGCAAACAAAATCGCATCCTGGCTGAGGGAGGAATTAATATGCTCGTAGGTAGCCCAGCCGGGAACGGCAAACACATCATGTTCACCCCACTCTAGCCGCACCCCATCCACCACCGTGACCCCTTCGCCACGCACCACATGATAAATCGTGCTGGGAGTATGACGATGGGCCTGACCGTGAAAGCCGGGAACCAGCCGCGAGATTCGGCAACCGATAGTCGGCATCACCGGGCCACCCGTCCAGGGGTTGGTGTATTCCAGCACAATTCCCTCGATTTCGCTACCCGTGGCCTGGTCGGCAATTCCAGCAAAGGCGCGTTCGGTTTCGGCCCACAGATAGTTACCAACAGGCGAATTTTGACCCTGCGGTTTTATCCAGGCCGGATTCAGCCGCCCGTGAAGGAATTGGCGGGAAGAAAAATCGTCGGGCTGGGTGGCCTCTTGTTGCCGCTCGTTATAAAGCTCAAAGAAACCTGCTTCCAGCTTGTTCACCAACGGGTAGTCCAGCCCGTCCAGCCACAGCATCGGCCCTTCGCCCTCATGCTCATGGTCGTGCCAGTGCCAGCCGGGGGTCAGCAACAAATCGCCGGGGTGCATATGTACCCGCTCGCCGTTAACAGTGGTATACGCCCCTGAACCTTCAATAATAAAGCGAAAAGCGGCGGAGGTATGGCGATGGGCTTTGGCGGTTTCACCCGGCACAATCACCTGGATTCCGGCATAGAGCGAATTTGTGGTGGCGGGGGGATCGGTCAAACCGGGATTGACCAGCATCAACACCCGCCGCTCGGCCTCCTGCAATGAAAGAGTCTGGGTAAAATGTAGCAGATAGGGGCGGAGGGCGGCATAACGCCAGAGAAAAGGTACGGCCTTACTTTTGGGCTCTGCCGGGAACAAATTCCCGTAATACTGCCAGAGCGGGGCCACCCCCAACTCTTTGATTTCGGCATAAGCCTGGGTATTGCTAAGGGTAGTAGTATCTTTTGAAGCCTCGATAGTCATAATAATACCTCTCAATAATCTGTTAACTTGGTGGCGCGTAGCAATTCCGCCAGCCGCACCCGCGCAATCTTACCAGTGGGGGTAGCGGGCAGTTCATCAACTAAAACTAATTCTTCGGGCCACTTGAATTTGGCAAGCCCTTTAGCGGCAAGGTGGGCCGTCACTTCTTCCAGCGTCAGGCTGTAGCCGGGGCGAGTAGAGGCCACCAACAAAGAACGCTGCCCCAGCCGCTCATCGGCCTGAGCAATTACTGCAAACTGACTGAGGGCCGCCAGGTCGGTGAGCAGACTTTCGACCTCCACCGCGCTAAACTTCAAGCCGCCCCGGTTGATAAATTCGGTGCGCCGCCCCCGGTAGGCAATAGTGCCATCCTCGTTGCGACTGGCAAGGTCGCCCGTTTTTAACCAGCCGTCCGGCGTAACGGCCTGTTCGGTAATATCTTTATCGCCCAGATAGCCCCGGAAGCTATAGGGGCTACGATACCATAGTTCGCCCGTTTCGCCAATTGCTAATTCCGCGCCATCTTCCCCCGCGATTCGCGCCTCCGCCCCGTCAATCGGGCGACCAATGCTACTACTGGCGGCTTCGGGCGGGTCTTCGGGTCGGGTGAAAGTTCCGGCCCCGATTTCAGACATCCCCCACTGCACCATCACACTTGCCCCCAACACCCGCCGCACATCCGCCACCAGTTGGGCTGGAACGCCCGCGCCCCCGGTGCGTACTTCCCGTAACTTTAAGCGGGGAAATTCGGGGTGACTATCCAGATAAATACACACATCCCGAAGCTGGGCTGGCACAGCGAAAAGCACGTTAGCCTCAGCCTTGCTCACCAACTCCAGGAAGTTTTCGGTATTCCAGCCGGACAATAAAGCCTGTTGCCCCTGACTAAATAGACTCAGATGAATCGAAAGTAGCCCAAACAGATGGGTAAAGGGGCTGGCACTGATGATAGTATCCGTGCGACTGGCCTTACCATCGCGGCAGACCAGCGCGGCATTTGATAATAACCCGGTGTGGCTATGGATGCAGATTTTGGGACGCAGTGAGGTTGTACCGGAGGAAGCCAGCAGCACAAAGGGGTCGTCGGGGCTAACTTCTACCGGGTGGGGGGTTGTCCCGGCCCATTGGTTTTCCAGTTCGGTCAGGCTGTTTTGCCCTTCTGTTCCAGTAATTAATACATGTTTCAGGCTCGATAGTTCTGTTAGCAAGTCCCGGCCCATTTCTCGCAGGTCGCGCTTGCCGTAGGTGGTGGGCATCACCAGAGTGGTAACTTCAGCCCGTTCCAGCAATATCCTTAGCTCATGTTCGCCATAGGCCATATGTAGCGGGAACATCACCGCCCCAATCGTCGCTATCGCCACATGCATAGTCAGATATTCCCAGGAGTTCGGCAAGTGCAAGGCTACCACTTCCCCTTTAGTAACCCCTAGTTCCTGCAACCCCCGCGCCAGAGCCGAGGCACTATTGGCCCATTCCTGCCAACTACGCATGTGCCCATTATCAAAAACCGCCACTTTGTCACCGTTAGCCACCACAGTTGCCGCAAATACGCCGGGTAGAGTGAAGCCTGGCAATTCGCTTTGATGTTTTTGGGGATTAATAAGGTAACTATCAGTAGTAATCATGCTTCCTTGCCTTGTATCTTTCAGAACGGCTGTGTTCGTCCGAATTTTCGCCAAACTTCTCAGGGGTGCTTTATTTTACCAGAATTCCGGGTTAGCAGGCTAAAACGCCGAATTGCCTAAACCTAACCCCTTTTGGAAGGATGAAGTAGGAAGGATGAAGGATGAAAGAAATCAGAATAAAGAAGGGGTGATCTTTGTAGGGGCGGTTCGCGAACCGCCCGGTTTGGAAATATTTAGAAGAAAGGATTGGGTGACTCAAAATAACGGGTTAAACAGTATTGTCATTTCGACCTTCAACTCGTTACTCGGCACTCATTACTCGTTACTCTTATGAGGCCAGACCCTCGCGGCGGATACGTTCGCGCAGAGTATCTATAACCTGAAGCTGCCCGTTGGTGTCACGGTAGTACCAGCTATCCCAGCCGTTACAGGCGGGCAGACCAGCCACTTTCGCCCCCATTGAGTGAATTGAGCCTTTAGCCCCACCCACCACCAGCGAGCCGTCCACCAAGACCTTCGCCGTAATATCGGACGAGCCGAAATACAATTCCTCACCTGGTTGGATAAAGCCGCGCTCGACCAGCGTATTAAAGGGAATACGGGGGGCGGAGCGTTTGTTCTCCATAATATAAATATCTTCCTCGAACAGTGGCGGCTGCACGTTGTCCAGGCGGTGCTGGGCCAGTTCCACATATTCGGGGAATTGTTCGATGCCAATCCAGTTGCGGTGCAGCTTCTTGGCGACAGCTCCGGTTGTGCCAGTGCCAAAGAAGGGGTCTAGCACCACATCGCCGGGATTGGAGCTGGATAGAAGCACCCGATAGAGCAGGGCTTCAGGTTTCTGGGTGGCGTGGGCTTTGTGACCGTCACCGTCCTTGAGCCGCTCCGCCCCAGTGCAAATTGGCAGCGTCCAGTCGCTCCGCATCTGTTTCTCGCCATTCAGGTTTTTCATGGCGTGGTAATTAAAAGTATATTTCTTTTGGTCTTTAGATTTCTTGGCCCAAATCATGGTTTCGTGGGCGTTATTGAAGCGCACGCCCCGGAAGTGGGGCAGAGGGTTGACCTTAACCCAGGTGATATCATTCAGTATCCAGTAACCCAGGTTCATCAGGGTAAAACCGACCCGATAGATGTTGTGGTAGCTGCCGATAACCCACAATGTGCCGCTATCCTTTAGCACCCGCCGACACTCGCCCAGCCATTCGGCGGTAAACTTGTCGTACTCCTCAAAACTGTCGAACTGATCCCAATCGTCGTCAACCGCATCTACTTTGGTCATATTGGGCCGGAAAAGTTCTTGTTGTAACTGCAAGTTATAGGGTGGGTCGGCAAAGATTAAATCAACACTCTTATCGGGGAGGCTTCGTAACATTTCGCGGCAATCGCCAACGAGAATCTGATTCAGAGGTAGGGATGGTTCGGAATTTTGGACAGCAGAAACTGGCCCGGCGGTATAGCCGGGGTACGACTTTGTGAGCATAGTCGGTAGTCTTCTTTCGGTATGTATGCCTATATGTCAGAACAACGCAATAATGTCGGGATTGAACCTAGTATATTTTAATTATGTCAATCTGTCAATAGGTAGAAAGTGAGCCTGTATAAAAATCTTGCGCTCACTTTTTTAGTGCCGGAATGGGGAAGAATTCATGAGGCAGGAGCAAGAATAAAGGAGCAAGGCAATTCGTAGGGGCGGGGTTTCCCCGCCCGGATAGAGATAATAGAGGTAGGGGTAGACCACTGTGTCTACCCTAATGTTGTTCCTTCCACCCTGAGAAAATCAATTTCTGATTAGAATTGCCTTCTAAAATGTCATCAATAGCTGCCTTTGCAGCATCCGCAACAGTAGCCCTTTCTATACCTTTGCCCTTATCAAAATCCCTCGCGTGTTCCAAAGCAGGTAAAGCTTTTTTATCTCCATAATGACCTAATCCATAGGCCGCCGATATTCGAGTGTTGGCATTTTGGTCAGTAAGCCATTTCAAAAGTAAAGGGAAAGCTTGTTCATTATGCAACTTACCTGAAACTTCAATAATTAGAAAATATGTATCGTCATCACTAATATCCGATCTCTCTAAAAGTGGCTCTAAAGCCCGTGCATCTCCCAATTCTCCAAGTGCCATGATAATTGGGGAGCAATCATTTATGTACCTAGCAAGAAAAAGGTTAATTAAGGGTTCTACCGCTCTTTTATCATCTAACGACCCTAAAGCCTCTATGCAGGCATCAGATACTTCCACAGTATCATTCAAACTCTCAATCAGTGGCTCTACCGCTCTTTTATCACCCAAAAACCCCAAAGCATAAATAGTATTTACCTTTAAAAGGGTATCTTTTTCAGATAATAATTTTAACAGAGGTTCAACGGCCTCCATATTCCTTGATTTACCTAGCCAGTTAGCGACTTCCCAACCGATATTTTCATTTCCGTTCATTAAACCCAACGCTGACAATACAAGGTCAACAGCATGCTTATAATTATAAAAAAATAAATCTCGCAAAAGCTGTTGCCGCTGGCTATAATCTTTTGTCTTTAAAAGCGCGTGAAATTCTTCGGTTGTTAATTCAAGATTATCCTGGCTCATGTTTTTACCTATACAATTTTTTCCGGTTTAACCAAAATTCTTCTAAAACAAAAATACCCCCTTCCCTGATTCAGGGAAGGGGGCTAGGGGGTTAGGTCAAACAAACGACTACCACCTACATTTGGTATAATTGGTGAACACTATTCAACGCCGGGAAAATTATAAACAGGAATATTAACCAGAAAAGGAAATAATGCGTTATCTTACCTACAAAAGCGGGGAAGGCAATCGGCTGGGGTCACTCCAGAAGGGCTATATTCTGGATGTAGCCAGGGTAGCGGGTTTTGGCGATATGCTGGAATTGATTAAGGCTGGGCCAGAGGTTTGGGCGCGAGTAGCTGTCGAGTTACAGGCCGTCAATATAGAAGAATTGACAAAAAAGGGTGAGGCAATCCCCTATCAGGAACAATTGCTGGTCGCCCCACTGTCCCACCCACCCAAGAATATAATCTGTCTGGGACGTAACTATGACCGGGAATATTACAAAAACGCCGAAGAAAAAATTGCAGCACGGGGCGAGGTGGACAAACCACCCGAATTCCCGGTTTATTTCAGCAAACCTGCCACCACGATTGTGGGGCCGTTTGACCCGATTCCGCTTGACCCGCAGATAACCCGGCAACTCGATTGGGAGGCTGAATTGGGTGTAATTATTGGGGTAGGGGGTCGCCGCATCCGCCACGAACAGGCAATGCAGCATGTTTTTGGCTATACCGTGCTTAATGACCTGACCGCCCGCGATTTGCAGTTTCGGCATGGGCAGTGGTTCAAGGGGAAGGGTCTGGATGCCAGTTGCCCGATGGGGCCAGTAATCGTCACGCCTGACGAACTGCCCGCCCCACTACATATCCCTATTCGGCTAAGACTAAACGGAGTAATCAAGCAGGATGGCAACACTGGTCAGCTTATCTTTGATATTCCGACCATTATTGCCGATTTATCCCAGACTATGACCCTCGAACCGGGTGATATTATCTCGACTGGCACGCCGGACGGGATGGGTCATTTCCGCAAGCCCCCCGAATACCTTCAAGTGGGTGATTTGATGGAAACCGAAATTGAAGGTATCGGGCTGCTCCGTAACAAGATTATGCTGGATACGGCGGGTGGGTAGGTAATTGAACCTGATTTTGTAGGAGCTACCCGGTGGGCCGACCTTCCGCATCGGGCAGGCACGGGGGGTTATCCTAATTCAAAAGGGCAGGCACGGGGACCTGCCCCTACTATATACTGGCTTGGGCAAGCAGGTCGGCGTGGTGGCGTTGAGCTACGTCCGGGTGTGAGCGCAACCGACTTTTAAGATGATTCCGGCCTACCTCATTGAAAAGCGGATTCAGGGGGTCTTTGGTGACACCCCGCACCCCTGCCGTTAGCTCCGAAGGTAAATCCAGCGATGGCATAGTGGCATCCAGTCGCGGACTATAGAAAAAACCTACCGAGAGGCGGTCAATCCCCGCCGGAGGAGTAGTGGCGCGGTGGACAGTCGCCCGCAGGTAGCCATTTGAGGCCACTTCCAGCATCTCACCCACGTTAATTACAAAAGTTCCCGGAATAGGCGGCGCGCTAATCCACTTACCTTCATGCTCCACCTGAAGACCTTCCTGCACATCCTGAAGCAGGATAGTGACACACCCGCTATCTTTGTGTGCGCCAACCCCTTGGTCGGTTTCGGTGGCTTCTCGACCCGGATAATGAATGAGCTTGAGGAGTAAATGAGGGTTAGGCTTGAACAGGCTGTCAAAGATGGTTTCGGGCTGACCCAGAGCCGCCGCAAAGACTTTGACCAGTCGGTCAGCCAGGTCGGTCAGCTCAGTTTGATAGCGTAATATAACCCCCTGCAATTCTGGCAGGGCGGCGGGCCACTGATTCGGTCCTTGCAAGCGCGACCAGGGTGGCAAACCCGTATCGGTGGGCAGTGCCACACGCTCGGCCCCAATATCAATCTGCTCCCGCCAATCGCGTTGCCCCCGTGTGCGCTCCATCCCCATCCGATTATAGCCCCGAAAGTGGGGTGAGTTGACCATCTCGATTGCCAACTTGTCCTGTTCCGGCAAATCGAAAAAGCGGCGCGAAAGCGTCAAAACCTGATTAATCAAGCTTTCTTCGATACCATGCCCCGCCAGATAGAAAAAGCCGAGGTCGCGGGCGGTTTCACGAAGCTCCGCCAGAAAAGCGGCCTTTTCCTCAGCCCCAGCTTCCAGACGTTTCAAGTTGAGAATTGGCAAGGCCGACCATTTTGTAAAGCCCATAGCTGCCCCCTTTGGTATACAACAGTTGGGTTACCCTAGCCACCGTTGTTAAAGAATTTTGGTTAAAAAATATCCTCTTACTATTTTAAGCACTCTAGCAAGAGGATATATTACCGAATAAATATAAGCCAGCCTATAAACTTTGTCAAGAAACTAGGACTGTTTGCGGGGGCTGCCAAGTACCTGACTTACTATTTTGGTTAAATCCATCGGGGTATAGGGTTTGGGTAAAAATTTGAAGTTTTCGGCCTGATAGCCCTTGTCCAGCATTTCGATATTATAGCCACTGGTAAGAATTACCTTTAGGTCTGGTTTTTCCTGGGTTAATAGCTCGGCTAACTCCAGACCGCTAATCTTACCGGGCATTACCACATCCGAAAATAGTAGATTTATCTCGGCCTTATTGGTTTCCCAGACCATCACCGCCTCCATCGCGGTTGAGGCGGTGATTACCTGATAGCCATATTCTACCAACACTAACTTAGCCAATTCTAAAACCCGGTTATCATCCTCCACTAGCAGAATGACCTCATTGTTGCCATGAGTTATGGTTTTAGTGATAGGGCTAATTGGCAAGTCCATCATACGCACCTCCTTTGGTAAATAAACTGAAAAGGTTGTGCCTTTTCCCAGTTCACTATCCACCCAAATCCAGCCATTAAGCTGTTTTACAATCCCATAGACGGTGGACAAACCCAGACCAGTTCCCTTGCCAACTTCTTTGGTGGTAAAAAACGGGTCAAAGATATTAGGTAAAATCGTCGGGTCAATGCCACAACCACTATCCGTAACCTTCAAACAAACAAATTCACCGGGTTGGGCATCTGCATTGAGCCGGATAATTTCTAGGTCAATCGTTGTCACTGCCGTAGTAATCGTAATTTCACCCCCGTCTGGCATTGCGTCTCTGGCATTTACTACCAGATTTAACAAGACCTGCTGAAGCATATTTTCGTCGCCCAGAATTTGGGGCAAGGCGGCGGAGGGCTGGAAGTTAAGGTTGATTCTTTCGCCGATAACCCGTTGCAGCATGTCGAGGACATTTTCAGTAATATTATTAAGATTTAACGCTCTGGTTTGAATTACCTGACGGCGACTGAAGGCCAATAATTGCTGGGTTAGGGCTGTTGCTCTCTCGGCAGAGACCATAATTTGGTCTATCAGATTTTTGGTTTGAGGGTCGTTATTAGTTTTAATCCCCAACAATTCGGCACTGGCAATAATCGCCGTCAGAATGTTGTTAAAGTCATGGGCTACCCCGCCCGCTAATTGCCCAATCGAGTCCATTTTTTGAGCCTGCCGCAATTGTTCCTCGATAATAAGCTGCTCCGTAAGGTCTTTGGAATAGACATGGACAACTTCCAGGTTTTCGATAGGATAAAAAGACCAGGCAATCGAGTGATTATTTACTCGCGACAGCAGCCCATTTCGGTCCATCCCAATTTCCAGACAATCTTTAACAATCTGTTCACAGCCAGTCGGCAGCAACTCACCCGGATGCTTTTTACCTAGCTCGTGGGCTAGTTTGGTGGCGGCTTCGTTAAAATATTCCAGCGTGCCGTTTTTATCAAACTGATAAACCGGGTTGGGATTATATTTAGGGAAGGCCGCCATTCGATTAACTAATTCTTTGGTTTGGCGGCGTTCCGAAATATCATAAGAAACCCCGACTGTCCCTTTATATTTGCCTTGCGAGTCTTTCAGATTAGAAAGGGTTACATAAGAAAAGAAAAGGCTACCATCTTTGCGCTTTGCTTCAAATTCCCCACTCCAGACCGATTGTACCTTCAATTCAGCCAATATTTCGTGGAGCATATTACGACTTGAGGCCGGAACAATTAAATCCACAATACTTTGGCCCAGAGCTTCCTCTTTTGACCATTGGTATAGAATTTCGGCGTGATGATTTAGCGAAATTATTTTCCCGGTCTGGTCGGCAGCGATAACCGAATTATATACCTGGTCGAGCAAAGAGGCTTGTTGAAAAATCACCTCCTCGGCCAGCTTTCGCCCGGTAATATCCCGCTCAATCGCGATAAAATGGGTGCATAAACCTTGCTCATTTTTTACCGGGGAAATATAAAGCTCCACCCAGTAACTTTGACCCGCTTTACTATAATTAATAACTTCCTCATGAATATGAGTTTGGGCAAGGAGGGCTTGCCGAATACGGTCTAAAGTAGCTCTATCGGTCAGCTCTCCCTGGAAAATTCGGGGAGTTTTACCGATGATTTCAGCCGGACGATAACCCGTAAGTTTGAAAACGGCTTGATTGGCGAAGATAATCTTTGGCCCGTTTTCGCCCATAACATCCGCCTCGGTAATAATAATGGTGTCCTTGAGATAGTCTATAGCGGTGTTAAGTAAGGGAAAAAGCTTTTCAATCTCGCCAGAGTTAATACTATCCCCGTAATAATTTTCGATGTTGTCTTTCATTTGGCTTTCTGTATATTCAAGAGTTAAGCTGGAACTAGCTAAATCTGTGGAACTCAAGTTTCTGGGGCTAGTCTAAACCTTTGTTTTTAGTTTAACAAGTTAATATTACAATTTACATTAACACCAAGTTAAATAATCTTAATCCTGCCCCTTAAACCTACTGTAACCGCTCATGGGTTGTCGTTCTGAACGTTGTAGGAGGCTGCTCCGTCAGCCGATATTCGCAAGCTCAGGGTGGTAAAGTTGGTGAATGCTTACAACATAATAGCTCCCCAGAGGTGTCTTTCAACGCCACTGGAGAGCTTGAGGTAAGGTGCTTGTCATGGAAGGTAAAGATAAAAATCAAGTTTAGGTGGTCTAGGATTTCTTATTAAATAGAGTAAAAATACCACTTTTCGGGCTCCAGCCGATTGTAAAGCTCGTTAGCTTCGATTTGATAAAACTGCCCGTCAAAAGGGTCGGCGTAGTTAATAATATGGTTATCGGTCAGGGTCAGAGCCACAATCGCGTGTTGCGGGTAGCCGTTTAGAAATATCACCGGGTTTTTGCCGCTCCAAATCAGCCATTTCAACCGGGCTATTCCATCTGAACTGCCGTTTGAGCCCGCCTCGGTCAGTTTGCCGTAAACCGGGCTAAAACCTGCGTCTTTCACCAATTCCTGGGCTTCGTGCGAAGTATTCCCGTCTTTAGCCCAATCTTCCCGGCCATATTTTAATTTGTAAGCCAGGCCAAAACTCTGGCTTGTCCAATCATAACGGCCTGTCAGATAATTCAGGTTAGTGGCAATGGCAGCCAATAGACAGGCATCGGGGCGATGTTGCAGCGCGATCATTGGGGCGGGACTGTTGACAACACTTGCCCCCGCTGCTGAAGTCGCGCTAACCACAAAGTTCAGGTAAATTACAACTGTCACCACCGCCGCAAAAACCAGGCTGGCGGCTCGAAATTTTTTGGTTTTCATTTTGCATTTGACTCCTATTTATGACTTGGCTGCGACCAGGCCACCCCTGAAATCAAGAGTGACCTGCTGGTGAGTTAAAGGAATAGCGAGCAGGGTCTTTGCAAAAACTAAAAGCTAGTTACTGAGCTTTGGCTTGGCAGGCAAGGTAACTTTCATAAGGGTTTGTCTGCCGGGAATACTATCTATGGCTATCTTGCCACCGTGCAATTCGGTCAGGCGTTTAGCGATGATAAAGCCGAGGCCAGAGCCTTGCTGCTCATAGATGCGCCGTTCAAATTGCACATAAGCTCCCATCTTTTCGGCTTGCTCTGGTAAAATTCCTCGCCCATTATCCAGCACATAAAAAATATAAGAATCACCAATGTTAAGACTGTTCAGGCGGACGGTAGTACCTTCCAGCGAATATTTGAAGGCGTTATCTACCAACTCTTCTACCAATTTCTTCAGGCGGTTTTCGCCTATCCGCACGGGCGTATTGCTCAAGCGCAAATCCAGGTCGAACTCTCTACCCGCAACTTTGGCGCGTTCCTGAGCCGCTTTGGTGATAATATCAAGCGGTTTACAGGTAAGCTGGTTTCTTAGCTCTTTTACCTTGTCTGGGTCGGATGCGATAACTTCAAGCTCAGCATAGGTCAGGAAGTTCTAGATAAGGCGTTGCAAGCGGCCCGCCGTTGAGTGAATTCGTTCGGCTAATTCCTGTACCTGACCCACTTCCATCGAATCTTTGTGCTTCAGCATTATTTCCGAAGCCAAAGAAATGGCATGGATCGGCGTTAAGAATTCGTGGGGGAGCATTTGGGCAATATTTAGCCGTAAATCCTGCATCTCCTGCTTACTCTGCCGTTCGTTATAAGATTGGCGCGCCAGCCGGGAATTAATCGCTTTGAGCAATCCAGCCTGACGGAAGGGTTTAGCGATATAATCATCGGCCCCGTTATTCATCCCCTCACGGAGTGGGCCAGTGCCCGCCCGCCCGGTTAGAAAAATAAAGGGAATAACCGCCGTTAAAGGGTCGGCCCGGAGGGTGGATAGCACATCATAACCATCCATTTCGGGCATCGAAACATCACACAGGATTAAGTCCGGCTTTTCCTGACGGGCCAATTTTACCCCGATTGTGCCGTTGGGAGCTCCCGTAACATTGAAACCTTCAGCCCCTAACATCTCCAGGATGACGGAACGCACCGCTTCCTCATCTTCAATAACTAAAATTTTACGCATATTAAACACCTTTACCTTTTTATTTGGCTTATTCAGAACCTTACAACTACGATTGGCTAATATTGTTACTTCATAAGCCCTTTGTTATAAGTATAGTGGCTTAACCTAAAGGCTTCCTAAAGTGTATAGGGGTCAATCTAAAGGGTGTCTAAAAATTAGCGGGGAAAAAAGCGGCTATTTTAATAGGTTTTAATTGCCGAACCTATACCCATAACCGCGCTCGGTTTTAATAAAGCGGGGACGGGAGGAGTCTGGCTCGATTTTCTGGCGAAGTTGGCTACCAAAAACGTGGAGGTACGGGGTCTCGCTTTCGTATTCTGTGCCCCAGACTTCCCGCAAAATCGTGCGATGGGGTAAAATTCGGCGGGCGTTGTGAGCCAGATATTTCAAGAGTTCGTATTGTTGGGAGGTAAGACTTATTTCTTGCCCGTTAAGCGAAACCCGCCGTTGGGCAAAATTTATTTCAAGGCCATCCTGACTGTAGATTGGTTCTGGTTCGCTGGTGGTCTGGACGACTCGGCGCAAGGCCACCCGGATGCGGGCAATAAGTTCGTCCATCCCAAAAGGTTTGGTCAGGTAATCGTCTGCCCCTAACTCAAGGGCTTCCACTTTCTGGCGTTCTTCGCCTCTGGCGGATAGCACGATAATCGGAAGTTGATTCCATTCTCTGGCGCGGCGGCAAACCTCCAACCCGTTTATACTGGGCATCATCAAATCCAGCAACATCAGGTCGGGCAGAACTATTTCCAGCTCGGCTAAAGCCTCTTCGCCACTGGTTGCCGTGAAAATCTCGTAGCCATAAGCCGAAAGATTCCGTTTTAGGGTGCGAAGGGTCGCCTGTTCGTCATCCACCACCAGAATTTTAGGAGTACGCCCGCTTTTTGGTTGCATTTTTAGAAAATCCCTTTGTAGGAACAGGTTCTGCCCTGCAATAAAAATCATCGGGCGACGGAGCGTCCTCCTACGAATGCGATAAAAATCATCGGACGACGGAGTGTCCTCCTACTTACAACGGTAGCCAGCACGAGAAAACAGAGCCTTCCCCCGGCCTGGATTTGACCGCAATTTCGCCACCGTGCGCCTCCACAATCCCTTTACAGATTGCCAGCCCTAGCCCTACGCCTTTTGCCCCGCCTGTCTCAGGTTCAAAGCGATAAAACTTTTGAAATATTTTCTCAAATTGCGCGGCTGGGAGGCCAATCCCCTGGTCAATTACCTCTATACTATTCCCAGACGGCTTTCCTCGCTACGGTTGGTCAGGCGCGGGGCCTGGGTAGCTCTGACGGTAATTGGGCGGCCTACTGGGGAATAACGGGCGGCGTTTTCCACCAGATTAGTCAGGAGTTGCTCAATTTGTAGATAATCCACCGAAATCAGAGGAAAGTCACCCTCAAAAACCGACTCAAAGGGATGTTGACTAAAAGGGGGAAATTGGGCCAATCTGTCCAGGGTAGCGTTAATCAATTCGGGTAGGTAAAACAGCCCTTTTTCCAGCCGCAACGTACCACTTTCCAGCCGATTTATATCCAGCAAATGGCCCACCAGCTTTTCCAGACGGTTAACCTCCTCGTCAATCAGGTCAAGATACTCGGCCTGTTCGGTGGGGGAAAGGGCTACCTTAGCATCCTTCAAACCCGTGACCGCATTCTTGATGGAGGTCAAGGGGGTACGCAGTTCATGGGAAAGCGTTCCCAGAGCGGTAATATCCAACTTGTTGGTTTGTTCTGCGTCAGGAGTATGTGAGCTTGCCGCCAGCCGGGTTTGGGCGACTGACAGGGCAATCTGGCGGGCGGCAGTCAGGAGGGCTAATTGTAATTCCCGTTCAAAAAAGTTTGAATTTAATTTTTTGGACTCGGCTATATTAATTCCTACTACCAAAACCCCTAAAATTGTATCTGCCAGGGTAAGCGGTAGATAAGCCATGTAGCGATTTTCTTTTAGCCGATAATAATTAGCTTCCTGCTTTTTGAAAACCTCCTCCACCAATACAGATGAAGAAAAAGATTCGGCGGTGGGTTTATCGGGGTAAGTGGCTATTAGCTCCAGTTCCTCGCCCTTTTGTGGCTCAAGATAAATCAAAATTGAGTCGGCCTCTAACATTCGGGCTAATTCTTCCAGCTCCTGAAGGTTGGTAAAATTTACCAGACGAAAGAGCTTTTCCTCGGCTTCTCTTATCTCGGCCTCGTAGTGCCGAAAAATTTCAGCCTTTTTACTCAGTCGAATTTCGATAGAATTCAAAAGCTCTGGCAAGCGGAAGGGTTTTATCAGGTAATCGTCTGCCCCCAGGTTCATACCGATACGTAAATCGGTGCTTTCGGCCAGGGCGGTCAGGAAGATAAAGGGGATAGTAGCGGTGGTTGCTTGCTGCTGTAGCTCGGTTAAAACCTGATAGCCGTTCATACCAGGCATCATCACATCACAAATAATCAGGTCAGGATTTTGACTCTGGGCCAGTTCCATGCCCAACCGCCCATTTTTAGCGGTTAGCACTTCGTAGCCCTGGGCTTGCAGCAACATCTGGGTAGATTCGCGCACGGCTTTTTCGTTTTCGATTATTAATATTTTCTTCATAATATTATTATCATAATAAAACAATAAGTATAGCGTTACAATTATTCTGCCCTATTTTTCTATACTTTATTCTGCTTGACACTACGGTGGTAAGCGAGTATAATAACTCTAAGTTGCGGGTATTCTCGTAATTCACTGCCTCGGCTCTTGTACAAAATCCCTTCTGTAATTAACAATTTTCCCGAAATGAGATTGCGTCCAATATGAGCCAGCCCCAGAGAAGCCCAAACTTTCAATCCGACTGATAATCTTGTATCTTCAGACCCAGCGAGTTTTCGCAGTAGAAGACTTTCCCAAATTTAGTTGGCTTTATATCAGTAAGCCAATAAACGTAGCTTCATTTGACCTGCTTTTGGTGCTGGATACTGGTTAAGAGTGTGGTGCTACATCTCACTTAACCCCAATAATGCCCTTGAAATATTTTATTTGGAAATTAAGATTATGGATTAAGGTCGGACAGACCCGCTCGTCTGCGGCTTTCTTCTGGTTGAAGAAAAAGCAGGCTCCGTCGTTGGGTGTTTAACTAGGGCAGAGTTTGCCCCAATCAGTTTTAAATCCCTTTTTTTCAACTAACCTCAGTACAGGATGTGGAAACTAAACTGAGAACATCTATTTAATTGATTCAACCTTCAGGAGTTTAATGTGAACCTCGCAGAATTAGAAACAAAAACCTTAGAAGAGCTCCGAGAGATGGCCCGTGAGATTGGTATGGCCGGGTTTAGTGCTCTCAAAAAGCAAGACCTCATTTTCAAGCTGCTTCAGGCCCAAACCGAACAGCAAGGGAATATCTTTAGTGCTGGTATTTTGGAAATTATGGAAGACGGCTTTGGCTTCCTACGCCAGGATCGCTACTTGCCCGGCCCGGATGATATTTATGTTAGCCAATCCCAAATCAGGCGTTTTGGCTTGCGGACGGGCGATAAAATTTCGGGGCAGGTGCGCCCGCCAAAGGAAAATGAGAAATATTACAGCCTGTTGCGGGTAGAAGTGGTCAACGGGATGGATCCCGAAGTAGCTCGCCGCCGCCCCAATTTCGACACTTTGACCCCCATTTTCCCCCGCCAACTGATAGACCTGGAAACCGCCCCCAACATCTTATCCACCCGTTTGCTGAATCTGGTCGCCCCCATCGGGCGGGGACAGCGCGGGATGATTGTATCGCCGCCCAAAGCTGGCAAAACAATGTTGCTGAAATCCATCGCTAACGGCATTACTGCCAATTACGCCGATATACATCTGATGGTGCTGCTAATCGGCGAGCGTCCCGAAGAAGTAACCGATATGAAGCGCAGCGTTAACGGTGAAGTTATCAGCAGTACCTTTGATGAGGAAATTGATAGCCATACCAAAGTAGCCGAAATGGCTCTGGAGCGGGCTAAACGCCTGGTCGAGAGTGGTCGGGATGTGGTTATTTTGCTGGATAGTATCACCCGTTTGGCCCGCGCCTACAACGTGGCAATGCCGCCCAGTGGTCGTACATTGACAGGTGGTATTGACCCGGTGGCCCTTTATCCCCCAAAGCGTTTCTTTGGAGCCGCGCGTAACATTGAGGAAGGTGGCAGCCTGACCATTATTGCGACCTGTCTGGTGGATACTGGCTCGCGTATGGACGATGTGATTTACGAGGAGTTCAAGGGTACGGGTAATATGGAGTTGCACCTTGACCGCAAGCTGGCCGAGCGTCGCATCTATCCCTCTATTGATATTCAGCGCAGCAGCACCCGCCGTGAGGAATTGTTGCTGGAAGACCAGGCTCTTAAACAGGTCTGGACAATGCGCCGGATGGTTTCGGCTCTGGGTGGCACCGAAGGTATCGAGCTTTTGTTGGGCCGAATGGCGAAAACCCAGACCAACGCCGAGTTCCTGGCAACCCTGACCAAAGACGTTCTGTAGATTTTTGACCTAACCCCCTAGCCCCCTTCCTTGATTCAGGGAAGGGGAAACATAAATCCCCCAATTTTCGATATTAGATTTTTGATTTCCAACTGACAACTAATAACTAACAACCATCAACCTCTATAAAGTGACCTCCCCCACTGACTTTCCCTTTATCTTTTGCTAAAGTAACAAACAGGATAGTAATTTATGGAATTGAGTTACGATTTCACAACATTAATGGTTTGACTCTTGACGCTTTTTCCAGCCTAAGTTATCATCGGGACATGATGGATAAAAATTTAGAAGAACCAAAAGAAAATCAGGACGAGCCATCCCCTGAGGATGGTGATTTAGCGCATGCTGTCGAACCCGCCACCCCGCCGGATGACGATAGTATCATGCCCATGAAAATCGCCTCTAGTATCGGCGGGCGAGGCGGTGGACATCGGGTGGCGAAGGTTATGACCCGTGCCAATAAATGGTTTGGGCTGGCGGAGGAGCAAGACGAAATTGCTCGACTGGAAGGGCAACCGCTCGAACCCCGCCCTATCACCCCTGAGAATCCACCTGTGGTTAAAACGCGGGTTATTCTGGGACGGGGAGCGTGGGCGGCAATTCTGGCCTTGCTGTTTTGCATACCTCTGATATTGTGGCTAATCTGGACGGTTATTGACCTGAATTTGCAACTCAACGCCATCAAACAGACTAATACTTCGTTGCAAAACCAGGGTACGGAGCAAGGGGCTGTAATAGCCTTACTGAATGCCCCCACTATTCGCACCTATAAAATGGCGGTGCTTGACCCTGTACCCGGCGCAGAGGCCAATCTGCATCTTGGTGGGCCAAAGCTCTGGGCTTTATCCACCCGCCAGCTTAACTCGATGGCTGATAAAAATCGGGTCTTTGTGTTATACGCCGTTAAAGCCGTAGCCAACCCCGGCCCTTCGGATTATTTGGTTTTGCAGGTTTTCAGTAACGGTACTAATGCCAATGGCCTGACGGTGGTTGACCCCAACAAGATACCCAACGATTTTGGCCCCCAGAAATATTCCAAACTTATTATTACCGATGAGCCGATTGACCAGGAGGTTAAGGGTAAACCTACCGGGCTAGTTCGGTTCAGTCTGGACGTTTCACAATTAAATCTTGGTTAATCCTAATCTGTAGGAGCAGGCTCTGTCCTGCGATTATTATCGGACGACGGAGCGTCCTCCTACAAGATGCGATGCTACATTTATTAAACACAGTTTTAGCAGAGAAGGAAATTTGGTTTGCAGTACGAACAGCTTGTACAAAATCTGGCGGCCTGGAGTTATGTGGCGGTCTTCCTGGCGGTCTTGCTAGAAGGAGTTGGTTTGCCCCTGCCTTCGCTCACCTTTGCGCTGGTAATGGCGGCTCTGGCGGGGCAAGGACAACTTAATTTCTGGTTGGTCTATATTCTAACCGTTGCGGGTGGGATAATCGGCGGGGTGTTGGGCTACTGGATTGGCCTCAAGGGTGGGCGCAAACTGGTAGAAAAATACGGACGATTCCTTTTTATTACTCCTGAACGTTTCACCCGCGCCGAGGCTCTTTCCCAGAAACACGGCACAAAAGCAATCTTTTTTGGTCGCTATCTCCCGGCGATTTGCGTCTGGGGTTCCAATCTTTCGGGGATTGCCCGTCTACCCTTTGGGCGGTTTTTTATCGCCAATCTCCTAGGCATGCTTTTGTGGTCAACCACCCAACTAACCCTCGGCTACGTCGGCGGGCGCAGCTTTGAGACGCTGGTGCAACTGATGAACGGCTTTGTGTTGCTGGTAGTGGGTGGGTTGATTATCGGTGGTATCGCCATCTATTACTACAATCGCCGCCGTACCCAGAGCCGCTTGCAAGTCCCCCCAATTACAGTGCGGGTCGAAGAAGAAGAAGCCGCCTGATAATTTTAGGCATTAGTGCAAATTCACAAAATCTGATATATAGCTATCAGCTTTTGTTTCTTAATAATTTATGGTTTCTTTTGTGGTTCGATTGTGTTAGGATAAAATCAAGATAGTGGAGAGCATAATAAACATAACTCTAAATGTATTTCGGTGTTATAACCGTTGCTACAATTGGCTAGAAACTAACTTGCACCATGAAACCTTTTACAATTATCTGTTTGTTGTTTTTGTCATTCAGCTACCTCCAAATTTTACCCCTGCCCGCCCTGACTACCACGCCCCAATTTGTCTATAGCGATGGCTCAAAGTTGCTCCTTAATAATAGCCCGATAATCCTCAAGGGCCTGAATTATTATCCGCGTGATAATCCCTGGAACTATATGTGGTCACAGTGGGATGGCAATAAAGTACAATCCGAAGTAGGACGCGCTGCCATTTTAGGTAGCAATACTCTCCGCATATTAATACCTTACGGCGAGATTTACGGTTGGAATAATGACAAAACGGGGGTAGTAACTCCGCTTTATCTGGATGAATTGCGCCAGATGGTGCAAATCGCCGGGAATTTTAATATGCGGGTAATCATCACTTTGTTTGATTTTAGTGAGGGGTTTCCGGCGGCGGGCACAGTAGAGGAAAAAGCCAACCTAACTTATTTGAAAACAATTGTTAGTGCCTTCGCGGGGGATGACCGGGTTTTGGCCTGGGATTTGCATAACGAACCCGATAATTATCAGATGTGGAAGATTAGCCATCAACCCGACCTGGTGCTGGATTGGGCCAGCCGGATGGCGGCGACTATTCGCCAGCTTGACCCCAACCATTTGCTGACTGTGGGCCCCGGTAGTTATGAAAACTTGTGGTATAGCGATAGTCAGGGTCGGAGTTTTATTGGACTTAGCGATATTGTTAGTCTGCATAGCTATAACTCGCTGGATTTTGGCAATGAGGTTTATCATGTGCGGGAACATACCACCAAGCCGATTTTACTGGAAGAAACTGGCTGGCCCACTGGCCCAATTTCGGGCGACTCTAATTTTACCGAGAGTTCCCAGCAGAGGGTTTACGATTTAGCAATTTCTACGGTTAAACAAACTTCGCTGGTAGGGTTTTTGGGCTGGACACTCTCCGATTTCGTGCCAGTTGGTCTAATTAAACTAGACGACTATCAGAATTATTACGGCCTGGTGCGCCGCAATGGTACGCTCAAACCCGCCGGGCTTAGTTTTCGGCAAGGCTTACAGGTTACAGGATTAGCCTCAACCACCACCTCCAATCTGCCCCTTACCCAACAACCTGTAGACGAAACCCTTCGGACGGTCTATTTCCCGCAAACCGATCACTATGTTTCAACCCCTCTCAAGGAACTGTGGCGCAGAGCGGGGGGTGAGGCAATCTTTGGCTTGCCCATAACCGACGCAATTGTAGAGCAATTAGGTGATGATGGCACCGACTCCGGGTATAATGCTCGAATTGTCCAGTATTTTGAGCGGGCGCGTTTTGAATATTACCCTGGCAAGATTCACGATAAAGATTTTTTGAAATACAGCAATATATATAAATATTTCTATATTATAGATTTTAGTCAATTGGGCCGGGAGTTAGGTGGCCCGAATGTTCAAAATAGTCCCACCGTAACCCGCCAGCAACCCGATGGGCCTAACTATCAATTTTTTAGTGCTACCAGTCACGACCTCAGCGGGCCTTTTCTGGCTTTCTGGCAAACGCATTATGGTTATAAAATATTCGGCTCACCTATCAGCCAACCTTTGAGCGAAAACGGCCTGCAAGTGCAATATTTTGAACAGGGGCGGCTAGAATATCATCCTGAATTTAAGGGGCAAGCGGGTGAAGTACAGGTTTCAAAGCTTGGCATAACTGCCGCTAATGCCAAAGGTTGGCTGTATAATCAGTCTACCGAACTCCCCAACGGTACTTTTGTCGAAAATTCTTTTGAAAAAACCTGGCAAAGAGTTGACCAGCCCGTAGTAAGCGGGGCAGTCACTCGTAGTTGGTTATGGGGGCCGGGTGGTTTTGCGGTAGCCCTGGAAAGTTATACCGAAAGTGTGGGTGGGCAACGCCTGGTGCAATATTTTGACAAAAGCCGCATGGAACTTACCAAGCCAGCCGACGACCCTCTTTCAAAATGGTATGTAACAAACGGCTTATTGGCAAAGGAGTTAATCAGTGGTCGGCTACAGACGGGCGATAATAGTTTTGGGCCACTTGAGCCAGCCCAGGTAGCAATTGCGGGCGACCCCACCGAGGCTAACCCCGATAGCCCTACTTACGCCAGTTTTTCCAAAGTTGCTACTCTTAGTCCCGGTCAAAATATAGCCCCTGACAAAAATGGGCAGGTGGTTGATGCTACTCTTGCCAAAAATGGAGAGGTGGGTCAACAGGTTAAACCTGACCAATTGGTGCGCTATAGTCACTATATCCCTGAAACCAGTCACAATATCCCGGATGTTTTCTGGAACTATCTAAGCCAGAGTCGCGGGCCAGTACAAGAGGGAAATAGTAATGCTCTTGTAGAAGGCGATGTGGTAGATTGGCAATTTAGCGTAGGCTTGCCCCTAACCGAAGCTTATTGGGTGAGGACGCGCGTTGCTGGCTTGGAGCAGGATGTATTAGTACAAGCCTTTGAGCGACGTATTTTAACCTACACCCCGGCTAACCCCACCCAATTTCAAGTGGAAATGGGCAATGTTGGTCGCCACTATTATGTCTGGCGATACCTAAGCGGGCACGACCAATAAGCAATATTTCAGTCTTGAATTTCTCTAACCCCTATGTAGGTTGCATTTTCCCTTTCCAGGCGTTATATTGCTCACACCCAGCATCAAAAAACTACGCTTTCACCGGGCTTTTCCAACAAGATTTGTGGTGAATATTCAAGAGGTTGATGGTATGCAGAATATCTGGCCGCCTGTCAGCAACTTAATCGGCAACCGCTATCGTTTGCACCATTCGTTAGGTGAAGGCTCATTTGGCGAGGTGTTTTATGCCGAGGATACCAAGTTTGACCCACCCCGCCCGGTCGCCCTGAAGTTGCTGCATCGCGCTTTCCTGAGTGACCCGGCAGTGCGCGAGGGATTGCGGCACGAGGCGGGGGTGCTGGCTCGTTTTAGTCATCCCCATATTTTGCGGGTACTCGACTTTGAAATCAACCCTAACCAGTCCTATATTATTACCGAACTGGCCCCCAACGGCTCCCTTTCCCGGCTGTTGCGCCCCGACCCCACCCGCCCCGGCAAAGTTTTACCCCTGAATCAGGTGGCCCAAATTCTGGAACAAATCGCCACCGCCCTGGACGAAGCGCACGGGCAGGGCTTGATTCATCGCGATATAAAGCCGGAAAATATTTTACTAGACCGCTATAATCAGGTGTTGCTGGCGGATTTTGGGCTGGCTCTGGCGATAACTAACCCGCACACCCTGAACCGCCTGGGCAGTACGGGAGTTTGGGGCACGCCGGAATATGCCGCGCCCGAAGTCTGGGACGAAAAGGTCAGTAAACACTCGGATATTTACGCGCTGGGGGTGTTGCTCTATCAGATGCTTTCGGGGCAGTTGCCGTATCAGGGGAGTGCGGCAGCGGTAATGCGCCAACATCTGGATGCCCCTGTGCCACGACTGGCGGAACAGGCCCCCGACCTGAATTACCCTCCCGCTCTTGATGCGGTATTGGCGCGGGCAATGGCAAAAGAACCAGGTATGCGTCCCAGCAGCGCAGGTGAGCTTTATCAGCAGTTCCGGCAGGCTCTGGATGGGGCGGCAAGCCCCTTGCCCTTTCAAATCAAAGGCGAAACTATCCGAGAAGGTTTTAAGCTGTTAAAGTTGGCCTATAACCTGATTAACCTGTTGCTGACCTATCGCTCCCGCCACGATCCCAGCCCGGAGCTTTTCACCCGGCGGGGTTTGACCTTCGCCAAACTGGAATTGTACGGCATGGCCCGTAAAAGTTATGACTTAGCTCTGGAGCTTGACCCTGAATATGCCCCGGCCTATCGCCACCGAGGTTTGGCATTGCTCTGGCAGGGCGACCAGGAAAATTCACGGCGCGACCTGGAACGGGCTGCCCAACTTGGCGACCCCCGCGCCCGTCAGGAATTGTCCGCACTCCGCCGCCAAACGAACTAATATTATCCCACTACTCCGAATCCCGTTGAAGCTTATAGCCTGTGCCGTAGACTGTCGCGATTAACTCAGGGCTGGGCAATTTGTTGCGTAGATTGGAAATATGCACCGAAATCACCCGCGACTCGCTGGGGTGTTCGTAACCATATATCGCTTCTTTCAGCTCAGTGGCGGAATAAATTCGACCAGGATATTGCGCCAGATGTACCAGCAACTCATATTCTACTTTGGTCAGGCTGGTAATTGGCTGATGGTCATAGGCAATCTCCCGGCTATAGAGGTTTACGGTTAGTTTGCCAATAGTCAAGGGTTTATTTTCCAGGGCGGGTAGGCTACTTTCCTCTTTGGATGACTGCCGCGTCATACTTCTTTCAATTCGGCGGAAAATCAGCCGGATACGGGCCATCAACTCGCGGGGGCTAAACGGTTTGGTAATATAATCGTCGGCTCCAGTTTCCAAAGCCAGTAACTTATCCACCTCCTCGCGGCGGGCGGTAATTACGATTATCGGGATATTGCTGACACTGTGAATCCGACGACAGACCTCCAACCCGCCCATACCCGGTAGCATCAGGTCGAGCAGCACCAGGTCGGGTAATTCCTTCTCAAAATATTCCAGACCGCTCTCGCCATCGCTGGCACTGATTACATGGTAGCCCTCCTTCTGGCAATACATGGTCACTAATTCAACTATATCGTTTTCATCCTCAACTATCAAAATTTTCTTTTGGGCAAGGGTTGGTTCTTTATCGAGACTTTTCCAGGTTTTTTCCTCTGAAACCTCCATCGAGCTTTGAAGGCCAGGATTATTCCAGGGTAATGCCATATTTTATGACCTTAAATGGGTTATTTGTAGGTGCCGTTCACCTCAGTCGTTTCCTAGAGTGAGGTGAGGGTCTCAATGAATAAAATTGAGAGTCTTTGCAAGCTTGGAAAGACGCTACCCCTGAATGGTTATATTTTCTTGCTAATAATATAGACACGGCAAAGCAGGATTCCTAACGGCCTAAGCTGAAAAGAATAACCACGCAAGCTTGGCACAATAGCATCTGAGAACTACTTTAATTTTAGGGTCAAATTAATAGGAAAAGGCTATCAAATTGCAAAGATATTTTAAATTTTGCAAACCAAACCTACAAATTGTTAAATTCAGCCTTCTTACTAATCAACCCTTCCCAAAGCCTTAAAGTCCATTTTTATTGTTAAAAGTACCTCCGCGCCTGTTAAATATTTTTAATTGATTCTTTCGGCAAGGTTAGCAATTTGTTGCAGGTTTCTTAGAGTTGCCACGCTAAATTAAAGGGGCAACAAGTTTCCTGTTCAAAAAGTCTTTGGACTTAAAAGTGTCTTTACCACTAAAAAGGAGAAATTTAATGAATTTGAATTTAGCTAACAAGCGGCGCGCCCGCCTTCAGTTAGGTTTGATTGTCACCATGCTTTTGGCAATGGTTTTCTATACGATGGTAGCTTTGCCCGCCCATGCCGCTACCAGTGATGGGGTTAGCCCCACTTCTGGGGTGCTAGGCAGCACTTTCACTATCAACGCCATCGGTTTTACCCCCGGTGAACGGGTAGACCTCTGGACTACCGACCCTAAATCGGCGGTCTTAGGGGCAAGTTACCTGCTTGCTGACACCAGTGGCGATATTCAGGTGCAGATACACACATCTGACCCGAATGGTCTAGCCACAACTCTGGGTGGCAACTATACCAATCTGATTACAAACTATGACACTGACGGGAATGTGTTGAATCAGTATCTTGACCTGATTCTTTTCAGCCCCTCGTTAGGCAATTGGGCTTTGTCCGGGCATGGGCAGACCAGCAACCAGATGAAGTATGTCAACTTTAGCGTCGTACTGGGCGAGCAAGCGGCTACTTCGGCAGATGCCAGCCCTGCTTCCGGACAGCTTGGCACGACCTTTACCCTCAAGGGTAGCGGCTACGAACCCGGCGAGAAGGTTGGTCTGTGGACTACTGACCCCTCCGGCGCGGCTCTGGCGGCCAGTTACGTTTTAGCTGACACCAGTGGTAACTTTCAAATTCGGGTGCAGACCTCCGACCCCGATGCCCTGGCTCAGACTCTTGGGGCAAACTATACCAATCTGGTAACGGAGTACAACACCGATGGGACTATTTTAGACCAGTATCTACAGGTGATACTCTACAAACCTTCTATCGGTAGCTGGCACTTGAGTGCCCAGGGCAATACTACCGGGACAAGCCAGGTCTTTAACTTCAACACTAACTAATCCGGGGTAAAATTCCAACCGGGTGGGTTAGAAACCCACCCCTACAATGCAATGGGATTTTAACTTTCAAGACAAGGGTGGGGTCTCCCCACCCCTACAATTCAACAAAACCTGAAACAGGATTTAACCAAAATAAAAACTCTCCTTACAATGGGGTAAAGAGAGTAGCTGAGACTCATGAGCGGCTGCAAAGTCGCTTTTTTCTATTAATCGAAAATCAAAAATTACTATAGGAGGACGGTCCGTCGTCCGATGTTTATCGCAGGACTCCTACGGGTTCAAAACAGGGCAGACACATTGGTCTGCCCCTACGATACAATGTTCCCCCTTCCCTGAATCAGGGAGGGGGGCTAGGGGGTTAGGTCAACCGACTACCGCTTAACTTCCCGTCTGATGATTGGTTTGAAAGGGTAGCTTGATGGCCTCTGCCTGACTAATTTTTTCCAGGTAGCGGCTAACCTCCGCACTTAAGCCGTCAGTTTCATTGGCTTTTAGCCCACTCAGGTCAAGGCGATGGAGCGAAACGTTTCGCCATTCTTTAGTTTCAAACAACTCCAACATCGCTGCCCCAAAACCGCCGTTAAGGGGGCCACGCTCCAAGGTTATAATCCGGCGGAAGTGGTTCGCAACAGCCCCTAAGAGCGGTTCATCTAGCGGACGGGCCCACCGCGCCTCCACTACCGCCGCTTCGTGGCCTTGCAGACTCAACTCCTGGGCTACTTTTAAAGCCGTTCCTACCGAAACCCCAAAAGCGACCAGGGCCAGCTCTTTGCCCTCCCGTAACATCTGGCCTTTCCCTACCCCTAGCACCGGGCCAAGATTGGGTTTCACCACCTTTTGATTGAACTCTAACGGGAAATAGCGCAGACAGACCGGGCCGTCTTCGCTGTTCAGGGCGATACCCACTAACTGGCACAATTCTGAGCTATCGGCGGGCTCCACAATCGCCAGGGTCGGCAAGGTCAGCAGCACCGACAGGTCATTCACCTTACTATGTTGCCAGGTACGCCCTAAATCCTGCCCCGAAATCAGCACAAAAGTTACCGGGAGATTTACCGCGCAGGCCGCCGACAACCCGGCATAACTTCGGGCCAAATCCTCCGCCCCCATCAAAGCCAACGGTTTTAACCCTTTATTAATCAGGCGGGTAGCGGTTGGCACTAAATCCTGCAAAAACTCACCCAGACCAAAGAAACGGGCCGGGTATTTGGCTGCCACCTCCCGCACCAATAGTGTCAGGAGATTGTCGGCGGTGGGCAGGGTATTGGTCGCCATTGCCGAAGCCAATATTACCAAATCGGGGTCGGCAGCCATATTTTCGAGTAAACAATGATACAAGGCATCTTGCTCAATCGGTAAATTTTTAAGATTTGGCGGACGATTGCCGCCTTTTTTCGGTAACGGGCTCACGGCAAAACCGCTCCTTTCGAGCCAACCAAAGCAAAATGGTCTATTAGCACTCTGGCAAAACGCTCAGGCTGCTCCAACATTGGCAAATGCCCACATTTTGGGAAAGAAACCAGTTCACTTTCGGGCCTAAAATTCTTTATGTTATACATTCCTTTAGGGGGAATGGTTTTATCTTTATCACCAACAATCAACAAAATATTAGCTCTTATGCTTAGAAGTTCTTCGCGATAACGTTGCAAATTAGCTTGCTCCAGCGATGAAAGCGAAAGTTCAAGGGCTAAACGCTTATCAGCATTAACAATATCTTCCACCACTATCCGTTCATATTCCGCGCCAATCGGCAGCCCTATCGAGCGACTTACCACCGCCTGTCGCAGTCCCGGTAGGCCAAAAAGCCCTTTTGCCCTGACGAAAATCTTAACAAAAGGTATCAGACTATCCCCGCCCTTTTCTTCCGGGCCGAAACTCCCACTATTAATTATAGTCAGCCCCGCAAGCTTTCCAGCTTTGTCCAATTGGAGAGCATAGCGGGCGGCAATCAAGCCCCCCAGTGAATGGCCTACCACCTGAATCTGGCGTTGCCCGAAACCCAGCTCCTCAACTAAAGCCGCTAATTCTGCCACGCCACCATCAATCGAAAGGTGATAATCAGCCGGAATAACCCCTTCTCCGTCCAGGCTACGCCCAAAACCCCGGTTATCATAAACAAGCGTCTGGTAGGTGGGGGAAATCAGTTGCGTGGTTCTGGCCCAATAACGACCAGACAAGCACCAACCATTGACGAATACTATCAGAGGTTGCTCTCCGGCGGGCGAGCCTTGAAGCTGGTAATAGAGGGGTAAATTAACCTTTTCAAGCTTTAGGTACGGCATATTATTCACTTCTAACAGCTACTAAATTGCTAAATAGCCACCAAAACTTAGTGCTGACAACAACGCTACCAGGGTAATGAGTCCATTCCCGGTTAGTAGATAAATTTTGTACTGATTATGGGTCGGTTTGGCATAAAGGGCACGTTGGGCATTGACTTGCACCGCCAAAGCCAATACCTGTAAAATCCCAATCCAGAGATGCCCGGTGGCAAAGAGATAAATAGCGTAAAAAACCTGTGAAATATTAATCAACAGGAAGGAAATCCGTAACGCTCCCTGCGCTCCATACAGGACGGGCAACGTCCGTAGCCCTAACTCGCGGTCGCCATCTATACTTTTGAGGTCGTTCATAATTAGCAAGCCCGCCGCAATTAGGGCGTTGACTAGCGCGACCACCAGAATTTCCAGCTTGAACGGGCCAAACATATACATCCCGGTTAGCCACGTTAGTAGGTTATAACCAACCCCCACCGAGAGCGGCCCACTGATGCCGTTGCGTTTGAATTCCAGAGGTGGCATGCTGTAAAAAACGCCCAGAGCCAGCCCTAACAAAGTCATCAGCACAATGTAAAGGCCGTTCTGCCCACCCGTAGTGGCAATCAAAACCGCCACTGCAATCGCCAGCAAACCCACCACCGTAAAGTTCAGGATTGCGCCGCGCAGGGTTACTAATCCAGCGGGAATCGGGCGGGTCGGCTCGTTAATCGAGTCTACGTCCCGATCAAAATAATCGTTAATAGACTGGCTGAAACCGATAGTTAGCGGGCCAACCAGCAAAATACCCAGCACCGTCAGCCAGATGGTTTTGCCATCCCAATTCATCCCGCCGCTTGCCAACGCCCCACAAATAAAGCCCAACGGCCCTGCCGACCATGTTACCGGGTCTAGCAGGTCTAAGTGACCGCGCAAGGTCGAACGTTCCGGCTTCGGTGGTGGTTTCAAACCGCTTATGGGATTTGCTTGTTTGGTTTCAGAAGTCATCTTATTTCTTTTGATTAGGCTATTTTAGCTATTAAACTGACCGTGTTTAACCTGATTATACTCCAGGCCAATCATATTGCGGTAGTTTAGACCACACACTTCAAAGTATCGAAAAGTTGTCGGTTGTCGGTAAAAAGCGTAGAACAGAGCCAATAGAACCAAGAGGTTTGAAGGTAGTAGTGACTTTAGTCGCTTCTTCACTCTACTAA
>Ga0209724_1000352_pt1 | contig 45983 bp, 38 predicted proteins | sample grotaG_FD_184143 | JGI IMG/M metagenome (GOLD analysis project Ga0209724, IMG submission 184143) | Glacier valley bacterial and archeal communities from Borup Fiord, Nunavut, Canada, to study Microbial Dark Matter (Phase II) -... | ecosystem: Environmental > Aquatic > Freshwater > Ice > Glacier ... | reverse complement strand
GGCGGAGATTGAGATTAGTGTGTTTGAGCGGCTATGTTTGAACCGCCGGATAGCCGATAGGGAGACTTTGGCGCGAGAGGTGGCAGCACTAGAAACTGAGCGTAATCAGGCAGGAGCTAAAATAACTTGGCAATTTACTTGTGAAAAAGCTAGAGTTAAGTTACATAGGCTTTATCCTAAACTCTCTGCCGACCTTTTGTGACAAAACTCCTAGTACAGTCTACTCAGAGTTGTACGATCCCATAAGTGGCTCCTGGACTTTTACAGGCAATCTGGCTATTACTCATTTTAATCATACAGCGACCCTTCTCCCTAATGGTAAAGTGCTGGTCGTGGGTGGCTATGACGCTATAGGGTTTGCTTCAGCGACTGCCGAGTTGTATGATCCGGCTACAGGAACGTGGACGACCACTGGAAGCCTTACAACTGCCCGTGCTTCTCATGCCGCTATTTTGCTACCAAACGCTAAGGTGCTGGTGGCAGGTGGGGGCAACCCAAGCACTAACTTTAAAAGTGCCGAGGTATACGATCCAAATACCGGTTTATGGACACCGACTGGAAATATGCTCACCGCCCGCGATGTACATGCCGCAACTTTACTACCAAATGGTAAAGTGCTAATTGCTGGTGGCTCTAATGCTAGTGGTTCTTTAGCCAGTGCCGAATTATATGATCCTGTAATCGGCAGTTGGGCGAGTACCAGCAGTTTAGCTACCGACCGATTTAATCATACTCTGACACTTTTACCCAATGGCAAAATTTTAGCGGTTGGAGGAAATAATAATAACGGAAGCACTATCTTGGTTAGTTCCGAATTATACGATATTGGAGGGGGTTATAATAATAGCTGGCGGCCCAATATTTTGAACGCTAATTCTTCCCTGACAACTGGGGTTTCAAAACTTGCAATAAGTGGCTCCGGTTTCAAGGGTGTCTCTGAAGCATCGGGTGGGGCCACAAATAGCTCTGCAACTAATTATCCATTAGTCCAACTTCGCAGTCTTACCAACGAACAAATCGCCTGGATACCTGTTAGCAGTTGGTCCGCTACCGATATCACAACTACCGTAATTGGAGGATTTCCAACCGGGAACGCATTGCTTACTATTTATACTAATGCAATCCCGAGTCAATCTAAATAAAGCCACCCCGCCGCAAGCGACGGGGTATTAAGCCAATTGTTGACCAAACGGGACTTTTCCCTAATAAGGTTGCGCCGCAAGCGGCGGGGAATGCAACCCATAGAGATTCAATAGTTGTAGTGCAGCCAATTAGTACCACCACCACACTACTAACCTCCTTTGACAGCTCAATTCTTAGTAGTACTGTTACTTTTACCGCTACAGTTAGTTCTGTTGGGCCTAATCCAATTGGTAAGCCGCTTGGTTCAATTACTTTCCTGGATCGTCAAACATCATTAGGTATTGTTAATCTAGCGAATGGAGTTGCAACTCTTTCTATTTCAAGCTTAACCGCTGGTATACATTCACTTACGGCCCAATATAACCCTTCAGTTGACTTTCAACCCAGTATTTCGACCCCTACTTCGTTTACCGTGAAAAACCCACTTCCCGATCTTAACGCGATTTATCCAGCTTCCACAAAAGCCAATGGTTTTGGCTTTATTCTAACGTTATCTGGAAATAACATCCTTCCAATTTCCAAAGTTCGTTGGGGTGGAGTACAATTGACCACTTTTTACGAGCCAACAAAACCAAATGAACTTACCGCAGGGGTATCGTCCAATAATATCAGCTTACCAGCGATCACCCTTGTTTCTATCTTTAATTCAGGCCCAGGAGGTGGAGATTCAATAAACCTTCCATTTGAAATAACCTCTACGAATCCACCGGTTTTGCCTAACCCCGTACCCACTACTTTAACTCTTAATCCCACATCCCGAACTGCTGGTTCGACTGGTTTTCAACTTGCAGTTACTGGTCAAAGCTTTGTTTTGGGTGCATCTGTACTCTGGAACGGTCAATCTCGCCCAACTACTTTTCTAGACTCCCAGAATCTTACTGCCCAAATACTGACCTCGGATCTCAATCAGCCCGGGATTGGCGTGGTACAAGTTCTTAACCCACTTCCTGGTGGGGGCTATTCCAATCTTCAAGTTTTAAAAATCAATCCGAGCTCCTACCCACCACCAACTTTAACTAGCCTTTCGCCTGTATCCATTACTACAGGAGGACCAGCCTTTAGTTTGGTAGTTACTGGTACAAACTTTACTAGCTTCTCCATAGTAAAATGGAACGACAGCCCACGTAATACTGTCTATATTTCCAGTACTTTGCTGCTTGCAGATATTGGCCCTGGCGATATTGATAAAACTAGCACAGCAACTATTAACGTTTCAAACCCTGGCATTGATGCGCTATCAACCCTCCCAGTTAATATTGTGGCTAATTGTCAGCTTAACGTAATAACTTCTACCGCCGATACAAGTGGTTGTGGCACCCTCAGAGGGACAATTCAATACCTAAAAGATCAGGGGGGAAACGCCAGTATGGCCTGGGAAATAAACCGTACCAGCCAGTTAGCTATATCTAGCCCCCTAACCCTTGACCGCCGAGTAAGCTTAACCTTCCCTTGTGGGCAGGATGGTAAACCTCAACTTGAAATCAAGGTAATACCAGGAATTGCGGGGCTAATCATTGACAACCGCACTGCCCCAGTCGTAAGTGGTATTCCGCTACTCAGTAGGATTAAAATAAGTGGGGCGGGTGGGCCATTGTTGCAGGTTTTGGGTGGGGGCGGCACTAAAGTTTCCTGTGTAGTGGTCAAGAAATCCTGAACTCATAATCATTTTGAGACGCGATCTACCTTTACTAAAAAGGTCAAGATTACCAGCCTACACAAGACCTATAGACTTATTACGACTGTCTCAGAAAAAGACCTAACCAAACTTATGGTCAGCTAATCCTGTTAGACGTTATATCTTTAGCAACTTTAGGCATTGAACATAAGACAAACACTGCGTTTATCCTAAACGGGAAAGTAGCAGATGTACGTCGAGGCGAAGCCGCTATTAAGGGTGACAAAACGTATGCTATAGCCCACATAAGCAACCATCCCGAAAGAAGAGAAGGTGTTCAAGAAGCTAAGGACATTCTTGCGAATTATAATATTGAGGTTATTGCAAACTCAGAAGTGCAAGAATTAGCCAAAGAACTAGAAAAAAGTTTTAAGAGCCGTCAATTTAGCCTTTTCAATCCAATTTAACACACGTGTGATTTTTCCTCTTTCAGATTAATTTGCCCCAATAAAAATCCCCCTACCAAACATCGGTAAGGGGAATTTTTTATATTTCTGTGGTATGTTCCCCCTTCCACTTTAGGGAAGGGGGCTAGGGGGTTAGGTTAAACCGCCTACTTCGACAAACCTGCCGCCACACCCTGAATCTTCTTAAGGGTGCTATCAACAGTTACCGCACCGCTCTGATCCTGGAACAGGGCGAATACGTCATTGTCGAACTCATCGCGAATGTTCTGCCAGTAGCCCAGTTTCGGTTCGCTGGTGGTAGCATACTTAATGGTTTCCACCGGGATACCGTTGTGGGGGTTCTTAGCCAGGAAGTCCTTGAAAACCTGTTCGTTCAAGGCCGACTTGGTAGCTGGGGCATAACCACTCGAGGCGGCCCATTTCGCGGTAAAGGCGGTGGAAGCCAGGAACTTGGCTACTTCCCAGGTCGCCAAATCTTCATCAGCAGTTTTGCCCTTGAAGGCCAGCACCCCGCCACCATAGAGGGTGGAGACAGGCGTTTTCACCTCGGCAGCGTGAGGCAGTACGGTAGCGTTCCAGTTGAATACTTTGGCACCGTTTTTACCAGCCGCAATGTCGCTATCAATGAACGAGCGGGAAGAAGTGCTACTGATGTAAAAAAGAGCCTTCTGCTGCTCAAAAATAGCCTGGTCGTCGTTCTGTTTGGTTGGGTCAGAGGCAGCAAAATAACCGTTTTTCACGCCATCATAATACAATTGAACTTGCTTGGCACAGGTCGGGTCGGTGAAGAACCAGGTTTTGCTGGCATAGTCATAAACTTTGCAGCCCTGGCTGTACATCCCCGCTACAAACTCGGAAACGGTCTTTGGATTGAAAACCAGCCCGACGGTAGCATTGCTGGTTTGCTTGCTTATGGTCTGACTGGCTTTAACCAGATCATCCCAGGTCTGGGGAACTGCAATGCTGTTTTTTTCAAGCAAATCCTTGTTGTAATAAAGCACCGGGGTACTGTTGCCAAAGGGGAACAGATAGGTTTCGTTGCTATATTGTGGGAAAATACCACGAGCCAGGAAAGCGGGCTGGATGTCGCTCAACTGCTCCTGAGTCAGACCATATTCGCCGCTAATATACTGATTGAAACCGAGGATGGTTTTGGAGTCCACGAAACCGGGAACCCAGTTTTCGTAACCAGTGGCAAGGTTAGGCAAACCACCCGCCGTAGCAGCCGCTTGCAGTTTCTTCAGAATATCACCATACGAGAAAGTTTCATTGTTATTATCAAATTTAATGGTGATATTGGAATGGGTGGCCTTGAAATCATCAGCCAGTTTCAGCAAGGCTTGATGGTTGGTTCCACGCTGGCTAGACCAGATGGTAATCGTAATCGGGCTGGTAGGATTGAAAATCTTGCCGCCACCCGGTTTGATGGCAACATCGGTGCCAGCCACGTTAATCGTAACGCCACTCCCGGTTGCCGCCGCAGTGGTGGCAGAGGTAGCGGTTGTGGTAGCAACTGCGGTGGTAGTGCCGGAAGCGGTAGTAGCTGACGCGGTAGTCGCGACGGCAGGGGCGGTAGTCGCGGTAGGATCACCACAAGCCGCTAATAGGGCGGTCAGGATTACTGTAACAAACAGTAAAGCCGAAAGCCGCTTAAAGTTATAAAATTTTGTCATGAATCTCCCTCCTTAAAGAGATTTGTGCCTGATTTTGTAGGGGCGACCAATGTGTTCGCCCTGGGTAGACAGATTGGTCTACCCTTATTATTTAATGCCAGAGCGGGCGATGCCTTCAATAAAACGGCGTTGTACAAAGAAATAGAGCACTACAATGGGCAGAATGGCGATAGTTGAGCCTGCCATCAAGAGATTCCACTGGGTTTGAGTATCGCCGTTGCTGATAAAAATCTTTAGACCGAGTTGAACAGTGGGGGTGCCGGGTGAGGCGATTAAGGGCCATAAAACGCTGTTCCAGCTACCCATAAACGAGAATAGAGCTGAGGTTAGCACGGCGGCGGAAGATAGCGGTAGGGCTATTTTCCACAAATAGCCGAGTTCACTCAGACCGTCAAGCTGCCCAGCCTCGTACAACTCTAGCGGAATACTCATAAAAAACTGCCGCAACAGGAAAATACTAAAAACCGAGGCCGTCCAGGGAACAATCAGAGCCAATAGGTTATTAGTCAGACCCAGATTGCTGACGATAACCAGATTGGGTAGGTAGGTGGCTTCGCTTGGAATAGTCAGGGTTGCCAGTAAGAAAACAAACAGAATATTTTTGCCAAAGAAATCCATCCGGGCAAAAGCGAAAGCCGCCAGAGTCGAGGTAATTAGTACCCCGAACACTGTACCAAAGGCCGACACCAGCGAGTTGACATAGTAACCAGTAAAAGGAGCATCAAAAAAGTCGTGTTTTATAACACTGGAAGCAAAGTTACCCGTCCAGGCATCGGCATAATTTTGGAACTGGATGCCGCCTTTAGGCCAGAAAAACCCGGTCAGCGTGCCCAGGTCGCGATTAACCCCGTCCAGCGCGTTGGGGGTCGCTTCGGCATCGGGCTTGAGCGACATCCCAATCATCCAGATAAAAGGGGTTAACATTATGATGAGTAAAATTATCAACAACAAATGCAACGGTACTTTGCGTAACCAACGATTAAGCGACCCGCTCTGAATCAGGGTGGTGCGGGTAGCGGCTATTGGTTTGGAGGTAGTGGAAGACTCAATCATAGTTCACCCGTTTTCCTAGCAAGTTTTGTTGGATTAAGGTCAGACTAAGGATAAATAGCAGCATAAAAATAACAATCGCTGAGCCATAGCCAAAACCATTGACATCCGAGTCAGAACCGCCCCCAAAGGCCGCCTGATAGTAATAGGTTGCCAGTACGCTAATGGTGTGGGGGATGGTGGTACTGTTGCCGCCGTTAATAAATATCGCGTATATCAGGCTGAAGGATTGCAGGGCTGAAATGGTCGAGATAATCAAGAGGAAGAAAAGGGTTGGCGACAGGAGCGGCACCGTCATTCGCCAGAACATCGCAAAGCCCTGCGCCCCATCTAGCCGGGCCGCTTCGTAAAGTTCACGGGAGATATTGGTCAGACCCGCCAGCAAAATCACCACGTTAAAACCTAAACTGTGCCAGATCGCAATCGCGATTATACAGAACATTGACAGACTAGGGCCACTCAACCAGCCGTTCCACTGACCGCCCCGTGCCAGATTGCCCAGCACCGCCAGCACCGCCCCAATTCCTACGGCAATACTATAATTAGAAGCCCAGCCATACCAGTTTTTGCGGATACTCGGCAACTGGATATATAACCAATATGCCGCCCCTAGTAACAAAATTATCACAATACCTGAGCCAAGCGGATTATCCAGGAAACCCAAAATCTCGACCACCATCAGGTAGAGCCACAGCGCGGCAAGCGGTAAGGCCAGCAGCAAGCCCAACCCACCAATAACCCGTTCGAGTTGGGGGCGTTGGATATTACGCCCGATTGCCATCAACAGGCCAAAAATAACCAGAGCCAGAATTAGCTCAAGCACTGTAGCCACCCAATTAATATCGTAGTTGGCCCGTGCTCCTTGATTACCATCGTTGAATATTAGGTTAAAAATGCCCCGTTCGTCCAGCAACCAGCGTTGCATCGGCAGACCAAAACCACTGAAAATCCAGTTGAGGAGGCCACCGGGGTGGTTAAGTTGGGGTTTTGTCAGAGCGGTGGAACTGTAGGAAGTGAACATTACCTTCCAGACCGCCGCTACCGCCACTAACGAGGTCACGTTCGGCAAGAAGAAAGCGGTGCGGTAGAAGTTGCGGCCTTCCTTGACCTTATCCAATAATAAAGCCAACCCCAAAGCCAGTAATAACCCGATTACTACTACGCCCGCCGCGTAACCAATGGTGTTGAAAAAGGCGTTCCAGAACTCCCCATTGCTAAAGAGGGTCTGATAATTAAAGAACCCGGCAAACTTGTCCGAGGGTGGGACAATCCCTTTAACCACACTAATGCGCTTGTATAGACTTAAAAAGAAGGCGTAAAAGATGGGCAGGAAGTGAAAAACCACCAGAATAATAAAAGCCGGAGCAATAAAAAGGTAGGCTTTAAAGGAACGCCTTAGCTTTTTATTAAATTTGCGGCGGTTGAGTTGTTGTTCTTCGGCGGCTGATAAATCTGGACTGGTAGTCAACAATGGCTTATTTTGAACAGTTGCCATCAATACCTCATATAAACTGCTAGTGGCCTGTTTATAAAAACACAAGGTTTAGCCAGAAACCTATTGTAAGGGGCAAATTCCCCGCAACAAAGCAAATAAAACTTGGGTAGATTATACATATTATAGCGGCTTGCCAGATAATTGTGCAAATATATTTCCTGCCTGAATTTACCAAAAATAATGCCGGGTTTTTGGGCATTTTAGCTATGCTGAATTTAGCAACAGCGAATCATCCTAAGCTTCTGGATTATAGGGTAAAGACATTAACGGCTTTTTAATAACTGGTTAACAGGGTGTAAAAGAAAAACCCTCCTTCCAAATCGGAAAGAGGGTTTAGGCGGTAAAATTCTAGCCGCGATTGGGGCGTTCGATGTTGTGGCGGTTGATAAGGGTTTTCTGGGTGGTTTTGTCGAAGACGTGAATCTGCTGTGGGTCGAATATTACGTTAATCTCATCGTTGGGATGAACCCGACTGCGCGAGTCAAAACGAGCCTGGAAACTGTGCTTGCCGGAAGCCAGGTAAACGTAAACCTCACTGCCCATTGGCTCAACCACTTCAACCGTTACTTTGGCCTGGTTGTATTCACTCGGTTGCTCGCTGCTATACGCCATATCGGTGATGTGTTCAGGGCGCAAACCAAAGACTACTTCCTTGTTAACATGGGGCGCAAGGTCTTTGCGGAATTGAGCTGGCACTTTTATCTTGAAAGTACCACCATCCAGAACCTGGTCCTGGCTATCCCCGGTCATAACGCCTTCAAAGAAGTTCATAGGCGGGCTACCAATAAAACCAGCCACAAACATATTTTCAGGGAAGTCATACAGGTTTTGCGGACTGTCGGGCTCTTGCTGCAAAATGCCGTCCTTGAGTACCACAATGCGGTCAGCCATTGTCATCGCTTCCACCTGGTCGTGGGTTACATAGATAACGGTAGTAAGTAAGCGTTGGTGCAACTTGCTAATCTGGGTGCGGGTGGCGACCCGAAGTTTGGCATCCAGGTTGGAAAGGGGCTCGTCCATCAAGAAGACTTTGGGCTCACGCACAATCGCCCGACCAAGTGCCACGCGCTGTCGCTGACCACCAGAGAGTTGCTTCGGTTTGCGGTCTAGCAAGTGACCAATTTCGAGCATCTGAGCCGCTTCCGAGACCGTTTTCTTAATCTTGTCTTTAGGGGTGTGGCGCAGTTTGAGGCCGAAAGCCATATTGTCGTAGACGCTCATATGGGGATAAAGGGCGTAACTCTGGAACACCATCGCAATATCGCGGTCTTTGGGAGCAACATCGTTCATGCGCTTGCCGCCGATAATCAAGTTCCCTTGACTAATTTCTTCCAACCCGGCAATCATACGCAAAGCCGTAGATTTACCGCAACCGCTAGGCCCAACCAGTACCAGGAATTCCTGGTCTTTAATATCAAGGTTAAGGTCTTTAACCGCCGCAATTTCGTTACTGTACCTTTTCCAGACATGCTCAAGGATAACACCAGCCATGAGGATACCTCCTTAGTGTCTCAAAAACAGAACTTTTCGGTGAACCCAACGCGCCAGTTTGGTTTAGGAACCAGATATCGTTGGGGGGCAACTCCACAAGAGTGGCCTAATACCGCTTTTTGATAGAACACCCGCCAGCCCCACAAAATATTGAGGCGAGGTATTTCCGTATAAAATTATAGGGGGAAATAGCAAGTTTCTATGTAGGCTAATTAAAACTGAATTGAAGCTTTTTGTCAAGTTGCATTCGAGCCACTTAACGCCTATTATCATTCGTAGGGGATGGGGGATAGGAAAATTCGTAGGGGCGATTCGTGAACCGCCCGGCAATGGGGAAATTTGTAGGGACACGATGCATCGTGTCCGAGGCCGCCCTGAAACCCAATTCGTAGGGGCGGGGTTGCCCCGCCCAAGATAGGAGATTTTGTGAGCGATTTAGCTTCGATACTGGAATTTGCGGTAGGGACAGCCCGCCAAGCCGGAGAACTTACCCGCCACTACTTTCAAACCGATTTTCAGATTGATATTAAAGCTGACTCTAGCCCAGTCACGATTGCCGATAGAGAGTCGGAACAACTAATGCGCCGATTGATTGCCGAAAAATACCCCACCCATAGTATTCTGGGCGAGGAATATGGAGAAACCAACCCCGGCTCTAGCCACCGCTGGATTCTCGACCCAATAGATGGCACTTTCTCATTTGTGCGGGGCGTGCCCCTTTATGGGGTAATGATGGGGCTGGAAATCGAAGGTCAGGCGGTTTTGGGGGTGGTCAATTTCCCGGCTCTGGGCGAAATCGTGTACGCCGCCCAAGGGCAGGGCTGCTTCCTGAATGGCAAACCCACCCACGTCTCCACAGTCTCTCAACTAAGCGATGCGCTGGTAGTATCAGGGAACGTACCAAAGGGAGCGGATGGCCCTTTCTGGCGCATCCATCAACAGGCCAAAGCTTTTCGGGGTTGGAGCGATTGTTATGCCCATACCCTGGTGGCAACCGGGCGGGCCGAAATTGCCCTTGACCCCGAAATGAACCTGTGGGATAACGCCGCCCTTTTACCTATATTATTGGAAGCGGGTGGCACATTCACCGATTACCAGGGCCAGACTACGATTTATGGCGAGAGTGCCATCTCGACCAACGGCCTGTTGTTTGAGCAGGTAATGGCCCTGATAAAATAAAATTTGGTAGCCTGTGATAAAATAGCTGATATGAAAATATTTGCTAAATATCAAGCACTAATAAAACGGGTGGGTTACAAACCCACCCCTACCAAGAAGCCTATGTAGGGTCGGGTTTATAACCCGACCGAGTGGTGGTAAACCCACTCCAATAAATTGAGTAAACAGGGGATGAGTAGAGAAAGTATGGCAAACACTGGTAGCGGGCAAACAGCCAAAAGTTTTGACCCAACGAAATATCTGGAAGAAGGGGGCGATGGCCCCTATCTACCGCTAAAATGGCAACTGGCCTGGTTACGGCAGGAACACCCCAAAGCTGAGATTCGTACCAAACTGATGAGCCGTAAAGATAGCACGGCGGTATTTTGGGCCGAAATAAAGCTGCCAGACGGGGGCCTTTCCACTGGTTGGGGCGCAAAAACCAAAGAAGATGTCGAAGATTTAGACCAGAGCTATATCACCGAGGCCGAGAATCAGGCGTTAGTACGGGCTCTAGCGGTGCTGGGCTATGGTATTGAGTACGCCCGCGATTTTGACCCTCCCCTTGAGACCCATATTATTCTGCCCGATAGTGGCGATTATGAGGTTGAAACCGAGGAAGAAGCTAGTATCGAAGTACCAAGTATACTGTTGGAACTAGAAATAGAGGAAGAAGAAGCCGTTCCCGAACCGTTGCGCCTGAGTGAAGTTCGGGCAAGCTTTCAGGAAGAACGTCCTAGAGTTCAAATCGTGACCCCACCCGCCGAAGAAGCCCCCAAACCAACGCCCATTCGCCCACCAGTTTCCAACGCCCCCCAGATTACCAATCCTTCGGTGGAAGAAAAGTTGCGCGGGGTGGAGGATAGCCAGCTCAGAATTAATATCAAGGCGATTTATAAGGAAGCCAAAAGTCGGGGCTATAGCGAAGAAACCGTTGACCAACGCAGCCAGAAACGTTTTAACAAGCCAACTTATGAGTTAACTTTGGAGGAGGCCGAGGATTTTCTGGAAAAAATCAAAAATTCTCGCCCGCAAAACGCCAAAACAAATTAATTATTAACTAAATGGAAAAGAAAAAAAGAGGGCAACCTTCGCGGCGCGGTCTGATAATTGGGCTGGCTACGCTGGGGGTCGTCGCTATACTATTTTTGACATTCTGGCTGGGGAGTCAAAGCGGACGTTTCCCCTGGCAAAGTGCCGACCTTAACCCAACCACTATTCCACGTCTTACCCCAACCAGTAACCCTACAAACTCCGACTTTCGTTCTATACCCGCCCCAACCGCTACACTTCAACCCAATAACGAGCCGGGTCGTTTATTGTCCCTGGCGGATAGAATGTTGCAAAATGGGCAGTTTTCCGATGCGGCGACCCAATACAATTTAATTTTAAACGGCAATCCCGGCAGCCCCGAAGCTGCTAATGCCCGTTTTGGCTTGGCGCGGGCCGAGGCCGGACGCAACCGGGCTAAAGAAGCTATCGCCGCCTACCAGCAATTCCTGACCGATTATCCGAAAGAAGAACGCCGCCGACTGGCAATTTTTGGGTTGGCGGAGGCCCAAATGAGCCTGGGGCAATATGAGCAGGCGATTGCTAATTATCAGAAATATCGGCAAGAGTTCAAGGAACAGGCCAAATTTATCGAGGGCTATCTACAATTCAGCATAGCGGCGGCATATATGGCGGCGGGCAAATCCAGCGAAGCGATAGACAGTTATAATCAGGTAGCGACCCTCAAGGATGGGGGTTCGGCCCTATTACAGGCGCAAGCTTTAGAGCGAATTGGCGATTTTTACGTGGCCCAAAACCGTCCACTTGAGGCTATTCCCGCCTATAACCGAATTTTGGGTTTTGCTAAAGTTACCAGTTACCGGGCGGATGTCGCCTTCAAGGTTGCCAGTGCCTACGATAAGGCCGGACAAACCGCCCAAACTGGCCCGGCTTATCAGGCCGTAGTTGACCAGTATTTCGGCACTGCCGCCGCCAACCGCGCCCTGCAAATTTTGATAGATGCCAATAATCCCACTATTGACGATTACTTGCGGGGCTACAACGCCTATCGCAAAAGCCAATATAATGAGGCCGTCAATATTCTGGATAAATTTATCGGGCGACCAGGGCCGGGACTACCCGTGCCGCCCCTTTCCACCACCGTTCCGGCGGAAAAGGTAGGGCGGGCCTGGCTCTGGGAAGCAATTAGTATTGAATCGCTGGATGTGTCGGAGCGGGCTATTAGCGAATACCGCGAGATAATCAGCCGTTTGCCCAAAACCGCCGCCGCCGAGGAAGCTAACTGGCGATTGGCGGAGCTTTTGCGCGACCAAAATAAGCTGCTTGATGCCAGCAACGAATACGCTAATCTGGTTAACCGTTACCCCAATAGCGGTTATGCCGAGGATGCCTTGTTTAGTCAGTTTCAGCTTGTTTTGCAAAAGGACGGGCCAGAACAGGCCGATAAATTAGCTCGAACTCTGTTTGATAATTATGGCAGGGGATATGAAGCCTTATTCAAGTTGGCGCAGGGTTACGAGGCTGCCGGAAGGCCAGAGTTAGTCCGCCCACTTTATCAGAAGTTGGCTACCCGCAATGCCGATAATTATTATAGTGTGCGGGCGGTAGAAATTATGGCCGGGATTACGCCCGTGCCACCTATCGCCTCCAAGCCCGAAACTCACTCGGCGGTTTACGACTCGCAACGCCTTGCCGCCGATTTTGAGCCACAGAAAAAAGAGCTGGAAGGCTGGCTAAATGGCTGGGCGGTCAAAACAATCCCAACCAATACCAGTCCTCAAACTCCCGCCTACACTCTGGACACCGCCACCAAAATCGTACAGGACGACTCTGGTATGAGCCGTTTTCTGGAACTGACCCGCTTGGGCCGGAGCAGTCAGGCCGAGCGCGAGGCGATGGAGTTGGTGGGGCGTTATGCCGGGAAACCTTTTGAGCTTTATTATTTGTCCCTCACTTTTAGCCAGCAACGCCAGTATTATTATTCAATTCAGGCCGCTAGAGATTTGTTTGCCCTTTACCAGCGACAAAACCCGCTTGCTGGACTCTTAACCGCCCCGGAGTTGTTGCAACGGCTGATTTACCCGCTCTATTATCTCGATATTGTGCAAGACCAGGTGCGCCGTTACAATATAGACCCCCTGTTGATGCTGTCGCTGGTGAAGCAGGAGAGTGCCTTTGACCCCCTTGCACAGTCGGGGGCAGACGCGCTTGGCCTGACCCAGGTTATTCCTAGCACAGGCAAAGGTATCGCCACCTCTTTAGGCAAAACTGATTTTCAGCCCCAGGATTTGTTCCGGCCCTATACCGCGATTGAATTTGGTACTTATTATCTGGGCCAACAAATCAAAAATTTTGAGGGCGACCCTTACGCCGCCCTGGCAGCCTACAATAGCGGGGCGGGCAATCTGGACGAATGGCTCAAGGCTAACCCGCCAGAGAAGAATTTTGACCGATTCGTGGATGGCATTACTTTCTCTGAAACCCGCCTTTATGTGAAAATTATCTACAGTAACTATTACCTCTACCGCCAGATTTACCGGGATTAGTCGAGAGCTCCTAATCGCCAGCCCCGGCAAGGCCGCCCGTTGATTGGTTAGAGGGGGTTGCATCTTCGCTGGCGGGGCGACCAGAAAGCGAGTTAGGCGAGTTCAGGTGCGCGCCATCATCAATCCCAACTCGTAAGCGGTCAACTAACTCCCCGCCAAGCCAGCCGGTGACAAGAGCCAAAAGCACCCCTGCAATAGCGGTAGCATGGGCAATCCAGCCGGGGTTGCGGGGAGCGTCCTGGCGAGCATACCAGCTTAGTGCAAACAGACCAGTCACAATCACGTTACCTACGCCGTGCCATAAACCTATCATTTTAGCCCGCGTCCCACTAGGAATTGCCATCCAGTCTATAAGCCCAAAAATAGCCGCTACCAGCCCGCCGATTACCCCGGCAGCAATCATCCAGAAAGCAACTTCAGCCAGGGCTGCGTTGCCTGTAATCAAATAGATTATGTCAAAGATCACCGCAGTTGCCAGCAAGCCGAGCGGGAAAACGATTAGCTGCTGGTGTAAGGGGTGTCCTAAAAATTTGACTTTGCTTTCCATATAAACTTCTCCTTATGTTTTAACCCATTGTCCTGAAAGCCGCGCTATCAGGCCGCTGGAATTAAAACTTAATTTAGCAGAAAGTATGCCAACAGCCTCAGTCGCTTTAGGGCCTCGCTGTTTTTTGGATTAATAATCATTCGACTTAATCAGAATAAATTATTTGCTTTCATAGGCCGCTATTCTTATAATCCTAGTATCGCAGGACAGAGCCTGCTCCTACGGGGGATTGGGATTCGGAGGCTGCTCCGTTAGCCGAGCATCGCATGCGGGGAATTTCGAGGGAACGAGCAAATGAACAAAACCAGTATAGATAACAACCTAATAACCACCGAAAAACCAAACAAGGTAGCGATTGTGGTGCTATTGGCGAATACCGGGCTGATGTGGTTCGGCTTTTTTATGCTGATACCCTTGTTGGCGGTTCATATTACCCACGAACTGGCTCTGGGGGCGGGATTGGCGGGGATAGTGCTGGCAGTCCGACAGTTTGTGCAGCAGGGTTTGGGGCTGTTTGCGGGGCCAATTGCCGATTGGGTGGGCTATCGCGAGATGATGTTAGCCGGGCTGTTTATTCGGGCTATCGGCTTTGCCTGGTTAGCGGTTGCTACCGAGCCCTTTGGCCTGATGATGGCGGGGGTGGTTGCCGCGCTAGGTGGGGCGGGCTTTGAGGCCAGTGGCAAGGCCGGATTAGCGGCTGTCAGCAAAGGTTATCGCCGCGAAACTATCTTTTCGCTTTCGGCTACCGTCGGCAATGTGGGGATGGCACTTGGCCCGATGGTCGGGGCTTTGCTGATAAAGGTAAATTTCAGCATAGTGGGGCTGATTGCGGCGGTTATCTACCTGTTTGCCTTTGTGCTGCTTTGGCTATTTGTGCCTAGAATTAAACAAACCCATACTGAGGTAAATGGTCGGCCTACCCCTGCCGATATTTTTGGCAAGCTGGGCGAGGTCTGGAAAAATCGCCCCTTTGTAATAATTAGCGGGTTGCTCATCGGCTATTATTTCCTGTATGTCCAGATTAATATCACCCTACCACTGATGGCGGTCAAACTAACCGGGTCGGAGGATAGTATAGTGCCGCTTTATACCATCAATAGCGGTTTGGCAATTTTCCTGCAATATCTGAGCGTGAAAATGTTGAGCAAACGGCTACGACCCGTGACCATCATTACGATTGGGATGGCCCTGACGACGCTGGGATTAGCCAGCATAATGTTCGCACAGAGTTTCGCAATGTTGATAGTTTGTGTGGTGGTCTTTTCAATCGGGCGGTTGCTGGTCGAGCCTGTAGCCTTTGGCATTACCGCTCGATACGCCACCGACTCAACGATGGCAAGTTACTTTGGCTTTAGTTCGCTGGCTCTGGCTTTTGGCGGGATGTTCGGCAACTCACTTGGCGGCTATTTGTTTGATACGGGCAATAACAGTGGCTTTCCGGGCCTTTGCTGGCTAGTCTTTGGGATAGTCGGTGGGGTGGTAGTTGTTGGTCTAATCCTGTTTAGTTTGAGAGAAAGCCGCAGTACCAACCAGAATCGCTCCCGTATCGTTCCGGTGGCGATTGCCGCCAGCCCTAACGAAGATTAGGTTAATCTAAAATCGAATATCTAAAATCGGGAACAATTGGTAGGGGCGGTTCGCGAACCGCCTTTTTTTGATTCACAAGGATGGACAGAATGTTTAAAAGTGCTGAGTTAACCTAACCCCCTAGCCCCTTTCCCTAGTGCAGTTCTAAAGGAGCTATTGTGCATCGGACAAACCCTCACCCCAACCCTCTCCCACCGAATGGGAGAGGGAGTAAATCCCTCTTTGCACAACACCTGCTGTGGAAATGCCCTAGCAAGGAAGGGGGAACAATTCTTCCTTATTCTTACTCCTTTATTCTGACTTCTGACTCCTATTGCAATTCAAAGCTGGTCTGGCGGGGCGCGTCTATTTCCACAAAGTTACTGACCCGCACCCCGATTAAGCGCAAAGGTGTACCACGTTTCCAACCCAAACGCATCAACCGACCCGCGCTGGCGGCAATTGTGGCGGCTTTATCGGTGGGGGTCAGCAGGGTTTCGGCGCGAGTGATGGTCTTCCAGTTGCTAAAGCGCAGTTTTATGCTGACGGTGCGGGCCAACAAGTTATTTTTCTGCAAACGACCTTCCAAACCCACCGCCATCTCCTGAATATTGTGCCAGAGGTCGCGACGGTTAGCATTATCCTCTAAAAAGGTGCGTTCGTAAGATAAGGATTTGATTTCGCGTTCGGTCTCAATCTGGCGTGGGTCAATTCCGGCGGCGTGTTGCTGCATTTCCAGCCCAATGTTCGGCCCGAAATTGGTTCGTAACATATCAATATCAGCCTCGGCTAAATCCCCGATGGTCTGGATACCGATGGCTTGCAGACGGGCAGCGGTTTTTGGCCCAACCCCGTGCAGCTTGCCCACCGGGAGCGGAGCCAGAAATTCAGCTTCTTCTCCCGGCGGCACTACCGTCAGACCCCCCGGTTTAAGATGTCCACTCGCCATCTTAGCGGTCAGTTTGTTAGTCGCCAACCCCACCGAAGCACTTAGCCCGATTTCGGCAATAATCCGGCCTTGCAAGCGTTGGGCCAGAGCCGGAGGGTCGGCGATATGCCCCAAATCCAGGTAGGCTTCATCAATGCTGACCTGCTCCAACGCGGCGGCTTCTTCGGCTAACAAGCTCATAACTTTCTGGGAAAACTCGCGGTATAAGTGGTGACGCACCGGGAGATAAACGCCATCGGGGCAGAGTTTACGGGCATTTGCCACCGACATGGCACTCCGCACCCCAAAACGCCGAGCAGCATAGGATGCCGTAGCGATAGCCCCTCGGTTGCCCAAATCATCGCCCATCACCACCATTAGTGGCACGCCCTTCAAGGCAGGGTTCAGCACTTCCTCAACGGTGGCGTAAAAAGCGTCAAGGTCAAGATGAGCTATGCAACGCGGCCAAGTATAGTTTGACATGGCTATATTTTAACACAGGGGATGGGGGAAAGGGGTTGGGGGTTGGGGAAATCCAAAATCGAATTGCCAATATGGGGGCATCTTTGTAGAGACACGATGCATCGTGTCCGAAGTTAGGGAATAATTGTAGGTAGGGGCGTGGTCTCCGCGCCCGGTATTGGGAATAATTGTAGGGGCAGGTCCTCGTGTCTACCCTGTCTCATAATACCGGCTGTCGGATGACGGAGCATCCTCCTACAAAAATTCTTCTTAATATCCTGTTTATCCTGTCCATCCTTGTGAATATCTTTTCCGACAACCGATGACTAACAACCAATAACCAACAACTCTTTAGTGGTACGGGGCAAAACCTCCGAACCAGTTTCGGTAATAAGCAGGTCATCCTCAATCCGCACGCCGCCCCAATCGGGATAATAAAGCCCTGGCTCAATCGTCAGCACCATCCCGGCTTCCAAAACGGTCTCGTCAGTTTGGAAAAGGAAAGGCGTTTCGTGAACCTCGCGGCCCAGATTGTGGCCTAGTCCATGCACAAAATAATCAAGCTGCCCGACCTTCTCGAAAACGTTGCGCGAGACCGTATCCACCTCGTTGCATTTTATTCCGGCCCGCACCGCCTGTACCCCCGCCAGTTGGGCCTCTAACACCCAGTTATAGACCTCACGTTGCCGAGGGCTGGGCTCACCGACCACAATAGTGCGGGTCACATCGGAGTTATAGCCGTTAAAATGCGCCCCAAAATCGAAAGTGACAAAATCACCCTGCTCGATAACCTTATCGCTGGCTCTACCGTGTGGTAACGCCCCCCGCCACCCGCTCGCAACAATCGTATCAAAAGCGATTCTATCAGCCCCATTGCGCCGCATGGTAAATTCCAACTCCATCGCTACTTCCACCTCGGTCATACCGGGCTTGATAAAAGTCAGGATATGGGCAAAGGCGGTATCAGCAATATCCACCGCCCGCCGAATATTGGCAATCTCGTCGGCATCCTTGAGGCGGCGCAGGTTGCTAACCACGCTATGGGTCGGTAGCCAACGCACAAAATTCAGCTTTTCCGTCCAGTTAATAAATTCAACGTAGGTTAAATGTTCACTCTCGAAACCCAATCGCTGTATACTAAGCCGCTTCACCTCTGCGCTCACAATATCCTCAAAAGGGCGAATAAGGCGCACCACTTTCCAACCCGCCGCCTGAGCCGTCGCCTGTTCGGTATAACGCCCATCCACAAAGATAATCGCTTCATCCGCCGTAATCAGCAAATAACCTGCGCTCCCAGTGAACCCGCTCAAATAGGCTCGGTTTTCGGGTTTGGTAATAAATATAGCCTCAAGTTTATCCTGACTTTGCGCCAGATATTCCCGCGCTCGGCCTAATCGGTTGGTCATGGCGTATTCCTTTTTGTATTCGGGTAGATACATCGGGCTACCCCTACATTCCATCTGCTGTTGTAGGGACACGATGTATCGTGTCTGAGGGTAGGTTTAAGGCTTTGTGGTCGGGTTAACGGTGGGTTTGTTAGTCCCCTTTTTAATATCGTCAATTAGTTGCTGGGAAATTTTACTATATTCTGCCAAACCAGGATTATCAACCGCCATCTTTACTACCTTTTCAAAATAGGTTAAGGCTTGCTGGGGGTCGGACAGATAAAGGGTTGAGGCCAGATAAAAAGTCGCGGCTGGCTCATCCGGCCTGACACTTAACACCGTCCTGAATTCTGTTTCGGCGGGCTTAAAACGCTGACTGTAGAGATAGGACAAACCCAGGCCGATATGCGAGTCCAGGCGGTCATCCTCCACGATTTTGTCAGGGGACTTGTCAGCAATACGAGTAGCAATCTCGAAAGCCGAAATCGCCGGAGTATAATCTTTTTTGCAGTTCAGGTTATAACCGCCCCAGTCCATTTGGGCATTAAAATCATTGGGGTTCTGGCGCACGGCCTGAAGCAAACGATTTTCAGTCACCGGGTCTTTGCAGTCAGTGCCACTAACGGGAGGCGGCGGCTTTACCGAACTCTGGCGCACAAAAGCCACCACTACCGCTCCCAAAACTCCTACCGCCAACACCCCTAACATTATGTAGCGCAAGGTATTAGAAAGGGGCGGCGGGGCAGGGCGAGGGCTAGATGAACGGCGCGAGGGTTGGGCTTCCTCCTGGGAAGAAGCATCTTCAATTGTGGTGGTAATTTTATCCATAGTTTTCTATGGGATATTAGCACGCTCGTGGCAGTGCGTCAACGTAAAGTCAGGCTGGGCCAGGGACATTCTAAGCAGATGCTAATCTTGAGGGGGAAAAGTAGTAATGGGCAAATAAAATACCCCCACTCCTTTGAAAGAGTAGGGGCACAACTATCTATCTCCAATTAAGGAGAGTTATTTGATTTGGTAGGGGCGACCTGGTGGGTCGCCCTGAATAAAGCCTTTAGCTGAGTAAGTGCCAGGTTCCGGGCATACCACTGGCAGTGCAAATGTACAACTTGCCATCTTTATCCACATACAGTTCGCCAACATCGTGGCTATTGGTGGTAGGTGCGCCTGCGGTGGTGGCAGGGATAAGGCGCAGGGGAGCGCGGTTGCCTTTGAACACGCCACCTACGCCACTGGTACTTTCGCCGTAAACGCCTGCGCCACCGCCGGAAGTGCCAAAGACCCCTTCGCCACTGGTAGCAGCCCCTAATACGCCCTTGCCAGTATCCGAGAGGCCAAACACCCCAACTTTATTGCGGATATCGGGCAGATGCGGGTCAGACCCCAAAGTTATACCAGTGATAGCGATTTTTAATCCGGCAGGAGTACCGTACTTGGGCGGCCAGTTGTTATCCTTGCCGGGGGTAGAAATGGAAGGCTCTTCGTCAACCTTAAAGCCACTGACTCCAATCCCAATATTGTTGGCCTGGACTAACGAAGGGGCGAGGCCATTAAACACTACCGGGGTACGAACCAAAGTTGTATCGCCGGAGGTAGTGGGATAATTAACCTTACCGATTAACAGATTACCACCTGTCGCGGCTTCGGAGGTAGTGGGGTTCAGAGTCGTCCCGGCTGTTACCGCCACTGCCGCCCCTGCCGCCATCAAACCCACTTTCTTAAGCAAGCGGCGACGGCTGGTGGAAGTTTCGGCTACAGGCTGGGCGGGAGTCGAAACCTGTCGAAATGTAGCTAATTCTTTTTCCTGGTCTTTGAGACGCTGTTCCTGAGTCTCTAATCTGGCACTTAAATCTGCTACCAGCTTGAGGAGACTATCCTGCTGATTTTCCTGCATTCTTGCACCTTTCTCACTTGCCTAACTTTACACATTAAAAGTTTATATTTTATCTAATACCAGAGCAGGGAGCGGCTTGTTTTTGAGACTGTTCTAAGCTCAAAGAATTTGGCAGAGTTCAACGGCAATAATAAAAGATTAAACCAAAAGGGTAAAAATAGGGTGAAATATCAACATTAAAAGATTACATTATTGAAAGATTACGCTTAAAATCTAAAATCCATTCACCAGCTTATTGAGGCTACCGCTAGAGGGCAAGGCATCCGCCAGGGCTACCAGAGCCGTTACATAGGGGGCGGGGCGAGCATCGGCATAATACAAACCATTTTCGGTTAGGGGGTTGTAATGGGCATCCAAGTAGTTATGTAGCCCCTGAGCCGTAGCGGTATCGCCCATCTCTGTCGCCAGAACCAGGGCAAAAGCGGTATTCAGAGCCTCGGTACTAATTTCCATGCTTTCGTTAATCCCCACCGAGTTAAGTTTGAGGCCATCAGCACTGGATTTTAACCTTTTGCGAAAGCGGGGGTAGACTTGTTGCACGGTCACAGGATGCCAGGCCGCCATAAAAGCAAAGCCCCAGGCATCAGTAAAGTTAAAACTAACCGGAATTGCCATTTTCAGGGCGGGCATGTAGGCCACGCTCAACAAGCCGTTGGGGGCGGGCAGGGGGATAGCCCCGGCGGAGGTCAGCATTTTACGTTCCACCCAATTGGCCCAACCAGCGTTGGCCTCGGCGAAATTCGTGCCGTAGAGCCTATCGTGAAGAATATTACTGATACAGGCGTGATTGTTACAGGCGGCATAGGCCCGACTTGGTTCGCAACACACTCCGCCAAAGTGGTTTTCGCGCATTTGTTGGTGGATTCTCTCCACCAGTTGAGTATAGGAATATTCAAAGCTGACCTTTTCGCCCTCAACTTCGGCGATTAGCCGGAAACCTTCGCGATTGTAGCGGTCATCGCCGCTTAGGAGCTGATAGAAGCCCAGCATTGAGGCCAGATGCCCACTATACTGGATATTTCCTTGCTGGCAGGGGTCAAGTGGTAGGAGCCCTCCGCTCAGTCCCAGACGGTTATGAGCGGTTTCAACCACCCCCTGCACCAAAGTTGGCCTGACTCCTTCGGGTTGGCTCTTATGCTGGGTCGCCAACGCCCCCTGCAACCAATAGGCCCAGACGCGGGGTTGCAACATTTTCTGGATATAACGCTCAATGACGGCAGTACATTCTTCAGTCCGGTGAGGTTGGACTTGGGCCAGGGCGTATAGGGCATAAACCGGGAAGGCCAGTTGAAAACGCAACCCAAAATTCATACCGTCGGCGCGGGTCAGGTAAAAACCTTCCCATTGCTCCAATGGCTGGTTGACTAAGCCTGTTAAATATTTCAGGTGAAGGCTCTGGTTATTTTCGCTCATCTTTTTACTCCTGCTTAAGGTTAGAATACCACATTGGATTAGATTGTAGTAGTGACTTTAGTCGCTTATTTATTTATCCGTTTGGCGTAGGGGAACAATAAAGGGTAGACACGGAGGTCTACCCCTACAACGATTCTTTTTATCAGGGCGTGGAGACCACGCCCCTACTAAAATTCTGACCCTCTTGCTCGACCTTCGACCTATGCTATACTTAACCCGAAATAAAAGTAGTGCTTTGGGCGGTTCGCCTGTCCTTCCTGTACTCGGGGGGACGACCCGCCCCTACGAATTTTTCCGACAACTGTCAACCGACAACTATTCAGGAAAAGGTATGTTGAGAACATTGACCGCTACCCGCTATGTGATGCCCTTGCGTGAGGGTGGGTCGCTGCCGGGGGTGGTGGAAGCTAACGATGAGGGGTTATATGTGCTGAAGTTCCGAGGGGCGGGACAGGGGCCAAAATCGCTGATTGCCGAGCTGGTGGCGGGGGAAATCGGGCGGGCGTTAGGATTACCCGTGCCAGAGCTGGTTTTTATGGAGCTAGACCCGGCTCTGGGGCGCAACGAGCCAGACGCGGAAATTCAGGCTTTGATTAAAGCCAGCGCTGGCCTTAATCTGGCACTGGATTATTTGCCGGGGGCGTTACCCTACGACCCGGTAAAGGCTACTGGAACAGATGCGACGCTGGCTTCGGCTATCGTGTGGTTTGACGCTTATGTGACTAACGTTGACCGCACCGCCCGCAACACTAATATGCTGCTGTGGCACAAAAAACTCTGGCTAATAGACAACGCCGCCGCGCTTTATTTTCACCATAGCTGGCAGGATTACAAAGAGCGCAGCCGCAGCCCTTTTGTGGCGATTAAAGACCATGTGCTGCTGCCCCACGCTACCGAGTTAGCCGAGGCCGATACTCGCTTGAAACCGCTTCTAACGCCGGAGATTCTGACAGAGATTGTGCTGGCTATTCCCGATTCCTGGTTGGAAGAAGGCTCGATTTTCGCCACCACCGAAGAACATCGGCAGGCGTATCTAACCTATTTGCTGGAACGGGTGGCGGCCTCAACTATTTTTGTAGAGGAGGCTCAAAATGCCCGCGCTGCACTCGTTTGATTACGCCATTGTGCGGGTAGTGCCGCGAGTGGAGCGCGGTGAGTTTATTAATGTCGGGGCGATTATCATTTGTCGCGCCCAACGCTATCTGGCAGCCCGGATTGAGCTTGACCAGCAACGCTTGCTGGCCCTTGCCCCTGATATTGACCTTGATGAACTGCAAAGTTATCTGGATGTTATTCCGTTGGTGTGCGCGGGGGGCAAGGAGGCAGGCCCGATTGGTAAACTTTCGCAGGGGGAGCGTTTTCACTGGTTGGTCGCGCCCCGCAGCACCATTATTCAGCCCTCCCCGGTACATTCGGGCCTCTGCTCCGACCCTCCGGCGATGCTGGAACACCTGCTGAATACGATGGTACGCCCTATGCTGGGGGATAGAGGGTAGGGGTTGGGGAAATTCATCTCGCCCGGTTTCGTGAGGAAAAATAAAAGAGGGTAGACGCATTGGTCTACCCCTACGATTATTCCTTTTATCAGGGCGCGGAAACTACGCCCCTACTTCTCCCCCGTTATTCTTCGCGGCTAACGATTATAATCGGGGAATTGCTGGTAACGCCATTAATATCGCTGGCGGCCTTTACCACCGAGCCGGGACTACCATCTGCTAGAGCCGCTTCCAGGTCATTATGAATAACCCTACCCTCACCTAGAGGCGAATAATCCCCTTTGGCAGAATTAGCCGCCGTCATAGCCGTGATTGGCAACTCCAGCCCAGCCTCTTGCTCAGCCTCAAGGTTAGCTTCGTCTTCGGCTTGTTGGGCAGCTTTATCGGTAGCAGCTTTCTCACGAGCTTTTTGTTTGGCCCGTTCAATAGCTTCGAGGATGGGCGTGCTGGAAGTGCCAACAATCGGTTTAGGGGTTTCCGCTACCACTTCGGGTTTGACGGGTTCCACCGCTTTAGCCACTACTGGGACGCTGGCAAGCGCAGACTTATCTATATTCAGCAAGTCAATGACCCGGCTAGGTTTGAACTCCGGCGCAGGTCGCCCCAGAATCTCGTCGGCCTCTTTGGGTTGAGGCACAAGAGCCCGTAACCAGGGTACATACCGCCACGCCAGACTGCATGCCCCGACAAATATGAGCATCCCAATCATAAAAAGCCCAACGCGGACAAACAATTCCCCTAACCCACCGCCAGAGCTAGGCATTGGCTCTCCGGCCAGTGTTATTGAGTTCAAAGCAAAATTGAACATCCTGTTATACTCCCGTTCCAGGTATCGCCCCTACCAATTCAACTTTTATTTAAAGAGGTTTTTAGACAAAATCAACTGACTTCAGGCGAATCATAACCTGTCGCATAATAAGTGTCTGTGGCGGAAACTACAAGGTTTTCTTGCTCTCCCATTAACTGGACATTTCGGGTATAATTTTAGTTGATTGATTTTTGCCAAAAGTGGCACTTTTCTGCCGATTTGCCAGATAGTTTTAGGCGCGGCAAGAGTATTAAGAATAACGAGAAGGAAAAAGGAGGGCGTGGCTAGATGCCCGAATTCAAGATAGTTTCTGATTTTAAACCAACTGGCGACCAACCCCAGGCGATTATCCAACTGGCGAAGGGCGTGCAGGAGGGAATGCGCCACCAAACTTTACTGGGGGTTACCGGGAGCGGTAAAACCTTCACCATTGCGAACGTGATTCAGAAAACCCAACGCCCCGCCCTGATTCTGGCCCATAACAAGACGTTGGCGGCCCAGCTTTATCAGGAGTTTAAAGAGTTCTTCCCCAACAATGCCGTTGAATATTTTGTCAGCTATTACGACTATTATCAGCCGGAAGCCTATATTCCCCGCAACGATGTGTATATTGAAAAAACTGCGGATGTAAACGAGGAAATTGACAAACTGCGCCACGCCGCCACCCGTGCCCTGATGGAACGGCGGGATGTGATTATCGTGGCCTCGGTCTCGTGTATTTATGGTTTGGGTTCGCCAGAGGAATATGGCAAGATTATTGTCTCTTTCCAGAAGGGCGAAACCATCCGGCGCGAAAGGGTACTGCGCCACCTGATAGATTTGCAATATACCCGCAACGATATGTCACTGGCCCGCGGCAATTTCCGGGTGCGCGGCGATACTCTGGAGATATACCCGGCTTATGAGGAAATTGCCTTGCGGGTGGAGCTTTTCGGCGACGAGGTAGAGCGTATCACCGAGATTGACCCCCTGACGGGCGAAATCCTGATTGAGCGTACCAAAGTGGATATTTACCCCGCCAAGCACTTTGTTACCTCCGCCGATAAGATGCGGCAGGCGATTGGTGACATCCGAACCGAGCTTGAGGAACGCCTTAAGGAGTTTGAGGAGCAGGGCAAAATTTTGGAAGCGGCCCGCCTAAAACAACGCACCCTCTACGATTTGGAGATGTTGGAGGAGGCGGGTTATTGTAGCGGGGTGGAGAATTATTCGCGGCATCTGGCGCGGCGGGGAACCGGGGAACAGCCCTGGACGTTACTGGACTATTTCCCCGACGACTACATGACTTTTGTGGATGAGTCGCATATCTCGTTGCCGCAGGTGCGCGGGATGTACGGGGGCGACCGCTCCCGTAAGCTCAACCTGATTGATTATGGCTTCCGCTTGCCAAGTGCCGCCGACAATCGCCCGCTTACTTTTGAGGAGTTCGAGAAGCATATCCATCAGGCGGTGTATGTTTCGGCGACTCCTGGCCCTTACGAGAAAGAACACACTCCGCCCGAAGGGGTTGCTGAACAAATTATTCGGCCTACTGGTTTGATTGACCCTGAGATTGAGGTTAAACCCACCAAAAACCAGATTGACGACCTGTTGGGTGAAATTCAGGTGCAGGTTCGCAAACGGCAGCGCGTTTTGGTGACGACTCTGACCAAGCGGATGGCAGAGGAATTGACCGATTATCTGGTGGAGATGGGGGTTAAAACCCAATACTTGCACAGCGATATTGTGACGCTAGAGCGGGTGGAGATTCTGCGGGACTTGCGGCTGGGGATTTATGATGTGGTGGTTGGTATCAACCTGTTGCGGGAAGGGTTGGACTTACCGGAAGTGTCGCTGGTAGCGATTCTGGATGCCGATAAAGAAGGTTTTCTGCGCTCGGAAGGTTCGTTAATTCAGACCATCGGGCGGGCGGCTCGTCACCTGGAAGGGCGAGTGATTATGTATGCCGACCATGTTACTAACTCGATGCAACGAGCTATTGACGAGACTTATCGCCGCCGCAAAATCCAGGTGGAGCATAACGAGTCGCACGGTATTGAGCCCGCCAGCATCATCAAGGAAATCAAGGATATTACTGACCGGGTGCGGGCGGTGGCTGAAAGTCGGGTCGATTACTCCGTTGCGGGAGCCGAGGCGGGCGATGTACTACCCGGCGCGTTACCCAAAGATGAGATTGTACGCCTGGTTAAAGACCTGGAAAGCCAGATGAAGACCGCCGCCAAGATGCTCGAATTCGAGAAGGCCGCCCTCTTGCGCGACCAGGTGGTCGAACTCCGCCGCATGATTGTGGACGAAGACCCGGTGGAACAGGCCAAAGAAGCTTCCAAAAAGCCTGTGCTTGGTCGCAACTCCCAACGGTGAGGCAGACCTAACCCCCTAGCCCCCTTCCCTATAAAGGAAGGGGGAATAAAAATTCCGTAGGGACGTACCTGCTCGTCGCCCCAATGGGTAATTCGTAGGGGCGGTTCGCGAACCGCCTTTTGAAAACCGCAAGTCTAAACACTTAGTAAATGGAATAAATCAACAATCTCGATACTAATGGTGGTTTAATAGAATGGTAGGTATGGTTGTTGGTTTACAAGCTTTGGCTTTTTCTGGATTGAGAAAGAAAAATGAGAAAAAAATATCAACCCTCTCCGCTAGACGAATTGGAATTGCTATTTGAATTGTGGAATAGAGACGAAGTTCTGAATTTCATTAGTGAGCATCAGAATTTGACTTCTAACCTGATTAACTCGCATAACCAGGTCAAAAAATATTTCCCGGAAGCTGACCAGATTTTACAGGTATTTATTGACCCTGACGAAAATATTAAGACTCATCTGACACTTTATATTAGAACCAAGCAGAATGTAACAATAGCTTTAGATATTTTTGATAAGTTGCTGGATGACTGGTGGCTAGATGCCCAGGCGGAAATTGGCGGCGAACTTAGCCTTAATTTGGAGTTCAGATGAGCTTCGATTGGTCAGAATTTCTTGAACTTGCCTATGAATTAGCCCAAAGTACATCCGAAAAATCTTCTGAGGAGGCCCGGACTCGCTCCGCCATAAGTCGTTCTTATTACGCCGCCTATAGGATTGCCCGTGATTACTGGGAAAAAACACAGGGTAGAGTAGTAGATTACGGTAGAGGTTCTCACGGTAATTTAGTTCAAAATTATAAACTTAACCAGGATAAAGAGAATAGAAAAGTCGGTGTTTATCTGGAAATTGCCTTTGAAAACAGGAAAAATGCCGATTATGATGCTTTAGTTCCTGATTTAAAGAGCAAGTTAAGCGTAAATTTAAGATTGTGTAAATGGGTTGTTGAAAAGCTGAGATAAACGACCTTTGACCTTCGACTTTAGACTTTTAACTCGTTACCGAACATAGGGAGATGCAATGTACTTCAAATTTTTCAATCAGGAATACCTCAAAGCTGGGACAAAAATCTACGACAGCGCGGGCAAAGAATGGGGCAAAATCAAGGGTGGGATTGCTACCCCCCTGACCAAAGAGGTGACAGCCTATGTGGTCGGCACGGGGGTATTACCCGCCTCAGCCCTGAAGGTAGGCGACAAAGTAAGCCTTATCAATAATATTGATATTACCTCACTGGAAAAGTTCGGCAGCGATAGATATATCGAAATAGATGCGGACGTGCGCCACCTGACTATGGATGGCTATAAAGGGCCGCTTTATCTCAAACTGCCGACCACCCGCTTTCCCGACTCTCAGCTCGCCTTCCGCCTTACCGCCGAAGCCCTCTTGATTGAGGAAAGTGGCACGGTTGTACCCGTCAATATCACGCCCAAAACTTTTGTGGTTACGGCGGATGGCAAGGGGCAGAAGCTGGAAGGGCTGTTATCACCACTATCCGGGGAGGGCGCGGTTTATCTGGCACTCCGCCCCTATGGTAATACGGAGGATAGACCTTTTTTGAAAGTAGCCCCGGCCCATTGGGTAACGCGAATTGCTAACCAGAGCCTCTACCTTGCCGCCGGAAGCCACGAACTGGAACACCTGCCGGAGATGAAACGACCCGCCGAGGTTGCGGCTCTTAAAGTCTAAAATTTAAAAAGGGTAGACACATTGGTCTACCCCTACGAAATATTCTGTTCACCCTGTCTATCCTTGTGAATATTTCTTGACCCTACAAATTGAGGTTAGGGTGACTAAAAAAGGGCGGTTCGCGAACCGCCCCTACGAATTTTTATCATCCAGTGTCCCCTGCATTTTAGGGTTTATTGCTGAGGCTGGGCGTAACCAGTGGGATAGGGCTGGTGAAAGCGGCGGGCATCGAGAGATTAACCCGTAACATGTTCAGGTCATCCTGATTATCCTGACTGGAAGTCAGCAAATTATTGATAGTATCGGCGCGGGCGACGGTGGCCGTTACCATGACGGTGGGACTGATAGCAGTGGTAGAGGTTGGGAAGGAATTATCGGGGGAATGTAGCACAATCGTCAGACTAAGGAAAAAGGTCAGGACGGCAACTGTACCAGCCGGAACAAATAACCTGAAACGAAAACCACCAGCACGGGAAGGGCGACGGGCCATATTTTCCAGCACTGCCCTCATATTCACATTAGGGGCGGGTAAATCGGTGTCGTTCAACTTCTTGAGTAGGCGGTCAATATCATCCTGATAATCAAGGCTGGTGGTTGGCTGGTAATTTTTATCTAACATCTTAAATGTCCCTATCCTGCAAAATTTTCCTCAATTGGTTCTTAGCCCGGTGATAATAAGTCTTAACGGTATTCTCCGGCATACCCAGAGCCGCCCCAATTTCGCCAAAGGTTAAGTCGGTAGCCGAGCGCAAAGCCACTACCTGCCGATAGCGCACCGGGAGTTGGGCAATTGCCTCCCTAACCAACACCTGGGTTTCGCGCCGTGTCATGATTTCTTCGGGCAGTGGCAAATCATCCTCAAGTTGGTCGTGCCAGCCCGCCACCGAAGCTTCCATTTCGGTGAAACGAGTAGAGGGGTGACGACGGCGGTGTTTAACCGTATCCAGGCAAACATTCCGGGCGATTTTGAATAGCCAGGGCCGCACCGCCAGATGCCCTGTCACTTTTGGCAAACCTACATAGGCTTTATACAAAACCTGCTGCAAAATATCGCTGGCCTCATCGTAATCGTTAAAGAAACGCAGGGCAACCTTAAATAGAGGCTCGTTATAACGCGCCACCAGCTCCTCGAAAGCCACCAGGTCGCCGGAAGCTGCTGCCCGTGCCAGTTCGTCATCGGTCAGCGATAATGTCATAGAGTTTGCTTGCTCCGTTACTGCCACATATCGTCCTTTCAAGCTATAAAACGATAGATTTCCCGGATAAGTTTCAAATCAGGGTTTACCCTTAAAAAATTCACCATATTTTGTTATAATATAGATTATACTTCCTATGTCTATTCTACAAATCCTGCGCGACTATTAAACAAACCAATGAATACAACTAACCAAAATCTTAAAATTTTGATAATTGACGATGAAGTTATCGTGCGCGAGGTGCTTTTGGCGATGCTGGAAGTGCTGGGTTATAGCGCGTTACTAGCCGAAAATGGTCTGGTTGGGCTGGAATTGTTTAAGCAAGAACACTCGCAAATTGTTTTTACCGATTTACTTTTGCCCAACATGAGCGGCGAAGAAATCATTATCCAACTCCGGCAACTTGACCAGAATGTATTTATCGTGGCGATTAGTGGCTTTGCCCTTGAAGAAATAGGTAGTGATGCTAATCTACAGAAACCCTTCACCCAGGAGCAGCTTCAGGCCGTGCTGGATCTAGCCAAACAGCATTTTTCCCAACCTTGAACCAACGCAAGAATCGGGCCACAAAAGTAATACCAAAATCCCCAATGTGCGTTTATAATTCTAAAGGCTTTCTTGTGTAGGAGGCAGGTAATTCCCTGCCAAATTTGTAGTTGCGTCATATTTGAAACTCACCACCAACAAGCGAGGAATTTTTTAACATGTCAAAACTAAAGCGAAGGTTGTCCTTATTCTGCCTGAGTTTGCTTGGTCTGAACCTCCTGACTGGTCTATTTTTCTTCTCATCCGACACCGAATTAGCGACGGCCCTGGCCGCCGAGGGACTTGGTTCACCTGCCCACGACTTTGTTATCGGGCAAGGGGCGGCCTCACCTTTTGGCCTGAATGTCCAATCCGCCGCCCGCTGGGGCAAACCCGGCTCTTTTGCTACTCCCCTGGGCAAAGCCAGCGAAACGGGGGCGGGCTGGAATCGGGAAGAATTGCGCTGGGATATTCTCCAGCCATGCAAAGGCCCTTTCAACTACACCTTTTTCGACGATGCGATTAATACTTCAATCAGCAAGGGTTTAAACGTCATCGGCATACTCAATTACAACCTAACCTGTAACGGCAACGATTCTGGTACTGTCCGCACCCTGCCTGACCTGACTCAGTGGCAAAATTATGTTAGTGCGGTGGTTGGTCGCTACAAAGATAAGGTGAAATATTGGGAAATCTGGAACGAACCCAGCGACCCAGACTATCTGTCAATCCCTGATTTCGGACAACGGGCCGCCGGGTATGCCCAACTTTTAAGCCGCTCCTATGATACTATCAAACGCCTTGACTCCTCTGCCAAAATCATTACGGGCGGGGTCAGCAGCTTCGATGTGCCCTTCCTGGAAGAAGTAATGCGACAGGGCGGGGCGGGTAAATATGACATTCTGGGGGTACACCCCTATGTTAATTTCCCGACCAGCCCCGAACGTAAATATTGGGCCGATACCGACCTGGTATATTTCCTGAACTTTGCCGCCCGCCAGGGAAATAAACCCGTTTGGGCTACCGAATATGGCTGGAGCAATGTTGGCTCTTACGCCGTAGACCAGAATCGGCAGGCTAATAATCTGGCTCGTAGCACTATTTCGGGACTGGCGGCTGGTCTGCAAAAAATGTTAATTTACGAGTTTCACGACAACAGTGCCGACGCGGGCAGTCGCTATGGGCTTGTAGGCACTGACTGGACGACTCCCAAACCAGCCTTTAACGTCTACAAAAACCTGATTACTCGGCTTAGTGGCTCCACTTTCAAGCAGCGTTTTGAGCTTTATGACGGAAACCGCAGCCCGATTGAGGGCTTTGAAAACGGCAATCCTTTTGGCGGGGGTTTTGCGAATCCCCCCAGCACTCTTAACGCCAGCCAGAGTGTCGAGCAAACCCATAGCGGCAGTGCCTCCCTGAAATTTCAATACGATTTCCGGGGTAACTCCGCCAACTATATCGAGGTAGGGCGAGATTTCCCCCTATCAGGTCAGCCTACTAAACTAGGGGTGTGGATTTATGGCGACGGTCAAGGGGCAAAGGTGCGTTTTCTAATTAAAGATGCCAGCGGTAAAACCCTCACTTACGAGGTCGGGAACGTTGGCACGGCGGGTTGGCAACGCCGCGAAGCCTGGTTGCAGGGCGAAAGGTCAGACGGCAGTTCTGGCCCCATTAGTTACCCCATTCGCTTTACGGGCATCCAGATTTATAGTGCGCCCGACGGGGCAAAGTGGGGCGGTACGATTTATCTGGACGATGTGTATGCCGCCAGTGGTGCTAACGCTCAGGCTTATCGCTTCGAGCGTAACGGCGTAACGATTGACGCACTCTGGGCTGATGATAGCTCTGGCTCGGTGGCCTTGCCCACTAATAGTGGCACGGCGACGGTCTATGACAAAAACGGTGGGGTCAGCCAGGTTAACGCCAGTAACGGCAACCTGAACCTGAACATCGGCGAAGATATGATTTTTGTGGAACATCAGGGTAAACCTCTGAGTGGCAGCTCTGGTGGCGGCGGTGGAGGAGGAGGTGGTGGGGTGCAATGCGGTTCGCCCATCAGCAACGTCAGCCAAACCAATACCTTTCCTAACGACTTCTTCCGCAATTTCTGGTTACGCTACGATTTCTATGCGGTAGGGGCCCGGAGTTACGTTTGGGGCGAGAAACCCTTCGCGACGGGTAACGAGCCTTATTATCAGGCTCTTGACGGTAACGCCCAGAATACCAAAGTGCGGCAGGTGCTTTATTTTGACAAAAGCCGCATGGAAATCACTCGCGTTAGCAGCAACCCAAATGCGGCGGGATATGTCACTAACGGCCTCCTGACCGTAGAACTGGTGACGGGCAAGGTGCAGACGGGCGACGACCAGGGCGACCCCCTGCAATTCCAGCAGTGTACTCCCGCCCAAGTCCCGGTAGCGGGCGACCCTGATGATACCTCCGGCCCGAAATATGCCAGCCTTGCCGCCCGCCGCAACGATGCTGCCAAAGGTGTAGGCGCAGGTGTCACCGAAACGATTGACAGCGCGGGCAACCTGGGCAGTAACCCGGCGTTGGGGGGCTTTGGCGTAACCGGGGGCTACTTTGAACCTTTAACCAATCACACCATTGCCAAACCCTTTTGGGACTTCTTGAACGACCCTAGCCAGAAGATTTTTGTCAATGGTCAGGCGGTTATCGGCAAGCTATTCAACCCCTACTACGAAGCACCCGGCCTACCGATTACCGAGGCTTATTGGGCCAAAGTCAAAGTTGCCGGAGAGGTCAAGGATGTGCTAATCCAGGCTTTCGAGCGGCGGGTCTTGACCTACACTCCCACCAACCCGGCAGCCTTCAAGGTGGAATGGGGCAACATTGGTCGCCATTACTTTAGCTGGCGGTACAACGCGAATTTCCCGTAATAGGATTGAGACAACGAGGGCGGGGAGACCCCGCCCCTACGAATATTTCCAATGTTGAGCACGCAAATCACGCCCCTTGCTTGAAAGTGAGATTTGCAATGAAATACAACCCTGAATTACATCGCCGCCATTCGATTCGGCTGAAAAATTATGATTATAGCCAGGAAGGGGCATATTTTGTTACGGTTTGTCCCAATCGTCGAGAATGTTTGTTTGGTGATATTGTATAGACCTGAGTATAAAGAACTAAAGATTTTGAAGGGTTTTTAGCCTCAAAATCAAATCAAGAAATTTAGATGTTAACGTGCAGATCTATAAATGAAGAAATGCAGCCAAACCAGTTTGGGCAGACCGTAATGGAATGGTGGAACGAAATCGAAAATCATTTTCCCTATGTTGAATTGGATGCGTTTGTATTGATGCCAAACCATTCGCATGGTATCGTCATTTTTACAAATAACCCGAAACCCGTAGGGGCGGGGAGACCCCGCCCAATGGGGTTAGGTCAGGTTATGGGTTATTTTAAATACCAATCCACCAAACAAATTAACTTTATTCGCCAAACCCCCGGCCTTACAATTTGGCAACGGAATTATTATGAACGGATTATTCAGAATGAGACAGAATTGAATCGGATTCGGGAATATATTGAGGTAAATCCTGCAAAATGGGATTCCGACAAAGAGAATCCTGTTAGTAGGTGAATTTGCTGAGATGTAAGGTGGTGTAATTGGGCGGGGAGACCCTTGGGTACAGGAAGGCCGGGGAAACCCCGCCCCTACGAAAATCCTGTCTATCCTTGTGAATATTCTTGATCGGGCGGGGAGACCCCGCCCCTACGAAAATCCTTTTCATCCTTCATCCCTCATTCTTCCCCAGATTACAGCCCCAAATTACTCATCTGTAATAGAAATATAGCAACGGTTAGGCTATGATTAAAACATAAAAACATACAATCTGTTTTACCCTTTTTAGGTAACTGTTTGCTCCCAAAAATTAAGTATAGTCGTTATAACAGGGTTAAGGTCAAGGTCGGTTTAGCAAGCAGCCAAGTTTGAATTGAGCCTAAAAATTTACAATCTCAGAAGATTGTGTCCCTGAATACACAGTAGAAGTTGGGGTTAATTAAATATGCAATACGCTGAAGCAATCCACGCGCTGGCAACCTGTAAACCACTAGCCGCGAAGCTTTCCAGATATGGCTTGAGTTATATGCTTTCCGAAGGCGATTTAGATACGCTGGAGAAATATGGGCAGGTTTATAAATCTGACCTGTTCAATGAAAACACCCTCTGGCCCGCCGCCGGACTGTCGCAAACCGATATGTTGCTGATTCGGGCGGCCTACTGGCACATGACTGACCGGGATTATTCACCCATCACCCGCCTGATTATGATATTGGTTAGTAGCAAAGCCCTGGCAAACCGTCTCACTGCCGACCCGGATTATATCCTCAAGGCCAGCGACCAACTAACCCTCGAAAACTTCCGCCAGATTTTTGAAAACGAGTGGGCCAGAGATGAGCAACTACTCCACGCTTCCGGGCTAGACCACCGCGAACTGGAAGAACTCAAGAAATTACTTTATGCCAGCCACGCCGCCGCCTGAACGGTTGTCGGTCGTCAGTCGTCGGTTGTCGGTAAGAATCGAAATCAGTTGTAGGGGTAGACCAATGTGTCTACCCTTTTTAGTTAAAATTTTGTAGGGGCAGCCCCTCGTATCTACCTGATAATTCAACCAATAACCAATAACTAACAACCGACTACCAACAACCCTTTTTGAGGCAAATCGTCTAAAAGCTCGCCGAATTACTTGCACGATATGCTATAATCAACTTTAGTTAAGACTATACGTGAAAAAAGGGAGAACCATAGACATGGCAAATGCTAGGGGCGGCAGAATCCAGTATCGCTGCTCGTTTTGTGGCAAGGGGCAAGAGGATGTTAGAAGATTAATCGCGGGGCCGGGGGCGGTTTATATCTGCGATGAGTGCGTTGACCTCTGCCGTGAGATTATTGACGAAGAAATGAGTGGGCCAAAGGTAGACCCGCACCTCGGACGAGTACCCCCACCCAAACGTATCGTAGAAATGCTCAATCAGTATGTAATCGGTCAAGACCGGGCTAAAAAGGTGTTGGCGGTGGCGGTTTATAACCACTACAAACGCATCAGCATGGGAATGAACAGCGATGAGGTTGAGCTCCAAAAAAGTAACATCCTGATGATTGGCCCTACCGGAACTGGCAAGACTATGCTGGCCCAAACTCTGGCGAAAATCCTGGATGTGCCGTTCTCTATCGCCGACGCTACCGCCCTGACTGAGGCTGGTTATGTCGGGGAAGATGTTGAGAACATTCTGCTCCGGCTAATTCAGGCGGCTGACCATGATATTGCCCGTGCCGAAAAAGGTATCATCTATATTGATGAGATTGATAAAATCTCACGCAAGAGCGATAACCCCTCTATCACCCGTGACGTTTCGGGCGAAGGCGTGCAGCAAGCCCTTCTGAAAATAATCGAAGGCACGATGGCGAATGTACCACCCCAGGGCGGACGCAAGCATCCCCATCAGGATTTTGTCCAGATTGATACTACCAATATCCTCTTTATCTGTGGCGGCGCGTTTGAAGGGCTGGAAGAAGTTATCGCCCAACGAATGGGGTCGCGGGGAATTGGTTTCCGGCGAGAAAAGCTGGAAGAGCAGAAGGACAAGGACAACAAAGAAAAAGAGAGTATGCTTTCTCACGTTCAGCCGGATGACCTGCTCAAGTATGGCTTGATTCCTGAGTTCATCGGTCGTCTCCCGGTTGAAGTGACGCTTGAAGCTCTCGACAAGAATGCCCTGATGCGAATTTTGACTGAGCCGAAAAACGCCATTGTCAAACAGTATCAAAAGTTGCTGGCCGCCGACAAAGTGGAACTAGTCTTTACCGAGGATGGGCTTGAGGCTACTGCCGACAAAGCTCTGGCTCAAAAGACTGGCGCACGTGGTCTGCGTAGCACCATCGAGGCCGCCCTGACGGATATTATGTACGAAATCCCCTCAATGGAAAACGTTCGCAAGTGCATTGTTAATGCTGACGTAATTGAGGGACGTGCTCGCCCTATCCTGCAAGGACAAAATCGCGGTGAAGTGAACTTTGAACAACTTGAAGAAAGTGCTTAACCACCACTATATTTTTTAACCTGATCAAACAAGCCCTCGCCTCTGCGAGGGCTTTCTTTTTTGAAAATTTTTTGCAGCTTTTACTGAAAACGATTTCTGTAAGCTATACCGTAAGGTTGAGAGTATATAATCTGAAACTGTCACACCTGTGCGGAAGCAGGTTTTAAGTCGCGATACATTAAATCTAAAATAAATCTCGGTTGGTGCTTTTAGGATTAATCATATGAAACCTCTTGGTCTGAATTTTCATTTACTCCTTGATAAATTGCGCTACTACTATCACGATGTAAACCAACCCCTGACCAGTATTCTTTTACTGGCGGAAATTGGCAGTAGTCAGGATGGTTTAAACCAACACGAAACCCAGGAACTCTACGAAGCTGGTCTGCAATGTCGGGAAGTGTTGGCGGAACTCCACAAGTTCATAGACCGCTGGCAAGCCGAGGCGGAATTAGCTGAGTCCGAGGTTCCATTAATGGAATCTAATTCTTATCAGCGTGAATTAAACGGCTAGAGCGCGTACATAAAATTCCTTCTGAACTTCCCCAAAGTTATCTAAAACCCACCCCTGAAGAAAATTAACAAATTAAGCATCATGGCGGAAGGCAATCCTGATAAAGTATGTTAAGATTTTACCTACAGGATTGCAAACGGCAAACTATATCTTGGTCGGTACAATCTTGCTCAATTTTTCAAACCTGATTACTGACTGTGGAGGATAGTGTTGGCTACCACCGCCCGCCCCGTTGAAAAAACCGAAACAACCCCCGCCGTTTCTGGTCTGACCCTTGCTGATGTACTCTTGCTGTTATGCGTAACCATCTGGGCCTTTAATATTCCCTTGATAAAAATGACGCTGGGTTATATCAATCCGTTGGCTTTGTCTATTATCCGTTTTGGCATAACTGGAATCATCACTTTTGGGATTGTCTGGTTCAAAGAACGCAATCTGGCGATTCAGTGGCGACATTTACTGCCGATTATCCTGTGCGCCTTGATGGGCATCACCCTGAATCAAGTATTTTTTGTTTACGCCCTGAAAAATACTACCTCCTCCGAGGTATCCCTGTTAATGGCAGCGACCCCCAGTTTTGCGGTGCTGGCGGCTTATCTGGCAAAGCAGGAAAAGGCTTCGAGTGGCTACTGGAAAAGTTTACCTATTTCGCTGGCGGGAATTGGTTTAATCGTGCTAACCGCGCCCAATGCCCAACTTGGTGGGGGCTGGCTGGGCGACGTTTTAGCCCTGTGTACCGCCGCTTCGTGGGCGACTTATACCGTGCTTATCCGCCCGCTTATGCGCTATTATTCTATCGCCAAGCTAAGTGCCTACATCACCCTGATTGGCACAATAATGTTATTGCCCTTTGGTGGCCCGCAATTTGATTTCGGGGCAATGGGGAATATTCCCCCCGGTATCTGGCTGGCAATTACCTATTCGACGCTGGTGGCAGTGGTGCTAACCAACTTTTTGTGGTATTTTGGGGTGAAGAAATTAGGGGGGCCACGCACCGCCGTCTATGCTTACATCCAACCCTTTTTGGGAGTGGTGGCAGCGACCTTAATCCTGAGCGAAGCGATTATCGGCTGGCAGATTGTCGGGGGCGGGCTGGTGATTTTGGGCCTATTAATCTATCGCCGCCGTCCTCGCGCCGAAATTGTGGCAAAAGCGGATTAAGGGTTGTCGGTTGTCGGTTGTCGGGAAATTCGTTGTTGGTTATTGGTTCTTAGTTGTTAGTTGTCGGACAGAAATTTGTAGGGGTAGACCTCCGTGTCTACCCTGTACCCGCCCAGAAAGAATTAACAAGGATAGACAGGATAAACAGGATGTTGGGGAAAATCCAAGATTGAATATCTGGTGGATTTTACCAAAACAACCACAATGTTTAGGTTGTAGGCTCTTTTAGCCTGGTGATTTATTACTGCGACACCTATTACATAACCAATGCTCGGCTGGCAGAGCAGCCTCCTACAAATTCCCGAAACCCGTAGGAGCAGGCGCTGTCCTGCGATAATTATCGGCTGACGGAGCAGCCTCCTACAATTGTTCTATCCTGTAAATCCTGTTCATCCTTGTTAATTTTTCGGGCGGGTTACCCTCCTGAGTACAGGAAGGGCAGGCAAACCGCGCCCCTACAGACAGGGTACAGGGCAGGCACGGGGACCTGCCCCTACGAATTCTTTCCGACAACTAACAACCATCCGAGGTAACAAATGAAACTGGAACGATTTGAAATGGCGGAGTTAAAATGTGCGGCTCTTGCGCCGGAGGCTGAGGGCGATTATCCACTGGTGGTAATGCTGCACGGCTTTGGCGACGAGGGCGAGAGCTACCTTGATATTGGGACATTTATCAACCGGGACAAGTATCGTTACGTTTTCCCCACCGCCCCTATGCCTGTGCCAGGGGCTGGGTTTGGCTGGTTTCCGCTAGATGCCACCAACTTCCGCGATTTTGCCAAACGGGCCGCCAAAGGCCGAGTACAGTTTAATAACCTCCTGAATGGTCTACTGGAACGCTATAACATCTCAGCAAAACGCATGGTGGTGGGTGGCTTCTCCCAGGGTGGAATGTTGACCCTTGACGGTGGGTTGCGCTACCGTGACAAGGACGGCAATCATCTGGCGGGACTAATCGCCCTTAGCACCTTGCTCCCGGCGGACGACCCCGCTACTGAAACCGAACTTGAAGAAACCCTGAAAGCCGCCGCCGCTAATAAACAACCGATTTTTATCGCGCATGGCACCAACGACCCGGTAATTCCCTTCCAGGCAGGGGAGACCAGCCGTGATATGTTGGAAAAGGTCGGGGCAAATCTCGAATTTTACGAATTCTCTGGCTCCCACGAAATCACTCTGGATGAGTTGGAACGTATCAGAACGTTCCTTTTGCGAGTCCTGTAGCACTAACTACTGATTTTAACTCCCAAATCCTCATAATTAAAGATAACCTTGCTACGACTTTGAGGTGCTTGTTTTTGATGGCTCATTTTCTTCAAGAATAATCCAAAGTCGCCGCAACAGCACTCTTATACCAAATAAGCAGTCTGAGGCATTCAACCAAATATATTTTATATAAAACCGGGAAAATAGCCCGGAGAGAGGACGCGCTATGCGACTGAATCTCATACAGCCCCTCAGTGAATCGCTGGTCTGGCGCATGCAACCCAAGAGCCTCACCACCTACCCGGTGAGCCTGACCTTGTTGGGTTCGCTGACCCCGCCCAGTTGGGAGATTGAAATAATTGACGAGCGGATGGGCGAAGAAATCAATTATGATGAGAAAGTTGACCTGGTAGGCATTACTATTCGCACTTTGACTGCGCCACGCGGCTACCAGATTGCCGCCGAATATCGCAAACGCGGGGTTAAGGTGGTTCTAGGTGGGCCTCATGTTTCGGTGCTGCCTAGCGAGGCCTCCACTAAAGCCGATGCGATTGTTATCGGCGAGGCTGAACCAATCTGGGCTCAACTTATCAAGGATTTCGAGGCGGGCGAGCTAAAACGCTATTACAAAGCCAGTCAGATGCCGCCACTTGGCAACCATCCTGTGCCACGCTACGATTTAATCAAGGCTCATAATTATTCCCCAATGATTCAGATTGAGTCTTCACGCGGTTGCCCCCACACCTGTAGTTATTGCAGCGTGCCCGACCTCTACGGCAAGAGCTATCGCGAACGCCCGGTGGAACAGATTATCGAAGAAATTCTGGCCTTTAAAGAAATGGTTTTCAACGATGCTGCCCAACGTCCCGGCCCTCCCGGTGAACGCAAGTTGCACATCGCTTTTGTGGACGATAATATCTGGCCGCGCCGCAAACACACCCGCGATATGCTGGAAGCCCTAATTCCGCTAAAGGTGGAGTGGAGTGCCCAGGCTTCGATTGTGGCCTTGCGCGACCCTGAATTCCTGGCGTTGGCGAAAGAAAGTGGCTGTCAACTTATCGGCATTGGCCTGGAGAGTATCAATCAGGAAAGTCTAATAGAGGTCAACAAAAAGATTAATCAGGTTGACCAGTTCGCCGAGACCTTGCAGATGATGCACGACCACAGTATCGGGATTCAGGGCTACTTTATGAGCGGCTTTGACCACGATAAGGCCGATGGTTTTGAAAAAACTGCTCAGTTCATTATTGATAACCATATCGAGATGCCCGTGTTCTTTATCTGCACGCCCTACCCCGGCACGAGCTATTACAACCAGTTTAATAGTCAGGGTCGTATCTTCAACCGCAATTGGGCTCGATACGATGCCCATAATCTAGTAGTGGATATGAAGGGTATGACCAATCAGGAGTTGAAAGAGGGTTTCCTGTACCTGCACGAGCGGGTCTACAGTCAGGATGCCATTTCGCAGCGTCTTTCGCACCTGCCGCCCGGCCCACCCAGTTTCTTCCACTTTGCCAATATGCACCTGAACGAATTTGGCAAAGCCCTGCGCCCCCATTGGGAGCACCTGGAAGAAACTGACAAAATGGCGGGCTCGATTGTCACCGAGAAGAAGTTCAATCTTTCGGTAGGCAAGCCCTTGCCCCAAATTTCGGTGAATTAGTTTTATTTGACCTAACCCCCTAGCCCCCTTCCCTGAATCAGGGAAGGGGGGATTTTATTACCTTTTCATCCTTCATCCCTCATCCTTCCCCCATTAGTGATACGCCGCACGTTCCAGAAGTGAGACAGGCCATATTAATAAAAGAATTTTAAGACTATGATGATGGTGTAAGAACGAAGCCAGCGATTAGCCAAACTAACCGCAAAGGCCACGAACTTACAAACCACACACTTTCTCCATGACCTTAATTTCTTCTCTCAAACTCCTCCCAAAGTGCGCCGTAGAGCAGACGGCGCGCTTGTATTTTATAGCGATTTATGGTTAACTCTGGGGAAACCTAAGATCTGAAAGATTTAAATTGTAGGAGGACGCTCCGTCGTCCGATGATCGCAGGATAGAGCCTGCTCCTACGGGATTCGACCTTTGACCAACAACCAACAACCAATAACTAACAACCAACCATGCCAATACAATACTTTGCCGAGCAGCAACTCTTTTTAATAACTACCCACAACACCGCCTACGCCTTTTGCCATAACAAAGAGCAGGATTTAGTGCATGTTTATTGGGGCGAGAAATTGCCCTATCCAGAGGATTATCATATATTCCCTCTGCGCGTCCTATCCAGCTTTAATTCCAGCTCGCATGAATTGTTGGCGGAATATCCCGACCGTAGCGGAATCCAGAATAACGAGCCCTGCCTGCGGGCGACCTTTGCTGAGGGTACGCGGGACGTGCGGCTGCGCTATGCCACCCACCAGATTGAGGGCGAGGAACTAACCCTACACCTGAAAGAGCAGTTCTATGGCCTGGAAGTGGTTTTACGCTACCGGGTTTTTGCCGATTGCGATATGCTGGCACGCCGGGTAGAGCTAACTAATAGCGGGGAGAGCCCCATTACCCTTGAGCAAGTCTTGAGTGGAGCCTTACCCTTGCCCTTTGATCGGGATAATTTTCGCCTGACTCACCTTAGCGGAGCATGGGCCGTTGAAACCCAGCTAGACCGTCCGCTAATCACGCCGGGGCGCAAGGTGCTGGAAGGTCGCCTGAATTATAGCGGGCATGCCGCCAACCCCTTCTTTGCCCTGGACGCTTTGGACGCAGAAGGGCAGGGCGCAACCGAAACCAGGGGGGAAGTCTGGTTCGGGGTCGTACAATGGAGCGGCAACTGGAAAATTGTGATAGAGCAGAGTCGCTCGCCTTACAAAGTGACCAGGGTGGCTGCCGGACTGAACGATTATGACTTTGGCTGGCAACTAGAGCCCCAAACCCGCTTTGAAAGCCCCTGGTTGGCGTTGGGCTATAGCAACGCTGGTTTTGGGCAGATGAGCCGGAATTTGCATCGCTACGAAATAAACCACGTTTTGCCCAAAGCCTTTGCCGCCGATTTGCGCCCGGTGCTATATAACAGTTGGGAAGCGGTGCTATTTAATGTAACCGAAACAGCCCAAATGGAGTTAGCCGAGAAGGCCGCCCAAATTGGCTCGGAAGTTTTTGTGATAGATGATGGCTGGTTCGGGCAACGCCACAATGACCGGGCGGGTCTGGGCGACTGGTATGTTAACTCCCAAAAGTTCCCCAACGGGCTTAAACCTCTGATTGATAAAGTGAATGCGCTGGGCATGATTTTTGGCATCTGGGTTGAGCCGGAGATGGTAAACCCCGACAGCGATTTGTACCGCGCCCACCCTGATTGGGCCTATCACTTCCCCAATCGTGAACCAATTACCGGGCGCAACCAGCTAATCTTGAACCTTTGTCGGGAGGATGTGCAGGAATGGCTTTTTGAGTGGCTGGATAAATTGCTAAGCGAAAATAATGTTGGTTATGTCAAGTGGGACTACAATCGGGGAATGAGCGAACCCGGTTGGCCCGAAGCTCCTCAGGCCCAACAGCGCGAAATCTGGGTGCGCCATATCCAGGCTTTTTATAAGCTAGTGGATAGATTACGAGGTAACCATCCAGGCGTATTATTTGAAGCCTGTTCGGGGGGCGGCGGACGGGCCGACCTGGGCGCACTCAGCCACTTTGACCACGTTTGGACGAGCGATAATACCGACCCGCTAGACCGTCTGCCTATCCAGCTTGGCTACTCGCTGGTTCATAGCCCCAAAACGATGTACTGCTGGGTTACGGACACCGATTGGAACAGCCAGTATAAATATGATTTGCGCTACCGTTTCCATTCCTCGTTTATGGGCAGTCTGGGCATCGGCAGCAACCTGAATGATTTTAGCCCGGAAGAACTAGCCGAAGCCACAAAATATGTAGCCGAATACAAAACCATCCGCCCCTTAATTCAGCATGGGTTATTTTATCGGCTGACTCCCCTGAGCGAAACGACTTCGCTGGCGGCTGAATATTTAGCGGAGGATAAAAGAGCGGGGGTCGTGCTGGCCTTCAACCATCGCCCCCATTTCTGGCAAATACCCCGCCGCTTACGTTTGCAGGGACTTGCGCCGGACGCTATTTATAGTTTGCGGGGCGATATAGTCGAGGGCGAACCCACCAGCCTGAGCGGTCAAGCCCTGATGCAGCGCGGTATTACCCCCAAGTTTACCCGCCATTTCGGAAGTGCCCTAATCCAGCTAAGTAAAAATGAGTAGAGGACAGGCCAGCGTCGCGCTCTTAGGCTCGGCGGCCTTTATGGTCACGGCGGATGTTCGAGTTGTTAACCCGCTCTTGCATATCATAGCTAACGATTTCAACACCGATGTTGGTACGGCGGGCCTGATTGTCACGGCTTATGCTATCCCCTACGGCTTTTTCCAGCTAGTTTACGGGCCATTAGCCGACCGTATCGGCAAGTTGCGGGTGATAACCTGGACGCTGGCGGTTTTTGCGGTGGGCACGGCTCTTTGTGCTTTATCCCCCAGCCTGTTAATCTTGGCGCTGTTACGTTTCCTCACCGGGGCGGCTGCGGCGGCTACTATCTCGATGTCACTGGCCTATATCGGCGACACTTTCCCCTACGAGGAGCGACAGGTCGCCATCGGGGGATTCCTGACCGCCGTAGCTCTGGGCAATATTTTAAGTACGAGCCTGGGCGGGATTGTCAGCGACTTTCTGAATTGGCATTATATTTTCCTGTTATACGGGCTGGCGACGGGTGTTATCCTCTGGCGGTTGTGGCTGACCTCGCGGCTGTCGCCTGTACCTGAACAAAAGCCCAAAGTTGAGAATCTGTCGGCCTATCTTAAACCCTATTTCGAGCTTCTTAAAAACCCTGCCCCCCGTCTGGTAATCATCGGAGTGTTTATCGAGGGATTCTTTTTCTTCGGCGGCTTTTCCTTTCTGGGAGCTTTTCTGCGAGACCGCTATAATCTGGCCTATATCCTGATAGGTTTCATGCTAAGCGGTTTTGGCCTGGGCAGTCTGGTTTACAGCCGTTCGGTGCGCTGGCTGGTGAAAAAGTTGGGCGAAAATGGCCTGATAGTGCTAGGCGGCAGCCTGACTTTTATCTGCTACCTGTTAATTTCGCTGGTGGAATCGTGGCCGCTCTTTATCCCGGTTAACATGTTGCTGGGGCTAGGCTACTACATGTTTCACAGCACCTTGCAAACCAAAGCCACCGAGCTTGCCCCCGGCGCACGCGGCACAGCGGTTTCGCTATTCGCTTTTAGCCTGTTCATAGGGCAGGGTATCGGGATTGCCTTGCTGGGGCTGGTGGTGGATGGGCCCGGTTACGTCCTGGCTTTTATCATCGCGGGGGTTGGAATGGTGCTATTGGCGGGCTGGTTTGTATACAAATCGGTCGGTTATGAGCGGGGCGGGCTGATAAAAAAGTCCTGAAAACTCCCGCCGTTTTGGTAGTTAGCACCACCCCTTAATCCGCCAGGGATGGTTATGATTGTTTAATAGGAGCAAGAAGCAAGAATTCTTGCTCCCCTTCCGATGTAGGGACACGATGTATCGTGTCCGGGGCTAGGGGGTTAGGTCAACCAACGAAGGAGCTAGAAGTGAGCTGTATGAGTCCAAATAACAAAGGGGTCAGAAAATTAAGTAATGGTGACCGGGTAGGCACAAAGCTGGTTAAAGACCGGGCGGTCTTAGTGGCGGAGGTAATGCGTACCACCGAAATCGGCGAATACAACGGCTTTAGTCTGCAAATGAACCTGGACGAAGCCCGCGCCTTGCAAGAGAGCCTCGCCCAAACTATTGCCCTACTGGAAGCCCAGAGTGAAGAATAAAAAAATAGATGTGGAGTCAGTTCAAGAAACCCTCACCCTAGCCCGTAAGCTGGCTTCTCCCTTTGAAAGGGAGAGGGAATAAAATTCCCCCTTCCACTTTAGGGAAGGGGGCTAGGGGGTTAGGTTTGCTTCCTACTTCATCCTTGCTTTAGGGGAGGGTGAGGATAATCGGATTGCTATCGGTAATCGCCGAGGTGTGCTCAAAGTGCGCCGACAGCGAGCCATCCGAGGTAACAACCGTCCACCTATCGGGCTTCACCCGCGTGTTGTGCGTCCCCAGATTAATCATTGGCTCGATTGCCAGTGCCATCCCTTTGCGGAGAGCCATCCCCTTAGTGGTCTGACGGTTGTGGGGCACGCTGGGGTCTTCGTGCATCAAACGCCCCACCCCGTGCCCGGTATACTGGCGCACCACCCCATAGCCAAACTGGTCAATATAATCGTTAATTGCGTTGGAAATATCATGCAAATATTTCCCAACCTTCATTTGCTCAATCCCCACCAGCATGGCTTGCTCGGTAACTTCCACCAGCTTTTGAGCTTCGGGCGAAACCTTACCCACCATAAAAGTTTTAGCGGAGTCGCCAACCCAACCCTTATAGGTAGCACCCACATCAATCCCTACAATATCGCCCTCTTTCAGTACCCGGCGGCTGGGAATACCATGCACCACTTCCTCGTTAAACGATATACAGATAGTACAAGGATAACCATCATAACCCTTTTGTTTGGGATTGTAGCCGCGCTGGGAAGGGTCATAACCCTTAAAGGTGGGAAAGCCTCCCTGTGACCGAATAAATTCTTCGGCAATTTTATCCAGCTCCAGGGCGGTAATACCCGGCTTGACATGTTTACTTAATTCTTCCAGAGTGCGCCCGGTAAGCTGTCCGGCCTTCCGCATCTCCTCAATCTCAACTCTTGTTTTACACGTAACCATTAAAGGCTTCCTTTTAATATTTAGTTTTTAGGATATATCAAATCTTTATCAATATTCGTCCTTATATTATAGCCAGAATCACCTTTAAGACAAGCTTTCCAATTTTGGGGTAGTATATCCCAAATGAATTGATGATAGGTAGAACTTTGGTTTTGAAGGAGGTTAGGTAGTAAAGACTTTAGTCTTTTCTTGATTAGTAGAGTGAAGAAGCGACTAAAGTCACTACTACCTTCAAACCTCTTGGTTCTATTGGCTCTGTTCTACGCTTTTTACCGACAACCGACAACTTTTCGATACTTTGAAGTGTGTGGTCTAAACTA